>Ga0307508_10003688_pt1 | contig 15343 bp, 15 predicted proteins | sample 9_EM_MG_FD_203089 | JGI IMG/M metagenome (GOLD analysis project Ga0307508, IMG submission 203089) | Populus trichocarpa ectomycorrhiza microbial communities from riparian zone in the Pacific Northwest, United States - 9_EM | ecosystem: Host-associated > Plants > Roots > Unclassified | place...
CCTCAGCGGGGAGTGGGCAGACTTCAGCTAAGACACACCGTGCACGGCTGTGCGTGGTGTCAAGGTCGTTGGAGCGCTGGGGAGGCATGATATGGAAGAAAAAACCTGTTGGGGAGAATCCGTCGGCACCGAAACTCGAAACTGAACTGATGCTGGCGCTTAACGGGCGGGCCGTGGCGGACCGGGTCATTTTACTGAATTCTCGTGTATTTTTAATACCTATAGACAAATACGAATGCCCTCTGTCAGTCACCGCCCAATACTGTACTCGGGAGTTTGCTTCGCGTGTTCTCCTTGACAGAAGCTTCATTGATAGCCAAGTTGGTGACCGGTGTACATTGCGCTACAGGCATCAATCATCGATCACGATGGACATCGCCGTACCACATGATGTGAAGCTGGTATGTCACGGTCGTATATTCTTGCTGCTGTCATCTGTTGTGAGCCCTTTGCAGCCCCAGCCTGCTAGCCCCGAGGATATGTAGGCAAGCCTGAGAAACTGTGGATGCCTCACACAGATGCAGCGCCTGTGTTCGGCGCGGTTGTGAAGTCATCAAATTAGCAACTTCTTACATCGCTGTTGCAACGTGTCGCCGAAGGCTTCTCCATCTCTCCTTTCCTATTTCCGGACTTCGCAACGGCGTCGGGCCTATGTTGCACATGTCTTAAAAGGGCTATTTCCTCAATTATTTGAGGTTTTTGCCTTGAGTTTTGCAAGTCTGGAGCCCCAAGTAGCTCCTGGATCGCCGGCACCCGTTGATCGACAAGGCTGAATGGCGGAGAGTCCTACAGGGAAATTCTCGAAATTAGGGTCTGCCGCGCGAAGCAAGGCCACCGAATCCACGACGTACATTGTTGATATGCGGTCACTGTGCTGTGCTACAGGGAGGGTTGCAACGTACGACGGCAAATCCCACCCATCAATTCCCCCCTTCAATTTCAAGTTCTGCGGGCACTCCCTTTCATGGGCAGTGATGGATTCAAACGCTTCTCAGCCCGGCGTAATTGCACTCTGGTCTTATGGAACGTAGTATTCTGTCACGGTGCCCACCAACGTCCCAAATATCCGTTCTTCCATCCAGCCTTTTTGTTTCGACTGATCCCCTCCCTCCCCTCTTCACTGGCATGGACCCCACTTCGCCTCATGCCTCGAGACATGAGCAGCTATCCGTCTTTGGCGGTGCATATGTGGGAAACCTCGTAATGGCAATGTGTGTTCGCTTCGGTCATTCCCCGCCCACTGTCGTTTATGAGGGTTCTTCGAATGCCGTCCTTCTATTCGCTTCACGAACAAAGATGTTTTGGAGCTACTTCTGTACAGTCAGCGCGCTATTTTGAAATCTTCCATCGGGACGCACGGCCAACTCGAGTAGCGGCGAGTATCATCACGTCCCCGCTCCATCAGTTTTCGACATCGTGCCGCGTAATGCACACTGACTCTTGTCGCATGTCCTCTAGGTCGCATTTTTATGGTGGTCATCCTTTGTGCAAGCTCTCAATTAATAACCCATCGCTGACGGCGGTTTTTCGCTTGTGTTCAATTTCGGCAGGCTGGTAGACGGATTTCAATTGTAAGTCCTCCAGTGATTTTGCGGTTAGCCGTCAATCGATGCTCATGAGTGCCACAGGGCATGGCTCACGCAAGCCATTTACCATATCCAAAATCCCCGCGATTTCCGGTCTATAAAATGGACATGGTATGTGATGCATTTGAATGGCTACCATCCGCATCGGGGCGTATGCGTAGACGTTGGGGAAAAGCAGTCACTCTCACAGGCAAAGTTAGGACATGCTTACCAATTTTGGCGTCACATTCTAGGGAGCTCTCTGCCTACCAAATCAATTATGTTCGTTGCTTGCCTTAGACTCAATCACCAAGTCCAGTCGCCCTGGCCGACTCTGGGGGTGGCTGCGGCGGATGGAGACGAAGAGAGAACTTACCATTACCAAATTTTCTTCAGGTGACATCTTCAACTACCGTGCAAACGTTCTTCGCATGGAGAGTCTATTTATGTAAGGCGTTCTTTAGAATTCCTTATTTGAGGATGTGCGTCAGTGTTGCCAATAAAACTAATTCTTGTTGATGTGCTGCGATAGTGAGTAATAGTCTGCTGTTAGGGGTCCTGGTGGTAGGTTCTGTCGTGCCATAGTTGCAGAGTGCGAACAAACTAACTGCTGCCATAATTTGTAGGAACTGCTGGTGGTGATACAGTGCGCATTTGGAGTAGGACTAGGTGCACATGTATCCCGTCCTCAGTTATTTCGGTGCTCTTGACCTCGCTTCTGCCTCATCCGTTAGCTGTAACACTGTCGGTGCCTCCCGACTTCCCCCTGCATCCTCATAGGGGTATTCAATCACGCTGACACACTCACACCCATGATATTTATTTACCAACAGATATCAGAAAGCCGCTATACCCACGAGCTGGTTGGGGCAGTATGCGTGGCTTATGGCCACTTGGCTTGCATGTCAAGCCTTAGCAGATCTCGTCATATTTTCTACCATGGTCGTTCTCTTGCGTGCGTGTCGGACAGGTTTCAAAAAGCACGTTGACCTCTTTGTTTTCACTTCCCACGTATTTGTATGCCCGATGAATTGAAACCCCATCTCGCCAGGACGGATATGGCTCTGAATAACATGGCGCTCTGGATGATTAATACAGGCGTTGTGACGACTCTACTCTCTGTGGCCCTCCTCGTCATTGTGGGTCTCCGTCTCCAGAAATATTCCACGGCGGTGGTGAAATGACCACATCTTTCTGCGCGCCGCTGACCAACTATGTTCGATTGATGCTCTAGTTTGCGAAGAGTCGTTTCCCAACCCTCGTGCTTACGGTAGGAGCCGTACGTTTCCCCCATATTACTCTTATCGATTGAGAGTAGAATTGACGCTCGGTTATGTTCGATTCCTGATTTGTAGTCCCGCGCTGGAATTAACACGTTCACGATGCTGGCAAAGTTCAAATTTTACCTTCATCCTCTTTGTACCACGAAAACTGAAATTTCCGTGAACGATTTTTTGCAGTTTGCACTCACGCACTAAAATCGCCGAGCACTGGAACACTTCTCGTAGCATTCCGCCACGCGCGCAAAGATCGGAATTTTGTTCCCCGGGGCCAAGCGCAGTCGGGCGCCATCATGCGGGTCGCTTGACCGAGACTCCTGACGGGGTAAGCTTCTCTGTTTTGCCTGCCAAATGCGTTGATAATCGTAAATTGTTCGTGTTCTAGTCTGTACGAAATGATGGGCAGCCCGTCCAACCTCTAGTTGTCGACGTCACTAGAGAGTGTGAGATCATTAACGATGATGGGGTGCGTGTTGGGGCCAACCAAATTCATCTATTCTATCCACACATCTTACTAACCGGAACTAAAACAAAACATTGTATCGCTATCAGACCGCGTACATCCCAACCCCCCGGCCAACTTCAACGCCTTCATCGTTTGACTTAGGGAATCATCCGCCGCCATCACCGTGGAAACATTGGCGGGAAGTTGTATCCCAAATCGAGGGGTGACGCGGGTTCCCCCACTGCCTGCTCATCACCGTACCATCCCTTTAGACCGTTCAATCCTCTCTATCCGTTATTCGCCTCTTCTCGCGACCATCAATCTATGTGTTGACTAGCTCAGCTGCCCCATTCGTTGCTCTTCTCGACGGATAATGTAGCAGCCAACTCTATTACCCGTCACTGGCCGGCCAGTTGTCCACAGTGACAAGTTTATAGTTGGGCTTTGGGTCGTTCATAAGTCATTTGACATAACGATGTCTATGCGTGACGTTCTTCCACATTTTCTGAGTCGTAATCGGATGTCATTCACATCACTCGATTATCTACATGTCTCTCATACGCCATTCTTCTCGCCTTTGCTCCGCCCGCGTCCTCCACGACTGATTGTTCACCCATGTTAGTCATGCGCGGACTAAGAATTTTGTGTCTTGATTGCACTCTGTGTCTTCTGCGTTTCATGTTGATGGGTCATCACGGATGTGTAGTACGGCCTACCAGGTTTATCAGCCATTTGGGTCTCAGAACCGCATTCTGACCGTATACGGACTAATCAGAGAAGGGATGTGTGGGGTAAGGTCTGTTTTGAACCAGCAGAGGCATGCCGGGAAGGGTGGTAGGCGTGTCATACTGCGAAGGCGATCATATATGAATTTGGTATCTTGCGCTGGATTGCCCTGATTGTCCAGGTACAGAAATAGAGGTCTTGTTGGAGGAGAGACGACACGTTGACGCTGTGTAAGCCTCTCACAACATGGCTTAGAGCTCCATGCAGCTTGCTGACGCTCCCAGCTTGTTGGCTTGTAAGGGACGTACGTTGGCCCCAGCCGGCAGGTGGAACGACGGTGCGCTTCGAATGACGATCTAGGTTTCAGCGCACTCAGTTTGCAAAGTTTGGTCAATATACCAGCATGCGGTCGTTTGCGGCACAGTTGCATTCGTTCATAAATCCAGAAATATTTTGTGCGACGTCGCGGCACGTGACGACTGCCTTCGGCCGACACCGAAATCTAAATTACCATACAATCAATCACAAAGTATGTTGAGAGTATGACTCACTTGTTCTCCTGACGGTAATATGCACTGGTGGCTGTGGGGATAATCGCACGGTCATGGATCTTCAGTCACTGATGAATCGCCTCTACATCACTCATCAGCAGCCCCCGGAGTACGAGGCCGCGAGGCCGGACACAGAATTTTGGTATTGCCAAGTTTCATTGGTGGCTTTGATGCCGTCTAACCGAATCTGATGTGCATAATCTTCGTGCTACTGTGTAGGAAAGGTACATTAAATCATGGCGATCCTTCAATACTGTTGATTGCCGAGACTTTCACCTGCTGAAGAAGCGCATTTTAATATGGGGACACAATGCAAAAGCAAAATCAATGTCTGCCGCGATTCGCTCTAATAGGACACGATTCGGCGCGCCAATATCTCGATCTCCTCCCTTGCCCCCGACCGTCAATCTTCACTTCCTTGTCCGTTCCTCTAGCCTTATCCCCTCCTCGCCAACATGGACTCTACACCCCACGTTGGCTTGCATGGGCATATACTGAACTTTGCTGGTGGCTCATTTGTCGGATCTATCGTCGCCGCAATGTGTGTTGAAGCCCTTCATTGCGCTCTTTCTCTTTTACACAGCTGCTTACGGGCAGACCCAATTCTGTCGGGCCATTTGCCACACATAGATATTTCGGAGTCACCTCAGTACAATTGATGCGCTATTTCCAAGTGTTTCACAGAGACGGACTGTCAACTCGAGTAGTGGTATGTATCCTTCTGCCGACCCCTCAACCCCAAGGAGCTTTCCATGTGGCATTTTGTGACGTAAACTCATATTTCCTCCAGGTTGCATTCTTGTGGTGATCAAGTTTTTGCTCAATATATCAATAATGGCCTTCACTGATTGGGACCCAACTTTTGGGCAGGCTGCTGCAAGCATTCCAACTGTAGGCCTCAATATATCCCGTCATACCGTCAATTCAAGGGTTGTGATCGCTGCAGGGCATGTGTTACGCAATCCACGCGGCACTATCTCATCCAGAATTTCGGAAATCCACTCGCTATGAGGAACTTAACGTGGTATGTAACAGCTTCCACCGGCTACTATCACATTGCATATTCCCATGGGCAAAGGACATGCTTATATAATTACCGATTCTGGCAACTCATTTTAGGGAATTCTCAGTGTTCCAAATCAATAGTGTTCGTTACTTGTCTCATAAGTCAACCTTCATTCTGGCCAAGTCTCGAACGCCTCGAATAGATGGAAGGTTGAATTCCGCCATTAAACTCATCATGACTCGTTCTTTACTCAGACGATCGCTTCGGTTACCGTACAAACATTTTTTGCACTTAGGGTTTATTCACGTGAGTCCCCTCCTATACTTTGATTTTTGTTAAGCATTTTGACAAGTAAATCCTAATTTGGCACGGTACTCGCATAAGTGAGCAATAACATTATTCTCGGGGTTTTAGTGGTATGTTGAACCCAGTGCATAAGCAAATTTAGCCAAGTCATAAACTGAACGTATCGTGACTCATAGGAGCTATTTGTGGCCGTACAATGCGCATTTGGACTAGGTCCGCCGCGATTCTATCGTCAATGATCTGCCTTGTGTTTCACTAAGTTTCTGCTCTTCCATTAGCTTTCTCTGTTATATGGTCAGTACGTTATGATTTCGTGGAATCATCCTAGAACATGCATTTATTGCGTTCATGCCCTACCACGTGCATATTATCGACAGGAATCGAACTCCCGGAATCAGCGACTTTGTGGACAGGTTTACATGGTTTGTGCTCGTTTGGCTTGCGTTTCGAGCCGCAGCAGATCTCATCATATGTTTTACCATGAGCTTTCTCTTGCATACGCGCCGCACAGGTTTTAAGCAGTATGTTGATTCTTCCTGTCTCCCACACCCGGCTCATGCTCCCATGACCTGTAGATCTGACACAGCTTTGAATACTATGGTGCTCTGGATAATTAACACAGGCGTTATCACCGCTCTGACATCCTTTACCAATCTTGTCATTGTGGGTTCTTCGCCTCTGACTCTCATTTTCCGGCCATGTTACGGCGGTGGTGAAAGCTACCACATGTCTCGCGTACCCCACTGACTCGTTTTGTGTCTGATCGATTTTTTTAGTTTTCACGGTCTGGCTTCCATTATGCCGTGCTTGCAATAGCACTTGTGAGTTTCTGCGTGATCCTTCTGTCATCAATTAAGACCAACCCGTCATATTCAACCCTTGGTTGTAGCCTCACACTGGACTGTATACGTTCACGATGATGGCAAAGTGAGCTGGATTTATTTATTTTAGCGCCATAGAAGTTGAACTTAATTGACAATTTTTGCAGGTTGCACTCGCGCACTAAGATCACCAAGCTCTGGAATATGCCGCGCCACATCCCATATAGCCCAGAGTCCTGCCATATGACAAAGATTTCCGGCCGGAAATCGAGTGGTGGTGGACAGTACCATCACTCTCACTTAGCGGAGACTTTGAATGGTGTAGGTTCTTCCGTCCTACGTGTTCATGTATGTTCATGTGAAATGTTCGGATTTATAGGCAGTGGGGCGTGATGGACGGCTCGTTCATGCTCCTATGGTCATCGGCGTCATCAAAGAGCATGAAATTATTTATGAAGACTAGACAGCGGCTATGGCCCGTGCTTACCCTAAGTTGGCAACATTCAAGTAGTTCCAATTGCACTGTGAACGCATATAAGAACAGGATTGAAACAACTCCTTGTATTTAGGTGCATATATAAATAAAACTAACGAATCAACAGGCACAAAAGATCTCCCTACCGAGTCACACCACCACTGGCCTCCATAATGCCTGTGCTAACGGGCAGGTTCACACGCGGCGGTGCCGGGAAACAGCGCACCTGATGGCTCATATTCCATTTGGCAATCAAAATTTTGCGACGCTCAGGCGCTCGAGTCCAAAGCGCGTGTGCAATGCATACCTCAGTTGCCCAACAACCCGTCTAGAAAATAAACTCTTGCCTAGTGGGAAGTTCCGATGGCACATTGCCGGTGCTGCGGCCTGTGGTTGGCAGTCACCGGGGCGGGTTCGGAGAATCGGAGTTGCGGAGGGATTTTTTGTATTGGGGACTACGGAACCGTTATGGGGGTCAAGTAAGGAGGGGCAAATGAGAGAATAGGAAGCTCACCTCCCGAGGTCGTCATGTTACATGTCGCACGGGGTTGTGCTGGTCAAGGTGCCGCGGCACCAACCTGTTCTTAACAGATTAGATTTGGACGACAGAGATACGCTCATCTGAGCTGGGGAAAAAAGGGTGACACGCTGCTGCACAGCCGTAGCATCGTGCAGCGGGTCACGTTTGAGCGGTTTCGGACAGGTACAAAAGCTGTCGTTGGGGTTTTGGGAAGTAGAGGGTAAATGGACATCGGCAGTTGCGCGTCCAGCGCGCCTGCACACGGCGTTGCCATGCTTTCGTGGGCGGCAGTCGCGTGATAGTGTGAATGCAGCGCTTGAAGGTGTTCATGCCACCAGGGGCCCAGGTTTGTTTGGTTGCTGGGACCTCGTAGCCGCGCGTTGAGCGCGATGGGCACGGTGTCAAGGACTTGCAAGGAAAGAACGCGTGACAGTCATGACAACCAACGCGACGTGAAAATGTGAAATGGAAGAGATGGCACTCATGGCCTGCATCCACTGAGTTCCCAAGCATGAGAGGAACATATTCATACTGCAAATCGATCATATTCCGCGAGTTGTTCTGTCAATGGAAATATTCCGCAGCCTGGGACATAAGAAGAGCGACACTATTGCAAGCTCTGCATTCTGCACACCATGGTCTGCCCCACACGCGCGTGTGGGGGGCTGGGGATGACTGCTTCACAAAACGGTGGGTCGATCTGGCATTTTAGGGACAGTGGAGTCTGGCCGCTGTTGTGAGGGCGAGTGATCGTGTTTGCATTGGACGGATGGAGGGTCTTCTTCAGTAGGACGAACATGATTACATGTCCAGCGTGAGTCCATCTCAGCAAAGAAGCAATGATTCGTCCAGAACAAAGCCTAAGTACCAGTAATAAATCGATCTGAGTTCTACAACACCAGTGTCGCGAAGTCAGATTATCCCGGCTTTACGGTGACTGAATGTGGACAGATGTGAACGCGATACCGTGCAATGTGCATCCCTTCAGAGACCCGTGGAGTATCCCAAATGAAGTAGAGGCCGCGGGAGCCGCCATTTACATCAGTATTCGGCGTTGCAGGCTGCTGGTTTGGCCAGGGGTAGGTGTTTGACGTGGGGCCTGGTCTTCTGGTCTCAGAAAAGACCTGTCAAAGTCGAGCAATCAGTAATGATGGCTTCAGGAGTCGATTCAATTCTTGGCTATCTTTCAATATAACTATAAGCAAGGAGTGCGGAAGCGGAGTTCAAGAGAGACGGTCTCGTACAATTTGTGGACACCCACACAATGTTGCGGATGGTTCAGATCTACAGATGTCCGAGCAACGCTTAACTTCGTCATTGACGGATGCACAGGGAACAAAGCCGTTTGGGGACGGGTTTCAACAGGCGACATTACGGTGAAGGATTGAGTGAATGTTGAATCCGTACCACGGGCAACTTTGACATTCTGTCCCGCGAATGCCCAACCGAAACACCCACCTATGATATCCCCCGTGTGTGGCGGCATAATCGCCTGTCAGTAGGAATCTTGCGCCCTGATTGGAAGTTGTAAGAGGCCATTCGGTTGTGCTGATGAATTCGTGTTATTTTGAGTCATAGCGTCACCAAAGCAGCGCCATTGCTGTATAGAGGGAGCAATAGGCCTACAGCCTGACTGTGTTCTTCATCATTGCCCTAAGAGTGTGGAAGCGCAGATACAAAAAACTTCGGTGCGTGATGGTTGCGTGATGACGTGAATGCGGCGCTTAAAGGCGTTCATGCCGCCACCGGTCTGAGTCGTTTGGTTGCGGGAACCTCATAACTGCGTGTTCGGCGCGATGTGCACGGTGTCAGGACACAGGCAAGAAGGCGTGACAGTCACAGCTGAAAACGATGGAATGTGAAACGGAAGACGCAAATACACGCGGACCGCCGGCGGACCGGGTCGTTTGGTTGCCTAGCAACGACGCTTGCAATTATTATACCTATAGACGCTCGTTCCAGGTTGTCTCGCTTCGCTGGTGCGGGGTTGAGGAATAATATTACATTAGACCAGTTATTCACATTTCATGCAAGGAACGTCAAATAATGCGCCCTCACCGTTGAAGTTTGAACCGCCACCGTCGCCGAGGGGGCATGTTGGCAAAAAATTACATTCCAACTTTGAATACTGATGCGCGAATTTCCCCCACAACATGGTTGCAGTTGTTTTTGAATCCATTTGCTATCTTGCCATTAGCCATCATCTGTTCACTGTTTTGCCGTTATTGCTGGGTTTGCATACCCGAGGCATTTTAAATTCTCCGTTTGTATACCCTGCAGTACACACTCCGCAGTCGTCTCAGTGCCCGCTTCATCTGCTCCGAATCCGATTCCAATTTCGCAAACAAAGGATATCGAGGAGCAAGAAACGTCACTGGAGACTGAAGACTTCAGGAGTTTCTGCAAGGAACTTGATAACGGTTTGTCGGGTAGTCTAAGCGACGCACAAGCACGGAAGCCCCAAGTAACAGAACAGCAGCGCACACCAGAGCACTCGTTTCACTCTTCACCGGGGAAATAGAACCCACGCATAGCGCCCCCGGGCCCGGCGGTTCACACTGACATATGACGACGCATGTATTTGTGCCGAGGCGGTGCATCAGCTTCAGTGTCAACAAAACCATGAGACTCAGCCGCCCACATCAGGCGCTCACGCGGTTTCCTTGTGGAGGCATCAGGAAACTCAGATGCGCTTGAGGCTGACAGATAATTCTTCATGGCGGATCTGATCAACTGTGAGGATTCCAAAGTGACCACTGTCAGCTTTACCGTGTCCGTGACGGACACGCATGAATGGATTAAACCTTCGTTTGAGGCGGGGATAGATGTGATTTACACACTATGGTGCCCTAGCGCTGGTCATAACCAATCAACAAAAACAAATGCCCTCAATCAGTCTCCGCCCAATACTTGGGAGTTTGCTTCACATTGACAGGAGCTTCATTGATGGCCAAGTTGGTGACAAATGTACACTGCGCTACATGCATCAATCATAGATCATCACTGACATCACTGTACCACGTAATGTGAAGCTGGCATGTTACGGTCGTATATTCTTGCTGCCGTCATCCATTGCCACCGTGAGCTCCTCACATCCCTAGCCTGCTAGCCCCGAGCATACACAGGCAAGCCTGCAAGACTGTGGATGCCTCACACAGACACGGCGCTTGTGTTCGGCGCGATTGTGAAGTCATCAAATTAGCAACTTCGTACATCGCTGTTGCAACGTGTCGCCGAAGGCTTCTCCATCTCTCCTTTCCTATTTCCTGACTTCGCAACGGTGTCGGACCTACGTTTTATATGTCTTTAAAGGGCTATTTCCGCATGAGGTTTTTACCTGGAGTTTTGCAAGCCTGGAGCCCCAAGCAGCTTGTGGATGCCGGCACCTCTTGATCGACAAGGCTGAATGGCGGAGAGTCCTACAACCTCTTCAGAAAATTCTCGAAATTAGGGTCCGCCGCGCAAAGCAAAGTCAACAATTCCAAATTGCACATCGTTAATATGCGATCACTGTGCTGTGCTGCAGGGAAGGTTGCAACGTACGACGGCAAATCCCACCCATCAAATCCCCCCTTCAATTTCAATTTCAAGTTCTGCGGGCACTACCTTTCATAGGCAGTGATGGACCCAAGCGCTTCTCAGCCTGGCGTAATTGCACTCTGATCTTATGGAACGTCGTATTCTGTCGCGGCGCCCACCACGTCCCAAATCTCCGTTCTTCCACCCAGCCTTTTTGTTTCGACTGACCCCCTCCCCTCTTCACTCGCATGGACCCCGCTTCGTCTCATGTCTCACAACATGATCTGCTATCCCTCTTTGGCGCTGCATATGTGGGGAATATCGTGACGGCAATGTGTGTTTGCTTCGGTCATTCCCTGCCCACTGTTGTTTATGAGGGTTCTGCGAATGCTGTCCTCCTATTCGCTTCACGAACAAAGATGTTTTGGAGCTACTTCTGTACAGTCGGCGCGCTATTTTGAAATCTTCCATCGGGATGCATGGCCAACTCGAGTAGTGGCGAGTATCATCACGCCGCTGCTCCATCAGTTTTCAACATCTCGCTGCGTAATGCACACTGACTCTTGTCACATGTCCTTTAGGTCGCATTTTTATGGTGATTACCCTTTGTGCAAGCTCAATTAATCGCTGACCGCGGGTTTTCACTTGTGTCCAATTTCGGCAGGCTGGTGGACGGATTTCAATTGTAAGTCTTCCAGTAATTTTGTGGTTAACTGTCAATCGATGCTCATGAGTGCCACAGGGTATGGCTCACGCAAGCCATTTACTATATCCAAAATTTCCACGATGAATCGTTTAGAAACTGGACATGGTATGTGACGCATTTGAATGGCTGCCATCCGCATCGGGACGTATGCGCAGACGTTGGGGAAAAGCGGTCACTCTCAAGGACATGCTTACCAATTTTGGCGCAACTTTCTAGGGGGCTCTCTGCCTATCAAATCAATTATGTTCGTTGCTTGCCTTAGACTCAACCACCAAGTCCAGTCACCCTGACCGACTCTGAGGGTGGCGGCGACAAATAGAGGCGAAGAGAGAACTTACTATTTACAAAATTTCTTCAGGTGATATCTTCGACTACCGTGCAAACGTTCTTCGCATGGAGAGTCTATTTATGTAAGGCCCTTTTTAGAATCCCTTGTTTGAGGACGTGCGTCAGTGTCGCCAACAAAACTAATTCTTGCTGCAATGTGCTGCAATAGTGAGCAATAGTCTGCTGTTAGGGGTCCTAGTGGTAGGTTAAATTCGGGTTCTGTCCTGCAATAATTGTAGAGTGCGAACAAACTGACTGCTGCCATAATTTGTAGGAACTACTGGTGGTGATACAGTGCGCATTTGGAGTAGTACTAGGTGCACATGCATCTCGTCCAGTTATTTCGGTGCCATTGACCTCGCTTCTGCTTCATCCGTTAGCTGTAACACTGTCAGTGCCTTCCGACTCCCCCGGCATTCTCATGTGGTATTCAATCACGCCGACATACTCACACCCATGATATTTATCTACCAACAGAAATCAGAAACCCCTGAGCTGGTTGGGGCAGTATGCGTGGCTTATGGCCACTTGGCTTGCATGCCAAGCCTCAACAGATCTCGTCATATCTTCTACCATGGTCGTTCTCTTGCGTGCGTGTCGGACAGGTTTCAAAAAGTACGTTAACTCTTTTTGTTTTCACTCCCACGTGCTCATGTCCGATGAATTGAAACCCCATCTCGCCAGGACGGATACGGCTCTGAATAACATGGCACTCTGGACGATTAATACAGGCGTTGTGACGACTCTACTCTCTCTGGTCCTCCTCGTCATCGTGGGTCTCCGTTTCCAGAAATATTTCACGGCGGTGGTGGAATGACCATATGTTTCTGCGCGCCGCTGACCAACTATATTCGATTGATGCTCTAGTTTGCGACGGCTCGTTTCCCCTACTACATGCTTACGGTGGGAGCCGTACGTTTCCTCAGATTACCGTCATCGATTGAGAATTGACGCTTGGTTATGTTTGATCCCTGATTTGTAGTCCCGCACCGGAATTTACACGTTCACGATGCTGGCCAAGTTCAAATTTTATCTGTATCCTCTTTGTATCATGAAACTGAGTTTTTCGTGAACGACTTTTTGTAGTTTGCACTCACGCACTAAAATCGCCGAGCACAGGAACACATCTCGTAGCACTCTGCCACGCGCGCAAAGATCGGAATTTCGTTCCCAGGGGCCAAACGCAGTCGGGCGCCATCATACGTGTCGCTTGAACGAGACTCCTGACGGCGTAAGCTTCCTCTTTTGCCTGCAAAATGCGTTGATAATCGTAAATTGCTCGGGTTCTAGTCTGTACGATGCAATGGGCAGCCCGTGCAATCTCCACTAGTCGTCGACGTCACTAGAGAGTGTGAGACCATTAACGATGACGGGGTGCGTGTTGGGGTCAACCAAATTTGCCTGTTCTACTCATGCGTCTTGCTGGCAGGGACTGGGGCAAAACATTGTATCCATGTCCGACCGTGTACATGCCAACCCCCCGGCCAACTTCGCGTTCATCGTTTGACTTTGGGAATTATCCGCCGCGATCACCGTGAAAACATTGGCGGGAAGTTGTATCCCAAATCAAAGGATGAAGCAGGCTCCCCACTGCCTGCTCATCACCGTGCCATCCCTTTAGATCGTTCGATCCTCTCTAACCACTATTCGCCTCTTTTCGCGACCATCAATCTATGTGCCCAGCTCAGCTGTCCCAGTCCGTTGCTCCTAATGTATATAATGTAGCATTCAACTCTATTATCGGTCACTGGCCGGCCAGTTGTCCACGGTGACAAGTTTAAAGCTGGGCTTTGCGTTTCTATAAGTGATTTGACATAACGATGTCCATGTGTGACGTTCTTCCACATTTTCCGAGTCGCAATCAGATGTCATTCACATCCCTCGATTATCTACATGTACAAACGGGTTCGCGAAAGGCAGGCCATTCTATGCGTACTCTCGCTCCCTGTCGATCTATATTCGTAAACCCCCATCAAAATGCCGCTCTAATACGCCATTCTTCTCGCCTTTGCTCCGCCCACGTCCTCCGCGACTGATTGTTCAGTGTGTTGGTCCTACGCGGACTAACTGCACTCTGTACTAGTATCTTCTGCGTCTCATGTTGATGGGTCATCACGGATGTGTAGTACGGCCTACCAGGCTTATCACCCATTTAGGTCTCAGAACCGCATTGCGACCGTATAAGGGCTAATCAGAGAAGGTATGTGTGGGGTCAAGGTCTGGTTTGAACCGGCAGAGGCAGGGCCGGGAAGGTGGTAGGTAGGTAGTGTCATGAAGGCGATCATATGGATTGGTAGCTTGCGTTGGATTGCCCGAGTACAGAGATAAAGGTCTTGTTGGAGGAGAGACGACACGTTGACGTGGTCCTATAGGCTCCTCATAACATGGATTAGAGCTGGATGCAGCTTGCTAATTTGTTGGCTTGTAAAGGGCGTCGGTGCCAGCAGGCGGAACGTCGATGCGCTTCCAGGATTCAGCGCATTCAATTTGGTATACATCATTGCGCAGTTGTCAAATATTGTGGCGCAGACCGTCACATGGTGAGGTCGCGGCACGTGACGGCTGCCTTCGGCCGGCTCCGAAATCCACCTAAAAACTAAATTACCGGAAGCAGTTCGGATTAACAAGAGTATGACTCACTCATCCTCACTGACAGGTCATCATTGGTGGCTGTGGGGATAATCGCACGGTCATCAATCTTCAGTCATTGATCAATATATCACACTCCCCAGCCCACGGGGTATGACGAGGTGTCCGGTATTGCCGGGGTCAAGTTTTTGTGATGCTGTGTAACCGAATCTGATGTTTCGTGCTACTCTGTAGGGAGAGTACATTAGAACATGGCGAACCTTTAATACGGTTGATAAACGAGACTTTTACCTGCTGAGGAAGCGGATTTTGAGGTATACATACACATACTGTCTAGCGTGATTCGCTCTAATAAGACATCGATTTCCTTGCCCCCAACCGTCAATATTCACTCTGGCCTCACCCCCTCTTCGCAGCATGGACTCTACACCCAACGTTGGCTTGCATGGCCATATACTGAGCTTTGCTGGTGGCTCATTTGTCGGATCTATCGTCGCCGCAATGTGT
>Ga0307508_10003689_pt1 | contig 15341 bp, 13 predicted proteins | sample 9_EM_MG_FD_203089 | JGI IMG/M metagenome (GOLD analysis project Ga0307508, IMG submission 203089) | Populus trichocarpa ectomycorrhiza microbial communities from riparian zone in the Pacific Northwest, United States - 9_EM | ecosystem: Host-associated > Plants > Roots > Unclassified | place...
GGCGACGCGGGCACCCTCCAGCTCTGGGACACCCGGACCCTGCAACCGCTCGGCGGCCCCCTGCCGACCCCCGGCGAGCCGATCGCCTCCCTCGCCTTCACCGCCGACGGCCACACCCTGGACGTGAGCGGCACCCACGTGGCGCTCCAGCGGTACGACCTCGACCCCGACCGGGCGGTACGACGGGTGTGCGCCCGGGCGGGCGCGGAGCTGACGCGGGCGCAGTGGCGGACGTACGTGCCGGACGCGGCGTACCGGAAGGTGTGCGGCTAGGGCCCGTCTCCGGCGGAATGCCGGCGTCCGCCGCTGCCGGGCTGTTCACCGGCCCTTGGGCGGCGTCGGTTAGTGTGCAAACCAGGTGAGACGAAGAGGGACAGAGCGGACGGAGGGCAGGACTGTGTCGGACGAAGGGCGGCTCGTCGCCGGGCGCTACCGGCTCGCCGAGCGCGTCGGCCGCGGCGGTATGGGCACGGTGTGGCGGGCCGAGGACGAGGTGCTGGACCGCCAGGTCGCGCTCAAGCAGCTCCACACACAGCCGCACCTGTCCGACGACGAGGTCGCCACGCTGTACGAGCGCACCCGCCGCGAGGCACGCAGCGCCGCCCGGGTCGTCCATCCCAACGTGGTCGTCGTGCACGACGTCGTCGAGGACGGCGGCCGGCCCTGCATCGTCATGGAGTACGTCCCCGCGCCCACCCTCGCCGACCTCCTCAAGGGCGGACACACCCTGCCGCCCGAGGAGGCCGCCCGGATCGGCCTCGGCATGATCGCCGCCGTACGGGCCGCGCACGCCGCCGGTGTCCTGCACCGCGACATCAAGCCCGGCAACGTCCTGCTCGGCGCCGGCGGCCGGATCGTCCTGACCGACTTCGGCATCGCGCGGACCACCGGCACCTCGACGCTCACGCAGACCGGGGAGATGGTCGGCTCGATCGAGTTCATGGCTCCCGAGCGGATCCGCGGCCGGCAGCCCGGCCCCTCCTCCGACCTGTGGTCACTGGGCGCGACGCTGTACCAGGCGGTCGAGGGGCACCCGCCGTACCAGCGGGACACCCCCATGGAGACGGCGTACGCCATCGCCGTGGACCCGCCGGCGCCGATGCGGCAGGCCGGTCCGCTGGAACCGCTCATCGAGATCCTGCTGTCGAGGAACCCCGAGGACCGGCCCACGGCGGAGCAGACGGAACGGGCGCTGCTGGCCACCTGGTCCGGCGGCCCGACGACCACGCTGCCGTCGGCCGCGGTCGCCCACGAGGGGCCGGACACCGCCGCGGACACGGCACCGACACCCCCGCCCCCGCCGCCGGAGAAGCGCGGCAGGAGACGAGGGCGCGTCTTCGTCGCCGTAGCCGTCGTCCTGGCCGCGGTCGCCGCGGCCGGCACGCTCTACGTGACGTCGCACCGCGGCGACGAGGACGCGGCCGGCACCCGGGGGACGAGTGCCACGCCCTCGCCCGTCCCCGCCGGCTACCACCTGGTCCGCGAGGAGGGGCTCGGCGTCGCCTTCCCCGTGCCGGACGGCTGGACGCGCAAGAAGGGCTCGGCCGACCAGGTCACCTACACCGACCCGACCGGCCTGGCCGGCCTCACCGTCGGCATGGTGGACCCGGCCGGCTCGCACCCCGTCGAGCACTTCAAGGACATCGAGGCGAACACCGAGTCCAACTACCCCACGTACCGCAGGCTGCGGATGCAGAAGACGACGTTCAAGGATCAGCCGGCCGCGGTCTGGGAGTTCACCTTCCACGGCCGCGCCCGCGTCTTCCGCGCCATCGACCTCGGCTACGGCACGGAGGGCGGCCGGGAGTACGACATCTACCTGTCGGCCCCGGACGCCCGCTGGGACACCTACCGTCCCGTCTTCGACACCGTGCGGGAACGATTCGCCGACTGAGCCGGTCAGGGCTGAGTGGGCAGGCTCCCGCAGGTGGAGGCGGCCCGCTCGCCGGACAGCCGGTCGGTCAGCCAGGCGATGGCGTCGCCCTGGTCGGTCAGCAGCGGCGCGAAGTGGTTGAGGAGCGCGCTGCCGACATCGGGCAGGACGACGGCCTTGTACGTGACGTCCGCGCCCTTCGCACACCAGTCGGCGGCGAGCTGGCGGGCCTGGCCGTGCGGGACGAGGTTGTCGCTGACGCCGGTCGCCAGGCGGACGGGGCCGGACGGCTTCAGCTTGCCGATGCGCTGCTTGTCCAGGAAGGCCTGGAGCGCGGGCGTGGCGGCGATGATCTCGCTGATGGACTGGCCGTCGGTCGTCCACTTGGTGCTCTTCGCGTAGCCGTAGCCGAAGAGCGCGTCGCCGACGCACATGGTCGACAGGTCGGTCAGGGCGGCCTTTCCGGCGGCGTTGAGATGCGCCTCGGCGAGGGGCTTCAGCGACGGGTCGGACTGGAGGAAGCCGTTGAGCGACCAGCCGAGCGCCCCGGCGAGTTCGCTGCCGTCGATGGCCTTGGTGACCGAGGTCAGGTCGGCGGGCGGGGCACCGGAGTAGGTCCCGGAGAGGGTGATGTCGGGGGCGTAGGAGGACTGGAGTTCGGCGGCCGCGGCGGTCGCCCCGCCGCCCTGGCTGTAGCCGAAGAGGCCGACCGGCGATTCGGCGGTGACGGAGGTCCCGCCGAGCGAGCGGGCGGCGCGTACGGCGTCCAGCACGGCGTGGGCCTCGTCGACCCGGTTGACGTAGGTGTGCAGCCGGTCGGTCGCGCCCAGCCCCGCGTAGTCGGTGACGACGACGGCGACGCCCTCGGCGAGGAGGCGGTAGATCGCCAGGTCCTCGTAACCGACGGACACCGTCCCGCTGTTGACGGCGAGGGGGTGTTCCAGGCCCATGGACGCGGCGCACTGGTCGCCCTGGCCCATGGTGCCGGGCGCGACCGCGACGAGGGGCCGGGGACCGTCGTCCTGCCAGTCGGCGGCCGGTTCGATGTAGGCGCCGGTGACGGCGACGGGCTGTCCGCTGGAGTCGGTGGACTTGTACATCAGCCGGGTCGCGGTGCCCGGCAGTGTGCCGTCGAGTCCCGGCAGGCTCAGGGCCAGCGGGAGGGGCTCGCTGCGGACGAGGGTGCCGTCGGCGGCGGGCAGGGTGGCGGGAGGGTCGTAGAACGCGGGGATGGTGACACCCCGGGACACGACCGTGGCCGACGCGGTGGCGCCGGTGGCGGTGAGGGCCTGGATGCCGAGGCAGGCGGCGGCGGTGACTGCCGTGGCCAGAAGCCGTTGGCGTGCGGGCATGGCGAACCTCCTGTGAAGCGGCCGTCAGGAAGCGGCCCCCGCACCCGGGTCCTCGGAACCAGCCCGGTCACAGAGCCGCTGAGCTACGGCGGCACGGAGTCGCCCACGCGTCCCACGCGTTGACCCGCGCCGCTTGAAGTGGTCCGCCAGGAACTTACTCCGGAGTAAGTTACTCGTGGTAGCAGTCGGCTGGTTACGGTTGGGTAACTTGACTCACCGTCCAATGAGCCACCTGCGGCGGTGACGCTTCGCGTATGCCACACACCGAGGCAAGGGTGTTGCAAGAGGCATGCAAGGAAAGCGCCGTGCGCACCGGGAACCCCACTGCCGTCTGTTGTACGCAGCGACGAGCGATGGGGGATCGCATGTCCGTCCGAACGACGAAACCCGCACTGATCGAACAGGGGCACTGGCTGACCGTCCGGGACTGCAAGAGGGTCCTGGTGGTCGTGCACACGGTGACCTTCGCCCAACGACTGCGTGAGGTCTTCGAGTTGCTGGAGACCGACCTGCGCATTCAACTGGTCTTCACGGTCGCACCACACGCCTTCGGCAACGGGACCACCGAGTTCCTGCGGAGCCTGGGCATCACCACGGTGCCCTGGGAAGAGGCACTGCGGGCCGAGTTCGACCTCGCGCTCGCGGCGGGCTCCCGCGGAGTGCACGAACTGCGGACTCCGGTCGTACGCATCTCGCACGGGGCAGGACAGATCAAACTGCTCACCGACGTCACCACGCTGGCGCCAGGAGAGAAGAGGTCGCCCGGGATGCTGAGCCGCCAGCACCTGCTGCACGAGGGACGGCTGGTCCCGGCGGCGATCGTCTACGCCCATGACCGGGATCTGGAGGAACTCGCCCGGTCCTGCCCGGAGGCGCTTCCGGTGGCTCACGTGGTGGGTGATCCGTGTGTCGACCGGATCATGGCGGGCAGGCCCAGTCGCGAGTCCTACCGCCGTGCGCTGGGGATCGAGGACGGACAGCGGCTCGTGGTCGTCACCTCCACCTGGGGACCGACCTCGACGTTCGGGCGGCTCGACTCCCTGGTGCCGCAACTGCTGAGCCAGTTACCGGGCGACGGCTACCGCGTCGCGATGCTGGTCCATCCCAATGTGTTCGCGGGCCACGGCATCCGACAGGTGCACGGCTGGCTGTCCGGCTGCCGGAGCCGGGGGATGGCGGTCGTCCCCCCGGAAGCCGACTGGCAGGCGCTGCTGATCGCGGCCGACTGGGTACTCGGCGACCACGGCTCGCTCTCCGCGTACGCCACGCTCACGGACGCGACGATGCTGCTGATGGCCGGATCCCGCCGCGAGGTGTCTGCCTGCTCTCCGGCGGCTCTGCTGTCCACCGTCGCACCCGTGGTCTCTCCGGTGTACCCGCTGGTGGAGCAGCTGGAGTACGCGGCAGAGTTGTACCGCCCAGGGCAGTACAACCATGTCGCCGCCTCGCTGTCGTCGGCGCCGGGTCGGTTCCACGGACGGATGCGTTCGGTCGTCTACCGCATGCTCGGGCTGGGAGAACCCGCCCGTCCGCCGTTCGTCGCGCCGCCCTCTCTGCCGCCGTCCCTGACGCGGTGGGAGATCCCGGCAGGTCGCGAGGCGGCACTGTGAGCGACCGGCTCGCGACTTCGGAGCCGGATGCCGCGTGGGCCACGGTGTGCTTCCGTGCGGTACGGACCGGTGGGGCACCTGGTGATGACGGCGTGGACGACCGGTCGTCTCTCGTCGTCTGGCGTTCGGATACGGCGCACGGTCCGGCTCTTGTCCGGTCCGACCAGGTGCTCGCGTCCGCTGAGCGGCACACGCATCCGTGTCCGCCCCCTTGCTCGCACGCGCCCGGCGCGCTTCTCTGCGATGTGCATCTGTGGGTGGACGCTGACAGTCCGGAACAGCGAGAACTGACGGCGCATGCCGATGTACTCGTGAGCCGCGTGCCGCTGCCGCCTGTGTCGGCCCGTCGGCGGGTGCACGAGCTGCTGACGGGTCATCCGGGATGCCTTGCCGCCGCCGTACCCGATACGTCCACGATGTGTGTGGTCGGCGTACGGGACCGGACGGGCGCGGTGTCGTTCGTACGGCCGGACCGGGGTGGGGCCGATGAACCGATCCCGCCGCACGCGGTCGCCTCCGTCGTCCACGCCTGGGTGGTGTCCGGGAGACCGCCCTGCGCGCTGCGTTCTGTCGCCCCGATGCCGCGTCGCTGACCGGTGGGACAGGCCGGCCGCGGCGGCGATCACGGCTGCCGCAGCCGGTCGTCCAGGCGTTGTGCGTCCTCGGGGCTCAGGCGGCGGAGGAGATTGCGGGCGGCCTCGTAGTGGCGTATCGATTCCGCATGATCACCGCGTGATTCGGCGGCCTGGCCGAGCCATTCGAGGCAGCGTGCCTCCCAGTGCTCGGACCGGGCGCTGCCCGCTCGGAAGTGTGCGAGTGACTCCCGCAGTCGCCGGACGCCTTCGTCGTGGTCCCCGCGGCGGTCCAGGACATGGCCGAGCAGGGCGAGGACGCGGGTCGCCTCGTACGTCTCTCCCAGCGAGTCCAGTTCGGTGCCGGCCCGGTGCAACTGTTCGGCGGCGGTTGCCAGGTCGCCGCCGGCCAGAGCGGTTTCGCCGAGGCGCCGCCGGGAGAGTGCGGCCCCCCGCCGGTAGCCGATCGACTCCCTCAGCCGCAGCGCGTGCTCGAAGTGCTCGCGTGCCTCGTCGAGCCGGTGGGCCAGAAGGCTGACGTGTCCCAATCCGCTCACGGCTTGCGCCTGTTGGCGTACGTCGTTGTCGGCCGTCGCCAGCTCCAGCGCCTGCCGGTACCAGTCGGCCGCCTCCAGGTACAGGCCGGCGTTGCGCAAGCCGATCGCGCCGGAGGTGAGCATGCGGCCCTCACCCTGCGTCGATCCGCTCCGGCGGGCTGCTTCGAGACCGAGCCGGTGTGCCTCGATCCACATCTCAGACGGACGCAACCGGAGGAAAACGGGCCAAATAAGGTCCGTCAGACGCCAGCAGGAGGAGTGCCAGCCGATCCGGGCCGAGTACCGGACCGCGCTCATCAGGCTGTTGCGATGCGCGTCCAGCCAGGCGAGTGCCTCCTCGGGACCGTCGAGCGGGGTCGCCGGCACCATTCCCGAGGGGAGGTCGTGCCCTGGCAGCCGGTGGCTGGGAGTGAGGATGCTTTCCGCCGAAGCCGCGGTGGACAGGCACCAGTCGACGAAGCAGCGCAGTGTGTGTTCGCGCCGGCCGGGTTCCTCCAGCTCTTCGCCGAGCCTGCGCGCGTGCGGCTGGACGAGGTCGTGGAACCGGTAGGTGCCCGGACCTGTCTCCTCCAGGAGATTCGCCTCCACGAGACCGTGGACGGCGATGTCTGCTGCCTGCCCGGTGTCACCCGAGCCCTCCCCGTCGCCCGCGAGGGCGGTCAGCAACGAGAGGTCGTGACGATCCGCGGGCAGCAGTCCCATCCGTCGGTACAGCACACGGCTCTCGTCCGGGAGGACGTCGTACGACATGTCGAGCGCCGTACGCATCACAGCCTCCCCGTCGACGCGCAGCGTGTCGACGGCGCCCGGAGCGCGGGACAGACTGTCGGCCAGGGCGGACACGGAACGGTGAGGGCGCAGGGCGAGTTGGGCGGAGGCCAGAGCCACGGCCAGGGGCAGGCGGCCGCACAGTCTGATCACCTCACGCGTGGCGGCCGGCTCCTGTGCCACGCGCGTCCCACCGCCGACGGCCAGGAGCTCTATGGCCGACTCGGCGGGGAGCCCCGCCAGTCGGTGCACGGACGCGCCGTCGACCCGCAGTCCGGTCAGGTTGCTTCTGCTGGTCACCACGGTCAGGCCGGTCGGTGTACCGAGAAGCAGCGGGCGTACCTGAGCGGCCGTGAACGCGCTGTCCAGGAGGACGGCCAGCCGCAGTCCCGCGGTCGTCGAACGCCACAGCGCGCTCCGCTGGGATACACCGGGTGGTACCGAGGACGCGCCGAGTGCGACCAGGAAGGCTTCCAGGACGACGGCCGGGGAGACGGGCCCGTGCTCACCGTCGGGGGTCTGTCCGCCCAGGTCGGCGTAGAGCTGGCCGTCGGGAAAGCTGTCGGCGTGCTCATACAGCCAGTGGGTGGCGAAGCTGGTCTTCCCGACGCCTGCGAGCCCGCTGATCACCAGGACCTGCGGTGCATGCGTCGGCCGTTGGGCGCGCAGGGTGTCGAGGGCCAACCGGTCGGCCTCCCGACCGATGAACCGCGCTGTCACCGGCGGCAGTTGACGGGGTACGGGCAGGTGGGGCGGGGGCGCCGGGTTGGGCGCGTGGAAGTGGATGCCCCCGTGGATGTCCCGGGCTTGCACGCTGGGGCCGTGAAGCACGGAGTCGCCACTGATGACGTTGGCGGTCGCCGCCGGGGCGGGTGGCGTACGGGCGGGGCCGGGATGGTGGCGCAGCCAGTCGGCGAGCGCCTGCCGTGTCGCCGTGTCGCGCAAGGCCAACGCGTGGAGCTCCCGGGCCAGTTCCCGCTGGAGGGCCGCCTCGTCCGGCTGTTCTCCTGGTGTGGCGGGCGGAGGCCAGAGCCGGGTCACCGACGGGGTCGCGCGGGCCGCGGTGTCCACCACCCGGGTCAGATCGCGCCACGCGGAGGATTCCGGGTCGGCACTGCAGGCGGCCAACGCCGACAGCAACGCCTCCAGTCCGTCCGAGGAGAAAGCACGCACGTACGTACTCCTTTCGGTTCCCCGGGAATCACTCCCCGCTCCGGACAAGAAGGGAACTAGAGTTGCCATTTATCGGTCAATCTTGAGCCAATAGCGTCCACTTATGGTCTGCTGTGCCAGGTTCATGTCACTCTCGAATACTCGGCCATCACAGGCCCTACCGGCGGGGAGGACGCTGGTGGAGTTCGAGATCAGGCTTTCGGGATCAGTGGAGATTCGGGCAGCGGGGCGCCGCAGCGACCTCGGATCGACAAAAACGAGGATGACGCTCGCCGCCCTCGCCTGGGACGCGGGTCGTACGGTGAGCGTGGACACCCTGATCCACCGCATCTGGGACGAGCATCCACCCGGCAAGCCCAGGGAAGCGCTCCACGCCCACATCTCGCGGATCCGAGGGTCACTGCGCATCGCCGGGAGCGACGCCCCCGCGATCGTGAGCCGCACCAACTCCTACTCCCTGGAGATCGACCCGGACCGGGTGGACCTGCGTCGTTACACGAGCTGTGTCGAGCGATCCCGTTCCCTCAGGGACAGCGGGGACGCGGAGGCCGCGCTGCGTCTGCTGGACCGGGCGGACCGTCTCTGGCACGGTGAGCCGCTGACCGGGATCACCGGATCCTGGGCCGAGCATCTTCGCGCCGCCATAGGTGAGACGAGTCTCGTGGCCGCGATGACCAGAGCCGAGATCCTCCTCGACGGAGGGAAGTTCACCGACGCCGTTCCCGTGCTCCTGCCGCTGGCCGAGGCGCATCCTGTCGACGAGGCCCTGGCCGAACGACTGGCCGTCGCCCTGTACGGCAGCAACCGGACGGCCGAGGCGACCAGACTGCTTCAGCGGACGCGGCAGCGTGTGGTCCGTGACATCGGTCTCGACGCCGGCCGTGGGCTGCACCGAGTCCACCAGGGCATCCTGGCGGGGACCCCCGCGGCGGCTCTGTTGCCCCGCACCGGCGCCGACGAGAAGACGCCCCCGCAGCCGACGAGTCGGGTTCCTGACAATCTGCCGCGCGATGTTCCCTGGGCCGGACGAGGCGACGAACTGCGGCGGCTCACCGCAGCGCTCTGTGAGGGACGGGGAGCCTCGGACGTCGTCACTGTCGAGGCGATCCACGGAATGGGCGGTGTCGGAAAGTCGGCCCTGGCTGTCCATCTGGCGCATCGATTACGGGACCGCTTCCCGGACGGGCGCGTCTTCCTTCACCTGGGCGGGTGTTCCGCCGACCGGACACCACCGACCCCGGCCCGGGCGCTCACCGAACTGTTGCGGCTGCTCGGCTTGGCCACGAAGGAAATCCCGCGCGAACTGGACGAGTTGGTCGCACTGTGGCGCGCGGTGGCGCGTGGCCGTCGGATGCTCGTGATCCTCGACGACGCGACCTCCTCCGCCCAGATCCGTGACCTGCTTCCGGGAGCTTCCCCGACGGCGGTGGTCGTGACCAGCCGCCGACGGCTGCCCGGACTGCCCGGAGTACGGCCGGTCTCCCTGGATGTGCTGCCGCCCGAGGACGCGGTGGCGCTCTTCTCCCAGCGGCTGGGAAGAGAGCGTGAGGCCGATCCGTCGGACGTGGCAGAGATTGTCCGGGTCTGCGGGTACCTCCCGCTGGCCGTCGAGATCGCCGCGAGCAGGTTACTCGCCCGCGCCTCGTGGACCACGTCCGACCTGTTGCGGCAGTTGGGTGGCGGCGGTGGTCATCTGGCCCAACTGCACGACATGGAACGGACGTTGACACATGTGTTCGCGGTCTCGTACCACGCGCTGGACGCCGCGCAGCAGATGGTCTTCCGCCGCATCGGACTGCACGTGGGGGTGGAGTTCGGTCCTGGAGCAGTCGCTGCGCTCACAGGATTCTCCCTGGAAACGGCTGAACGTGTACTCGAGGAACTTCTGTCTCATTTCCTGGTGTCAGAGCCCACTCCACACCGTTTCGCTATGCATGATCTGTTGCGTGACTATGCTCGTTCGTTGATCGAAAACGGCGACATCGATTCCGAAGATGATGTCCGACAGGCCGAACGAAACCTGGTGGATCACTACGTTCATGTCGCGGACCGGGCCGACCGGTTGGCCTATCCCATCCGCTCGCGTACGGAGCGGGATGCCGGAGGTGCAGCCACTCCGCCATGTCCGGAAATCGTCGACGCGCAGTCGGCGGAACAGTGGCTGATCACCGAATCGGCCAATCTCCTGGACGCTCTTGACTGGCTTGTAAAGCATGGCTCGGAACGCCAACTGGCCATTTCTGTCCATGTGTTGGCGGGATTCCTGGACATGGAGGGGCACCTCGCCGAGGCCGAGCCATTGCTCCGGCGTGCCGTCTCCCACTGGAACGTCGCAGGTGACAGCGTGGCCAGGGCGCGAGCCCTGCTCGACCTCTGCGCGGTGTACACCCACGGCTCCCGCTACGACGAGGCGATCTCGGCCGCGCGCGAGGCGCTTGACGTCGCACGGTCTCTGCGGGACCGGGAACTGGAGAGCGAGTGCGTTCACCAGCTCTCGATCTCCCTGTGGCAGACGGGTCAGTATGTGCTGGCCCGATCGCTTCAGAAGGATTCCCTTAATTTCCTGCTGCAAACAGGGGATATTCTCCGGATATCTCGCTGCAGGAACCTGCTCGGAATAATCCATCTTCATCTGGCGGAGAATGAAGAAGCGTTGGCATGCTTCACTTCGTCCATTGCTGACTTCACGGCGATAGGGTATGAGCGAGGAAGATATAGCGCGCTGAATAATGCGGCGGAAGTCCATAGAAGAGAAGGGCGGTCGGAGGCTGCAGAAGTTGCTTACCGGCAGGCGATGGTTGTAGCGGAGCGGATGGGAAATCCCAGGGACAAGGCCACGCTCCAAATGAATTTGGCGTCTGTCGTGGATGCGCTCGGCAGAACTGATGAAGCGTTGACGTTGTACGGCATCGTGCTGCCAGTGCTGCGGGCCGTCGGAGATCGGCGTGCGGAGGCCATCGCGCTCACGAGAACGGGGAGGGCGTACCGTGCGGTCGGCCGCACGGAGGAGGCCCTGCGGCAGCATGCCGCCGCACTTGAGGTGACTCGTGCCATTCGCGCGGTGGGTGAAGAGGTCGACGTGCTCTATGACCTAGCCCTGGCCGAATGGGATGCGGGGCGGGTGGCTCAAGCCGTGGCTCATCTGGAGGAGAGCCTGGCTGTCAGCAGGCGCATAGGGGCTGCCGCAGAAGGGGCGCGAGCCGAGGGTGTGCTGGCCGAACTGCGTAGAGAAGCTACTGCTTAGTTAAATTAGAGCGGGCGGTTCGGAGTGCGATTGGCTGCCATCGGGTGCGAACCCCTGACCGAGTGGTTGTAGGGTTTCCTGTGTGAGGGCGACGGAGCCGTCGATCCATGCCGGAGCTCTTCCTTGCCCGCACGCCAAACGTTGGCCGCCGCTAGCTGAAAGAGTGGAATGAGCAAGCGCTTCGCGAAATACTTGACTGTAGTTATATTCACGTGCATTGCATGTGTGACCGTTAACAGTTACCTAGAATCTTCGTCTTCCTCCTCCTCAAGCGCATGAACGACCCGGTGTCCGGTCCTTGCCGCCGACTCGCGGCTCCGTGCCGGACGCCGGCCCCCGAAGATGGCCGACGACGACCGCTCTGGTGAGCGGGCGACACTGAGACGATGATGTCTTGATCCGTTCGATTCCGCTGAGCTACTGGGGGTACAGGCGTGGATCCGATCTCGGCAAGCCTTCTGGTGGCGGCGGCGACCGGGGCGGGCGGTGAGGTGGGGCGGCATCTCTGGGCGGCACTGTGTGGGTTGGTGCGGAGGAGTCCGGCGGAGGAAGCGCCCGGATCGCCGGTTCCGGTGACCGGCGAGGCCGAACTGGCCTTGTTGTCCGAGGCTCCTCATGATGTCGAGCGGGCGCGGTCGCTCGGCGAGGCTCTGTGCCGCCGAGCCGAGCACGACCCCGTGTTCCGGTCCGGCTTGATGCAATGGCGGCAGCAGGCGCAGTTGCTGCGCGCCGGGGACGGGGACACGACGAACACCGTGAGTGGCGGAACTCAGAACGGCCCGGTCGTACAGGGGCGCGACTTCTCGGGGGTCAACTTCAATGCGCCGGGCCGGGGGTAGTGCTTCTGGCCCTCACCTCGGGGGTTGCGGAGGCGAGTTGGTCCCGCAGCCACGGAGCCGTTGTGGCAGGGAAGCGGCCTGGAGTGCCGTGCGGGGGAAGAGCTGGCGCCTGTGCAGCGACTTCTGTCTCTGACCTGCTGATGCCGGCGCGTGCGAGCGGACGGACCTTGCCGCGAGTTAAGGATATCCTTAAACTTGTCGGGCTGGTATCGAGGGGAGCCGTCTTGAGCTGGGCGATCAAGGTCACCGATGAGTATGCGGAGTGGTTCAGGAGGCTGATCAAGGAGGATCTGGGTTCTGCGTCCCAAGTGGCGCAGGCCGTTGCCGCCTTGCGTGACGCAGGTCCCACTTTGGGGCGCCCCCTCGTGGACCGGCTGAAGGGGTCGGAGCTGCATCACCTCAAGGAGCTGAGGCCCGGATCGGGTGGCCGCTCTGAGATCCGGATCATCTTCGCCTTTGATCCGACTCGTTCGGCCCTGCTGCTCCTCGGGGGCGACAAGGCGGGAAACTGGGAGCGTTGGTACAGCGGCAACATCTCTCTGGCTGAACAGCTCTACCGCGACTACACCGGTGACACGGAGGACTGAGGAGTGGGCATGTCCAAGAAGGTCCCGCAGGACTGGGAGTCCCTGGAGCAGGAGCTGTACTCGGCAGGTGTGGACCCGGCCGAGGTGGCAGCCGGTTCGCGTCGCCTTCTGGCGGAAGCTCGTGGGCATCAACTCGCCGAGGCGCGCAAGCAGTACGGGCTGGCCCAGAAGGATGTTGCTGCCCGCATGGGCGTGAGCATTGCTCGGGTGTCGCAGATTGAACATGGAGAGGTTGCCACTCTCGATGTCATTGCGCGTTACGTCGAGGCGCTCGGTGGCAGGTTGGACCTGGTTGCCGACTTCGGTGACCACACGCTGCGGATGCCGGCAAGTGGGGATCAGGGCAACGCGGCGGCGTAGAACGGACTCGGCATCCCGGGTACGAGTGGTTGAGGGTCGAGGTCGGCGGGCGTGGCCAGTTCGATGTGCAGGAACCGGCCCGGCTCCACCTCGTCGCTCCTACGACACCCACGCCGTCCACACCCGACCGGCGGGACAGGGCGTTCCACGAGGCGCGGACTCAGCCCCCGCCCGTGCGATCAGCCGACGCCGGAACCCGAACTGCCCGCCGCCTCGCTCGCGGCGCGCCGGTACTCGGCGTTGATGCGCTGGGCTTCCTCCAGCTGGTCCTCGAGGATGACGATGCGGCAGGCGGCCTCGACCGAGGTTCCCCGGTCGACGAGCTCGCGGGCGCGGGCGGCGATCCTGAGTTGGTAGCGGGAGTACCGGCGGTGTCCGCCCTCCGAGCGGAGGGGAGTGATCAGCCGTGCCTCCCCGATGGCTCGGAGGAAGCCCGGGGTCGTACCGAGCATCTCGGCTGCCCGGCCCATCGTGTATGCGGGGTAGTCGTCGTCATCCAGACGATCACCAAGGGGGTTGTCCGCTGTCATGTCACCTCGCTGTGCAACGCGTCGAGGGGCCCTGGTGCCGTACGGCACCAGGGCCCCGAAGGAAATTCAACACCATCCGTCGGCTCTACTGCTCTGCCGACCTTCTGTTTCCGCTACCCGGCCCGACAGGGGGGAAGCGGGGATCGCAGCTGCGTGACCGGGGACCACCATCCATTCCGGGGTCTTGCGGTACCCGGGCCGAGTGCCCCTCGGTCCGGGCGATCCTGATGGCGTCTGCTCCTCCGTCCTCTGGATCAACCACGCCGGTTCGTGTCCGGCGGGTCTTGTTCGTCGGTCTCTACGTGATGAAGCGTAACCACGGCAGAAGCGAATGTCTACTGTGCCAAGAGTAGATTTCATTCGTCCGGCGGAGAGGAACCCGCACTGCCAGGTCGGCTGCATAAGCTCTGCTGTCATGTCGAACCCCGATGAACTGCTCGTCGCCATCTCCGCCGCTGTGGAGTCCGAGCGAAGCAACCAGATGTCGCTGACCGTGGTCGTCGGCGGTGCCGTCATCACCGGTCGGCTGGCTCCCGAGGCCGTGTGGCGGGAGCGGGTGGCGGAGGTGCTCAAGGACTCGGACCATCTCGGCGCGTTCTCCGACGTGTTCGCCCGCGGGCCACGGGAGGACCGGCCCGGTCGCGGCGAGGCGGCCACGTATCTGCACTTCCATCTCGCCCGGATCCTTCAGGGGAGCCTCGGGATCCCGGAGACGGGCGGCATGTACCGCGTGGCGATCGAGGACGTCAGCGCCTGGACCGTGGGGGATGTCCGCTACTCCGACCGGTGAGAGCCGGTACTCCGGCCGGTGAACGGGCCGGGACATGGCGATGGGGCCCTGCCGACGCGCGTCGGCAGGGCCCCATCGGGATCCGGAGGGCGGTTTCCCGCCCGTCCTCATGCGGCCACGGAGCCCGTTCCGTCGCCGCCGAGCAGCTCCGACGCGGTGCGGAGCGGAGTGGGATCACTCACAGCCCCGGGCGCGGCCTCGGGGCGCTCGTGGCAGGTGAAGCCGAGGCGGGCCATGGCCCGGACGACCTCGCCGGCGGTGAAGTCGCGGCGGTCCTGGCGCGTGAGGATCTCGCCGACCTGCATGGCGGGGTAGCGGCGGCGGCCGATGGTCACGGACTCACGCGTGATGAGCTCCGGCCTGATGCCCTTCATCGAGGCCAGCACCCCGGTCTTGGTCAGATCGAACGGGTACCTGGCGATGACACAGCGCATGATGCCTCACAGGGGAGAAGTCGGTCAGTTGCAGAGGGCGAGGACGTCCCGCAGACGGATCCGGTCCGTGTACGCGGAACTGTCGCGGAGCGCGGCGAGCCGGACCAGGCTGATCAGGCCCGTGCTCCGGTCGTCCTCGTCGCACACGGTCAGGTACTCGACACGGGCACCCGCCATGACGGCCAGGGCCACCTCGACGGTCATGTCGTCCCACACCCGGGGCCCGTACGCTGCGAGGCCGTCGATCGCGGTCACGGGGACGGGCCCCGGCCTGCGGAACTGCGTCTGAACCGGCGTCAAGCGTGCCTCCTGCGTCGTAGCGGAACGGGTGGGTGGCCGTCGCGGCGCCGGGGACCGCGTGGTGGCCCCGGCGACCGCAACCGGCCTAGGCGGCGGACTCGTTGCCGGGCCGACGCTCCGACCTACGGCGTCCACCACCGGCGGCGGCGGGGCGGCCCTGGCCGGTGCGGCTCGCCTGACCGGTACGGGCCTGGCCCGCGCGGCCCTGACCGCCACGGCCCCGACGGCTGCGGGACGCCGAGGACGCGCTGCGGGGGCGTTCCACGACCGGCGCGGTGATGACGACCGGGACGCCGGAGGGCGCCTGGGCGCCGGTGATGCGGCTCAGTTCGGCCTCGCCCGAGCGGACCGG
>Ga0307508_10003690_pt1 | contig 15340 bp, 25 predicted proteins | sample 9_EM_MG_FD_203089 | JGI IMG/M metagenome (GOLD analysis project Ga0307508, IMG submission 203089) | Populus trichocarpa ectomycorrhiza microbial communities from riparian zone in the Pacific Northwest, United States - 9_EM | ecosystem: Host-associated > Plants > Roots > Unclassified | place...
GTGGTTTTCCCATGAGGTTTTTTACACGGTTATGAGTTTTAACGAGGCATCCGAGGATACTGGGTTTCACTGTTTTTGTTTCTTTTCTCTGCAACTGTTTGTTGCTATACTGGCGGTTTCGTTTTCTTCTCTCCTGCGTTCCTTTGCATCTTCCGTACGAGGGGAAGTGTCAGAATAATGGGCGTCCGGAGATGACGGACCGGAGACGGCGTCCGGAGATGACGGACCAAAGGCAACATGTCCGGAGATGACAGCAGCCTTAGTCTCCGAGCACCGGTTCGGGAGACAGTCTTCCGTCCTTTCCCCTTGGGGAGTCCCTCAGGCGCGTTGTATTTAGAGAGAATGTTCCTCCTTCGACTTTGTATCAATCAACCAATTCACTATCTTCGTCTCTATCGATCCCTATATTCCAACAGATTCCTAACCATCGATGACGCCACTTAGCATTCAAAGTATTGTTTGTTGCGTATCTAAAGTGTTGTTCGCTCGCCCGGAGTTAATGGGCGTAATGAAAGCGTTCCCCCCCAGTACTGTGGAGCTAGCCACCCAGCCGTGGCACCGATCCTCACCATGTCTCCCTTGACTGCGTTACACTGGGAACATCTGCTCCACCCCCTAGCCCCGCTGTCATTGTCTCGTCCCGCTTTGACCGACCCCTGCCACCCCCACAGAAGTCCTCGCCCTCGTTGCGCTGTCTTCGCTGGCGCCACTGCCATTGTCTCGTAACCCCGCTTCGACCGGCCGCCGCCCGTCCCTTGCCGTCCTCACTGTCCTCGCTGTCCTTGCCGTCATCGTCCCTCTCGTGGTCCATTACTCAATTATCAGCTTGAAAATCGATTCGCTTGCCATGCAGCGGCGCAATAGACTGGTTTCCTGGGACCCCCTTGTGCGCCGGGCACCACCCGATTTCGATGGTGATGTCCGGTCTGGCCCTCCGTAGCACCACAATGTGCTTCCTTGCCTGGAATGCGTACATCTGGCCGGGCCATACTCCTCCGAGGCCACGCCTGATGGAGGCCTGGGTGTCCGTGAAGATCGTGGCCCTTTCACGGACGTTTGTCTTCTTGAAGCGTCTTCCAGCGCCCTGGCGAGAGCGTCACTCTCCGCATCGTATGCCTCCTTGACGACCACGATGTCGATGAGGATGGTGGTGAGGACACACGATGGCGTCACGACACGGCAAGTATGTTGCGGAGCTTCGTGACGTGGATAGTGCAGCTCTTGAGTGTCAAAAACAGTGGTAAGTTGGCGACTATGAGTACGACAGCAACGGGGAGGATGGCGGTGAGGACGCCGGCGGCGAGTACGATGGGCGGCGGGGGCCGGTCGAAGCGGGGCGACGAGACAGTAACAGCAGAGCTGGAGCCTGGCATGACGGGTGTGATGAGGCGATGGCGACGAGCAGAATGACGACTAGTAGGACGGAGAGTAGAATGGCGAGTAGAGTGATGACGGTGTCATTGCAGTGAAACTGAGAAAAATGGGGGTAACGTACTGTACAAGTTACCCGGCTACTACCCCTCGTCCTCCACCCACAATCCTCGCCGTCCTCATCTCCCTTGCATCCTCCATCTCCTCTGGTGAGATTACCACCGCAGCGAAAGCCCGCTAAGATTATTCCGCTGTGAATATGAGGTTTTTATCTTGATATAGTTGAACGCCGGCAATGACCGCGCGTCTGAGCCTCCTGATTATTGACCAGACGTCCCAGTCTCGCTTGCACTCACTCCCACAAAACGGTGCTAGCACTTGAAGACCGAGGCGCCAATTCTTATTTCACCCGCCGATGTAGTACGATATAGCAATGAGTATGTTGGCAGCATACACAAGCATTGAAACAAATGGGTTGTAATCTTGAATATTTAACTAACGAAATGAGTCGGAACGGCCGAATAGTGCCCGCGCTGCCCCCCCACCACCCACCACCCGCCGCCCGCCGCCCACACCCCGCCACCTCGCCGCCCCTCCGCCCCTCCACCCCCACCACTCCACTGTAAAGCAATATTCTAGTTGATCAGAAAGGTCTCACAAAAAAAAGCAGAAAGGAAAACAAACTGCTAAAAGGAACGAGATTTCCAAGATTGGATAGACAATCAACATGTGAACTTTGGCGGTGAAATTGCTTTCGCTAACTGCTCATTGAGATGCACTTGATATTGTTAGCAGAGAACACGCGCGGACACAATCACGTACCGCTGAGCTGCACCATATCTCCCTTGATTGCCTCGTGCCACTTCCTCAAATTTGCTCCCTCTTTTGAAACCCTGAAACACTCCCAAAGACCGACATCTAGCCATTCCTGATACCCAAGACATAGAGCGACAGAGACATCTGTTTCGTGGCGGCACGGGATGATCCATGCAAGGATGTCGACGATGAACGGTGCCTCCGGGAGCAAGCTGTCGGGGGTGAATGGTTTCTCTCGGGGTGAACGGTTTCTCGGGGCGAACGGTTTCTCGGGGCGAACGGTTTCTCGGGGGGGGGGGGAACGGTTTCTCAGGTGTGAGCGGTTTCTCGGGGGTGAGCGGTTTCTCGGGGGTGAACGGTTTCACGCGGGTGAACGGTTTCTCGGGGTGAACGGCTCCTGGATGTTAGACTGGATGGTCTAGACGAGGACGGCAGTTATTGAGAGTAAACCTGAAAGAGTTAGCACAGCAGGCTAGGAGGGGTGCGAACCTTGTGGGTGGGCGAAACAAAACCCGAGGAAATCCTCCAGGCTGCTTGCAAACAAAACCCGAGGAAACCTCCAGGCTGCTTGCAAACAAAACCCGAGGATAAGCCTCCAGGCTGCTGGGGAACAAAACCCGAGAAAACCTCCAGGCTGCTGGGAAACCCAAGGAAACCCTCCAGGCTGCTTGCAAACAAAACCCGAAGAAACCTCCAGGCTGCTCGCAAACAAAACCCGAGGATAAGCCTCCAGGCTGCTGGGGAACAAAACCCGAGGAAAACCTCCAGGCTGCTGGGGGCGGCGGTGGCCGGTCGAAGCGGGGCGACTAGACAATAGCAGCAGAGTTGAACAAAACCCGAGGAAACCCTCCAGGCTGCTCGCAAACAAAACCCAAGGAAACCTCCAGGCTGCTTGCAAACAAAACCCGAGGATAAGCCTCCAGGCTGCTGGGGAACAAAACCCGAGGAAACCCTCCAGGCTGCTCGCAAACAAAACCCGAGGAAACCTCCAGGCTGCTCGCAAACAAAACCCGAGGATAAGCCTCCAGGCTGCTGGGGAACAAAACCCGAGGAAAACCTCCAGGCTGCTGGGGGCGGCGGTGGCCGGTCGAAGCGGGGCGACTAGAAAATAGCAGCAGAGTTGAACAAAACCGGACTCCAGGCTGCTTGCAAACAAAACCCAAGGAGGAGCCTCCAGGCTGATCTAGTGACGGCTTAATCAGTGAAACTGAAGAGAAAGAAAAAAAAAGAGACCAACAAAATATTCTGTGTTGAGCAGGCGACATAGGTCTTGTTGAGCAGGAATGGTGGGGGGGCCGTCGAAGTGGGGTGACGAGACAGTAACAGCAGAGCTGGAGTGGTCTGAGGCAGGAGTTGTGGAAGAGGGGGAAGATGGCCACCAACATAAGTAAGAAAACCGGGAGGCGGGAAGTGGGTGGTCAGCCCCCCCCTCCCCTGCACTCCTCCACGAATCAGAACAGGAGACGAGATCCACCTTCCTTTTCGGGTTGCCGCGGGCTAGCGTCTTGGCAGATACTACACAATGAGTGGTGCCAAGACTCTGTCCCATGTACTCGTCACCATCTCCGCCACATACTCGTGGCGTATCATACTTTCCGCATGGTTGCCCTTCCGCCAAAGTCCAAATCCACAGCCAGCAATGCAAAACCAATTAAGTTTTTAAATGCTGTTCACAGATGATAGATAACATCGTAGCGGATCACCTCCTGTTGTCAGATCGTTGGTTGTTGAGGTACATATCAATCCTGGGAGGGCTGGGCAAGAACCAAGTCACCAGCACCTGACTTAAGAACGTGCACCTTGCAAAACCACAATTTTTTTTGGTGCGTTCCTATTTTAAAAAATAGCACCGATTTAATACCGACCAGGATTACAAAACCTCGATATTGTCTCATCGCCCCACTTCGACTGGCCCCCCCCACATAATAAGAATTAGTTGTAATCATAGCTTCACGCTGATTTAACAAACGAAACGAGTCGGAACAGCCGAATACAAATGACCAAATAAACAAAACATATATATAGAAGAAACCCAGAAAACCCCGATGTTAAGATGACCGACTCAATGAACACTACAAAGCCAGATTAGCCGAAGGGAATTAATGGTAGAGGAGCGGATTGAGGTGCATACTCTTTGTGCTTCTCCAACAGAACACCAGCTCGCATAACGTCACGGAGGTAAATCATAACTTGACCAGCTCAAATGACTAGCTACCGAGGCTGTAGCTCGTTCCTCGGCGGCGTCAAATACCTGACGGTTCCTGAAAGCAATATTCTAGTTGATGGTCAGAATGGTCTCACAAAAAAAAAGAAGCGAAAGGAATACAAACCGCCAAAAGGAACGACATTTCCAAGACTGGGCACAGACGAAGGACATCATCAACGAATTCAGGGATAGTGTGAACTTCGAAGCTCTTTTTCCCAGTGAAATTGCCTTTGCCAACTGCCCACATGAGATGCACTTGATAATGAATCCCTGATGATGTTAGCAGAGAACGACTCGCGGACACGATCACTTACCGCTGCTCCTAATTCCCCACACTATGACCTTTTTGAGCTGCGTCATATCTCCCTTCATCGCCTTGTGCATGTCAACCAGCATGTCGCGCATTAGGCGAATCACTTTGAAAGTATCGTCGTGCCACTTCTGCAAATTTGGCCCCTCTCTTGAGAACCTGGAACACTCCCAAAGACCGATATCTAGCCATTCCCGATTCCCAAGGCAAAGAGCGACAGTGGCATCGCTTCTGTGGCCAGGAACTGGCTGGCGCCGTCGTTTGTCACAGGCTTTTGACCGGCAAATACGCGAATGTGGAGGAATTTCTCCGTGATTGATAAGGACGGGAAGTGGCCTGAGAGCATTGTCCCACATTTGTGCGAACATAACTGAAAACGTTGCCTCAGCGTATAAAGGGACGTATCTCATCTGGCCATCTATGAAATAGGTATACCTGTTTTGAGGGTCAGCGAGGTTGACACAAAGAGATGGAGGGGGAACGGTGTGGCCAGTCGGAGCGGGGCGACAGGACAACAGAGCCTATCGGAAACATTCATTGTTAGAAACGATTGAGAAAGAATGTGCTGATATCGTTTCCTCCAATCATCGTCGGTTACTAATTTGCGAGATGTTTCTGTTTGCGGCAACAATGATTTGGCGAAACCATAGAAACGGTCTAATCGCGAGGTAGTTTTCGGATTGCCGAATTGATCACAAGAGGGCAATACCTCGGTTTCCAATTGTGTTCGGGCCGACTCGATGAGACCCAGCGGAATAGGACCTGTCGGGTAAGTGATTTGCTGCACACGTTGGAATTCTGACTCAAGCATGAATACCGGCCGAGGCTCATCGACATCAACAATGTAAGACGTCAAGATGTCACGCATAAAAATTTCAGGAGAAATTGAGGAGAGGAATTGGATAAGGTGATGCTCAACAAAGGAGCCATCAGCTGGTGACCAGCGGATATTAAGGCGCGAACGCCATTTCGCGACAAAACTTCGTGCTTCCGCAGTCAAGGTACAAGATGATTCCTGCGAGGATGTTGACGATGAACGATACCTCCGTGAGCAAGCAGTTTCTGTTTCTGGGGGCGAACCGTTTCTCGAGCGCGTTCTCGAGCTTGAACGGTTTCTCGGGCGTGAATGGCTCCCCGGGCGCGGGCGGTAGTTCCCGGGTGAACGGCTTCTCGAGCGCAGATGGGGTGAACGGTTTCTCCGGCGTGAATGGCTTCTCGAGTGCAGACAGTCTCTCGAGCGTCTCGCGCGCAGACGGTATTTCCGGGGTGAACGGCTTCTCGAGGGTGAACGGCTTCTCGAGCGTAGATGGGACGAACGGTTTCTCGTTCGTGAATGGCTTCCCGACCGCGGACGGGGTTAACGGTTTCTCGGGAGTGAACGGCTTCCCGAGTGCGGACGAGGCGAACGGTTTCTCGGGTGTGAACGGTTATGTGTGGGGGAACGGCTCCTGGATGCCCGACCGGGGACATGAATATCGATCTTAACGTCACGACATTTGTTGAGAGTAAAAACCTGGACAGCAAGTTAGGAGTTGTGTAAACCTTGCCAGGTGGGGCGAAACAAAACCCGAGTAAAACCTCGGCTGCTGGGAAAAAAACCCCCAGCGAAGAAATCGTACGTACTGGAGATTTAGGTCTTGTGCACTTTTGATCTCGTGACGGCTATGTAGATAAAACCTATGATCAGTAAGAGGTCGGAAGTAAAGAAATTGTTGTGTGGAGGGGGAGGAGCATACAGAACGAGTATCCATTCTAGAAGGCGGTGATGTGAACACGGTGGAATCTGAATATGAAGCACTTTCGTACGAAGCACGTTGCTGCTATCATCCAAGTAATTAGTGAAACTGAAGAGAAAGAAGACCAAGTCTTGTTGATTAGGAATGGTATCTATCCTCGGTGCGATGCAGGAGTTGTGGATGATTGTGTTAAAAAGAGGGGTAGGTGGCCATATAAGTGAGGAGGCAGGACCCTCCACTCCCCCACGAATCAGAATAGGAGACAAGATCTACCTTCCTTTTCGGGTTGCCGTACGGGCTAGCGTCTTGGCGAAAACAATACGCGAAATCGAGTGCAATATCGTGACCCCGCTATAATCTCGTCACGTCCTCCCTGTGGGGGAGGGCGGGGGCCGGTCGAAGCGGGGCGACGAGACTGGTCTGCCGTCATTCTCCTCGCTGACTTTCATCTCGTAGGCGTTGCTCGTCTGCTGTCTTTCTCCTCGCTGGCCTATATCTCGTACTGGTTGCTCGTCTACCATCACGTACGCGTTGCTCGTTTGGCGTCATTTTTGCTGACCTGCGTCCGAACGTGTGGCAGAAATGCCCTGTTAGGCATCACTGGCCTACTTCTCGTACGCGTTGCTCGTCTGCCCTCATTCTTCTCGCTGGCCTACATCTCGTACCGGTTGCTCGTCTACCATCATTCTCTACGCTTCGCATACGTGTCGGTCGTTTGACATCATTTTCGCTGACCTGCGTTCGAACGTGTGGCAGAAACGCCATGTTAGGCATCACTGGCCTACAGCTAGTACCCGTTGCTCGTCTGCCATCATTCTCCTCGCTGGCCTACATCTCGTACACGTTGCTTGTCTGCCATCATTCTCCTCGCTGGCCTATATCTCGTACACGTTGCTCGTCTGCCGTCATTCACCTCGCTGGCCTACATCTCGTACCGGTTGCGGTTGCTCGTCAGCCTCATTCTTCTTGTTGGCCACTGCTCCTACGCGTTGCTCGTTTGACCTCATTTCCGCTGACTTACGTTCGAACGTGTGGCAGAAACGCTGTGTTATGCATTACTGGCCTACTACTCCGGCAGAACTAGCAGTTGCTTTCGCGTAGGTGATGGCATAGAGAGCAGAAAGGAATTTCGTGGACACCTTTGGTGGCCAGGTCTTGAGGGACCGCTGGAAGGTGGCAGTAATTCTTCCTTGCTTGTTACCAGTATGTGCTTACTTCTAAATAATCAGTTCCCCCCGTCCCCCGCGGGGGCCAACTAAACAAACGGACGGACGGACTGCCGGATAAGCCCCGTCATCTTCTTGGACTGGGTACTCAATGCTATTTTCTCCAGAGAACACCGCGAGCGCATCTGGCAGGTCAGTCAATCGCCGCCGCCGCTGCCAAGCTCAGACTCGAGATTTACACCCCGTACTCCAAGAACCCCCGCCGCATCCCTGCGACTACCTCATGAGCCCTACGGCCAAGAAGAAACACATACGTAGCGACACCCTCGGTCGATGCCCGATGACTACCTTTCCATGTTACACCCTCGACGCGCAGCAGCTTCTCATCTCCGATCACAGCAGGGCTTTCGTACCTCGCCCCCCAGCCATGCTGGTTGCAATGTAACTTGGTACAAAGGGCGAAGCCCACCCGATCGTCAAGGTGCCCGGCGAGAGCGGGGATGCCGTCAATGGCAGGGGAAGAGTCAAGAGGGCCGCCGGGCGGATGCAGCAGCCTCAGGATTCAAGGCAATGAGAGGATTACTGCGGAGTTGAGGATGAGGGGCGAGCCAGCGGGATTGGAAAGGTTGGAGGGGATGACCATGGGTGATGGGGAGATTTTTTTTTTTTTTTGTTTATTCAGTACTCGCATGCGACCTAGGTAGATCATGGCGAGATTATGTACAGTCCTATCCTGTCTGCTGTCCGCGCAATGGCGGCACGTTGCAAGCTCCCCTTTGCACTCCGCCCAGGCCTTTCCCGCGGGTGATGGGGAGAGCGGCGGTACTTAACCGCAGTCGTGAACTGTCGTGGCAACCCCGCTCTCGTCTCCCCCGCACCGGTCGGAGTGGCCCTGCTGTCGTCGAAGCGGGGCGACGAGACAGTAACTGCAGAGTTGGAGCGGCTCAGGTGCTCGGGGCCCAAGGGCTGTCAGGGCTCACAGGGGATGGATGGATTGCAGGAGTAGGTGGGGTATACTGGCAACACAAAAAAAAAGATATTGGGTTAAGGTCACGGGGAAGGGTACCAGGTGTTGGTTCGGGGGGAGGGCGGGGGCAGGTCAAAGCGGGGCGACGAGACAGTAATAGCAGCTGAATCACGTTGCCAGGAGTGATTGATTCAGGGGAAGCGGCTCAGAAACCAATTAAGCAAAATCAAATTCCATCGAAAACAAGCTGCGAAGGCACAAACCCGACTCCACTCCGGCGAAACCAACAGAATAAATAAAACCCTCATCTCAACAAAAAAAAACCCACAATGTCCATCCAGTTCTCTTCACCCCTCACCTGAGCCGCCTCCAGACGCCCCTCCTCGAGACACACCCTTTCTGAGCTGAATCATGGGGTTCCCCCTGATGGCGCTGACGAAGATCCAGAGGTAAAACAGCTCCTCGTCTTCGGACATCAGTGCGAAGGGCAGGTTCAGCCTTTCCCGCAACATCGGTATACATTCCCTCTTTTCATTATCACTGACTTCGTTCCAATTTTTGTTTTTATGGCCGTGACGATCCAATACCTCTCGCGCAACTTGTGTATTTATTAGCATTGGAATAAAGAGTACGTAGATATTCATAATACATGCCTTTAAAAATCTTTCTTACTGGTACGGTGCCGTGGGCTATGCCTACTGCTTCCCACACCTCGCTTTGTTTTTTCCCACTAACTTGGACTTGGAGTGGTGGCTCAAAGCGACTTAAGAAGCGGAGCAAGGAGCCACGCGGTGAGATTTCGACTTTGCGACCCAGGTCGGATTCGATCCTGAGCAGCAACTGCTCCTCCTTGACTTCAGGGCCCAATAGTGTCCACTGCAGGGGACAATCGGGAGGGTCATCCTGCCAGGGAGGAGCCCATTTCCATTTCCTGCAGGTCAGGTACAATTGATCTAAAGACCCGTTGGAAGATGTATCATGGTGGTATATGGGGAGAATACCGTATTTCCTGGCGTCTTTGGCATCTTCGATTCCAAAAGCCCGCCATAGAGCATTAAGATCGTTGTTGAGGGTATCTGGTTTAATGCTAAGGGCCATTGCTTGGGCGATGATGGTTGGGGTGGTCGGTGGAAAAGAGCAACTAAACGCAGAATGTGGTCCCGCAGTCGATCGCGTTGCGGTGGTGGTCGGTGGAGAAGAGAAGCCAAACACTCCTGAACGGTGTAGTGGTTGGTGGCAGTCGAGCACAGAAAGGTCGGGTGTCGATGGCGGGGTTGTGTGTAAAAAAGAGGGGTATCTAAACCCCCTGGCGCCAAGGCGGTAAGGTGATAGGCCGTGGGAAAAAATAATGCTTCACATGGTGGGGTTAGCGGTGTGTTACCCGGCCGTCTCGCTTCTATCTGGCTAACGTTACATAGATATCATATATGTAAGTTATCACGGAGATGGCACGTAAGATGCGACGACCACGATGTCAATGAGGATGATGGCGGTCAGGACGCCGGCGGTGAGTACAATGGCGAGTCAGGAGCACCGTGCCGTCCAGCTTGTGGCTTTCTGGGGGGGGAGGGCGGGGGCCAGTCGAAGCGGGGCGACGAGACATCAAATAAGGCTGAATCACTTTGCCAGGAGTGATTGATTCAGGGGAAACGGCGCAGAAACCAATTAACCAAAATCAAATTCCATCGAAAACAAGTTGCAAAGGCACAAACCCGACTCCATTCCAGCGAAACCAACAGAATAAAAAAAACCCTCATCTCAACAAAAAAAACCCCCCACAATGTCCATCCGGTTCTCCTCAGCACCCCCCACCTGAGCTGAATTCAGACATACCCCTCCTGGGCGCAATCATTGGGTCCGCCCTGATGGCGCAGACGAAGATCCAGAGGTAAAACGGCTCCTCGTCCCCGGGCATCAGTGAGAAGGGCAGGTTCAGCCTTTTTCGCAACGTCGCTATACATTCCCTCTTTTCACTATCACCGACTTCGTTCCAATTTTTGTTTTTATGGCCGTGACGATCCAATACCTCTCTCGCAACTTGTGTATTTATTAGCATTGGAATAGAGAGTACGTAGATATTCATAATACATGCCGTTAAAAATCCTTCTTAGCAGTAAGGTGCCGGTGGCTATGCCTAGTGCGTTCCACACCTCGCTTTGTTTTTTCCCACTAACTTCGACGTGGAATTGTGGCTCAAAGCGACTTAAGAAGCGGAGCAATGAGCCGTGCGGGAAGATTTCGACTTTGCAACACAGGTCGGATGCGATCTTTCGCACCAACTGCTCCTCGTGGACTTCGGGGTCCAATAGGGTCCACTGCAGGGGATGATCGGGCGGGTCAGTCTGCCAGGGAGCAACCACTTTCCATTTCCTGCAGGTCAGGTACAATTGATCTAAAGACCCGTTAGAAGATGTATCATGGTGGTATATGGGGAGAATACCGTATTTCCTGGCGTCTTTGGCATCTTCGATTCCAAAAGCCCGCCATAGAGCGTTAAGATCGTTGTTGAGGGTATCTGGTTCAATTTTAAGGAGGGCCATTGCCTGGGCGACGATGGTTGGGGTGGTCGGTGGAAAAGAGCAACCAAACGCAGAATGTGGTCCTGCAGTCCATCGCGTTGCGGTGGTGGTCGGTGGAGAAGAGCAGCCGGGTTGCGATGGGCGGGGTTGTGGGTATAAAAGAGGGGTCGACGACAGCGAGGCTGTTCATTGCTGACAAAACATGTGGCTGGTGGGTCGGTGTTACCATGGTGACCATCAAGTACAGGGGTTTCGCCAAATTAGTCACAAGAGGTCTACTGGGAGGGCGGATTTTTTTTGGTGTATATATTCATTCTTGCATGCGACCTAGTATGTTATTGCACAACTTCCCGCTGTCCCTGTCACCGTGAGAGCTGCACTAACGACGTGACGAACGTCTTACTCACTATCGTTCTCACCGCCAACCTCCTCATCGATATCGTAGTCGTCTGCCCACCAAGCCTGTCGAGAACATGCCTTCAGAGATCGCATGCACCGAACCTCGGGCCTGCCGAGACCGTGTGTGCTGAGCCCGCCGAGGGGGGAGAAGGCGCGCGCCGAATCGTCCATGTGGCGGCTATAGGGAGTTGATTATCCCTTGAGTTGGTCAGGTGTGGACGCCGAGAGTTGTGTGGAAGCTCTGCATGAGTCGTCTATCCAGAAAGACAACGAAGGATGGATCGAGAGGTACCGCGCAGTCGTAGTCCTTCACGATGCCGCCACGGTAGACGTTCATAGCGAGGTGGCTGGTGAGAAAGTCGAACGTGGGCGCGAAGACTGGACAGCACCCCACCAAGACTTGACGCGCACCAGGCAGCTTGCCCGTCTCCCCTTGCCTGTATCCTCGGGGGTGGCGGGGGCCGGTCGAAGCATCGCTCGCTCGAAGCTTGTCCGACCGCTCGGTGATCGTCTCGCGCCGCATCCATCGTCGAGTCCAATCGTGATGCTGCTGTTGACATGACTAACACAGCCTCAGTGAATCAGAAACATCGCGGCTATTACGATAGCGAGAGACCAATATATTGGCGAGTTAGCGCAGGTTTCAGAGTGACAGGACAGCGAGAAGTTGTACAATACGACGTGATGAGCACCATAGCGAGGAAGATATCGACGGAGGTTAGCGCAGCTCTGAGTGTTACATAAAAACAGCGAGTAAGACGCGACGAGTACGATGTCAATGAGGTTTATCACGGTGAGGACGCCCGCGGCAAGTACTACAACGTGACGAACATGATGGTCGATCTGTAAAATGCCGTAACCCGAAAAGGAAGCTAGATCTTGTCTCCTATCCTGATTCGTGGGGGAGTGGAGGCTCCTGCATCGCGCCAAGGGTAGATACCATTCCTAATCGACAAGACTTGGTCTTCTTTCTCTTCTCTGCACCGGAGAAGCCGTCCACGCCCGAGAGACCGTCTGCTCCCGGGAAACCGCTCAAGCTCAAGAACGCGTTCGAGAAACCGTTCGCCCCAAGAAACTTCTTGCTCACGGAGGCATCTTTCATCGTCGACATCCTCACGCCTTGACTGCGGAAGTACGAAAATTTGTCTCGAAATGGCGTTCGCACATTAATATCCGCTAGCTACAAGATGATGGCTCCTTTCTTCTCCTCAATTTCCTTGACGTCTTACATTGTTGATGTCGATGAACCTTGGCCGGTATTCATAACGAGTCAGAATTCGAGTCGCCCCGAACACAATTGGAAACTGAGGTATCGCCCTCTTGTGATCAATTCGGCAATCCAAAAAACTACCTCGCAATTAGACTGTTTTTATGGTTTCGCCATTTCATTGAGTCGGTCATCTCAACATCGGGGTTTTTTGGGTTTCTTCTATATATAGGACCATACTGTTTTGTTTCTTTGGTCAGAGGATTCATTTGTATTCATCCGTTCCAACTCGTTCCATTTGTCAAATATTCAGCGCGAGGCTATGATTACAACCAATTCGTTTCAATGCTTGCCTGTGCTGCCCACCCAACACACTTTTAGGGCCTGTGCCAAGCGTATTTCACAACATACGTCATCCCAACGCCACACCTACTACTACTACTACGAGAAGTTCCAGCCGGTAAGAGTAGTTGAAGGGGAGCGAGCGCAGGTGACCCATTACTGATGAAGACAGAGCGGGAGGTTTCCCTATCCACACATCCACAATTCTCAGCGGGCAGCTCCCTGGGCGGACTTTCAATTGGGTGAGGAGAGTGTTGATTCGGAGAAGGAGGGTGTCTATTTTTCCATCTTCTCTAGAAGTAGATGTTCCTCGACATACTGGCTGCCGATCAAAACTGATGAATGGGATGGAATCCTATCATGCCAAAGAGAAACTTTGTGTTGGGCAACAAGTACAGCAATGTTGAGTATGTATCTAATATTTGCAGGCCAGGCAACGTAGAAAAAGTTCGGGGATTACAACTGATAGAGAGACGGCCTCACGGCCTCCTATTTTTGTGGCTCAGTGGATAACCAAACATGTACCTATGTGGTTCAGCCCAGCTTTGCGTATTTTTAGAATACGCGTTGAGCCGAACGCTTACCGAGCCACCATATGTCTGAAATACGGTTGTCAGATTTGTGTGGTAGAAAAAAACCCCAACCCCAACCACATAATTTAAAAATTGCTCTGTATTTGGGTCTGGTTGATACCGTCCTGTGCGGCTACACACGCGCGGCTCTAGCTATGTCAATTTCCAACAGCTCCAGAGCCTCCGGAGGCCCCAGCAGCCATTCAACTAGTCAGGTCCGATATATTTACCGGATTCCTAAATCCACTGTTGACTGTACCATACTAACGAGCGTGTCTCGGTCGCCGTGCTCGGCGCAGAACGCGGTGCTGGTCGTTTCTTCAGAACCTTCAACACGTGGACTCCGTGAGAGCTGATGGAATCAGGTATCACCTGCACCACCGTACCTGTCCTGTGACGGGACGACCTGCAGCCTTGGGTCGGTTGGCTGTGCGTCCCGACCGCCCGCTCTTGCCTCATTGCCCTGTTTTGACCTGAACCACAAGAAGCCCGAGATTAAGCCCCTCTCGGCCCAACGCCCTTACTCCTGAGAGGCGCGCAGCTCGAAGTGATTTAGAATCTTTAAATCAGATTTAGATTTCGGACGGCACCGTGCCCATACAGCAGGGGTCTGGATTGTCTATGGTATATATCTGTGTGTTCCTGTCGCACCTACCAATTGACATACAGATTCACATCACCCTGAAAATTACACAATGCTTTCCCTCATAACTATTCTCTTACATGCTTTGGCAATCGCGACACATCGAGTCGCCATCCCCGCACTTGGTTTCACCCCCGGCCTCGACAATATCCCTACTGACTGCACCGCCAACCCTTCCATCAACATTTGTCCCGCACGTCTCCCCAGTGGAAATGTGCTCGTAACATCCCTCAATGTGGTGGTCAATGATGTTACCGGTTTTATCTCTAAGCCGCCAAACATCATCTTCGTGGGATTCGCAACGGCCCCCGGCGGTTATGGCCTCAGCGAGACTTCTACTCTGACAATTTTCGATTTCCCGGCGTGACACACCAATAAGAAGTGTCGTTTCCAATTCGTTAGCGACGCAGGTGACAACACGACTGGCGTTAAGAATATCTACAACATCTGGAGCTTCGTCCCCGGTAGTGGTGAGGCGACGGAGAATTCGGTGTGGTGGAGTAAGCCTGTAAGGAACCAGGTGGTCGCGACAGTCACCCTGGACGATAGCGATTCTGCTGCAAGGACGACAAATGAGAAACTCTTGCACAAATTCATCTACGGCCCAGGGGAGGGTTCTAAGAGGGCTAATGCGGCGTTTCCGTGCCCTGCCGGTGGGAAAATCGGGTATGAAGTTGCCGCAGCAGTGAAGGCGCCGAGCATTGGTGGGGGGATGAACATTGGTGGCCAATCGGGACTTGGGATTGAAATCATTGGGCTGAAGAGCAAGTGGGATTGATGTTGAGGCATGTTGGAAGAAATGCTTTCTGCGCTGAGTGAGGTGGAGTTGAAATAGCTGGAGCAAGACAATACCTTATGCTCCATTTATGATTTTTCGATTCAGTCTAAGTGTTACACCTGAGGGAACTGAGGGTCGGTACGTATCCTTGAAAGTCGGTACGTATCCTTAGAGAGGTACTTACCAGGGAAAGATAGGCGCCGGTAGTTAGCTATTCTTGGAAAGATCGGCTCAGAGAGTCTAGGCGGGAGATAAGGGAACGGAGTTTAGGCTTACGGCCGAGACCGGTCGTAAGAGTGTTAAACTCC
>Ga0307508_10003691_pt1 | contig 15338 bp, 18 predicted proteins | sample 9_EM_MG_FD_203089 | JGI IMG/M metagenome (GOLD analysis project Ga0307508, IMG submission 203089) | Populus trichocarpa ectomycorrhiza microbial communities from riparian zone in the Pacific Northwest, United States - 9_EM | ecosystem: Host-associated > Plants > Roots > Unclassified | place...
TTTCATGGCAGAGGTTTTAATGAGGTCGACGAGGATAATGGGTTTATTTGCATTTGGTCGATCTACAGAGCCCGAGAAGAGGGGGTGTGTTGGAAATGCTTCTCGCGCCGAGACGGTCTTTAGGTTTAGCGCTTCTGCTTTACAGTTTTGTTGAGGACACGTTTACGCAAGAGCGGGGAAGTAAGAAGGGATATCTGCTGTTCTTCTTGTACTTCTCTTCCTGTTCAATATACTAGTTAAGATACTTGATCTTGATCTTCACCACTGAATCGATATTCTTTCAACACTTTCCAGGTGAAGCCTGTTACCGCCCCCGGATGAACCAGGGTCAACACTTCGCTGCGAAGCAGCAGTACATCGCTTTGGATCACGACGATCGCGCATACCATAAGTGGGAAGCCGCCAATCCACGCCCTCCCAATTACCCACGGCTAGTCGGTAGTGACGAGGAATTGTCAAACTAGGCAGTGCGTTCAACAATTTTTCAGGTTGTGGCTTGGTGTGACACTGGGGTTGTCTCGTAACCGGAGTGCGGGGGGGAATCAAAGGTAATCAGGCTACTTTCGATAATTCACAACGGAATAATCTTAGATCTTGTTTGTGGTCCTGGTGGGGTAGTGTTTGTAGATGATGTTCGTGCTGGTTTCTCCTCCGTTTCCGAGAGAAATCCTCTTCTTTTTATGGTGGAGGCCATAGCGTGAGACCTGATGAACCAGCGTGAGCATGGGTGACTCGGGCTTGGATTCCCCCGAGGTGCGGGGACCCCGTGGGTGATTTCATTGGTCATAGCAGGGTGTAGATAAGGGGAGATGAGGTTTCATGCACCTTGTGGCACCCTAGGCTCAGAGTCCTCCGCCTCTCCCTGAGGTGAGAGCTCCCTGGGGAGCCACGTACTGCATGAGGGCCATGTGGTCGTGCGGGGTCTGAGTTCTAGAGTCTGTCGATCACCCTGAGGTGACGCAATCTCTCTTCTGGGAAAGATCCGTTCGTTTGCACTCGCCCCCTCATCACCGGAGTTAGCCTAGGTCCGGTTTTCTCAGCCGACAGCTAATCTCCGTCTCCTCGATCACTTGCCTAGACTCTCTGACATCATTACCTGTGCTTCAGAAGGCAACTACTGCTTTTCTGAAGGCCCGTGATGAGTCTCCCTTGCTACGTACTCTTAGCTAATTGCTAAGGTGTAACACTACTTCCCCTCTCCCTCAGCCTCGTCCCGAGCGCTTAACTATCTTTGAGTAGCCCGTCTCTTCTTGATCGTATGATTCTTTCAACACTGAGTTCCCTTCAACGTCACGGACTGCAGTCCTCCCCCCCTGCAGCCCTCCCAGCCACCGGATCAGGGCATCATTCTCTGTAATCCGTTGGAATGGCTGGGCCCTCTGAGTAGGCTGGGGCGTACTCATACTGTCGATGTCCTTCGCCGGACCGCCGTGTTCGTGAAGACGAACGTACCAGTTTTCCCAGTGCGCAGCCTGTCGACCTTCGGTTTGGGGCACATGAAAGGAGTGACCAAGCCCGAGCAAGCCGAACGAGCCAATGGTGTGCACACAGAGGTGTCCGTCGGCCGCCAGGATCCGCCACCTGTTGGTGGGTTCGTCTTCCACGGCCATGTATCCGGCGCGGAGTGGGTTTGTCGTTGGCTGCGTCGGGCCCTTGTGGACAGGAGCATATGACGCTTTTCTGGGTCTGGGACACATGGAACGAGTGACCTTCTCGACTCGGGGTTCGTGCCCGGGCGCCCTCCTTGCCCTCGTAGGTTTACATACAGAGGTGTGCCGTACCGAGTGCCTACGGCTCTTGTCCGTCCGAGTCCGACGTAACCTACGACAGTTTGTCGTGAAGGGGTGACCAAGGTTGTGAATTGGGTTGTGAATTGGATGGTGAATTAGATGGTGAATTGGATGGTCGGGCGAAGGCGGTGCGCCGAGCGTCGTCTTTCTTCGTTGTCTATCCTGCACAGTCTCAGCGCTGGATTCCGTCGGACCCGTTCGTTCGTGGTGGGACTATGTTTCGGTGAGCCGATAGTCTTTTGGTGTGTCGGGATTTCGCCGATGGAATTCCCGGAGTTTTTCTAATCCTCCTGCTGAAAAATTGTCATACGGTTCTTCCGTCCAGTCTTTCCGATCTGGATAGTCAAGCCATTTGACGAGATAGAGAATTCGCCGTCCTTGCCTTCGGGACGACATTACTTCCTCGACATCGTATTCTTCTGATTGCTCGATGTCATCGGCTTCTCGCAGCACTTTCGACGGATCTGGCGGGGTCCGGTCTTCGCTGGTTCGATAAGGCTCGAGTAGCGACACATGGAAAACATTGTGTATTTTCCATTTTCTGGGCAGCGTCAGCCGTACCGCAAGGGGGGAGATGGTTTTCTCGATTTGGAAGGGACCATGATTTTTGTGGTCCATCTTTTTCGAGGGTCGCCGGGTTTTGATGTTTCGTCCATTTAGCATAACCAAGTCCCCTACCTGGTACGCTGGAGGCTCCTTTCGTCCTGGGTCCGTGTAGCGGCGCATTCGCTCTTGGGCGGCTTCCAACCCCTTCCGAGTTTCTTCGTGGACGCCCGACATCCAGTGGGCGTAGTTGGTGCTGGCTGGATTAAAGGGTTCTTCCATCGGAGGGTTTGGCGCCACCGGATGGAAGCCATAGTTGGCATAGAACGGCGAGATCCCGTTTCCTGTTGTGACCGAGTTGTTGTAGGCGAATTCGGCCATTGGTAGTAAGCGTACCCAATCGTCTTGCTCTTTCCCCACGAAGGCTCGAAGGTATGACTCGATCGTTTGGTTGAGTCGTTCCGTCTGGCCGTCTGTTTGCGGGTGGAAGGCTGTCGACATTCGGGGGCGGATTTCCAGGAGGTTCAAGAATTCTTGCCATACTTCCGAGGTAAAGCGAGAGTCTCGGTCTGACACGATATCAGTGGGGAGACCGTGGAAGCGCCATACCTCCCTTGCGAAGATCTTTGCCAGGTCTGCCGCTGTCTTGCCGTCCTGTAGCAGTGGTATGAAGTGGGCCATTTTGGTGAAACGATCGATGATTACCCAGAGCTGATCGCATTTTTCCGAGACTGGGAGTTCCGTGATGAAATCCATGGCTACCGATTGCCACGGTGCATAGGGAAGCTCCAGTGGTGAGGATAGACCGTAGGGCTGGTGTCGAGCTGCCTTATTCTTCTGGCATTCCGGACAGCTCCTAACGAAATCGATAATTCTCTCATTCATTTTTGGCCACCAGAAGTTTCGTCGGATGAGCTCGATCGTCTTATCCTGGCCCATGTGCCCGGCCACCCTTGTGTCGTGTTCGGATTCCATTACCCGTTGAACTGCTGCCGCCGGGATCCACAGTTTTTCTTTTCTGTACAGCAGGTTGCCCTGGATCTTCATTTCCTTCGGCGCCGGTTCCTCCCGCGCTGCTTCCTTTGCTTCTTGGTACTGTGGGTCTTCCTTCACTAGTTTCCCGATTTCCTCTAAGAACGCCGGATTCCATTTTTTTGCCGCCAGCGAGGACAGTCTGGCTGACGAGCAGACGAAGGAGATCGCGTCTCGTCGTGGTGCCTTTGTATCGGCGTGATTTCCGACATTTCCGAAGTGTTTTTTTCCTAAAACCGTCGTTACCGGCTGGTTCTCTATCCCCCCCTTTTCGGGGCGATACTCCGAACGCCTTGACAATGCGTCTGGTTTTCCGTTTTGAGAGCCTGGTCGATAGTAGATTCAAAAATCGATGCCGGCGAACTCTTGCGACCAGCGCGCCTGTCGGCGGTTAAGCACTTTTGTGGTTGTGAAGTACTCCAAATTCTGGTGGTCTGAAAAAACCTGGATCTGGTGTTCCGCTCCTTCACAATAGCGTCTCCAATGCTTAAACCCGTCGACTATCGCCAAAAGCTCTTTGTCGTATATCTCGTAGTTGATTTCTGCCGAGGAGAATTTCCTTGAGTGGAACGCCACTGGGTGTAGCCGGTTTTCCTCGTCTCGCTGCGAGAGGACTGCTCCGATGGCGAAATCCGAGGCGTCGGTTTCCATAATGACTGGTCGGGTTGGGTCAAAGTGAGCTAGGATGGGTGCCGTCGTGAAGCGGTGTTTTAACTCTCTGAAGGCCGCTTCCGCCTCCTCATTCCAGGACCAACTTTTCCCTATTTCCTTTTTCGTTAATTCCGTCAATGGTCGGGCTACTCTGGAGTAGTCTTTGATAAATCGTCGGTAGAAGTTGGCGAATCCTAGGAAGGACTGGACTTCCGTCAATGAATTTGGGGTTTTCCAACTCAGGAGCGCTTCCACTTTTCCTGTTGACATCTTGATGCCATCCCGACCAATTATGTATCCCAGGAACTCTACCTCCTTGGCTTTCCACACGCATTTTTCGGGAGAGACTGCCAGCCAGTTTTGTTGTAGTTTCTTCAATACTTCTTTGACTAGTCGGTCATGCTCTTCCTTGGTTTTAGCGTATATCAGGATGTCGTCCATATACGCTAAGACTCCGACGTCAAGCACGTCTGATAGGACGTGGTTCATCATGTCTTGAAACGTAGAGGGCGCGTTGGTCAGGCCGAAGGGCATTACCTGGAATTCGTATAGTCCGTATCGAGTTCGGAAGGCTGTCTTCCATTCATCGCCTTCCCGAATTCGTATGAGGTTGAATCCGTTTTTCAAGTCCATCTTTGTAAACCATTGGGCGCCCTGTACACGGTCCTGTAGCTCCTGCATGAGTGGTAGGAGATATCGGTTCGGGATTGTAACGGCATTCAATCCCCTGTAATCGACACATAGCCGCAAGCCTCGACCGTTGGGTTTGGGGACGAATAGGATTGGAGACCCTGCCGGGGATGTAGATCTTTTTATCTTGCCGGTTTTCTCCATTTCTTTTAACCATTCTCAAAGGGTCTGTAGTTCTATCTCCGAAAGTGGGTAAATCGGTCCCCAAGGCGCTGTCGTCCCTTCCTTTAGGTCTATTTTGCAGTCATATGGGCGATGTTCCGGGAGACGGTCCGCCGCTTCTTTCCCCATTATTCCTAGGTATTGGCGGAATTCGACCGGGACGGTTTGTAACGGATCTTCTTCGCAGGCTGCCGAGACGTGTCCTAATAGACCGGCCGCTGGATCAGTGGCGACTGTCTCGTCCCATGTCAATGAGAATTTGTTTGTTGCAAATTTGTTGCAGTTTTCCAAACATCTCGCGCTGTTGAATCGTACTTCTTGGTCCGAGGACCACGCCCCCTGCGGTGGATGCTGTTCTATCCAGCTGAATGGAAGGAATATGTCGATGCCTTCTTCCATTGGCGATATTTCAAAGACTTCTTTCGAGAAGTGTTTTCGATGTTGTAGGCATAGGGGTTCCGTGTAGTGTTGCCTGGCGCCTTGGACCGTGGCTCCCGTAAAGCTTTCTATCGTTCGAGCTTCCTTATGCCTTTTCTTCTGGATTCCCCATTGTTTAACCGTTTGTTGATTGATCAAGGCTATCGAGCAGCCTGTGTCCAAAAGCGCTTTCACTGGTTTTTTCTTGGTTCCGACGTGGAGCAGCATGTCGATTATTGGGCGGGTGGCTCTCCGCCTCTTTTTCCCGGGACCCGTATCGGGGTCGTCTGTCCTCCTCTTCGTGACGCCGCATACCATCGTACAAACTCTTTCCGGCGTCGTGAAAGAGTTCCTTAAAAATCCGAGTCCTCTGAGTCCTCCCAGAGTTTCCCGGGGTCTGTGTCCATGGTATCCGCGGCCGCTACTTTTTGTTGCTTGGCGGGTGGGGCGTCCGGTTCTTCCGATCGTTTTCGTTTCTCTGGTGCCATTATGGCTACAGCGGAGACTCTCCATGGTGCCGGTGGTAGCGCAGTTCCTTTTTTGGTATTTCTGGCGAAACATTCGTACGTCCGGTGGCCGCCTCTGCCGCATCGCCAACAGTTATCGCTACTTCTCCCGTATTCCTCTCGTTCCTTGGCTGGGACGCCGGCAAGTGCTACGTCCTTTGATGCCCAGTGACCGGGCTGGTCGTACTGGGTTTTACGGTCCGTTCTTGGAGCGCCCCTCTGTGGGTGGTCCTTCAGCTTTTCCTCCGTCTTTGTCGGTTTCGATGAGGAGGTCTTCCGGGGTGCCTCGGTTTTTGGCGGGGCTGCCGCTCGGACAAGTTCTCGGGTTGCCCTGAGGACTTTTCTCTTTTCTACCTGGATACCTGCTCTGTAGGTAGCGCGCAGGAAGTCGTCGTCGTCAGTGAATTCTCCTTCGTTTTGACTGAACCTCATGTCCAGGATTGCGTCGGTCATGGCTAGATCGACTTTTTCCCGCAAGCTTTCTCCGTTTGCCCGGGCGAAGTTATTGAGCGACCGGAGTTCCGTTACGTATGTTCGGATGCACCCCTGGTATTGGAGTTGTCCTAGTTTTTGCTGAGCATCGGCCACTTCGCGGTCGTTGTGGTACTCCACTCGAATCGCTGCTGAGTAGTTGACCTAGGTGTCCGTATCTCCCAGGTCTCTATAACGATGGAGGTGCCAGGACAGGGCCGTGTCCGTTAGGAGTGTTCCTATCCAGGCTATTTTCTGTCGGTCCACGGTCTCTGGGTAGAATCCTAGATACATTGTAACTGACTCCCACCATTGATTGAAATTGGTGGTGTTTTTCCCGTTGAATGGTTCGGGGTTCTTCATCTTCAGCCGGGAGGTATTGATTCTGGCTGCGGCTGGTGCCGAGGTTGCTGGTGCGGCGGCGGCTACGCCTTCTGCCACTGCCCTGGCTATAGTTTGGGCAAGTCTCGGTGGTCAACGTCCTTTGCGCGGGTCGGGGCGTCGGTGGTGGTGATGGCGAAGGTGGGGGTGGTAGCGGTCGGCACAGAGGCTGTGGTGGCATTCCTCCTCCACTGAACCTGGGGTTCCTTTCAGGCGCTGGTGACACCGCGGGCAGGCGGTTTCTTCTTGCGGGCCGGGGCGGCACCGGGGGTCGTTGTGTGTCGGGGCTGGGGCTGCCTGAAGGCCCCGCTCGGAGCTGCTGCAGGGCATCGGCCAGGCTCGACGTGGTTGCTCGGACCGGGCTTCGCCATGGCGCCGGTTCCGGCGGTGGACTTTCCGATGCTGGTGCTGGAGGCCGGGGGGTTTCCAGGGCCGGGATTCAAGCGGCCAGGAGCTGTAGGGCCTCCGCTTGTCGCCGAGCTTCCTCCCTGGCTTCCTGTAGCTGATGTTCCAGGTATTCCACCCGCTGTTGTTGCTTGTCCGCCCGTTTTTTGGTGTTCCTCTGCCCATAGTTCCACGTTACCTTGAAAGTTTGCTAAATGTTGGCTTCTTGCCACATTTGCCTCCGCTAGGAATGATATGGAATCGTTGAGCCGCGTTAGCTGCGTAGCCTGCCCTACCTGCTTTTGATCGGCCTCTTGGGTTCGTTCGATAATGGCGCCCCAGACATTATGCGCAAAGGCCTGATATGCGCTGGCCGCGCTTGCTAATTCACTTCGGATCCAGTCCCCTGTGATTCTCTCATTAGCGCTTAACCGGTCATATACGTACCTGGTTCCATCCGACAAGTCTCGGTAAGCTTGCTCGATCTGCTGGATTCTTTGGTCGGCGTGATCGATCGTATTTCCGCAGAGGTGGACCAGCTGCGCCAGGTCTTGTTCTGCTTGCTTTTGTTGTTTGGCTAGGGCGCGGAGCCAGGTGGCGGGATTGGCGACCTCCAAGGTTTCTTCCGCCTGTTCCGTACCGTCGGTGATTTGTAGTACATCTCTGGGGGCTTCCAGGCGGAGCATGTTGAAGTCGGTAGACGCCATTTTAGTACAGGTCGAGAAAGTGTCCTGTGTAGATCGTTTCGTCGTCGTAAAATGTGTATTCGCAGATTTCTCAGAATTCGTATCCGTCGAGATCAGCGCTTAGATTGTTAAGCGCGCAGTTGAACCAGTACTGAGTGTACCAGTTTTCGGGGGTGCAATTGATTGCTTCGGAGGGTATCGCTCCGGCAATCTCTTCATTCCACTTCTCGTGGTTTGAAATCTCGCTGTTGATTGAGGAGAAGGTGTAGTCGAGCGAGTATTGAGAGGTGGGTTCGAATATGTGGGAGAGTTCGAGCAGGTAGAAGTGGTCGTGTTCGAACGAGGGCATGTGTTGCTGAATTTCTTATGTAGGGTGATTCGAGATCAAGATTATAGTGTGACACTGGGGTTGTCTCGTAACCGGAGTGCGGGGGGGAATCAAAGGTAATCAGGCTACTTTCGATAATTCACAACGGAATAATCTTAGATCTTGTTTGTGGTCCTGGTGGGGTAGTGTTTGTAGATGATGTTCGTGCTGGTTTCTCCTCCGTTTCCGAGAGAAATCCTCTTCTTTTTATGGTGGAGGCCATAGCGTGAGACCTGATGAACCAGGGTGAGCGTGGGTGACTCGGGCTTGGATTTCCCCGAGGTGCGGGGACCCCGTGGGTGATTTCATTGGTCATAGCAGGGTGTAGATAAGGGGAGATGAGGTTTCATGCACCTTGCGGCACCCTAGGCTCAGAGTCCTCCGCCTCTCCCTGAGGTGAGAGCTCCCTGGGGAGCCACGTACTGCATGAGGGCCATGTGGTCGTGCGGGGTCTGAGTTGTAGAGTCTGTCGATCACCCTGAGGTGACGCAATCTCTCTTCTGGGAAAGATCTGTTCGTTTGCACTCGCCCCCTCATCACCGGAGTTAGCCTAGGTCCGGTTTTCTCGGCCGATAGCTAATCTCCATCTCCTCGATCACTTGCCTAGACTCTCTGACATCATTACCTGTGCTTCAGAAGGCAACTAGTGCTTTTCTGAAGGCCCGTGATGAGTCTCCCTTGCTACGTACTCTTAGCTAATTGCTAAGGTGTAACACTTGGAGCTCGATCTGCTCCATACGTTTGGGTTTCTATCGGTGGTTATTCTATGCTTGCATTTGATTTAGATTGTTTTTCTTTTGTGTGGCTGGGCGAGCGGTGATGACAACACTGGGGGTTATCACGTTGCCGTGTTGCACTGCGCCTGTACACTTATATTGAGACCGTTATTTTTTTATTTTAGGTTGGGTTTTTCGGTTCTCAGGATTTCTTTTGGACTTCTTTCTTTTGGGATTTTACATGATTTACAGTTGGGCGACTCTGATCTTTCTGGTTTTGGAGGAGTTTTTGAATGGTATCTTTCCCTATTTTCAGCTCCGGGTATCTCGTGTGCAAACGGGACGTTCTCCCAACTCCTAAAGTTGTAGTTGATCCTATGGATGAATCGATTATCTAGTAGAGTCTTGTATGGGCCTGGGGGCATTGGGTGGAACGTCTAATGGCTTACGGCGGATTTTTTCAGTCCGCTGTCCGTGCAATGGCAGCTCGTCGCAAGCTCCCCTGAGTACTCTGCCCGTGCCTCGTGGGTTTCTTGCGGGTGTGCTTTGGCGACATTTTCCTTGCCGCTTCAGTTGTGGTTGCAATCTTACAAGATAGTGCCATAGCTTACCAGGGTCTGGTATGTACGGGCATGTGGGCTTTGGAACTTTGGTACATATCTTTTTTCCGTTCGAAAAGAAAAGGGGATGGCCATTAGAATCGGGGTCCTACAGCTTTAGCCCCACCTACCAAAGCTATGACCCATCAGCGCTATGATCTCGTCCACCGATACGAGTAGGGCCTTCCTCAATGTAGCCACGGCTTCGTCTCGTAGGATTGCAATCACAACTCTAGGAGGTGGGAGAACATCTCCTATGCACACAACGAGACCCGGAGCTGAAAAATAGGGAAACATAGCATTCAAAAACTCCCCCAAAACCCAGAGTCGCCCAAGTGTAAATTATCTAAAATCCCAACAGAAAGAAAAAAGAAACCCGAGAAGCGAAAAACCAAACCCAAAATCAAAAAAACGGTAACAATATAAGAGTACGGGCAACCATCCGAGTGGGGCAGCTCACGCACAGAGCTCTCGGGCGAATCCACACCCGCACGAACACTCTGCCGGAGAACCCAGAAAGCCAACCACCCGAACACAAGACTGTATCCACTAGCCATCCAACATCTTGAAGCCCTCAGAGGTGTGGCCCAGGGGCAGAGGGTGTGGGCTCATGTAAAGTCCTCTTCGTCGGAAGCCACTTCCCGTGGGAACGGTGGGTTCGCGAATATCGCCGCATTCCCAGGATCCGCGACGAACGCTCTGTACACAGCATCGCTACGCCCCATGGCGATATATCGAGTTTTCTCTTGGATGTGCTGGCTCACATTCATCCGTGGCCGCCAGCAAGCTTCTGTTGAGAAGCATATGTGGTCCGCCATTGATATCCCTCCCCAATAGTTGACCCCATTCGCCCACGCCAGGAAATTCCGGAGTATCCACCTACTGTGGCGTATCCGGCGACCAAACTGGTTCAAGCCGCGGATGCACCCCTCGATAGTGCGTGGCTTACCCACCTGTTTACGGCTCTTGGAGATGACCTCACAAGTTTAGGAATCGTAGGGGTATTCCTCTACTTCGGGATGTGCATCGTAAACCAGCACTTTCTGGTTCAAATGAGGCATAAGTCCCTGCATAGGAGAATCAGGGATCTTACTGGCCGGCTGCCACCGGAGGTAAACGCCAATGCCCAGAGGGCGGTCAAGGTGCGCAGTCATGGCCATCCAAGCCTGGAGTTGGTCATCGTCAGAAAGATTTTTGCATACCCCTCTCAGTGAGCCCCGGATCCAAAAATATAATAGGGAATTTATCTGTACTCAAAAGGTTGCACGTTGCTCCGTACATGACCCTAACTTCTCGCCGGGGGGGAACCTTCTGGAGAACCTTCTTCACCAGAACCCACAGAGACATTATCTCCTCGTTTCGCACACTTTCCAGCCACTGGGTGTTGTTAGCGTTCCGCCATGCGTACATATCTGTCGGTTTATTGGTGCCCTCATCATCGTCAGAGTCAGAATTGTAGTCCACAGGGTTGCGCGCTGTCTCTGGGTCAATGACAAAGAATTGGAATACCGTGGTCCCTTTTGGGTCCAGCTGGCCTGTGCGGGAAGTGGCAGCAGCCAGAGCTGCTGGTAGGGATGGGCGTGCAACTGTGCGGGCAGGAGTTGCAACTCCCAGTGGCGTAGGAGGCCAAGTCATATTGGCCTTGTTCCAAATTTGAATGAGCTTGTCTTGGGTATCAACGACGAAGGTCGTGAATATCGTCCATCCTTCCCTGGATTGACGGGCAGTCGGCTTCATAGGTGAAGTCAGGTCGACTGGATGGGAGAGTTGGTTCAACTTGTCGAAATACCTGATCAGGTATTTGTCATCGTTGATGGCGGCGCCTGCCAACGCCATCATTACTGGGTTTCCCCAGGTAGTATTGAAGGTGCCATGAACTTGGATAAGAAAGCCGATTCGGCGTCGTACGAATGGTTCTACATTCGCAGCTGTGATGTTGAAATAGACTTGGTACACTCCCGCACTGACTCTCGTGCGGTTTCCAGCAGCGTGTGCCATCGTGGATATTGGAGTAACAACTGTTGCAGTTGGCAAATCGTCCGTATAGGTATTCCAGTGACTATGTGGAAAAATAATCAAGTGAGAGTGAGGACAACACTGAAGTGATCAAAGGTGGTGGTGCTTTGAAAGTTGCGAGCATAGAGAAGATAGAAGGTACGGCCGAACAACTTATAGGACACGATGGAGTGGGTAACACACACTGGAGGGGAGTAGGCGGTGGTGTTCTGACTGGCAAATGGAATGAATGCGCTGCCTGTTCCCTCTCCGTCGCCTGCGTATCATGGGATGCAAGCAGATGAGGTTTGTGACATTTCGGGGGTGCTCAAGCTAAGTGGTGGCAGTGGAATACACTCTCTGGTTGTACTGCACATCCTCCGGTTTGACAGCAACAACGAAGGGACTGGATATATCGTCGCCGCCCGCGTATCATGGGATGCAAGCAGACGAGATTTGTGTCGTTTCGGGGGTGCTCGAGCTAAGTGGTGGCGGTGGAATACACTCTCTGGTTGTACCGCACATCCTCCGGTTTGACAGCGACAACAAAGGGACTGGATACGCATGTTCTATCGTTGTTGCCTGCGTATCATGGGATGCAAGCAGCTAAGACTTGTGACGTTTTTGAGGGTCCTCGAGCGTAGTGGTGGCACTGGAATACACTCTCCCGGTTGTACTACAGATCTTCCGGGTTGACAGCGATGACAGAAAAATCGAGCTTTGCGGTGGTGGTGGAATACACTCTCCTGGGTATATTGAACTTTTTATTTAGATGAATATTTAACCGTTGAATCGAACATCCCCCCGGTCGACAGAAAGGCGTAGATACAGAAAATATCGGCAATGGGGAAAGCGAAGAAAAAAAGTCACCAGCGGGATAGGATTCGAACCTGCACTTCCCTCACTACCCAAAGGTTAGACTAGCCAGTCATTATGTGCTTTGTCATGACACATGCTACTAACTACACCACCCAGACTGGTGAAGATAATACTGTGGCTCTACGCTATATATACTCGTAGATGAAAGGAGAATGGGGGGAAATGTTACCAATACGCGCAGCCGGAACCACACTCTTTTAGGCGGACAAAAAGCCGCAAACAGTTTCTTTGTCCACAACACTTCTTTCTGTCGCAGCTTGTCACCCTGTCACCCACATCCTCCAGGTTGACAGCGACGACAAGGGACTGGATACACTGCTGGTTCTATCGTCACCGCCCGCGTATCATGGGATGCAAGCAGATGAGATTTCTGACGTTTCGGGGGTACTCGAGCTAAGTGGCGGTGGTGGAATACACTCTCCCGGTTGTACTGCACATCCTCCAGGTTGACAGCGGTGACAAGGGGCTGGATACGCTGCTGGTTCTATCGTCGTTGCCTGCGTATTATGGGATGCAAGCTAACAAAAGTTGCTACATTTCCGAGGTCGTCGAGTTTTGCGGTTTTACTCAACATCCTCCGTGTAACAGTTGCGATAAAAAGAAGTGTTGTGGACAAAGAAACTGTTTGCGGCTTTTTGTCCACCTAAAAGAGTGTGGTTCCGGCTGCGCGTATTGGTAACATTTTCCCCCATTCTCCTTTCATCTACGAGTATATATAGCATAGAGCCACAGTATTATCATCACCAGTCTGGGTGGTGTAGTTAGTAGCACGTGTCATGACAAAGCACGTAATGACTGGCCAGTCTAACCTTTGGGTAGTGAGTGAAGTGCAGGTTCGAATCCTGTCCTGCTGGTGACTTTTTTTTTTCCCTTTCCCCATTGCCGATATTTTCTGTATCTACGCCTTTCTGTTGACCGGGAGGATGTTCGATTCAACGGTTAAATATCCATCTAAATAAAAAGTACAAGGCTATACCCAGAAGAGTATATTCCACCACTACCGCAAAGCTCGATTTTTCTGTCATCGCTGTCAACCCGGAAGATGTGCAGTACAACCGGGGGAGTGTATTCCAGTGCCACCACTACGCTCGAGGACCCTCAAAAACATCACAAGTCTTATCTGCTTGCATCGCATGATACGCGGGCGACGACGATAGAACCAGCGTATCCAGTCCCTTTGTTGTCGCTGTCAAACCGGAGGATGTGCGGTACAACCAGAGAGTGTATTCCACCGCCACCACTTAGCTCGAGCACCCCCGAAACGTCACAAATCTCGTCTGCTTGCATCCCATGATACGCAGGTGGCGACGATATATCCAGTCCCAGTGTTGTCGCTGTCAAACCGGAGGATATGCAGTACGACCAGAGAGTGTATTCCACCACCACCACTTAGCTTGAGCACCCCCGAAATGTCACAAACCTCGTCTGCTTGCATCCCATGATATGTGGGTGACGTAGAGGGAACAGGCAGCTCATTCATTCCATTTGCCAGTCAGAACACCACCGCCTACTCCCCTCCAGTGTGTGTTACCCACTCCATCGTGTCCTATAAGTTGTTCGGCCGTGCCTTCTATCTCCTCTATGCTCGCAACTTTCAAAGAACCACCGCCTTTGATCACTTCAGTCTTGTTCTCACTCGCACTTGATTATTTTTCCACATAGTCACCGGAATACCTACGCAGACGATTTGCCAACTGCCACAGTTGTTACTCCAATCTCCACGATGTCACACGCTGCTGGAAACCACACGCGAGTCAGTGCGGGAGTATACCAAGCCTATTTCAACATCACAGCTGCGAATGTAGAACCATTCGTACGACGCCGAATCGGCTTTCTTATCCAAGTTCATGGCACCTTCAATACTACCTGGGGAAACCCAGCAATGATGGCGTTGGCGGACGCCACCATCAACGATGACAAATTCCTGACCAGGTATTTCGACAAGTTGAACCACCTCTCCCCTCCAGTCAACCTGACTTCACCCACAAAGCCGACTGCCCGTCAACCCAGGGAAGGATGGACGATGTTCACGACCTTCGTTGCTGATATCCAAGACAAGCTCGTTCAAATTTGGAAGAAGGCCAAATTGACTTGGCCTCCTACGCTACTGGGAGTTGCAACTCCTGCCCGCACAGTTGCATGCCCATTGCAACCAGCAGCTCCGGCTGCTGCCACTTCCCGCACAGGCCGGCTGGACCCGAAAGGGACCACGGTATTCCAATTCTTTGTCGTTGACCCAGAGACGGCGCGTAACCCTATGGACTACAATTCGGACTCTGACGACGATGTGGGCACCAATAAACCGACAGATATGTATGCATGCCGGAACGCTAACAACACCCAGTGGCTGGAAAGCGTGCGAAACGAGGAGATAACGTCTCTGTAGGTTCTGGTGGAGAAGGTTCTCTGGAAGGTTCCCCCCTGGCGAGAAGTTAGGGTCATCTACGGAGCAACGTGCAACCTTTCGAGTACAGATAAATTCCCTACCATATTTTTGGATTCGGGGCTCACTGAGGGGGGTATGCAAAATCTTTCCGACAATGACCAACTCAAGGCTTGGATGGCCATAACTGCGCACCTTGACCACTCTCTGGGCGTTGGCGTTTACCTCCAGCGGCAGCCGGCCAGTAAGATCCCTGATTCTCCTACGCAGGGAATTATGCCTGATTTGAACCAGAAAGCACTGATTTGCGATGCACATCCCGAAGTAGAGGAATACCCCTACGATTCCGAAGCGTATGAGGTCATCTCCAAGAGCCGTAAACGGGTGGGTAAGCCACGCACTATCGAGGGGTACATCCGCAGCTTGAACCGGTTTGGCTACTGGATACGCCACAGTAGGTGGATGCTCCGGAAGTTCCTGGTGTGGGCGAATGGGCTCCACTATCGGGGAGGGATATCAATGGCGGACCACATATGCTTCCCAACAGAAGCTTGCTGGTGGCCACGGATGAATGTGAGCCAGCACATCCAAGAGAAAACTCGATATATCGCCATGGGGCGTAGCGATGCTGTGTACAGAGCGTTCGTCGCGGATCCTGCGAATGCGGCGATATTCGCGAACCCACC
>Ga0307508_10003692_pt1 | contig 15336 bp, 19 predicted proteins | sample 9_EM_MG_FD_203089 | JGI IMG/M metagenome (GOLD analysis project Ga0307508, IMG submission 203089) | Populus trichocarpa ectomycorrhiza microbial communities from riparian zone in the Pacific Northwest, United States - 9_EM | ecosystem: Host-associated > Plants > Roots > Unclassified | place...
CAGAAGGAAAATGCCCTGACACGGCTGCGTCCAGAAGGAAAATGCCCTGACACGGCTGCGTCCAGAAGGAAAATGCCCTGACACCGTGCGTCCAGAAGGAAAATGCCCTGACACCGTGCGTCCAGAAGGAAAATGCCCTGACACCGTGCGTCCAGAACGAAAATGCCCTGCCACGCTCCGTCCGGTAAGCAGATGCCGTGGCGAGCTGCGTCCGGGCGCATGGTGCCGTGGCGAGCTGCGTCCGAATTCACATTGCCTGTGCGTTTTGCGTTGGGAGCGGTATGTGCGCTGCCAGGGTGCGTCCAGAGCGTCCCGAGCGCCTGGTGCGTCAGGACGTAGCCTGTGCGTCCGGACGCACATTTTTTTTCCTGATGGGTGCTGCTGGACTTGGGCCGATTCCCTGAAAGATGAGGTCACCTCACCTGCGAATGGTGCACTGAAAAGAGTCTGGTTGTAAGCACCCCGCTCACCCACATGAAACCTCATCTCCCCTTATCTACACCCTGCCAGGACCAATGAGTCTATGGGGTCCACACACCTCGGGGGAATCCAAGTCCGAGTCACCATTTCTCACGCCAGCTCCACTCAGATAAAAGGAAGGGATTTCTTGCCTTGACAGAAGGGAAATCAGCACGAAACACCCTCACCAAAAACCTACCACCGAAACCACATACAAGATCTGAGATTATTCCATTGTGAATTATCGAAAGTAGCCTGATTACATTCGACCCTCTACACACTCCGGTTACAAGACAACCCCAGGGTCACACTATAATCTTCAATCCAAAATCACCCTACTTTCATGCATGCCCTTATTCGAGCAAGATCACTTCTTCCTACTCGAATTGGCAACCATCACTGAACCTCAGTCAAGCTACCACCTTGACTACATCTACTCGTCAATCAACCAGACTGCCGACTTGAATAGCTGGGACTAATTCTTCAATGGACCAACTCTAACCGAAAAAGCAATCGACTGTAAGCCCCAAAATTGGTACACACAGTACTGGTATTCCTGTGTAGTTAATAACCTCACTGCCGGCCTCGATGGATATGAATTCCAAGAAATCTGCGACTACCCCTTTTACGACGACAAAACAATCTATACTGGACACTTTCTAGACCTGTACTGAATCAATATAACCACCTCCTGGACTTCAACATACTGCAGTTCAAAGTGCCTCGAGACCTGCTCCAGATCACCGATAGGATCTCGGGCCCCAAACAAGCAGTAGAATTGCCAACCCTGCAGTCTGGGTCGGAAACATGGTGTGATAACAGCTGCAGGCCGAGAACGACCTAAGGCAGCTTACCGAGCTATGTGGCAGCACGATAGATAGAACCGATCAGCAAATGCAGCGAATCGAGGAAGCATATCAGACACTGGTGGAGGGCACCAGGTACGTATATGACTAAGTAAACACTAACGAAGAAATCGCAGAAGCGTGGGTACATAGCGAATTGGCAAATGCAGCCAACGCCTACCAAACCCTCACCCAGAATGTCTGGCAGGCCATTCTCAAGCGAACGGACGAAGCCAACCAGTGGCAAATATGTCAAGCCACCCAACTCACCAGGGTAAACGATGCTCTGGCCTTCCTGGCCGAAGCCAACACCGTCTGAAGTCAGCACCTAGCCACCTTCCAAGGCAACGTGGAGCTATGGGCAGCAGACCACCAAAGAAAAATGAACAGGGTAGAAGAAGAGTTATGGCGAGCGAGAGATGAAATCCGACGAATAGCAACCCGGATACCTCTCCCTGGGTCCCCGCGAACAAGACCCCCATCACCAGACCCTTTGCAACTCTGGCGCAGTCCCGTCAGACCCTCCAGCACCAGTGCTCCCATGGTTCCCTCCGCACCTCCGCCGCTACCAGACCGCCCAGCAGTGCGAAGCCCCATTTGGTTCCCTGTCGCCCCACCCACCAGAAGGCTACGACGACCAGCCATCCCTCCCATACCACCAGAACAAGCCTCACCCCTACCATGGAGAAAGCCCCATGGAATAGGAGCCGGTGGTCCGCCATCGGAACCACCATCTCCACCACTACCACCAACTCCATCGCCCCCACTGTTGCCTCCAAGAAGACTGCAACCAACGTTCCCTCCAGGAGAGCTGGTGCAGCTAGTCGTGGAACGAATGGCAAGGGCCCAACTATACGCCGAACCCCAGGCAGAGCACATGCACACATTACACTTAAAAATGGAAAATCCGGAAAAATTCGACGGGAAAAGCCCAACGGCATTTAACCAATGGTGGGAATCGGTTACCATGTACCTAGGGTTCTACCTGGAGACCATCGACCGACAAAAAATCGCCTGGGTCGGAACACTCTTGACGGACACGGCGCTGGTCTGACATCTACACCGACACCGGAAGCTAAAGGACAACGACACCTGGGTCAACTATGCCACGGCTATCAGGGTGGAATACCGAAATGAACGAGAAGCAGCAGACACACAGCTAAAACTAGAGCAGCTCCACTATCAAGGGTCCATCTGCACCTACCTAATGGAGTTTCGAACGCCCAACCTCTTCGCGCAAGTCACAGGAGAAGCCCTAAAAGAAAAAATCGACCTTGCAATGATGTCAGAAATCCTTAAGATGCGCTTTGCCCACTACTTCGGGGAATTCAAAGACGACTAGGAATTCCTACAGGCCACGTACCAGGCAGGTATACAAGTGGAAAGACTGAAGACCCTCGAAAAAGCCAGGGAGATATTAAAAGGCGCCCCACTAAGAGACGACAGGAAAAAGGACAATCAGGGAACGAAAGGACCTGATAACGTCCAAAAGGGCAAGGAAACAAAAGACTCCCCACGGGAAAAACCGGAATGACGACCGAAGACAACCCGGGCTTGGTGGGGAGGCAAGAACCACTGGGCTTCGAAGGAAGAAGCTTTGAAAGGAGTCCCCGCTAAAGAACAAGAAGAATACGGCCAAAGCTGCGATGACTGCTGGAGATAGGGCCGAATCGGGCACCAAACGTACGAGTGTTTTTCGTTCAACACTTGGAAAGAGACCCAACTACTGACAGCACCATGGAAGGTGGCAGCTGTCGGGCAAAAAAGACAACGAGAAGACTGTAACACTTGGGTGTTTCACCAACGGCACAATCACCCAGGTGGCCACCAACAGTCTATCACCCTTGAGCGGGCAACACTTGTATGATGGCAGCGGAACGACCATATAATACTGAAGGATTCGCACGGAAGCAGTTGGGAAAATTCACTAAGAGATTCGCGTTCGAAATATCACTAGAGAGTTGATCCCAGAAACAATGTAATATTGTTAAGGCTCAACTTCCGACTAATCGTTGCTGATACCTCTCTACGTAGGAAACTGGCACTCTTTTAAATGTTGGGCCGACTCTTTGGCTGTCTGCCCTCGGGCTGACTCGGGAGGCGCAATATCTCGATATTATGCAGCAGTGTCTCTCCTCGTCTGAGGGATGAGGGTTGATTGGGACGTGGCACTGATTGATAGGTATGGACCCAGAAGATCTTCGATCCGAGTACTTGCGAACAATCTTCGTTTGTACCCTCTTGTAGGCGTCGTCACCCTCGTGCTCCTGTCCGCCACCCTTACTGGGTAAATGCTTCTCTGGTGCATTCGGAGTCGCAATCTATGAGTCTAGATGCTTCCAGGAATGTCTGGTGACTTCGGTACAAGTGCCGCAGCAATCGCAGTTAACTGAAGAATACGTCTCTGTAACTTGACAAGTTAAGGTCCGATCTTCTTCAAACAACTGACAGATGGTCTGGCTCCCCTCATATACCCACCGGACCCGTTCCGCCTCACGCGACCTGCACGACCGCTCGTCAGTTATATTGTACCTAGAAAAAGTTGACATTTTTGCTGTTATACGGCAACTAGTAGCTTTTAGTATGGGTCTTGTGGAGGATAACCTTGACACCTCCCAGGGATGTGACCAGACCCTCGCCTGAGGCTGCCACTCATCCCCTTTCCCATTGGTAACCTTGAGTTACCACCTGGCTGCTGTTGGGTCGGTAATACTCCTCTCTTTCAAAGCTCGCCCCAGCCTGTGACTTTCACTCATGAAATCTCACTCGGCCTCAATCCTCAGATTGAGTCCGGCTAGTCATACTAATTGCATGTCTTGGGGTGACACCAGCGCACTGGGTGTAACACTACCCCCTTCCTCACAAGGGTTCGTCCTCGGACCAAAGTTCATCAACCCTGACTGTTATTCCCTCCTTGTTAAAAACCAAAAAACCTAACATGTATATTAGGAAAAAATTGAAAATTTACCCCTGCATGTCGGTAACCCCTGACTGCGTCCGATGCTCCGGTAGCTTCCCTAGCTCTGGTAAGCATCCCTTGCTCCGGTAAGCTTCCCTTGCTCCGGTAAGACTGGTCATACTCGCGTAAGGTTTTCTAAGTATTGGCAGTCAAGATCCTACCTTGACTACTCTGTGCTACTCGACAGGTAATGTAGGCTCGGTTTCTTCGGGCCAAGCTCGTAGTCACACTTCCGGCATACTCACATGCCACTCGTAGTCACACTAATGGCATACTCACGCGCCGTTCGTAGTATCGCGGTATCCGGCACACCCAGCGTGGTCTCGTCGCGGTCTTCTCACACGCCTTGAGCGGGCTCATTGTTCTCGCGGTATCCGTCACGTCTGGTGTGGTCTTGTCGCAGTCTTCTCACACGCCTTGTCTGGGCTCGTTGTTCTTATCGGGGGTGGTGGTCATAGCACTGGTTTACGGATAGAGAGAGGTAGGTCCGTGGAGAGAGATAATAGATTGTGTGGAGAAGAATCTCCAGACTAGCTACCGCACCCTTCCTTTATACTTTTCCTTCCCTCTGTGGAATCACAGCTTGCCCACAAAACTGACACAGTTCCTCCGTCTAACATCATGACTCGATCGCCGCGCCCTAGGAAAACACATGATCGCACTCGGCCTCCGCGCGGCCAACACACTACTCATGGCAACAGGAGAAAGGACGCGCAAGCAGTAACAGTAAAGGAAAGGAAGACTGACGTACAACTTAATCAAGGGAAAACAATACTCGTAACGAACATGGGAGAAGGACGAGCAAGCTCAATCAATGGGAGACAACAAATGTAGCGGACAGGAGAAGGACGCGCAAGCAACATAGAAGAAACAAAGGAGAGAGGTCTAGACTGGCCAGCGGTCAGAGATATTGCTACCGGAGCGATATGGTGGAGATCGGTCGAGGCGCCCAAGCGCGGAGGATGACCGTGGCAGCGGCAGCGGAAACGAGGACAAGCCACAGGGTGACAAGGGTGAGAGTGGCACCGGCGTAGGCGCCAAGGAGCCTGTCGCGCCAGGTGCGTGACAGCATGTCCCCTGTCCAGACCGAAGCTCTGGCAAGGTCATGTCGGGTTGTCAGGGTCCGGCGGCAGATGGGGGTGCGCTAGATGCGGACGGGCTGGCTAGCCTGCTGCCGGGCTTGGAGTTGTTCGTTCATTCGCTGTTGTTCGGTGATGATAGCTCCCAGGGTGTTGGTCATCTGCTGGAGTTGCTGTTGGTCCGTGTCGTAGAACTCGTTCATCTGCTGGGTGAACATCCAGTGTATGACGTGATTGCGGCGAGCGTCCAGGGTGGTTGTTTGATGTATCAAGGTGACGATTTCTCCCAGAAGGGTGAGTTGTTCATCCTGTAGTGTGGCAGTCATGGTTGCTGCAGCGATGGGATTGGTGGCAGGGTCGGGAGTATACCCAGCCGGAGCGGCCTCCTGGTCTTCCTGTGGTGACATGATGTCGGGCAGGGGGTTCCACGGGGCAGCAGCACTGCAGCGGAGGTGGTGGTTTTCCATATTGACAAGGAACCGGCATTCGGAGCAGACCCGCTTTCCCTTCTGCCAGTCTGCACAGGCTTTGCATGGGTTTAGGTGTTGGTTGCGGATTACCTCCGCTAATTCGAATGGATGGGTGTGGCGACAGCTGCAGGGCCAGTGGTTGCGCCGGTGGCGGTCATTTCCTCATTGCGGGTAGTAGTTGTCATCTTTCATCTGGTGGTGAGCACCAAAATAATCGTCGTAGCAGGCGGTCCAGTGTAGGGAGGTATGGTTGTTGGCGTGGGGCTGTCCCCCAGCGGACAGTGGGGGTGACGGTGCTGGTGGAGGGGCATTCCATCCGTCCATGGTGGTGGCATTGGCGGAGATGCCCCAATTGTTATCGTGTTAAGTTTCGGTGTTGGCTTGCTCGGCGTTGGTGAATGTCCAGCCTTCGTTGGCGTCAACAGCGGCGGTGGTAGACATATTTTTAGTTTGGAGGGGATGGTTTCTCCGTGTATTCCTCGTGGGATTGCTGGACAATGTCGGGCGAGTTTTCAAAGTTGCGGGCAGGATACCAGGTACGATCCGGGTCGTGGAAGCTGGTCCACTTGACTTGATACTGGATCTGGTTTTGGTGGTGTCGCGACTCGAGGATTTTCTCCACTTCCCACTCTTGCTGTTCTTGAATGATAATGGGAGGTGGTGGTGGCTGGTGATGTCCGGGGATAGGTTCTGTACTGGCTGTGGATTCGAGGAGGCTGATATGGAAAACTGGGTGGATTTTAACAGTGGCTGGCAGGTCCAACTTATAGGTGCATGAGCCTACTTTCTCCAGGATAGTATACGGGCCTATTTGCTTGTGGTACAGCTTGTTCGATGGTTGGGTTGTTCGGATGTGTTTTCGCCACAGCCAGACTTTGTCGTCTGGGTTCAATACTGGGTCTGGATGTCGTGCTTTGTTGGCCTACTCCGTTTGAGCCATTTACGCTTCTTTGATTTCTGCTCTGAGGTCCTCATGCAGCTTCCTTAATGCCTCAACGTATTCCGATACTTCTGGTGTTTCGTCGTTCCTGGTGCCGATGTCTGGCAGCAATTGTGGGTGGTATCCATAGTTGTCAAAGAAGGGGATTATTTTTGTAATTCCGGTTTGGGTGTTGTTGTAGCAGAATTCGGCAATTGGCAGTAGTCTTTCCCAGTCGTCCTGTTGATAGTTGCAGTATGCCCGGAGGTACTGCTCCAGAGTAGCATTGGCCCTTTCCATTTGTCTGTCTGTTTGCGGGTGAAAGGTTGTACTGAGGTTGCGTGATATCCCGAGTGCTTTCGTTACACATTTCGAAAAGTCTGAGGTAACCAGGGACCCTCTGTCCGATATAATACTGCTTGGCAATCCGTGGGGTCTGATTATCTGTCAGAGGAAGTGGTCTGCTAGGTCTTCGGGGTTCATGGTACTATGGCAGGCGACGAAGTGTCCCATTTTCGTGAGGCGATCGATTATTACCCATAACGTATCTTTTCCGTTGCTTGTCGGCAGCGCTGTGATAAAGTCCATTGATATTGTGTCCCATGGCCGGTGTGGGAGTTCGAGTGGCTTTAGCAGTCCAAATGGCGCGTGTCGGATTGGCTTGATATGATGGCAGGTGTCACAGTGGTTGACGTATCTGTGGATGTACTTTCGTTGTCTTGGCCAGTAGAAATTTCGGCTAATGAGTTCCAGGGTTCTTGCTCAGCTCGGGTGTCCTGTGGCTTACGTGTCATGGTGGTCTCTTAATATGCGAAGTTGCAGGGTGTCATTGTCAGGGATCCATATGAGGCTGTCATACATTAGCAACCCGCTGTTTTCCTCGTATAGCTCTGGCGCGATATTTCCATCACGGGTTGTTACACTGGAATATCACAGGACGATACGTACTCCGGTGCGCACCAAAGGGAGGTACGTATCCTTAGAAAAGGTACGTACCAAGGGAAGATACGTACCGGTCGCTAGCTATTTCATAGGTGGACCATAGAGAGTCTAGGCCGGAGATAAGAACGGAGTTAAAGGTTACGACCACCAATCGGTCGTAAGGATTAATTCCGGAAAGGGGGCCACGGCAACCGGAGATGTGAGAGGGAAGGTGCTAGGACGAGACTCTCCAGAGAGCTCGGTCGAGACTCTTCCGAGAGCTCGTTTCTCATAGCCACCCAGCTGCAGACGGCTACCGAGTCGCAGGAAAGAACTCAGTCTAGAACTGAGGGAATTCCGCGGTGCCAATTGGACCTGGCCTCTCACCTTATCGCCAGAACCGACCAGGACCAATAAGGATCTCAGGCGGGCGCACGCTCAGGTGGGGGTTCTTCAACCTCGGAGGAATAGTTGGCCCGAGTCACAAGATCTCACCCCACCCCGGTCCTATATAGGCCAACCCCTCCTGCCCCGGCTGAGGAGAAGACAGACCTAATACTACCACCGAAAACCACACACAAGATCTAAGATTATTCCGTTGTGAATTCTCGAAAGTAGCCTGATTACCTTTGATTATCTCTACACTCCGGTCACGATACAACCACAGTGTCACACTATAATCTTGATCTCAAAATCACCCTACTTTCATGACCTACTTCGAAGACCACCTTTACCTACTCGAGCTATCTACCCTCTTGGAGCCCAGGACTCAATACTCCTTCAACTACACCTTTCTGTGAATCGACGACGAAATCTCAAAATACGAACAGTGGGAAGAATTCTTCGACAGACCCAAGCCAGTCCACGAAACAATCGAGTGCGCCCCATACCATTGGTATACCCAACAGTGGTGGAACTGTGCGCTACTATCCCAACCAGCCGACTTTGATGAAAACGAACTTTTCGACTTATTTGACTATCCATCCGATTATGACTCAACCGTTTACACTGGAGACTTCCTTGACCGCTATTAAACCATGATGACCTCTTCGGACTTTAACATGCTCCGGCTTGAGGCCCCCCGCGACCTGCTCCAAATCACCGACGGAACGCCAAGGCCTGAACAAGCGGTGGAAGTAGCGAACCCTGCAGTCTGGGTCAGGACCATGGTACACCAGCAGCAGCAAGCCGAGAACGACTTACAACAGCTCACGGAGCTGTGCGGTGATGCCTACGATAGAACCGACCGACGATCGTGGGAAATTGAACAAGCCTATCAAACCTTGGCAGAAGGCACTAGGTATGTATATGACCGAGTCAACGCTAATGAGAAAATAGCGGAAGAATGGATACGCAGCGAGCTGTCAAAAGCAGCGAACACGTACCAATCCCTCGCCAGAAACATCTGGAAGGCCATCATCAAGCGGACCAACGAGGCCAACGAGTGACAAATAGGTCAGACCACTCAGCTGACCCGGGTAAACAATGCCCTGTCCTTTCTGGCGGAAGCTAACACGGCCCGAAATCAACACCTGGCCGACTTTCAGGGAAACGTGGAGCTATGGGCAGCTGCACACCAGAACCAGGTGGCCACCCTGGAAAATCAACTCCGGGAAGCAAGGGTGGAAATCCAACACCTTGCGACCAGAATCCCGTTACCCGCAACCCCACCGGTACCGGCAGGACCACCCGCCTGGAGAAGCCCCCTCCGACAGACCAGCACCAGCGCCCCATCGGCCCACTCACCACCAGCGTTGGGAAGCTCGCTGCGTTTAAACCCGTTACCAAGGCCCCGACGACAGAGACCCCCGGTGGTACCCACGACACCGGAAATGAGGCAGCGACTGGAGCAACTCAGACGCCACATATCCCCGAGGGCACCTGCACCCGAACCCGGAACAGGACCGGAAGGAAACCCCCCCTTGACGCCACAGAATCGTCCGCAGGACCCCCCTCAGGCCCGCCATCCGAACCGCCCTGACCGCATTCCAGGCACCTCCGCTCCCCTTCGCCACCTAGGAATCCTGTGCCTACGGTTACCACACAGGACCTCATACAACTAGTAGCAGAGGGAGTGGAACGAAGGTGACAAGACCGGCCAGCGCGACCCAAACAAGGCAATATTGCCCGATTAAAAATGAAGAACCCAGAAACCTTCGACGGGAAGAGTTCGACCGCCTTCAATCAATGGTGGGAACCGGTCACCATGTATCTGGGATTCTACCCGGAAATGGCCGACCGCCAGAAGATCGCCTGGATTGGGACCCTCCTAGCTGACTCCGCACTGGTATGGCACCTCCACCGGTACCGAGAACTAGGAGAAAACGACACCTGGATCAACTACACCGCGGCGATCCGAGCGGAATACCGAAACGAGCACGAAGCGGCGGACACCCAACTCAAACTAGGGCAACTCAAGTATCAAGAGTCTATCCGCGCGTACCTCATGGTGTTCCGGGCGCTCAATAACTTCGCCAGGGCAACCGGCGAAGCCCTACGCGAAAAAGTAGACCTCGCAATGCCTGACGCAGTACTCGACATGCGGTTCGCTCACTACCTGGAAGATTTTGCGGACGACGAAGGCTTCTTGCAAGCCACCCATCAAGCCAGCCTACAGGTGGAAAAAAAGAAGACACTGAAACAAGCCCGGGAACAGATGAAGGGGACGGCGAGCTCAACAGGCAACTCGACAAGAGCTGATGAGAAAAGGAAGGAGGAGAGGAAAAGGGAACCCAACAGGTCAGCGCGTTTGGAGGAACGAAAAAAGGATAATGACAGGACCGACCGACCGAGCCCATGGGGAAAAGCCGGCAAATGGGCTACGAAGGAAGACGCCCTGAAAGGAGTACCCTCGCGAGAGCACGAGGAGTACTTTAAAACCCCAGACAGTTGCTGGCATTGCGGACAGAAGGGCCACCGTACCTACGAATGCTTTGCCCACACCACCAGGCAGGGCACCGTTCTCCCAAGAGCCCCCTGGAAGATAGCCGGGGTCTCCGCCACGGAGAAGTGGAAACGTTCGGAGGAACCCGAGGAAGTCCCAGCACCTAAACAACAAAAAGTAGCCACCATCGACACCATGGAAATAGAAAACCCCCGTATCTTGCCAGTCTGGGCCGACAACGGCGACGAGTCGGATTTTTGAGAGGTCCGCTGACGCCGCCAGCAAAGACCTTTGCAATAACTTGCGGAATCTCGTGGAAACGAAAGAACGAGGAACCAAGTGCTGGAACCCCGCTCAAGAAACAAAAAGAAGAACCCATTAGCGGCGCTCGCCTGGTGATAAAGATGATATTACACCTAGGCGAAGAAAAGCATCCAGTCCAAGTTCTACTGGATACCGGGTGCTCGGTACCCCTGATCAACCAACAAACGGCAGCCAGACTGCAGATCCCCCTCGAAAAACACTAACAAAAAAGAACTATGGAAAGCTACACGGGGGAGGCCGTCAAAGGAGCCGGCGAGTACTATACCCCGCCAATGAAACTCCAGCACCGAAGGCACTTCTCAAAAGAAGCATTTGCGGTCACCCCTATGGAAGAAACGGTAGATATATTCCTCCCGTTTTGGTGGATCGCAAAACACGCCCCCCAAGGACCCTGGGATACGAAAGAAGTCCGCTTCGACAGCCCGGCCTGCCTGCAGAACTGCACCAAGCTCGGGACCGATGACTTCTCCCTGACGTGGGACGATAGTGTATGCCTGGACCCCAAAGCCGGTATCATTGGATACGTGGCCACGGTCCAGACAAAGGACCCCCTCGAAGCAGTCCCCGCAGAATTACGGCAGTACCTGAACGTCATGGGAAGCAAGCTAGCGGACGCGCTACCTGAACACCGGCCTTACGATTGCAAAATTGAGTTGAAAGAAGCTAGCACGGCATCCTGGGGACCAATATACCCGTTATCAGAAACAGAGCTACAGGCCCTGCGAGAATGGCTCCGGGAAATGGAACGAACCGGAAAAATCCAACGTTCCACCTCATCAGCCGGGTCATCTATTTTGTTCGTCCCAAAACCCAACGGAGGAGGATTACAACTATGCGTGGATTACCGAGGGCTGAACAAAATAACGATCCCCAACCGATACCCCCTCCCGCTGATGCAGAAATTGCAGGACCGGGTTCAAGGCGCTCAATGGTTCACCAAAATGGACCTCAAGAACGGGTTTAACCTGATTAGGATCCGAGAAGGAGACGAGTGGAAAACTGCATTTCGCACTCGCTACGGCCTGTACGAGTTTAAGGTATTGCCATTTGGTCTCACTAATGCACCCTCAACCTTCCAAGACATGATGAATCATGTCTTTTCGAACATACTCAATGTAGGGGTACTGGCCTATATGGACGATATCCTGGTTTACGGAAAAACCCGAGAAGAGCACGACGGCCTAGTCAAGGAAGTCCGCAAAAGGCTGCGGAAAAACGGGCTCGCGGTGTCACCGGAAAAATGCACGTGGAGCGATCAGGAGGTGGAATTCTTGGGATACATTATCGGGAACAAAGGCATGGAAATGTCTCCAGGAAAAATAGAAGCGGTTTTGGCATGGGAAACCCCCCGCTCGGTAACAGAAGTACAATCCTTCTTTGGGTTCACTAACTTTTACCGACGGTTCATCAAAGACTACTCACGAGTAGCAAAGCCAATGACAGAGTTAATGAAGAAAACGGAGAAAAAATGGGAATGGACCAAAGAAGCAGAAAGAGCGTTCAGAGAACTAAAAGAAAGGTTCACCTCGGCCCCGATACTGGCACATTTCGATGCCCAACAACCAGTCATCATTGAACCAGACGCCTCGGACTTTGCCATCGGCGCCGTCCTGTCGCAACGAGAAAAGGAAGGACGACTACACCCGGTGGCTTTCCACTCACGGAAGTTCCAACCAGCAGAAATCAATTACGAAATTCACGATAAAGAACTGCTAGCGATAGTGGACGCTTTTAAACATTGGAGGCGCTACTGCGAGGGGGCTACCCACCAAATCCAAGTCCTCTCGGATCACCAGAACTTGGAATACTTTACGACGACTAAAGTACTCAACCGAAGACAAGCTAGGTGGGCTCAAGATCTGGCGGGAATCGATTTCCGGATCTACTACCGACCAGGGGCTCAGAACGGAAAGCCAGACGCGCTATCGAGGCGTTCGGAGTACCACCCGGACAAGGGGGGGGTAGAAAACCAGCCGATCACGACGGTTTTACGAGAAAATCAGTTTGCGGAAAGACAGAGCCGCTCATTCATGTGCTCCTCGGCTCGGCTCACCTCACTCCCCGAGCGACGATGGTCGGAAGAATTCGCGCTAGCGGTAAAAAAGAACGCAGGAGACGATCCCGTCTACCAACAGGCATGGAAGGAAGCAGAAACGACTCTTCCAACGGAGCAATGGGCAAACAAAAAACCCAAGAGCATAATAGAGATACGGGATGGACTACTCTACAGAAAAAACATGCTCTGGGTACCAAGGAAACTAGTACAGGAAATCCTCAAATCCGAGCACGACACCAAAATAGCCGGACACATAGGCCAGGACAAGACAATCGAGCTCGTTCAGCGAAACTTCTGGTGGCCAAAAATGAACGAACGAATAATCGATTTCGTCCAGAGTTGCACTAACTGTCAGCAGAACAAGGCGACCCGGCACCATCCATATGGACTGAGCTCTCTACTGGAATTACCATACGCCCCCTGGCAATCAATAGCCATGGACTTCATCACTGACCTACCACTGCCGGAGGAAAGCGATCAGCTGTGGGTAGTCATCGACCGCTTTACTAAAATGGAGCACTTCATCCCCCTATAGCAAGCAGGAAAAACGGCAGCCGACCTAGCGAAAATCTTTGCAAAAGAAATCTGGAAATACCACGGGACCCCCACGGATATAGTGTCGGACCGAGATTCCCGGTTTCCCTCAGAAACCTGGAAAGAATTTCTCAGAGAACTTGGGACCCGCCCGCGTATGTCCACCGCGTTCCATCCCCAGACTGACGGACAGACGGAGCGGCTCAACCAGACAATCGAAGCCTACCTCAGAGCGTTCGTCAGCAAGGAACAGGGCAACTGGGCGGCACTGTTACCTATGGCGGAGTTCGCCTATAACAACTCGGTCACGATAGGCAGCGGGTTAACACTGTTCTTCACGAATTACGGTGTACACCCAAATGCGCTCGACCCCGCGACGTTGGAACCACTAAATCCAGCCAGCACGGTATACGCCCACTGGATGCAGACAGTACACGAGGAGTCTGGGAAAAGACTGGAAGATGCACAGGAGTAGATGTGCCGATACACCGATCCAACACGGAAGGAACCCCCGGCATACCAAGTAGGAGACTTGGTAATGCTCAATGGGCGCAACATCAAAACGCGCCGTCCCTCGAAGAAGTTGGACCACAGGAATCACGGTCCCTTCCAGATCGAGAAAATCGTCTCCCCCCTGGCTGTCCGCCTCACGCTTCCCCGCAAATGGAAGATCCACAATGTCTTCCACGTCTCGCTGCTCGAACCCTACCGAACTAGTGAGCACCGAGCACCACCGGACCCGTCAAAAGTACTCCGAGAGGCGGACGACATCGAACAGTCGGAGGAATACGATGTCGACAAGGTAATGTCCTCGGTCGAACATGGCCGGGGAAATAACAAAAGGATCCTTTACCTCGTCAAATGGCTCGACTATCCGGATCGCAAGGACTGGACGGAAGAACCATTAGACAACTTTTCGGTAGGCGGTCTAGAAAAGCTCCGGGAGTTTCACCAACGCAATCTGGACGCGCCAAGGGACTACCGCCTCGCTGATGCCTAAAAACCACGGAGCGGTAGTAAGGATGAGGAAAGAAAGGACATCATCGTGCACATACGAAGGCAGACCCGGTTGACCAACTTTCGGAATAAGGAACTGGTGGTTCGGATCCAGGGCCGCAGGTGCACCCCGCCCCCGACAGCGCAGGTACTCCTCGGCATGCCCACAGGAGACCACTACCCAGATCCCGGTTACTAGCACGAAGGGCACCATAGGCTCTCCCCGTACGAAAAGAGCTCAGTTCGAATCAACCCTGGAACTGAAGTCCGAAACAAGGAGCAACCCGAAGGAAGACCCGCTTCTCGGGCAGCCACAAAAAAGCTGCCGACCCGGCGCCCAGCGAAGAGTGCACGCGAACGAAGAACGTTGAGAGTCAGGAAAACCGTTCAGAACAGACGTATCGACCTCTTGGCAACCGACACGGACAGGCGGAACCGGCGCGGGTGGCATATAAGCGGTGAAGTGAGTCCCCAACAGCACTGTCACTGCTCCAGTACACTAGTCTCCCCCCGAAAGGATGTGGGCGCAGTCACTGCCAAGTATACGGGTTACTAGCACGAAGGACACCATGCCTCTCCCGATTCCCTGTGCCGACCACGACCCCGGAACCCCACCGAGCCGGCCACGCCTTGACGCAGCGCGGCGGCGAGTACAACTCAAAATGACACGACAAGTAAGAGTACGCACCGGCCTACTCTGAGGGCCCAATTGTCCGAGGCTCCCCGGCGTCGACCGGCTGGCCAACGATTGGGAGGGATGCAGGTGTGAGACTGGAGTCCGGCGGGCACTAGAGTCACGGTAGAGACGAGTGTATGCGTAACCAAATCCGAGTAGTCAGGTTCTCTCGTCAATTCACAACAGAATAATCTCAAGGGGTTCGGTTCGGTTC
>Ga0307508_10003693_pt1 | contig 15335 bp, 12 predicted proteins | sample 9_EM_MG_FD_203089 | JGI IMG/M metagenome (GOLD analysis project Ga0307508, IMG submission 203089) | Populus trichocarpa ectomycorrhiza microbial communities from riparian zone in the Pacific Northwest, United States - 9_EM | ecosystem: Host-associated > Plants > Roots > Unclassified | place...
CGCCTGCCACTTTATAACCTTTTCCTTGGCAGCGCGCAGGGTAGAGGGGGAGACGTCTGGAGGGAGACGTCCGCGCGCCACACGGTAAGGCCGAATCAGCTCTTCTGAGCTTGCGTGATTGGGTTTCTGTGAGTCAGCTGCGAGGGAAGCGGCGCTGCCAATCTGCTGCGACGCATTAGTGCTTTGTTTGAGCCGCCTATTCTCCTCCCTCTTCTTTTCCCACTCAATCCACTCGGATTCTTCATCGGGTAATATCCACTTCGTGTCTTCCTCGGGTGCGCATGGATCAGTTCCGGATACCGACCAATGCCTTCCCCTTACGCATCCCAGCTTCAAGGTCTGGCTAACGCGGGCCCACTTTCCACTCGATGTCTCGCCTCCTGTCACGTTGAAGACATTCTGTATTTCATCTCTCACTTTCTGGACACGCCTGTCGGACGAGGGGGAGTTCGGACGAGAGGGGGGCGATAACATGTCGCTTTGGGTGGAGAGGAACAGATGGACATCGCGTAAGAATTCGACATAGTTCTGTTGCTTCCCAGGGGCAGCCGCCACGGTTTTCTCAGGCGGACCCTTCCGTGAGCCATTGGATTCACGAAAGGACGGGAAAACGGGAGTGTAAAGAGACATTGGAGGTCTCTGCAAAATCAAGGACGCTATCGCAACGGGGCCGAGTTCGCTGAGAAGTCGACCGGATCGCGGTCAGGCCAGGATACAACAAGACCTTAGTGTCGTACCTGGATAGTGTGGACTAGCCTTTGGAGAGGAGCTTGGCCAGACCCAAGTTGGTCAGTCGCGATGATGGTCCACCTTGTTGGAAGTCTTTCCAGGTATATGTCATTACGTAAGTCAATCATCACGTGCTTATGTAATGCAAACCTTGCATTTGGTCCTACGACTACTAACTGGACATTGTCATGACATACATGTTGCATCCGAACAACACACCACCACGTAACATCAGACGTTGTGTTGATCTTTGGCAAGAACAGCGGCGGTTGATCGCCCTGACAGTTGCATTCGCCGAACTATGCGCATCAGGTGGGTATTGTAACTCGTTATTCAAGTAATACTCCCTCCAAATTCCGAACGCTGGAGCACCCTGGCAGACAGCAGTAAAATCGCGATCAGATCGCTTTCTACTGCATCACAAACCGCTCGGAATGCGAGGACTGATAGATCCGTCATTCAAGCGAACGATACTCTTTTCCGAGGCCTGGGGCGCGGGGTGTTTTCCACTGTGGAAATTTTGGCACCATTGCGTTGTCGCAGCCGACCTTTGGACTCTTTTCGGGACTTTGCCTTCTCCTTCTTCGCTTCGGCTCGTCGTTTCGCAATCATCACCTTCGTCTCCTCCTGGGAATATGAATAAAATAAGCGCGATCGTAATGCTCCATCTGGTGATTTACCAGTCGTTTTCTCTTGTCGCTTGTATGATCCCGATCTTTCCGTCGAATGCGAGACTTGCCAACCTGCGCATGACGTGTGACAGTGAGCCGATTGCTTCCTGCTGAGATCAGACCGGGGGGCTTCAGTCACCTGTGGCTGATGATGTTTCTCTGCCTTCCGTAACGCCTTTTGTTCTTGCATATTAGCTACCGAAAGCGCAAGCGCCAATGCATCCTGTGAGCATGGGGAGCAAGCAAGCTCCGGTCATCAAGAAGGGCCCTCGAAGTGCTTCGAAGGCGCCACTCACCTTGCCGTGGTCGTAGAAAATTTTCGCTTTCTTCTTCTTCGAGACAGATGAAGGCACTGCGGACGTCTGATTTGATTCTGTCATCGTATCTATCCACTGCTGCAGTGGACTCGTGATGATAGAGCCTGGGAGTGTTCTCTGTACCCCAAATCTGTATTAGTCAGCTACTTAAAGCGCTCAACAAAGTTTCATTCTGGCAGTACGGTAGACGATCACCCTGGCCTGGAACCTAACGAAGCTTAACGACCACTTGTTCCAGCCGTTCCATTTTTCTCAATCAACGCGGACTGGTGGCAGCTCTCGGCGGAATTGTTCCCCGTTAATATCGTTATGGCATCCATCTCGTCCATACTTCCGGACCCGTTACAGTCATATGCAGGGGGATGCACCAAGCTGACGGCAGCGAGGGTTGCCCCCAACTTGAAGTTACCCCTCCTATGGTGACCATTTCCAAATTCATTTCACTGCTTAACCTCGGCCTCAAAATTTGTGAGCCAGGGCAGCTTACATGTTCAATCAAGTCATGTAACGGCTCAACCCACTCTGACAGCTCTCATTTATCCAAATCGATGGCTATCACCGACCAGGTTTTGCGCGACTTGATTTGAGGCGCTTCCCGGTCTATCGACCAAAGTTCTTTGTTTTTGTTCCTTATGCAATTAGTCGTTCTCGGCGACAAACTCCTGTGAAACCCTATCAAATGACGCACGGCATCCACTAATCACGTTATGGATGGTTGCGCAATCAGTTCTCCTTTTGCACAGTTGTGGCGGCGAAGCGCGTTAAACCCTAGCGTGTAGTATGGCACGTCTGTGGGTCCAATTAACTTGTTGTCGTCCGACCAGATGATGACTTCATAGCATTGCTCGGGAATTAAAAGGCGGTAGCGAGCAGCCCGTTCACACATTGCTCTCCCTCGCACTGTAGACCTCAGTCACCTCCTTGGCAGCTTATAGCCTCTCTTCGCCTGGATAACCTCACGACTCACAATGTGCCGCCGGAGACAGTGAGTGCTCGTGCCCGACAGTGGTTCTTGCTATCGCGTCGCTCATACGCCCTCACCATATAGCGTTCGCAACGTCTACCTGACCTGTGGCCATGCTTTCACCCTGGTACGTGAACGATTCCCCCTCCCCCTCCCACGTTCACGGTGGCAAACACGACTGACTCACATCGCAGCCCGAAGAATTCGTTCGTCGCAAGCCACTCGCATCCCATCGTCTCTGACCACATACACGACAGATCGTCTGCGACAATCGCAACTGCAAATTCAGCCCAAACCATCCGCGCGACTGCGTTGCGCCTAGATGCGTGCAGACTTGCTGGCAATAGTACGGCTTGCATTCTTTTCGGGTCGCTTGTCGCTAATTAGGATCTGGGTTCCATTCTTGTGTTGCCAGCCGGCAGTACCCTCAACAGTATTGTACGTTTGTCGGCTCGGCTCGCTACTTGCTACTTATCCCCCCCTGATAGCTCCAAACATCAATGGCATGTGCCCGACTTGCCAGCAAGCAACGACGAGGCGCTGAGCGCTGGCGCGCTCGCCGTGCGATAGTCTAGACTCGAATGATTTGGTGGCATATCACCTAATCATTTTGTTTTACCTATATTAATTCTTGATTGTAGCCGAGGAGATATCTCCTATCGGAATATTGTATACAAGTCACCGCGTCTCTTTGATTTAGAAAAAAAATTAATTCTTGTGCCCTCGCATTTTAGCGAGAGAGAGTCTAACGGAAGCATTTGGTTTTTTTGTGCCTTGATATTCAAATGGACTGACGAATGGAGTGGGACGCCCTCAGTCGCGGAGATCAAACCAACAAAGGGGAATTGCGTCACCTTTGCAAGGCGCATCAGCCGACATAAAGGCTCGCTATCCGCATCAGTAATCAGTAACGTCTGGTGAAACCATGTCGAGGTACTATCCAACTCCAAGGGCTCCGTGGAGCCGCGACTCAATAGTTGTTCGCATTTACGCCATCCCAGTCGAGAAACGGATATAGACTCATCGGGATGACAGGGTTCGAATTGATCTCTCTTCGGCTGGCAACCAGTCTCATTCTCTCACCTCGAAGCGATTCGCAAAAAGAAAACGCACTACGTCCTCCTGTATCGACGCGCAGGCCGAATTCATTAACCAAACACGCGGACATACGATTTCGGTACGCCACCTCGGGAGGTCCCGAGAACTTCGTTCCTGTCACGGACATCAAAGATTTTTTGCCACTGGTACTGATATCCGGCCGGCGCATAACCCAACTCATTTAATGCTCCACGCGTGATAGAGCAGTGCCCCACTTTGACAGAGCAGGGCTCTTTTGTACATTTCTTTATCCGAGTCCTGCTATTGTGACGAACGGCATACACGTGGAGGGGGTGGTCATCAGACCAGAGGGATAAGGGACATGGTGGAGCGAAGCGCACCCATTAGGACCCCGGCGCTCGTCCGGGTTGTGTGGGGAAAGTCGGTGGCCAAGCCAGCCCCTTGCCAAGGCAAACTTGCCTTCTTTCATGCGACCGCCGACGTTGTGGAAACGTCATATGCGATGCACGAATGCGAGTGATCGAGTTCCTGTCGATGCCTCACGTTTTCTGTCCGTGTGAAGTACTGAGACTCTTCGGATGTGTACGTACCAACCACCTGCTATGACACAAGTTGGATCCACGGTAGCCACTGCTATTGGTAAGTAACTTGAGCGCTCTCAGAATAGTCGATGAGTGACCGCTTACTTGATCACTCAACTCAACTTCCAAGGTTCATCGTACCTTGCGACATTACGACAGTACGTTAGAATGCCGCGGAGGGCGCAGTGCCTGACTACATACCGGAACCGGCATGGATGCTAGACCGACACAATGTCAATCTTTCGCAGCCCTGAAGCGAGCTCCCAATGCAAACCGCATTGTGGAGTCAATCGCCGCGCTACTAACATTCAAGCGCGGGCCGATCGTGGGTCACTCCTGTCATACCACAGATACCAGATACGACAGCCGATATACCTTGTATTGGAAACCATACGGCATACCTCCCTTTCTCACCTCCTTCAGCTTGAAGCGTCGCGGTGATGGATAAGCAGCATGCATCTTTGTGTGTCTGCAAAGGTAATGGCGGTCTATCAAATAAAGGATGCACGGAGCGTGGGAGGTGCAAAATAGTCTTTTTCTTTCAAACCCGTCGTCTTCGGACCCGAGCCAAGGCGTGTCAACTGGTCCCTTTTTCGACCCGTCAGACTGACGGAACATTGTCAGATAAGAGGTTCAGGCGGAGTAAAAGAGCATCCCCGCATGGTTGTATTGTATCGTGAACTCCTGGGATGGGCGATGAATCCGAAGTAGAATTATGTTGGAGTCTACAGTGAAAATTTGAATGGGGACCTTGACTCGGATCCGGCGGACTGAGGCAGGAGCTCTCCAGAGTGATGCTTACGGGAATTTCCGTTGGCTGAATCGATCTATCTGCCCTCGGTACCTCCCTCTGGCGGTCAGTGACAGCCACATAATAATTGGTTCGCAAACGGACTAATCGTGCAGTCCCTTGGGAAATCGGGTGTTTTCAAGTCACCGTGATAGTTGTCAGGGGTGTGTGTGGAAAATTCGTTCGTCCGGGTTTCGATAGGGCTGTGGAACAGGGTCATAGATGGGACGGCGTGGCGCTGCCACCCCCGATGACCGGCTAATCCTCTTTCAACCTGAACGACGAGGGGATGGCGCGAGGGTGTATGACGACAGACGTTCGCGCCGAGACGGTTCGATTGAATACGAACTCTGGGATCGCACGTCGACACGCTGTGAGAGTTCAAGTTAGAGCCACACAAAAGGTGCGGCAAGGTAAAACGAGGATGGCATACCTCACGCAGCGACTCTCTCATCCTTGTCACCGATACTATCATAGCCTGTATTCATGATCTCGAACTTGACGTACCGAACACACCTGTCAGGTTGAAGTCGACAACAGGGATGCCAAACAACGCAAAATAGGGAATTCGGCCCGAGCCATCTTGATCGAGACTTCATTTTGACCTCGAGACGGAATGGCAACACCAGGTAACCTGGCATATCTACCGTACACGAAGTACAAGACATGTTGTCTTGTCACATCAGTAACTCGCGCCGATAATTATGGGAATTGGGACCTCGATCTTCCCGGACGGGCTTGCTTGGCAGGAGCAACTTCTCGAATCTCGAAGACAGTCGGCGGAACTTGATGCGCATTTAGCAAGGCCACTCACCAAGGTACACGTTTACCCCCCTCGACGTCGGCTCTGTGGGGCGGATTACCTTGTTGGTGGCGGCGGGCGACTTCCATTGGATGGTGACCACGCAACAGAGAACCAGGCCAAGGCCCGGCAAGGGGACTGCCGCAACTCGGCGAGGTCGGAGTTTCGATATCCCCGGTCAGCTTCTGCGCCGACGCGCCATTTCGCGCGCGATGGGTTGCTTGCCGTGGGGCGCCGAAGCCCGATACCTCCCGACCATCTCAGTAAGTCATTGCTCACAAAGCCCACAAGCTCTTTATAAAAAAGCACGTCGCAACCGTTTGTGTTGTCATTTGATACCCCAGCTCGCTAGTATGGAGATGGCAACAGAGCGGGACCCATTTTTGTCCGCAACGAACCCCAGTCTCCGCGCGTACGACCACTCGCGTTCGTCCGTCGGGCCACTTGAAATCCCACGATCGACGCGGTATACCATTCTGGCTGGCCTTTGGTCTGCTACGTTTCTTTCGGTCTGTGTTTCTCAGCATACATCTAGACATCTTTGATAAGCCCAACTCGTTTGATAGGCTCTAAACAGTACGTACCGTTATCCTGGTGTGGGATCGCTCTAATGCGCCTATAGCTACCCTAGTGGCGACATGTAGGTTTGGATGTCATCTCCAATTCCGCCATAATTGACCACCTCTGACATAGTGCTTCCCTCCATCTCATCGGAATTCAACAAGTCCAATGAGGCGAGTTGGCTGGGAACATCGTAAATGCTTATGGAATACGTCGCTATGTGATCCCAACTGATGCACCGTGGTCTCCAGATACCTGTTGGCAGTTTGCACCTTCACGCCGCTTTATGGTCGCTTGTGCAATGTCCTGGGACGGAGAGGTGCCAATCAAACAGCTGTCATCGCCGCGGCGTTAGGCACCGCTGCGTGCGGGTTCTCAAGCAACATGGAAATGCTTATTCTGGCTAGATTCGTACGTTCCGTGGATCGCACACACTGACGCAAACATTCATACTTTAGTAGCTGTCCGGGATGGGTGGCGGAGGCATAATGACAACTTCAACGTGAGCGTTGGGATATCCCGGTTTCTATACGGAGCCAATCTAATCTTGACGCCCACCATACAGTATCGTTATCAGTGACATGTATAGTTTGCGTGTCCGTTTTTGTTCTCAATTATTACGCAGTGGAGATCATTAACATGACATAGTCCAGGGGCTTGGCGCAGGGGTTTTCTGCCTTATTCAATGGGGTACGTTTTGATCCTCGGGTTTCATGGGAAGTTATTCATTTCTTTTAGCTCGGAATGGGACTTGGAGGACCCATTGGGGGTCTCGTGAGTGATTGGTAAGAGCTCTCTGTTTCCTTTTCCGAAGCATTAATTTATCCTGTTCTAATACTTAGGTTTGGATGGCGATGGGCGTTTATTATGCAGTTACCCCTTTTTGCGCTATCGCTCATCCTGACCACATATAACTTGCGTTACGTAACACCTGTAAGCTGGCTGTCGCGATCTCCGGAACATCTTCTTGATATCTCTGCAGGGAAGGGCTAAAAACACCAAGGACGTACTAAAGAGAGTCGACTTAGGTGGCAGCTTCACACTCCTTGTGGCGGTGCGTGGTTATCTCTCGCCAACCAAACCTTTTGGACGAACTTACTTTGACAGGTGGGTGCTTTCTTGATGTTCCTGAGCATGAAGTTCAATGAAGACTGCACGGTAGATTTTTTCCGCTTTCCTAATCCAGAATCTGATCCTGCCATAGTGGGATGATCCCTGGGTCTTCATTCCATTCGCCTTGGCATGCGCGTTTTTTGTCGCATTCGTATTGGTGGAGTTGCTGGTTGCTCCAGAACCCGTGCTTGCACCGTTCCTATTGAAGCAGCGTGTCCCTGTCTTGGTGGGGACGAGCAACTTTCTTGTTGCCTTGTGCAACTTTTCGGTCATGTATTTCTACCCCATGTGGTTCCAAACTGTAGCTTTGACCAGTGCGTCTATCGCAGGTGAGATACACATTTTGTTACGCGCTCCGCAACGTAAATGTGACAATAAAAGGTCTTCACTTGCTCCCCAACAGTACTGCCATGTCTATTGGATCGCTGTTTGCTGGGTGAGTGGTTCATGTTTTGTACCCGCTGTGTTCAGAGTGCGTTGACGGGTTCATAGTTGGATGATGCATCGCACCGGAAAATATAAGATGATCAACGTCGTTTTTGGTTTCTTCCCATTCATTGGGATCGTCTTGATTACTCTCATGCACGAAAACTCGGGTCCACTACAAACGTGGATCAGCATTGTAATCTTTTCTCATCTTTGTCCTCATGTTGTACTAAGTAACGGTAGATCCCACTGGGTTTTGGAAACGCTGTGGTAATGCAAACGATGCTGAGTATGTGCGCTTCTCGATAGAAGACATCAACGTTTGACCATTCTTCACTGCCGCTATCAGTTGCATTACTAGCGCATTTGCCCGGTGCGTGATAGGAGGAGTGAATATGATTTCATCTAATTCACGATGATGCAGAGAGTTCAATGGCTGTTGGTACAGGGTTCGGACAGGTTTTCCGTGGCCTTGGTAATTCACGGGCGCTATCCTTGCCGTGCATGCCTTCTGACGTGTCTGTGTGTACAGGACAAGTGTGCGGTGTTGCCATCTCCTCCGCCCTCTTCCAATCCAAACTCAACTCGGAGTTGCATGCACGCATCCATACGCCCGACGCGGACGAGGTGAGTCACATAAACATACCCACTCTGAGCATCGCCACCGACCCCCGCTTATCGCCAGACAATCAGTCGGATTCGACATTCGACGACGCTCGTCGCGCGACTTGACCCCGAATTACAGCGCGCCGCGAGGGACTCGTATGCCGTTTCTCTCAGGGCTGTGTTTTTCCTCGCCGCGTGTTCGACGCTCTTGGCGTACATTGTTCGGCTCCCGGTCAGTCCATGCTCTGGTTTTCGTGGTGTTTTCATGACGGCTGATTTGATCTGTGACTCCGATTTGGGGTACTGACGCGACGACGTTTGGTAGATCCCAGAAAAGAATTTAGAGCATAGTGGGAAGGTGAAAGTGGCTACGTTGGATGCGTCTCGGGTGGAAGCACGGACAACACGATCTTTAAGCTCGGTCAGCGAGGACGATGAGGACGAGGGAGAGGGAGATCAAGAAGGAGAGGGAGAGGGAGAGGGAGAGGGAGAGGAAAACGGGTCGGTAGTGGGTCCACCTCGATGGCCTCGACGGCGACTATCAGGTTTCGAATCCATCGACGAGACGGTGGATCCTGACCTGGAACGCGACGCCATGGATGGGGCTATGAGGGCCAAGCCCCCGGACCGGACGGGCTGAATGATGATTCGATGAGTATCTAGATCGATTGTCTTTTCCCGTCTCACCACCGTTCGAACACGACTTTTTTCTCGTCCCTCGTCCTTCTCAGACTCTTTTTTGTTGTTGCTGCGTATCGTTGGGATAGGAAAGGATGACGGGCCAGATGGGGTGCAGACAAAGAACCGCACGGTGACCCACGTTGCCCATCGCTACGACGGTGCGACTGCATCTTTACGTCTTGATTCTTGGGCTGTGACACCCCTCCCCGGGTGTGAACGCTTGTGTCAATGGAAGGCGAGAAGCGTCGTGCCGTCGCGCGTCGGCCGAGCCCCACGGCAAGATAGCAACGAAGCGCACGCACCCGTCACGTTTTTTTTTGGTAACTTACACTATGTACTTGCTCGTACTCGAACTAGCAAGGACGTGTCTGCTTCGTGATCGGCCGGATAACACCGTCGGATCCCCACCGGTCACTCACAACGCCGCCACTGCAAGCGATAAACGTAGGGTCCTCAGGATCCTTGGATATCCGTCCAGGAACGCCTCACATTGCCACATAGGGCATAGGGTCCAAGACGATCTCCCTCCCCCACCTTTTTTTTTTTTTGGGGGGGGGGATAATCAGGATGGATTCTACACGTGTTCGTTAAAGAGTGAGCACGTTTGCAAGCGTTGACACGGTGCGGCGTGATGGGGTAGATAACACGCACGTGTATGTATTGTTCGAGCTAGCTCTCCACCCCCTGAACATGTCAAATGATGCCGAATTAATTCTGATGCGTCGTTCAGCGCCGAATACTGAAGCTACCGCCTGTCAAATTTGTTATGTGGTATAGGACACAAATACAAGCAACGCGGACAGGGAGTGAGGGGGGAAAGTACATCCACACAAAAAGGAGAGAAAGAAATGAACGAAGAGAGACGAAACGCGAAATGCGAAAAAGAAATACGACAGAGTCCGAACCGACAACATCATCCCACAACGCATCTCACGCCGTCTCCGTGCGTTCCGTGACACAGACAAACGCCAAAAGAGAGAGAGGGGGGGAAGAACATAGAAAGAAAGAAAGAAAGACAGAACAACGAAACGCAAAGAAAGGGAAAAAAACGACCAAAAACCCGACCCAACGAACATCATCCCACATACGCATCCCAACCTCAACCCCAATCACGTTTTCCTCCTTTGTGCGTTCCGTCGTTCGCCTTCGACACAGACAAACGTCACGAGGACGTCTCCGGTGATGGTCAGCCCATGTGGCGTGATGTGGATCAACCCGGGATTCGATCGCGTCGAAGGTAGATAGGTCGCTGCGGGCGCTTGTCTGCTGTCGTTGCTGGCCATCTACCAAAAGAGAGTGGGGGAGGGGGAAGGGGGGGAAGAGTCCCATCAATGAACGATCATCACAGGCACAACGATCGGGGACGTCGGGAAAAGTAAGGGGGAAGGGCAAGGAGGCGAATCCTACGTACCAACGATGAATCATTCTCAAAAGACCATTTGTAGGATTGTCCGTTGAGCGCCGTAAACGTTCGCGACCTTTTTTTTTTTTTGGTATACAGCACCAAGACAAAGAAAAGGCAAGACGATGGTCAAAAACGAAACGTCCGACCCAACCCAACCCGCAGAGTGACGCAGAGAAGAAGGGGGGGTGGGAAGGAGGGTGCCACTCACGAACTAAAGAATTTGCTCCGGTTGATGTAGAGTTCGTGGCCGTGTACGACAACCGTACCAGGTCGACCAGACTGCCACACCACGCGGCCGACCTCGGCTTCGCTCAACCCGTCCGAGCTCACCCGCTTGACCCTGGTTATCGATGTCGCCGTCGTCGACGACGACGACGACTGGCTGAGAAAACTGGGCGTCTCGATCCGATAGAGGACGCGACCCTCTGGCGAGACGAGGAGGGTATTAAACGGACTGTCCTGTGCCAACGAAAAGTTCATCGTGCTTCTGAACGGGATCGATCGGTGGAACTGCCAGGGGGGTGTTGCAGCGGCGCGATTCAAAAAAAAAAAAAAACGGGCCCAGTTCACGAACGCTGGGAGACCGTGCCAAGAGAAGTCCCAGATTCTACCACGGTGGGCGTCCTTTGGGCGCAGCTCGCTGTTTTACGGACGACCATTGGATTTTTTGTGCTGTGGACGTTTGCTTTGATGAACAGGGCTGAACTGAGTGGTTCTAACCAACGCATCATGACCACATCAACCTGGAGGGCAACGAGTGAGGCAGTGTGCCATCACACCTCTGATTGGTCTCCGCCCGATCAGACGTACACCGCTTTTTTTTGGTTCCGTCCAAAAAATACACGATTATTATTGCATTTTCAAGCTAGTGTCCACAGTCCTACACCTGGTAAAACACACATCCCGTGCACAGTCCTACCCAGGGGATCCTGCCGCCTCTAAACCAACAAAAAAAATGACAACACCCATGTTCAACACGAATGGTGTCTAGCAAGACGTTAGAACCAGCGCTAGACACCCCAATGGGGAGAACCAACCTTATAGATCGTCGACGGTCACCATCGTCGACAGCCGGCTACGCTTGTACGTCCGTGGCGCATCCAGGTTGGGCGGTGCCCTCCGCATCGGCTTCCCGACGGCATGCACCCGGTTCAACAAAATCCCAGCGACAGCCTTGCATCGCGCCTCGCGATCCTGCACGAGTCTCTGCGCCGTCCTCTGGCGGACCAACGCCTCCAGATGCGATGGCCGTGGCAGTTTTACGGTAAAGGACTGCGATGCTAATCGTGTGCGCTGGTAGGGTACGAGCTGCTGGTTTTGAACGGTGGGTGCTGGGACAGCGTGACGGTCGTGAAATGGGTCCTCTTGGGGAAAGTGGACAGGCTGGGCGGTGGTTGCGCGCGCAGGGGACTGTCGACGGGTGTCGAGGGAGAGCGGTCTGCAGCCGAGGGGTCTGGAGACGGGGACGACACGCCATGCAGCCCGTCTGTCGGGCATGTCCATCACGACGCCAGCGTACGTTGAGTAAGTAGGAAGTCCATTAGGGTATGTAGATATGCCAGAGAAGGTACCGTGGATGGTGTGTACAGCGTGGACGGGAGTGGACATGGCGACAGAGATCAGAAACGAAACTGAGGAGGAAAAACAGTCGAGCGCTGTTTATAAACCAACACCGCTCACGACAAACAATGCTACAGCACAGGAAAAGAAAAGTTGCCTCTTTGGCTACAATGAATGAATTAATGAATTCTCAAACGCCTCGTGTTCCCCCTTTTGTTGTATTTTTTCTTGTTCGCCCAATTCAGTTCATACCCACTCCAGCATCCTTACAGTGTGAAGCCAATTGTAGTATAGCACAATAACAACATCCACGCCCTCACGACCCTCAGTCGAGCCAGACCCGCTCGATCAGTCAGGGTCCTTAGAGCCTTCCAGACTCGTCCTAGTCTACGGAAACCCAACCACAAATATCCCAGTTCGACACACGACCCACCATCGATAACGGATGTCTCCGTGGTCACACCCTGATGACTTCCCTTATCATGTGTGCGTCGCTGGGGTCGAATTTGTATCTTGAAACATTCGAGACGTTGTCCCACTTCGTCAATAGTATCGTCTTCTTTGATTGCGACTTGCTCTCCTTCAGGATTTTGCTCGCTTCCTTGACGTCGGAGGCTGCGATTTCACTAAGCAGCTTGTCACGATCTTGCCTACTGAAGTCGACAAGGATCTCGATAGTGTCGAGGAGGGGAAAGCTGGTCAACGGTGTCATGTCCTCCTATGTGAGCTCGTTAGTACACCACACTAGATTCCAGAAGAGGGGCTCACTTCCTCGTCTACACCGATATGAGTCAAGTTGGGAAGCACCTTGACTAATCCTGTCAACGAATCAGTTATGCTCAAACTCCGTCATAGGCTAATAACGGTGGAGCGTACGCGCCAGGGGAGCAGAGATGCCTTTTAGGACGCGCACTTGGGTACAATTGCCCTTGACGGGGGATCCGATGATCGTACTTCCATTTCCTTCCGTGCACACCACTTCCTCAAGGTTGGGACAGCTTCTGATGATCTCATGCGCGGAGCTAGGCAGGGTGATCCTCCGCACGGAGGGAAATCGTTTACTTCTGAACCTGTCCTTTATAAATGTAATCAATTGGGCGTCTGCGTGTATGACTGCCGGGCAAGGGTATTAAGGGTGGTGCGTCACGGAGAAAGAACGACTGTACCGTGAATGACGGTGAGGTTGGGTAACGTAGCGAGACAGGCTGCAAATTCCGGAATGATCTCAGTAGAGTGGCAAAACGTTAGAACGATGGACACCGTCCTAAACAATAGTCAGACGTCGAGAACCACCTGTATCTGCCATGCACAAACTGGACCAAGGGCAATAAGTGTGGGCACGTATTCAAGACGCGTACGCAAGCCTCGGTTGCTTCGCCAATCGCGCTATGGGATGAGGCTCTGTGCTTCAAAGGGTTGACTCCACAGAGTTCAAGGTTTCGCCATGCCAATGGAAGGCAACGCGACCGCAAAAGTGGAGATGTCTGCGACAACGCGCGGAGGGTGGGCGTGCGGAGGAGGTTGGCTGAGGAGATCACATGTAGGATACTGGGTCGTCCCAATAACGCATGGCGGTCGTCGAAAGTGGGTAAATGGGATAGGATTTCGTACAGAACGTCATCCGGGATGCGCTCTAGGCTTGGTCCAGTGTGGAAGTAGATGAAAGGTTGGAGTTGCGCCGATACGCCGCTCGAATTGGCACCGTCGGAGGTCACTGTCGGCGTGGCAGTCGTTCTCGCGCGTTTTGACGTGGGTACCATTCTTACTTTTACTGCTGAACACACGAGGGCCTTGCTGAGAGCAAAGAGAGGTCTACAAAAAGAAACTCGGTGGGTTGAATAGAGTCGTTGGTGTATGTAACGTTGTGCTCAGACTCGGAGTCAATGTCAGATGCTCACGAAGAATCTGTCGCCCGAGTACTTATTCCTAACCGTGCTTTCGTTCCCCTCTGCAGTGTGTCAGTCTTGATCTATCGCGTCCTCGTACGAGTTGTTGGGTCGAAATGCGAAAGACGACCCAGTGTCACGGTTGTCTGGGGTTGGCGCACGTTCAAAAAGTATCCACCGCAGCGGTTGCTTGGGGCTGATCAGAAAGCAAAAACGCAAGCACGAGCCAGGTTCGTACTTCCGGGGGTCTAGTGGGCGAGCAGTACGTCCCAGACCCCAGGTCACGTTTGAAACGGAGCGACAAGGTCTTCGTGGTGGCTTGAGGCTAGTGTCAGTGTTACCCTCTGTTGAAATGTGACGAGCGATGGTTAGGGTACGGAACCAAGAGATTAGATTGGTCCCCTATACTGGTCGTGAGTACCAAGCCCCTGTCTTCTTTTGTTGTTTTTGACACCACGACCAAATAGATTATGTAATTTGAGGGCGTTCTCTATTGTTTTCCGTTCCGACAAACACCATGGATCTACCCTATACAAAAGCACAATATTTCGTCCCAGAACGAGATTGACTCTGCTGGGAACATAATCTTATTGAGCACCCAGGGCGGCACCCTCTGCCGATGGGCTTGTGCTTGTAATAGCATTTCTATTACAACACACTCTCCGATCCCAAATCAAGGCACCTCTTGATCTAAGACGACAGCTCGATTGTTGGTTGGAACTACAGCCACCTGCGATTGTAGAGGCACTACGTGCACGATGGGGCTTGACACCATCCCCTTCACCGTGAGCGTGATCCGTCATACCAGCCCCTATGATACTGTATCACAGCCAGATTACTCGGATCTACCCGTCTAGACCCCCCTGAAACAAGAAGCATTCAAAGATCGGTTCCGTACTGCGCCCGCGCGGGCGTATTCAGTATCGCCTCTAGACACGCCTAGAACATCCACAGTCACGGCCCTGCATCCACTTTCGACACAGAAATTGCGGCGTGCGTAGATAACGAGCCTGAAAGTTAGTACAAAAGAAAAAAAGTTGGATCCTGTGATTCGTAATTCCATTCCTTATGCTTTTTGTCTTTCCTCGTAGGTGCGAGCATAAATATGTTTGATGACGACGGAGGAGGTAGTGAAACGGGGAGAAGAATGTGCAAAGAATGAAGATTCTTCAACGCCTCGTGTC
>Ga0307508_10003694_pt1 | contig 15333 bp, 21 predicted proteins | sample 9_EM_MG_FD_203089 | JGI IMG/M metagenome (GOLD analysis project Ga0307508, IMG submission 203089) | Populus trichocarpa ectomycorrhiza microbial communities from riparian zone in the Pacific Northwest, United States - 9_EM | ecosystem: Host-associated > Plants > Roots > Unclassified | place...
CGCCAGTGAGCTGAACGAACACAGCCCGAGAGCCGAACCACGAACCAACAGCCCTACGAAGTAGGCACGCCGAGGAACTACGTTGCCTGTCGAGCCCACACAGAGAACGGAAGTCAGGATCTTGACACCTGTTCCCCGGTGATACCGTAGTCGTAGTTGTCCGGGGGAATAGAGCTAACGCCCAACTTCCTCATGGCGTTCTCGAACCACTGGAAGGCTCGCGTCGATAGGAACCGCCAAGCAGTATCGATATGCTGGTTGTCCTTTGAAGCTTTCACACAGACGGCTCCTCCTTGGCGGACGTAATGCTCCACCTCGTCAAGAAATCGGGTGACGATCTCCAGATCCTGAACCCCATTGAACCTTTTGGGCTCGAGTGGTCTAACCTTCTGTACCACCAGCGCCTGCCGCGTGCCTGCGCCGGCACCAGCACCTGTTCCGCCATCGAGTCAGGTGCCACTATTGTCGATCAACCTGTCGCACCGCTCCTTCCACTGCAGAGCAGGGAAATAAAGAGGTGCGCTCACCGCTTGTTACGCGGGGCGGGGAAAATAAAAAATCGATAAAAAGTGTTGCTACCAGTTGAGGGGCAACGAGAAGCATGATCTATTCTAGGACAAGGAGCGGCGGCCTCCTAGAGAGGATCCGCCGCGCTAGCGCTAGCGTGTGACTGCTCTATCTGAAGCCGTAAGAGCAGGTCAGTGCCAAGCCCCCACACTCCACAGAACCCACCCGAAGTTGCCATACGCTATGCTAGGCGTAGTGTGCGCTGCGCCACCAACCCTAGACAGCGCGCCACGTGTGGCACCCGTGGCGTCCGGAATCCTCCTCCTACAGTGGTGGGCCGGGTATATTTTGCTGTTTTCTGTTGCGTTGGAGTGCACTTTGTTACGTTCGGTGCGTATTTACGTTGTGATCGCCACTATTCTTATAAGTTGTGTTTGTTGATTTTTCTTGCTGAGCATTGTGAGAGGGGTTATTGTTATAAGTTGGGTTTGTCGTTGTTTTTTTTTGTTTTTGTTGTTTTTTTTGTTTTTTTTGTTTAGGGGCGGCGCTTGTTTAATTGAGAGGGAAGTGGTTGTAGGAGGAGAATTACGGGCGTCGTGGACGCCACGCCTAGAGTGGCTAGCATGGCCGCTAGCATGGCTTCTAGAGTTTGTGGGACTTAGCAGATGGCTGCCCTAAGAGCTTCTGTAAATAGACAGTCACACACTAGCACTAGCACCCGGACACTTGTATAAGTGTCCGGTGCTCCCCTCTTTAGAATGGACATGTTTCTCGCGACCCCTTATGTATATCATCCAATGGTTGGGACTGTTCGGGTTTGTCGCAGATAGTGGGGGTGGAGGTATGTGCAGAAACTGTACGTATTCAGATGTCATAGAAAGAAGCACACGTCTATTGTATAGAGTCTCCTCTTCCTTCTTCTCTGTGCGTACTAGATTATCCCAGAACAGCATAAAAGGAGTGATACCGGCCACTTTTTCTTGCATCTCTAGAACTTGAGACAAGCGAAAGTTGCGTATAGCTCCAAGACTCTTATCGTAAGAGCAAACTATACCGAGTTGGTTTAGCAAAGACTGAACCCTCCTTGATACAGAACCGTCTTGCATCCAGAAGCCAAGAATTGTCTGTTTTTGTTCAGCTTAATAATCGTGTTGATATATTGAGTAACATACCTGGAGTCTATTGACAGAATGATTCCTTGCATACAATATCTGTACGATGATAGTTGTGGACAGTGGGAATGTGTTCTTTTTCCGCCATCTTCTCTTGTGTAGTGGGACCTGTTTGGCAATGTCGAAGACGATAGGCTGGTATGGAATGCCGAACTTGAGTGTTTCGTCATCGTCATCGCTGGAAATGTACACCTCTTCCTGTTCCTCCTTACAACCCTCGCCCACGTCGCTCTCTTTATCCGTCGCCAGTAGTATCTCCTCTTCTGACTGTGCACCCGAATTTTCCTCAGTTACCTGTCATAGCCTTTTCATGAGCCAGGTCAGAGTTGGGGCATGTGTGTGGTACTGATCCATATACTTTGCAAATGAGGAATCATCAATATCGGATGCTTTCACTCTGCCAGGGTTCAGTCGCAATGAAAGGTCCTTTCCAAGCTCATCCATTTCGGCTACCATGATACGTAGGAAGATCTCTCCAACTTCTTCACCAAGCTCCTTACGGAATGACATTGTCGCACCCTTCGTGGCTCTCCTATTAGGTCCAAACTGCCTGTGCTGAAGCATTACACTCATGCATGTGCTGTCACGTGAATGGGGACAAGAAAGAAGAGAAGAAAAAAGTCATGTCATTCATATCTACAAGCGGGAGGAGCTTGCTTCTTATATACCCATTGCCAAGCCCTTCCTGCACAGTCACTCTTCTGCTTTCGGCAGTGTGCAGCTCAGCGCAAGCCGGCCCGCTGTCCTCCGGCAAGGTGGCGTTCCAGTGAGGTGCCGTTCTGGTGAGGTGCCGTTCCGGTAAGGTGCTGTTTCGGCATGCTGCGCTCCGGCAACGTGCCACCGTAAGCAAACATGCAGCTGTATGACACCATCCCATGTACCCATACTGGCTTAGGGCCACAATCGTCCCAAACTTTGGACTCCGCCCTCGGGGTCCCCCAAAAACAAGAACAGAAACAACATGGTCCGGACATAACAGGAAAACTAGCAAGGCGAACAAAATCCATCACATGTAACAAGTAAAAAAGTAGCAAATTGCAGCAAAGAACAATATTGTGGAACAGAAACAAATTGCAGAAAGAAACAAATTTTTCAGAAAAACCTGGGCTTTTTATCAGCGAGCCTCCATCCCATCGAATTCTTTTCTCATTTTGATGCTTCGTAGTCGGCGATCACTTGCCGGGCGTTCGGCAAGTCATCGTCAGAGTTCCAAGAGTCCCATTCCGGACTGTAACCCTTCCACCGGACGAGCAACTCGGTCTTCTTTTTCCGGCCTCGCTTGGTGGAATGTTTGCCAACAATTGCGTTGATCTCCCATTCCGGCTTACTTGCAGGTTCCGCCACTGGGGCTACATCATTCGTCGCCACTGGTCGCTCATATCGATCGGAGCCTGGAACCGAAGCGGGTTCCAAATCTACGACTGAAATCACTGGGTGGATTCCATAGTGTGGTGGAAGTTGCAATTAGTATGCCTTGCCCTTTCTGATGATCCCGAGAATTCTGAAGGGGCCAATGCGTTGTTGGGCCAGCTTGTGGTTACGCGTGGATGGAATTGAGTACCCGGCACCGAGACCGAGGAAAGCATAACCGGTGGAAAAGTCCGGCACCATTCGCTTTGCGTCGTACTGCATAGTTATCGCCCTCTGTGCGATTGCAATAGCGGCTGCTGCTTCCTCTTGGGCAACCATCTGGCGCTCGTGCAATGGAATTGCCGAGGCTGGTATTGGCAGCGGAACCGTGGCCACCTCGAGTGCAGTCCGACGCTTTTTTCCATATATCAGCTCATTCGGTGACTTTTAGTCGATGCAGCTTCCATGTTGTTGCAGGCAGCCTGTAGCGGAAGTAGCTTGTTCAACCAATCGGACTGGCTGCTATTCACCAAGTAGCGTAGCATGACTTCCAGCGTCTGATTGGTTCTCTCTGACTGCCCATCTGCGTTCGGGTGACAGGCTGTCGTGGTAAGGCTCTTAACGCCCGCACGAGAGAGTAGCGCTTGCTATAACCCAGAGAGGAAGAGCTTATCTCGGTCGGAGATGATAGTACGGGGGAAACTCCAGCCGTTCAAAACGACGTCTTCGTAAAAATGCTTCGACCAATCAACCGCGGTCCAATCCTTTCTGCCATCAATAAAGTGTGCGGCTTTACTGAATTTGTCTGTCACGGTCATTATCGTATCGAAAAGATCGCCAGATCCTTCACGACTGCATGGCGGCAGGTCCATTATGAGATCTATCGTGATTGTGTCAAATGGTTTTGATGGTGACACTATTGGTGACAACTTCCCGTATGGCTTATGACGTGCTGGCTTGTTCACCAAACAAGCAGGGCAGTGAGCGAGATAGGTGGCGATATCTTTTGCCATCGATGGCCAGTAGAAACCAGCAAGGCGCTTGTAGGTTCGGTAGAAACCGCAATGCGTTTTGTTGTGTGCAGTTGACAGTTGCTGCTTACGTAATTCCTGGCTGCTGAGCACCAGGCGTAAACGCCTATCCCTGGGGTCGATGAGATAGAGAAGCCCATCACGTAGTGCGTACTGACAGGTGGCGGGGATTGTAAGCGCCTCTAGCTGCAGATCATGAACACCCTCAAGCCTGAGTGTGTTAAAAATTGCTCTCATACACTGCGAGTTCCGGGTCGCCGCGCGGAGCTGATCCATATATGCTGGGGACAACTCAACATCCATTCCTTCCATTACGTTGGTGACGTTCCCCGGCAGCGCATCCTTACAGGATTTCTTCGTAGGTGTGCTACTGCCGGTGGCGGCTGCAACTGTGGCAGCTTTTGCTTGTTCCTGTACTTCGTGTGCTTGCTTTCCTCCGAGTCGAGTCACAGCGAAGCATTTGTTTACTTCCAATTCTTCCATCTCCGGTCTGGCGCCCAATTTCTTGGCCCAGGTACGCAACAGTTCAGCTCGTGAAGTGATCACGTAGCGTAGTCTTGACAACGCGTCAGGACATTCCAAGTCGGCGCCTTTGCTGTACACCACACGCATGTGATCCCTGTACTGATCCAGGTAGATCGCCCACGTATGGAGTCTCAAACTGGATCTGTCAGTGGATGTGGTGTCGAGGCCCTGCATCTTCCACAGGGCGACGTTACTGTGGTGATCGGTGACGAAAGTAATAAATGCTCGTTCCATATATGGGCGCATACGCTTGGCTGCCCACACAAGCCCTGACATCTCCAAATGTATTGGCCAGTATCTGGTTTCTGCATCTGTCAATGGTTTCGACATAAAATGCAAGGGAACCAAGCGGTTCTTGGAGTATACTTCCGGATCGCCAGTAAGCTGATACACGGCCAGGCCGGTTCCGTACTCCTTTGACGAATCAACGAATGCATATATCGGGAGATCATCAACCACGTGATACAGGTGGAGACGGGATGCAAGTGCGTTTTTCACATCGTCGTACGCTTGAACCAGCCTTGCATCGGTAGGTACGGTTGTTCGGGACGTGTAATCCTTTCTGCCACGTGACGTCGGTGGTGCACCTTTTAGCAGGTGTGTTTTGCATGCCTGGAGCGGAGCTATTCGCTGGGCGTAGTATGGGATCAGGTGACGATTCCAGTTCGTAAGGCCAATAAAATACTCTAGCTGTGACAGCGTTGCAGGATTGGGGATGTTTTGCACCGCATCTGCTTTGGCTTCTGCTGTGGACAGCCCGAGCCGATCGACAAGATAGCTGAGAATCTCCAGGGAATGGAATCCCAAGAAGCACTTTTTCGCCTTGAGCGTGATGCCCAGATTCCCGAGTATACTGAATACTTCGTCGACGATCCCGAGGAAATCCGCAAACGATGGTGCGTACATCACTATGTCATCAACGTAACAGGATGCTCCTCGCGAAGACAATCGCTGAATCAGCCTCACATCCATCAGGTGCTGCTGGTGCTGGACCGAGGTTTTTCCACCCATTATGGATACGTTGAAAACTTCTCTGCCCCTGTGGGTAGAGATGGCTGTACGGTATCGATGGGCTGGGTGGATCAGACGCAGATAAAAGGCGGATGTGATGTCAGCTGATCCCAGCCAGCGCATACCTTGCAATGCCTGGATGACCTCCTCCTGCCGCGGCAGTGGATATACGTCGCCGATCATTGCTGCATTCAATTTGCGCATGTCGACGACCTGCCGAGCCTTGGTGCCGCGATAAACAACAAACACCTTCAGATCCCATGGGCTTGGTTTGTCCAAAACAGCAATTCGTCCGTATTCTCGATTCAAATCGAATTGTTCGTCGAGAGCTGCATGCCCACGCGCGGTTAGGCGATACAGCCCGGTTGGCTTGAGGCTGACTTCAAGCTCCGGTGGTACTTCGATTCGTAGCCAGTCTTCCTCGGGTTCCCTCACACATCTCATAATATCGTTGAAGATACTACGGTGCCTCCGGACAAGTCTTCGCAGCGCAGCAATCTGAGCGGAGGAAATGTCGTCTTCTGTATTAACGACAACTTGCTCCCATGTAGACGTAGTCTTGTCGGGGACCTTGATGTACGATGGAAGCTCGTGTTCGTGTCGAGTCACGTACTCCTGAAGGAGCCACTGTGGAATCTCGAAGGATTCGCTAGCACAGGAATGTTCTCCATCTGATATGGTCTGGGTGGAAAGAGTAGGTACGGGCTGTGGCCTGGGCTCGCTTCGAAGGGCGTCATGAAGATCGTGGTCAGGGGCATCGGAAATGGTCAATCCGTCTGTCCGGTGGGGGTCGAAAACCTCTGTAGCAGTGAATGCTAATGAAGCTTTACACGTAACTCCGAAGAGAGCTTAAATGTCGTTCGATGCATCCGCCCATACCAAACTTGCTGAGGTCTCCAAGAAACGAACGTGACCGAGAACCGAACCCTTAAACATGGTGAGCAGTGTGGCTTTAAAGTTCGTGTATAGCAGTCCCTTCTGGTCGTGCCAAACGACTGCATAGGGAGCTCCGGCACCGGTTAGTGCCGAACGGGTATGCAGCGGTGTGAACTGATAGTCCTGATTCCGTTCAAGTACTCAGCCGAACTTGATGATGACTACCACGGAGGAACTGGCAGGTATGACTATACCTTCGGCGCAGTGTACAGGAATCCGGCTGTATTTTGAACCTGAGTACACCGTGATTTGGATGCAAACACCATCACAGGCACCGATACATAGCCGGTTGGTTGAGTATAGCAGATCGAACTTTTCCGGCTTCAATACGTTGTTCCCGATGAGCAGTGGAACGGAAAGCTTCTTGAATACATGGAAAGGCCTGACGAGTTGAGCGTATCGCCCGTCTGTTCCTTTCATGTAGATAGTGAGGAGAACCACTTGTGTCGCTGTGCATTCTGCTCCTCCTAGTCCTTCGACCGCTCGGGGATGCGGCAATGGCAAACGAGGCGTGTCCGGATACAGACGCAACTGTAGCTCGTCGTCGATTGCCGAATTGCCAAAACCCGAGTCGATACAGCTGACGTGCGGGTTGCTACCTGGCGTGACGTACCAGAATGCCTGGGCATAATGGAAATCGGCAAGGCCATCAGTTGGATCACCAGGAATGACGGCTTTGGATTCTACCACAACGGGATTTGCCGTTTCCGGCTGCAGACTGCCCGCTTGGCAGGGGTCACGTAAGTACCTGTGCAAGTTATTGTTTGACGTAAAACTAGCAGCGCAGTTTCTGCACGTAACTTTGGAAACCTTGGCTCCGCTTCCAATGGACTTGTGGGTGCCAAGGAAACCAAGACCCTTTTGTTCCCGGTAACGAATCGCGAAGTAGGCATTCTGGGCTTGGTCGTAGTCCCTTTCGAGCTCTGTCTGGGGCTCGAGCTCGTCAAAAGAAGGGGCAGTCACGTCTATGTCCTCACCATTGCTATCTTCACGATCAACTGGTTCTGCGTAGTATGCTCGCTTGGTTCCATTATTCAAGCTCCTCTTATGAATACATAGCCAATCCCAATGCTCGCCATCCCTGCAGTCCGGGAAGTTCCTGCACTTCCGTAGACGATCTTGCGGCTGCTTAGTAGTGCGTGCAGAAAGACTGGAAATGTCTGAGTCTGAGCCGATGGCTCTCGAGCGCTTACAACAGTTGGTGTATTTGTGGGTGTGGAGGTTCCCTGCCTTGCGTCAGAAAAATAAGTGCGTCCTCTGGTGGATTTGCGGAAGGGGGGACGGTGCCTACTAGGAGGTGGCAGTGCCGACGGCATGTCACCTTCGCATCTGGCTGAGTCCTGAAGTCGACCGACAGCACGTCTATATTCAGATACGGAATTTCCACCTTCGGTAACGTACTTGGCGAGGTGCAGGTGAAGACTTGGTGCTCCGACGAGTCCGCTGTGAAGCTCTTCAACGATGTCATCGTCATCAGTGATATTGGCCATGCACAGCAGGCGAAGCTTCTTGGCGATATAGTCGTCAGGAGTATGACCCTGATTCCAACGGAATGTCTCGGCGCGCGCGGCTGACAGTCGGGTCGCGAGCTAAAGCATGAAATCTCGCTCGATGATGGTAATCCAGTGCCGGCAACTTGCCCAAAGAAGCGCTCGGTCGTGGTCTGACATCCCGGCGAGCCAATCATCTGCAGGTGACCCTTTACAACAACAACGAAGGACGACGCGTGTACGCTCTTCGCCGTAATGCGAGACAGCATCACGGAGAGAATCGATGAATCGTGAGGCGGCGTCGGAATCCGCTTGATTCCTGGGCTCGTAGGTAGCCACATCACCCGGCTTCAGGGCTGGGGCTCCGGCTCCTCACGAATCCGTTCGTTGGTGGGTGCGTTGGGCATCCTGGCTAGCTCCCTCTGGACAGCATCCTAACGACGTTCCATTGCCATTGTGAGTTTGGCCATCTGAGTGGCGACATTATCCAGGGCCGGATTGGACTGCGGCGGTGGCTGCGGGGGATATGGTAGCGGCATGTATGGCTGGGGAGCATAATGCGTCGGCATGTACTGCTGGGGGGCGTGCCATAGCGGTGCGTATTGTGCGTATTGTTGCTGTGGCTGCTGCGGCTGCGACGTGGGTGGCGATGGCTGCGGCGGCAAATACTGGTGTGGCTGCTGCATCGGCAAGTACTGCTGCGGCTGTGGGGTAGATGGCGACTGCTGCATCGGTGAGTACTGCTGCGGCTGCTGCGTAGGCAAGTACTGCTGCGGCTGTGAAGTAGATGGCAACTGCTGCTTCGGCGAGTACTGCTGCGGCTGCTGCGGCTGCTGTATGGGCAGAGGGGGCAGTGCCTGCTGCGGGAGCTCTTGCACCGCAGTCGTAGGAGAACGGGGCTGACCTCTGCCAGGAGTGCTTTCTATGGCATGGTGTATCACTCCTTCCATAACGTCATCTTCCTCGGAAGACGGTATGACTGATGGCTGCCTGTAGCCATGACGGGCAAGCGGATCGTACTGGGATGTGCTGGGACGAATGGGCCGCTTGCCACAAGCAACTTCTGACTGCGTAGCCCCAATCGCCAGCGGTGGTCTAGATACGTGTTCCTCTGTATCATGGTATTCACTGAGGGAGCCGGCTGGACTGCGCTCCCTTCGCTTCATTGAGGTGTCCCTGACAGACATCGTGTCTTCGAGTGAGTATCGGGCGGGTTGGTTATGGGAGTAGAGGGAGCCATCCGAGTAGTATGTCAGAAGCTTCTGGGGTGGGGCGTCTGGCAACTCCGTAGAGCTGGCCTCAGACAAGACTGGACTTGCGGACTGGCGTGGTGAGGGAGTAGGTTCGGTGAGCTGAAGTCTTACCTTGCGCTTCTTGCTCGAGTTTTCGACTTGGACGGGAATAAGAACCGTACCAGGCGAACCTGGAACAGGATCAACTCCAGCCGGGATTTCGTAATGGACTTGCAAGTAGCGGGGCTGCTGATCGTAGGACCCAGACAGTCGTTTTCCCTGATGAACAGGTACTATAGACGGTCGTTTTCCCTGATGAACAGGTACTTTTGGCAATCTGTGCGTCCTAGAATCCGATCCGCTCGTATAGGGAACGAGGGCGCTGGCGTCCGCCGTAGCATCTGGCTTGCCCTCTGGCTCCACCCCTTCCGTTTCCGTTTCCCTGAACAGGAGCGGTTTCGTTGGTTTCTTTGGTTCCCTGGTAGTACCCATTGCGCTGGGGCTGCCTGTTACGCTGGGGCTGCCTGCCACGGTAGCTGAAAACTCCTCCGCGGTGGTTGAAACTTCCTCGACAGTGAGGTCGCTCTGCAGCGTGAAGATGTCTTGATGGCAAGCGGGTATTCTCAGTGTACTCGGGTACGTAACTGTCTGTGCTCTGCCTCTGTCGGTTCTCAGTTACATAACTATCCCAGCCAATGACAGATGGAGTAGGAGAGCGTGGGGTCGGGTTCGGCGCATCAGCTAGTGTCTCCGAGTCCTCGCGAGAGCGCTCGGGAGAGGGGCTCTCGGGAGAGGAGGATGGGCCCCTTGGGGTCGGTGGGGTACGATTGGCAGCGCGAGGGGACAGCAAGCGTGGTCTCTGTCGGTAGCCGGAGGTGTCCCTCTGTGGTGAGCGGGAGCGTGAGCGAGAGTGGGATCGGCGGTGACTGGTGTGCTGCCGGCTCTCTCGCTGCAGCGAATTGAAAGCTTGTAGCTGTGTCCGAGCGAGATCCAGAAAATCCTGATTCACTTGTGGGAGCCTATTAGCAAGCTGGTTCACCTGAGTAGATGTACGCCTCTGGTCTCGCTCTTGCTGGGTCGGTCGTGGCTGGCACTGCCGGGACCTGCCGCTCATGGAGCGGATGGAGAGAGAAAAGGGTGTGGGGAGCGGGGGCGAGAGAGAAATTGGTGGTGGTAGGTATGGGGAGCGGGGGCGAGGGAGAAATCAGTGGTGGTAGGTGTGGGGAGCGGGGGTGAGGGAGAAATTAGTGGTGGTGGGTATGGGGAGTGGGGGCAAGCGAGAAATCAGTGGTGGTAGGTGTGGGGAGCGGGGGCGAGGGAGAAATTAGTGGTGGTGGGCGTGGGGGGAGCGGGAAGCGGGGCGGAAGCTAGGACTCAGCGAAAAAATAGTTTTTTTGGTGGACTGGAATGGTCCTGGTGGTCAATCGACTGGTTTCGGTGTTGCTACCAATTGTCACGCGAATGGGGACAAGAAAGAAGAGAAGAAGAAAGTCATGTCATTCATATCTACGAGCGGGAGGAGCTTGCTTCTTATATACCCATTGCCAAGCCCTTCCTGCGCAGTCACTCCTCTGCTTTCGGCGGTGTGCAGCTCAGCGCAAGCCGGCCCGCTGTCCTGCGGCAAGGTGCCGTTCCGGTGAGGTGCCGTTCTGGTGAGGTGCCGTTCCGGTTAGGTGCTGTTTCGGCATGCTGCCCTCCGGCAACGTGCCACCGTGAGCAAACATGCAGCTGTATGACACCATCCCATGTACCCATACTGGCTTAGGGTCACATGTGCCAAAGCCTCCATGCTGGAAGAATTTGCCAGCTCTCCGTTTAACTGGATCTTCATTGCTGCTGAAGAACATCTGAAGGAACTTGGATAATGTACGGAATCCGGCACGCTTCAAGAACTCGAGAACTGCAATGATGCGTCCATCTTCTGTTAGATTCTCCAGGTGTCTATCTCAGCTTGCACACCAGTGAGGGCGATGTTCCCTTCCATAGTCACTCCCAGACACTGAATCATGTGACTGTGGTGATGATAAAGCCATCCAATCTCCATCAGTGTCGCTCATCGTTAAAACACGAAAAAAAAATGACCGAAGGAAGAAGTGGAAGATCCAGAAAGATATGTATAGGCTTTGGGGGGGGGGGCGGCGGCCGGTTGAAGCGGGGCGATGAGACAGTGACAGAAAATGTTGTGATGGTTTAGCCCGTATGGTGGGTATTCGCAGCTGTACGCTGTACCTTAGTCATGTGACCGCCACTTCCAACGGACTAGGCCCGTACACTTATGCCCTCTTTCGTCAAGACAAAATCGATGTGCGTTTCACAACCATGACAGCTATGGACTCGGGGATACTTGCGCTAAACTCGGCTTTAAATTCTCTATCTCCCATAAGATGTGGTGGTGGCGAGAAAAAAAAAATTGCTGGTTTTGGCGATGAGTTATCTACCAGACCGTATATACGGTGTCGCTTTGGCGGCGCTAAGGATATAAGGTCTGGTCACGAGACAAATAAGTCACTAGCCAGCAGCGACGGATAGCCTTTTTATCCGGCATCCCCTCCTTTCTGGAATACTAACAATCGCCATCACCATTTGCCACCTGCCTGACCCCACATCTGGTCAACCCTCTTATTGGATTGACTGGCTCTCGGTCCGCTGGATTTTCTCTCAGATTCACTCGATGATTCTCTTCCCGATTCTCTTGCTCGATTCGCTCTCGGCTCGCTGGATTCACTCGCTGATTCTCTTACTGATTCTCTTACTAGATTCTCTCGCTGGACCCACTCGCTGGATTCGCTCGTCGATTCTCTCGTCGCTTCTCACGTCGATTCGCACCTCGATTCTCTCGTCGATTCTCTCGCTGATTCTCTCGCCGATTCTCTTGCCGATTCTCTTGCAGATTCTCTTACTGATTCTCTTCCGGGATTCACTCGCTGATTCTCTTACTGATTCTCTTACTACATTCTCTCGCTGGACCCATTCGCTGGATTCTCGCGTCGATTCGCTCGTCGATTCTCTCGTCGTTTCTCACGTCGATTCGCTCATCGATTCTCTCGCTGATTCTCTCGCGGATTCTCTTGCTCGATTCGCTCGCTGATTCTCTTGCTCGATTCGCTCGCTTATTCTCTCGACGATTCGCTCGCCGATTCTCTTGCCGATTCTCTTGCTGATTCTCTCGCTGGATTCTTTCGCTTATTCTCTCGTCGATCCTCTCGCCGATTCTCTTGCTTAGTCCGAACTGCTCGAAACTTTGTACGAAGGCCGCCACTACCAAGTTCTCTCTAAGCCTCGACCGATTGGTAATCAATCAGTCATCCAGGAGTGCAGATCATTGGTTACGTATCCGCAGTAGGGGCTGCCGACCCACTAGACCAAGTGCCCATCGAATTTCGGCAATTCTTGGATATCATGGGAAAGGAGGCGGCAGATGCGCTTCCAAAACACAGTTCCTACGACCATAAAATTCCGCTGAAGGAGGGTGAAAAACCTCCCTGGGGACCAATTTACCCACTTTCTGAGGTTGAGTTGGAAACACTCCGGGAATACCTAAAGGAAATGATGAGAACAGGGAAAATCTGACGATCATCGTCCAGTGCTGGTGCTCCAATCCTCTTCGTACCAAAACCTGATGGGCGCTGCCTCAGATTATGTGTCGACTACCTCGGCATCAACCGAATCACACTCCCCAACCGATACCCCCTCCCCTTAATGCAGGAACTACAAGACTGCATTCAAGGAGCGCAGTACTTCACCAAAATCGATCTAAAAAACGGATACCATGTAGTCCGGATGAAGGAAGGAGAGGAATGGAAAACCGCCTTCCGCACCCGCTACGGCCTGTACTAATTCTTGGTAATGCCGTTAGGATTAACCAATGCCCCAGCAACATTACAAGACATGATGAACCACATAATCCGAGACATGATCGACCTCGGCCTATTGGCGTACATTGACGACCTACTCATATACGCGAAAACAGAAGAAGAACACGACACGATTGTTAAAGTTCTACAGAGGTTACGGGCAAATAGGTTGGCCATCTCACCGGAAAAATGCGCATGGAAACTAAAGGAGGTGGAATTTCTTGGCTATGTAATCGGAAGAGAAGGAATCAAAATGGCGGAGGAGAAAGTGAAGGCAGTCCTCGAATGGAAGTCCCCCGCATCACTAGTAGAGACTCAGTCATTCCTAAGGTTTGCTAACTTCTATCGACGGTTCATCAAAGATTTTTCCTGAGTGGCGTGTCCAATCACGGAACTGACAAAGGCCACAACAACCAAAGACTGGAAATGGACGGCTGAAGCAGAACCAGCGTTCTCGGAACTGAAACACCGCTTCACATCCGCCCTGATCTTAGTGCACTTCGAACTCCAACGACCAGTAATCGTGGAAACCGATGCCGCAGACTTCGCTCTCGGTGCACTACTACCCCAAAGGGATGATGAAAACCGCCTACACCCAATCGCCTTCGACTGAAGAAAGTTCACCTCTGCTGAAATCAACTACGAAATCTACGACAAGGAACTGTTGGCAGTTGTGGATTCATTCAAACATTGGCGACGATACCTCAAAGGAGCTACTCACCAGCTACAAGTATACTCGGACCACCAGAACCTCGAATACTTCACCACCACCAAGGTTCTCAACCGGCAGCAAGCCCGCTGGCCCCAGGAGCTGGCTGGCGTCGACTTCAAGATCTACTACCGACCTGGCGCCAAAAATGGCAAACCAGACGCAGTGTCCAGGCGTTCAGAGTACCACCCTGAAAAGGGAGGGAGTGAAAGCCAGCCGATAACAACAGTCTTGCATAAAACTCACTTTGCAGGAGCAGTCAACACCTTACGAGAAGGCACGACGACATTCATCATTTCTGCTGCACAACTCTCTTCTCTCCCGGTTCGGAGCTGGAAGAAGGAATTCCTGGCACTTGTACGAAGCGCTGGAGAAAAGGACCTGGAATACTGCAAAGCACTCGAGGAACTTAAGGCTAAGGAAAACGGAGAAGTGACATGGGCAGGGCCTGTGCTGGATGGCCCAGAGGCCAAGGAGAACGAGGGAAATGAGGAAAAAGAGGAAGCGGCACGAGCAGGATCTGTGCCGAATGGCCGGATGGCCAAGGATAGGAAGACGGCGCAGGCAGGAAAAGGGATAATAGAAATGAAGAACAGATGTGTATATCGGAAGGGAATGCTGTAGATACCAAATGATAAGGGCCTCATTCGACAGATTCTGGAATCGGAGCATGACACAAAAGTGGCAGGCCACATGGGGCAGGACAAAACGATCGAGCTAATTCGACGCAACTTCTGGTGGACACAAATGAATGAGCAAATCACAGACTTCGTCCGGAGCTGTCTTCAGTGCCAGAAGAACAAGGCCGCTCGACACCAGCCCTATGGACTCCTGACTCCTATGGAACTACCCCACACCCCATGGCAGTGGATCGCAATGGATTTCATAACTGACCTACCACTGTCCGACGAATGTGACCAGCTCTGGGTAGTTGTCGACCGATTTACAAAAATGACCCACTTCATACCAATGCCGAAGGAAGGCAAATCGGCAAGCGACCTAGCAAGAACCTTCGCCCGTAAAGTGTGGTGCCACCATGGACTACCCTCGGATATTGTATCAGATTGGGACTCTCGTTTCACCTTTGCCGTGTGGCAGGAGTTCTTGACGCTCTCCGGTAGTATCCGACCACGAATGTCAACAGCTTTCCACCCACAAACCGATGGCCAGACCGAACGGCTCAACCAAACCATCGAGGCATACCTCCGGTCATTTATCAGCTACGAACAGGACGACTGGGTTAGTTTGCTACCAATGGCAGAGTTCGCCTACAACAATTCGACCACCAATGCGATGGGCATCTCGCCGTTCTACGCAAACTACGGCTTACATCCCACAGCGACAAATCCAGCTGCAGTGCTACCACTAAACCCCACAAGTTTTGCCTATCACCATCACACCCCGGACGAAACTCAACGCCAGAAAACGCCAAGACTTCCGACCGACACACCAAAATCGCGCGACCGATAAGACTTCACGGACCCCACGATGTCCGGCGGAGCGACGCAACCGAGCG
>Ga0307508_10003695_pt1 | contig 15332 bp, 21 predicted proteins | sample 9_EM_MG_FD_203089 | JGI IMG/M metagenome (GOLD analysis project Ga0307508, IMG submission 203089) | Populus trichocarpa ectomycorrhiza microbial communities from riparian zone in the Pacific Northwest, United States - 9_EM | ecosystem: Host-associated > Plants > Roots > Unclassified | place...
GGTTGGAGGGGTTTTTTTCCTGACTCAACTCAACGGGGGGCGGGCAAGGGAGAGAAGAGAAAGGGGAGGAAAGGGTTATCAGGGAGCCGGGAAAAACAATTGCCCCTCAATGTTTATGTCGTGTGCCGTGGGATGTGTGTGGTAGTGTGTGCCCCACCATGGAGAGGTGGTGAGAAGTTGCGAGAGAAAGAAAGAAAGAAAGTTCCGGGTAACAAACCAGCCAATCATGTGCGATCACTCGATTGAACAGCTCACTCACCAGCACCCTCGAATCAGCGTACGCGATCTTTCCTTTCCCCTCCCCATCTATCAAAGTGAGCAATGCCCCCCCACCCCCGGTCATGCGCCCTTTCATCGAATGACAGCGAGGACCAAACAGCACACACTTGAATATAAACCCCCCCAAGCTATAATATTCAGTACATACATACACACATCACACCACCACCCCGCAACTAAACTCCGTCGAGACAAGTTCGAGTGACGTGGAGTGTTTCACGCTGACAACCCCCTCCGATCCAATTGCACGTTGAAAACCCCACTATCTATCAGGCCCCCCGTCCTCTCCTCCCCTCCCCCGCAGTGACACTCTATTAGATATTTACCACTATACACATATATCGTAGGAAGAACTAACTAACTAGTTCGAACCTGGCGACCTGAGGAGATACTAACGAACGAACCCATTGGATGAATGTTGACCAACCCTTAATCACATGTCGAAAACCCACCCCCCATCGAGAGATGGGGAGAGAGAGGAACACAAATCACGAGCGGGCTCACACTTTATTACTAGTGGTCGTGCAGTTAGGTTTACGTACAGTCCGTAACTAACTAAGTATGTAGATACGAACGAATGGCAGGGCAGGTGAGAATGACAAGACGTTCGTATGTAACTAAGCCGGTGGCCTTCCGTTTACATACACCAGCCCCGTTGAAGATCCTTCCCATTCGCTTATCTCCCGGCTGATTCCCAATTGCTGACGGACAGCAAGGCGGGAGCAAGCAAGCAAGAGAGCAAAAAAGAAAAAAACAGACCAAACTACACGTCAGACGGTTGGGATGAACTTCTCCGCGCTGTTTTTTACGCTCGTAAAATACCTTTGCCAAGGTTCGAAATTCTCCGTTTCTATCAGAAAAAAAAAGAAAAAAATCGCAAAAAAAAAAGAACAGTGACCCGACCTTCAACATCAATGTGCCTAGAATCGATTCCGCTGAAGCGAGCAAAAAAAAATGAAAAGCAAGAGAAAATGAAAATACCATTCCACACCAGAGCAAATTTTTCTGTCCAGTAGTCACCCCGTAGGAAAACAAGGTAACATGGGTAGGAGTTCGCCTAAGAACCCCGGCAAGACCTTGCTCCGCCGCGCCAGTCGTCACGCTCGTAGTACCGGAAAACGAGATCGTACCCATCAAGCTCGTGCACGATCTTGTCGACTTTTTTGTAGCCCTTGATCTTGTCCATGCGGTGGGCACGGCGGGCCGCAGTCATGTCGTGGAATGCCTCCCTGCCCGGGCGGCTCTCGAGGGCCACCGGCTTAGCCTCGAAGAGCGTGACCGAGAACCGCCCGGGACGGAAGATCTCGACCACGTGCTCCAGGATCTCAACCGTCTCCCGCCCAGACTGGCGGCCCGGAGCGTTGGTCTCGAAGGAAGCGTACGAGCAGTGGGGCTCGGGGGTTACGTGCACGGTGAAGTAGTGCGTGGTGGCGACGTTCGGGTCCGGGGACGGAATGACACCGTTGGCCGAGAACCCGCACGGAGAGAAGATGTACGAGTCGACGCACGCATCTGGGTACTTGGACCGAGGGTAGGCATCGCTGAGCCCACACGCATCCGAAACGATGGCGCCCAGGGCGTGGCCCTCGCTCCGGAGGTTCTCAGGCAGGTCGGCGACCCCGCTGTCGGTCGACTTCCCGCAGTCGTCGTCCGACTCGTCGGCCGAAGCATCGCCGTTCCCCTTGAGGTACTGGCCTGCTGCGATCGAACTCGCGTCTTCGAGATAGAACTGCCTGGCCTTGACCGGGTCCAGGTCCGTCATCAACACCTCCAACGTCTCATCGAAGATTCCGTTTCCACTGCCTCCATCCCGCCCTCCGCCGATGTTCTTAAAGATGGCCGCCTCATCTTCCCCGGGGAATTGCAGAAGCTTCGTCTCGGTCCGGTGAGCCTCGAACTCCATGTCCTCCATCTCGCTCTGGGGGGTGGGCGGGGGCGAAAGCTCGGAGCCGGGAGTGGTCATGTACAGGTACCAGTGCTCTCCGTTGGTCCTGCCGAGCATGTAGGCGCTGCCGTTGCCAAACCACCTGTCCAGGAAGTCGACCTCATCCTTCCAGCTCTGGTGGGGGTGCTTCTGCTTCTGGGGAAACATGAACGATTTCCGCGAGTAGAACACCCGGTAGGGAGTGGCTGCAGCCTCACCGGCATCGGCGAATCCGGCTTCCTGGGCAGCAATGCGGAGGAGCTCCGGCAGGCCGCTGAGAAGGGTCGTGGTCCCGCATGTCTTCAGGATGAGCTTGTGGGGGAACACGAACATGCTGCTCTCGCTGAGAAGGTATGCGTCGACGTGCTCGTTACGCACGACCGAGAGAACCTTGCAGCGAACGATGTCGAGCATGGCCTTCCATGTGTCTTCCGAGACCGATTTGAGACCGTCCGGCTGGGCGGACATCGGCAGGAGTTCGGGAGACGGAGTGAACCAGACTTCAAGCAGCTTCTCGGGTCCTTGGGGAAACCGTCAGCACGCACAGTCGACATGCAATCGCAGCGGCCACGGACGACCACGGACCGCCGCTGGCGAACATACCTTCGAAGGCATTGGTGGAGTCCAAATCGATGGTAGCCTCGTGATTGATCGAGTAGGTGGTGAGAGGCTGGGTAACCTCCGGCATGGCCGAAACTTCAACGGTAGATGTCATTACGCTGGGAAGAAAAAAACGAGAATTTCGTGATATGCAAAGGGGACCTTTTCCGGACGTTGAATCTGTCCGAAAGATGGCCGGGACCTAATGGATCGGGAATGCGGACGACGAGGAGAAGGAGGCGGCTTGGAACGGCTTGTGGCTTTTGAATTATTTTTTTTAAGGATGGGCGGGAGCGACTTGCCGCCCCGTCGACAAGATACCGATACCTCTTTGTAAGTATCGGTCAAGCAGACGAGGTGTGCTTGGTGAGGATCGCGTGGAGGAGTTTCGTGGGTTCGACAAGATCGGGAAGTTTTGGGAACGTTAATTATCGGGAGTCGTGTTATCTGGGCCTGCGGAGGGGAGGGCGAGGCAAGAAGCATATGGTTAGCCCATCAATTGTCTGAAAGAACAGCCCCGCAATACGAATTGAATTAAGGCCGGCCACTCCGTAGCCTCCCCTCCCCCCCCCGCCACTACCAACGCCGCCACCACCCGCCACCATTGCCGGACACCACCACCATTCCGCCATTGCCGAACACCACCGCGTCACAATTGCGGAGCTGGGAGAGAGGAGGGAGAACCCACTTCTTGCGGAGGCTGAGGAATCGGAGCAGTTGCCTTCGGCTCATAAGAATTGAGAACTTTCGGAGCGAGAAAAAGGAAGGGTTATAGCTTTGTAAGCCTTTGGAGAACGGTGCCTGGATAGTTCGCCAGAACTAATGTCTAGACGAACAAGCCTGGCAGCCGTTGACGGGAGTTTTGTTTGAGACGTGGAACCGTAAGTCCGACAGCTTTGCAACTTTTGAAGAGTTGACGAGTTTTGGTTGGCGGGGCTGTTTGTCGTTGCTTGTGGGTCGGATCGTTGATCGAAGACTTTGTGTAGGATTGATTCGAGTTGCGTGGAGATGGGGAAAAAAAATTGTTGCTCTGTTTGGGGGGGGGGGGGGGAATTTATCGATGGGGTGGAGCGGAGGAGATGGCGATGGAGAAGAAGATGGAGGACGGGGGAGGGGGAGGAGGGATTTTTTTTCTTCTTTCTTTCTTTTCGGGGAGGGAGGAAGTGGGAAAAGGTGGAGTAGAGTAGAGTAGAGCAGCGCAGAGTCGTAGGCAGTCGGGAAGGGCGGCGAGGCGGAGCGGGATTTATGGTAAGTTAGGTGGGTTTCCGCGGGACAGGAAGAGGCGGAGGAGGGGGATGTCTAGAGCAGAGAAGAAGAAAAATAGATTTGGGAGGCGAAGTGGGGTTGATCTTCTCTTTTTTTTCCCCCCCCCCCACCCCCCTCTCTCTAGCAACGGCGTACACAAGTCAATCCGTCACCCTGCCGTTGGCTTTTTCTGTCTCTCGGGAAAAACCCTCTGCGGGCCAGCCACTGCTCGGGACAAGTAGAGTTAGTACTGCAGCATCTGCTCTGCGGATGTATGTGTCTAGGTTTGGGCCGCCGGCCACTGTTCGCTGGCTCGGAGGACAAAGAAAAGGGAAGGAAATCCTTTCCGCGACACCGCAGCCGCAGTTGCAGTTGGACGCCTGCACCACACATGCACGCACATGCATACATGCGTTCATATTTATACTCTTCTTAACGATGTAGCGACAAAACGAACCCTCTTTTCGGGTGCTTGGGTCGGAAAATGGGTTCCATGAGTCGGAAAATGGGAGCTGGTTTTATTTTATTATTATTTTAGTGAGGCGCTGTGTGGTGATGAATTTGCACAGACTCTTAAAGGCGGCAATACCATGATCCCATTTTCCGCTTCACAGGCACACTTTCAGTCGATCCCACTTTCAGACTCAACCCTCCAAGTCTTCACGCACTTCCATCCAGACCGCTCCCCCCGACCCAACTCTCATATCGCGAAGCCATCGCAGTGCGTCTTACACAAGTTTGCAATCACCATGATGGAGGCAGAGTTTGACTGGGAGACCGCTTGGAAAGAGGCGGAGGATAGCAGTACACATGCTATGCTCCTTTCTGAGAACTCTATGAGATTGGTTTACTATATCCGGCGCTTGTGGGACAAGTATGTGGCAACATTTGTCTGCAGGATGGTGGTTCTATTTGCTGATTTAGTTGCAGCTTCTACGAGGATGTGTTGAGGAAAAACCCTAAGTGTGCATTGCCAAGTGCGATGGAAGCCTTCAGACATGCGGGAACAACCGAAATGAAGCTGTTTTTGGAGTATCGCATCAGAAATTCGCGGACAAACGAAGCGGGCAACTCCCTCCATCGGTCAACAGTCCAAGGGACCTACAAGACAGTACAAATGACCTGCTACCAGGATACGAAATGTCAATTACCGAGAGAAACGAATGATGCCATCAATCTGGTTCGTTTCCAGCCCTCACTCAGAAATTCTTCTCAACATATACGCAGCATATCTTGACCTACCTGACAGAAAAGTACAAACTAATCGTCGAGTCTAAAGACAAACCCGCTTGCTTAGTCATTGATCTCTACAACTTGCTCGCTTATCATTGGTATGAAGATGACAGGACAAAGTGCCATGGTCGTTTCCGGGTTCAAACTGCGTTCTTGATGCAACTTATTGCATATACTTCCTCTCGACCGGGAGCTATAATTGAACAGAAACACTTCAAGTCCAAGAGGCGGTTTTTGAAATACAAGGTAAGTCCTCTGGCTCCCAAGCCGTCCGATCACTAACGCTGGTATCCCCAGGATATGACGCTATCACTTCTACCCAACGTTGAAGAGGGCAGGAACATCCTTGTTCTGGAAGTGACCACCACTTACTTGAAGGGCCACAGTAACAAATCTTCTCCATAAGTTACCTTCCCATGCCGTACTCGAGGATTACGATGGCGAACTAAGATTGGTGATAGAGTGACCTACGTTTTCTACGAGCGGCAGGACAATCCCATATTTTGTCCTATCCTAAATATGCTGGCGTTGGCGTTCGCCGACAGAGCGTTCAAGGAAGAAGGAATCTGGAAGCCGGAAGATATCGACAGCCTCATGATCCCATATTACAAAGAAAGACTTGTTCTTGACTGGAGGCCGGAGGTTATGGAGACCCCTATATTCCGTACAAAAGGGGAGGATGGGGAAATATCCGCTACTGAGGTCTGGAGCTATGCGGATTTCAACTACTACATGAAAAGGTTGGGGGTTTTGGCCGGATATCCACAGATCTCACGTCGTATGCGTTGCACAGAGGTGCAGCAAATGCAGTGGACTGTAAGTACACCCATTGCCGGACTTCGCCAATTTCGGTTGCTAATTCCCAACAGGCGAAGACGTTACAGATGTGCAGCGGAATCAGATCATGGGGCATGCAAATTCCCAAGTATTTCGCCACCATTATCTAAGCCAGAATATTAAAGTCGACACGCAAAGCTGGTTCCTCGGCACTGTGAACAGAGAAGATCTCATTAAGACTGTCGGCCTCATGAGCGCCAAAAGAGACCCCCGCACACCCACTGAGCTAAAGCAAGGAATAATTGTCAATCAACATCCTGAACTCGTTGGTCTTCTGGAGGAGAAGGATCAGATTGCACAGGCACTCAAGGCTGAATGCAGAACAATCAAAGCCGCCAAGTTCCTGAAGCCCAACGAATACTGACGACATTTGGACCTCATCACGAAAATTCGGTCTCACAGAAAAAAACTGCAGCGCGAGTTGCTATCGGATCAGAGAAATGCGTTTTTTCGCAAAGTAGACCATGACGAGGTCCAGCAGCAATTGAAAGGCCATGGCCCTTCAACCTACACCTATCGAAAACCCAATTTCGATTGCGAATTGAGGACAATGGCTCATTTTTTTTTCTTTATCCGCCGACGTACCCTGGTTCAAAGCGGTGTGCGTGTTGTCGGAATCGTGCCTGCAGAGCGATTCTGTCCATCGCAAGGACAGTCCAGCCACAGATTGCTCGAAGATAGGGATACACGAAGAAAACCAGTGCCCTTTCTGCTTGGCCAATGATTCCCTGCGTATTTCGGATAAGCAACACTGCTTTTACAGCAAGGGCACACTACAGACGCACGTTCATCGCAGACATCACGCCTTTACAACTTTCTCGCTGCCGGTTTTCTGTCCCTACTCAGAATGTAAAGCCAAATTAGATCATGGTGATCATTTGAAAAACCATCTGACAACAGTACATAACTTAGAACTGTGAGGAAGTACGTCACATACTCCGCGCTACTTGTGGAGCAAACTGCACAAGAGACGAAGCGGCAGAAAGAGCAATTCAGTTGTTCCTGTGTGTGGTGGAGTTTCTGGCGGCCGTGAACTTGGCGGCAGGATCGTAATGGATATGGCAGAAGTGAGGGGTGGTCCTCTGGAGACAGCATACTGCCCCATTGGAGTAGATATGCAGGCTATGTATGTGGATGGTGGTGTCGAGGGTGACAATATGTAGATTCAGACTTGATAAAATCCTGTTCTTGATAACTTGATGGTCACTGCACCGCAGTAGCGCCGACTCACACTAGCCACATATTTTGTCAATAATAGTTTATCAACTTGATAAAGTTATATATCTGTGATAACATACCATAATGATAACAATTACGCTAGGCTCCAAAGCCTATACCTCAGAAAATGTGCAGCTGTCAGTACAGGTTGGTAAAGAACCACATAGCCGACCAAGAAAATATTCAGTCAACACCAAAATTATCTATCACCAAAACATGTCCTCGAACAAAACCGCATTCGGCGGCAGTCTCGGCGGACGCCTCGGCGAACACACAAGGAGCTCGTTGGCCTCAACAAACGCACGCTGGAGCTTGGCAGCCTCGTTGCCGATGTCGGTGGATCACCACTGCGGCAGTGGTTGCAAGAACAGTAATAGCCGCTGCAACTGTAGCAACTTCCTGTGACTTTCACTGGATCGGTGAATTGGGGCTAGGCATTTTGGTATTGTCAGCTGGCTTCTTGGCGCGTCCTATCATGAACGCTATCAGTTTGGCTGAATCTCATTTTGCCAGCTGATAACTACATGCGGTAGAAGGGTCCATCATATCAAGTTCATACCAAGTTGGCTGAATCTTCGTTCGGAGGATTCATTAATTGGTTAGCAACTCATGTGGCTCCGACCGTCCTTACGTCGAAATAATAGATGGTATTATTTTGTACCTTCCTTGCATCGAAACAATAGACAGTATATTTTTGTACCGCCCTTGCATCGAAACAACGGACAGTATATTTTTCAAGTACCGTCCTTGTATCGAAGTGGCAGGCAGTATATTTTTGTACCGTCCTTGCATCGAAGTGGCGAGCAGTATATTTTTGCACTGACCGTCCTTTTATCGAAATAACGGACAGTATATTTTTGCACCGACCATCCTTGCATCGAAATAATGGACAGTATATTTTTGCACCGTCCTTGCATTGAAATAACGGACAGAATATTTTTTGCACCGTCCTTGCATTGAAATAACGGACAGTATATTTTTGTACCGTCCTTGCATCGAAATAACGGACAGTATATTTTTGCACCGACCGTTCTTGCATCGAAATAATGGACAGTATATTTTTGTACCGTCCTTGTATCGAAATAATGGACAGTATATTTTTGTACTGTCCTTGCATCGAAATAACGGACAGTATATTTTTGTACCATCCTTGCATCGAAATAACGGACAGTATAATTTTGTACTGACCGTCGTTGCATTGTAATAACACTGTCCTTGCAGATCGGAATTATTACCGAAAAACAGGTGGATGCCATCCGTCCTTGGCGTCTATATGAAATCGCCACAGCAACGGCTCTAGCAGCATGGTACATAGAGTATGTAGACATTATGCTCTCGGGGACGGCCAGTCAGCAATCCTACGGATGACCTTGGGTGAACCCCTAGCTGGGTGAGTGCTCTCGAGGTCTGGGTGCACTTCACTGCCGGAAACGAGAAAGCCGATGACTAGGCCAAGCTGGCGGGGGATGAGGGCACCTGAAGACCTCTCTCCCATGTGGGAAACACCCTCCGTAGGGAGCTTAGGTCCGTAAGGATTCTAAATCCGTGTGGAAAGATATCCCTTGTGGGCTGTACACCTCTGGTTCGTACCATACAACAAAACACGTACCAAAATGACCAGTCACCTTCCTGCGATCCGCTGAAAGACACAGCAAGTTGCTACAATTGCAGCAGGCATTGCTGTTCTTGTAACCGCCGCTGCAGTTGTGATCCACCGACGCCGACAACGTGCTCGAGTACTGCACAGCAATCAGAAAGCATCGTCAACCTTTCGTCCCGCTTTACAAATTACACCGGGACCCGAACTCAGACTCGAAATGTACAATGAAGTGTGGTGCAAGGAGTTTCTTAGGTACTGAAGATATAACTCTGTTTAATGAGTTGTGAATTGCGTCGGCTAGATATGTGGTTGTTTGTCAGCCTGTCCTGACAACTGCACAAGTTCTGAGGTGTACGCTGTGGAGCCTAGCGTTATTGTTATCATATATGGTACGTTATCATGGATAACTTTATCATTTTCGCCAACTTGATAACCCATTGTTGACAGAATATGTGACCTTGGGTCACGGTTACCACGGTTACCATCAAGTTGTTATCAAGAACAGGGGTTTATCAAGTTGGCTGAACCTCTCTATTCCACAGAGGAAAGGAAAAGTATAAAGGGCGGGCGCGGTAGCTAGTCTGGAGGTCCTTCTCCACGCAATATATTATCTACATACCTGGACCTACCTTCCCACGTCTCTGAGCGGCGTGACGAGACCAGCGCCAGGATCTCGGATCACTCCCGCTGATGACCACCGGGTCATCCGGCAGCGCGACGAAGTGATCCGGGATCGCCTACGACGAACGACATCGAGATACGATTATCTACATACCTTGACCTACCTTCACACATCTCTGAGCGGCGTGACGAGACCAGCGCCGGGATCTCGGATCCCTCGCGCCGATGACCACCGGGTCATCCGGCAGCGCGACGAACGATCCGAGACCACCTATGACGAACCCGCAACACCGCCGAGCATACCGAGGGCCGCGCCCGACAGAACGGAATACCGCCGCTTATGCCGCGCCGAGCGGAACGGAAGACCGCCGAGCATACCGAGGGCCGCGCCAGACAGAACGGAACACCGCCGCGTATGCCGTGCCGAGCGGAACGGAAGACCGCCGAGCATACCGAGGGCCGCGCCCGACAGAACGGAATACCGCCATGTATGCCGTGCCGAGCGGAACGCAAGACCGCCGAGCATACCAAGGACCGCGCCAGGCGGAACGGAAGACCGCCGAGCATACCGGGCCGCGCCAGATAGACGGAACACCGCCGCGTATGCCGCGCCGAGCAGAACGGAAGGCCGCCGCGCATACCGAAGGCCGCGCCAGGCGGAACGGAAGACTGCCACGAATACCGAAGGCCGCGCCAGACAGAAAGGAACACCGCCGCGTATGCCGCGCCGAGCGGAACGGAAGACCGCCGAGCATACCGAAGGCCGCGCCCGACAGAACGGAGCACCGCCGCGCATACCGAAGGCTGCGCCAGACAGAACGGGACATCACCATGCCACACCGGGCGGAACAGGAGAATGCCGCACATGTCGCGCCGGACTGAAGGGAGGATCGCCGCGCATGCCGCGCCAAGCAGAACGGAAGACCGCTGAGCATACCGGCACCCGCACCAGGCAGAAGGGAAGACCGCCGCGCATACCGACGCCCCGCCGGACGGGACGGAAGACAGCCGCGCACACCCAGGGCCACGAGAGGGGCGAGAGACGAGTCGCGATCCGGGATCGCCCAAGGCCCACGGGAGGACTAGAAGCGAGGAGCGATCCGAGATCGCTCAAGAACAATGGGAGAACGACAACTTGCTACGGCTACGCCGAGGGACGAGACGAGGAGCTACGTTGCCTGTCGAGCCCAAGACAGAGAACGGAAGTCGGGGTCGGGTTTTTGACAGCATCAACCGTAGCCATCTGACGCCGGATGTCGACGACAGCATCAACCGTAGCCACCAGACGCCAGATGTCGACGAGTGCGATAACGTCGGCGAATCTGCAGGCTGTTTCGGTTGGAACGCAGGGCTTCGCCACATCTGTTTCGCGTGGCGCTCTGGCTCGTACTCGCATATCAGCTACACCCGATGCCAGTTGTGCTCGCACGGATACGGATCCATTCGGCAACCCTCCGACCCGCACCAATGGCACTCCAACGACCGCTTCGAACAGCACTAACTCATCTCCCAAACCTGCCCGGGTGACCGCTGCTGGTCCAGCCGATACGGGAAGCAAGCTGCATGAGTATGGGTTTGTAGGCTTACAGCCGAGTTCTGTTGATCGACTTCACTAGTTTAGTCTCGTTGTATAACGTTTCTTCGTCCTTGAAGTGCTCTATTCCCATGGTTTTGCTAGGCTCCTTTTACCCACCTAAATTGTGATCTTACTGCTTTTTTCCGGTGTACTTCATTAGGTTTATTGAAGTTTTGTGAAGTCGTTGATGTCACTATATCGAGGTCTCCAATTTCAGAGTGAATAAATTTAGGTGGGAATTTGGTGCATTGACAACATCCGCCTTTCGGAAGCCAGTTCTTCCAGAAGTTAGTACCAAAGGCAATATTCGCAGCGCTAACCCGGAACGGGTTAGTGCGGAGAACTGCCAAGGTACGACACGACTGGTGCGAGACAAGCAAGGTTGTGTACAGTCCGTTACGGCACACGATAACATGATCACTTACCGGCGGCGTCCTCACCACCATCCTTCTCGTCGAGATAGTACTCGTTGCGTTTTAGTTGCCAACTCCCCACTGGTATCCTCGTCACCATCCTGCCAATCGACATAGGTGTCAATATAGGACACAGACAAGAGAACACCTGTTTCAGAATTGTGTAAAATGGAACCAGCAGGAGAAGAATCTATGGGCAGAGCTACGAAAAAAGGAGAAAGAATCGCTTCAGAATCCGGGACCTTTTCGCGAAAATTACCTGTGCTACGCAGTAACCTAATGTACATTACAAGAAAAAAAAACGCCCCCGGAGTAACACCGTCCTGGTAAAACACCGCACCCAATGCGCCGGCCTGTATTAATCATGAAAAAAGCAAGTCTACACCGCGCCATCCGAGGCCTACATCACATCAATCAGTCACCAATCTTTCCAAATCAATGGATTCCACTGCGCTTACCAATACCTTAGCAGCCTATTTCTTGGCTTGGTAATAGTCGAAGCCACCTTTCAGGACAAATCCAACAAGACCAGTGATAATACCATACAGCACACGGTCAATCTTGCCGTCCGTCTTGTCGAATTTCCTCTCCATCTTGCTACTGAGATCTCTCTGTCCTGACTCAAGGTGGTCGAGCGTCAGTTTCACATTTGAAACGTCCTAAGAGATATTAGCACGATATCCCGTATTTGAATAGTAGTTTCCTAGCAGACCTTGTCCAGTTGAGAAAAGTCCTTTCAGGTGACGAACGAAGCTGGGTTAGACTTCGAGCCTGTACCCCCGTTGTTGTTGTTATCGTGGCAGTGACCATCATTGTGATGGCTATCGTTGTCGGTGTTCCACCTCTGAGCCACCCAGTTAGAGCAGTTTGTAAGCTATTAGAAGTTCGAGCTCACCGGAGTAGTACTGATCGCATTGCGTGGATGGTGGAATTGAAGACGGTAGTGGTGAACGCCCATAGGCTTGAACGCTTGCTTACTGACGAGCCTGAACATGATGACGGTCGGCTACTTTTCACTTCTCGTCAATTTAGCAAAAGTCAGTCTTCAATATTCTAGCCATTTAGAGAGATACGTGACATTAAACGGTCTCACCTTGTTGGTTATGTACTGAACCCGATTCCCTGGTAGGCTGGAGAAGAAAGAGATGGGGTCACGGACGGAAGTGGGGGTGGTCGGAAGAAAAATTATTATGTGACCCTGAGGTGGTGAGGTACATTGTACACGATGAGGAGCAAACACGCTCGGAGGCGCGCTAAAAAGTCTCAGTGCTGACTAACTCCCTCCCTTACGACCCGCATGTACACTAACCCCTTTTGTCCACCAAATCCCGCAAATCGACCGCCGCCGCGCTCACATTACTCTACATAAGGTGGTCCCTCTTGGCCAGCGGCCGCATGTCACCGTCGCCGAGACGAGGAAGGGGGAAAAAAAAAAAAAATTGATGCAAACGCGCCACCACACACACACACACGCACACACACGCACACACACACACAAGTCACCCCCACTTTGGCCGCAATTCAACGAATACTTGCAGACGGGCCTATTTTTTTTTTTTTTTAATTTTTTTTCTATTTTTTTTTTGTTTCTGCCGTCCACACACACCCGAGCTATGTATGTAGAAGTAAGTAGAGGCTCACGATCGGCTGCTGATCGTGACAAGCGCGCGCGATCAAACGTTCGACCGTGCATACCGCCCGACAAACATGCCCCCCAGCAGGAAATCTCGCTCCTAGTATGTAGGATACGCACAGTCACGCCGACTCACTCGTCCCCCACCGCCGTCCGCCTTGTCTTTTGTCTATGCGCATTCGATAGATGGATAGATATGTAGATAGTCTGCAGCCATTTGTTGCCTAGAATCACTGGCCAAACACAAAAAGGATGTGCGCAGCCAACGCGGAATAGTGCACGTTCCGGGGACTGCCTAGATACGCTACATGCGAGACGGGGAACAGAAAGAAAGAAAACGAAAAAGAGAAAGAGAAAGAAAAAGAAAAAGAAAAAGAAAACCCAAGTCTCCATGCCGACAGTCCGTGACCGCGCACATCCGTCCATCCCACCCCACAGTGCTGCGCTCTCTATATGTAGACGTACGGCCAACGATTGCCGGTGTACGTACGGCTACGGTACAGTGCACACGAACCGAAGACAATCCCACAAACATCTCGCCCTCTCGCCCTCTCGCCGTCTCTAATACATATGTAGCCGCGTCCGGTCCATGGGTCGATGTCCCCCCTTCCCAGACGGCATGTGCGGGTGTATGTACACATCTACGGACGGACCGTGGGTGTGTAGCTGTGGGAGGCAGCATATATAGAGTATGTAGATACAATGTATGTACATATGCACTCTGTAGTGCACACACTCCGCCGACGGACTGCCGCACAGCACGGAGAGACGAGACGAGAAAGAGACGAGACGAGACGAGACGGGACGAGAAAGGGACGAGACGAGACGGGACGAGAAAGAAAAGAGAAGAGACGAAAAGAGGCGAGAAGAGGCGAGAAGAGAAGTCGGATGGATGGATGGATGGATGGATGGGGTCCAGGACGAGCAGGTTGTTTTTTGTTTTTGTTTTTGTTTTTGCTTTTGTTTTTGTTTTTTGTTTTTGTTTTTGTTTTTGTTTTTGTTTTTGTTTTTGTTTTTTGTTTTTTGTTTTTTCTTTTCTTTTCTCTTTTCTCTTTTTCTTTTCTTTTCTATTTTTTCTTTTTCTTTTCTTTTCTCTTTTTTGTCTCTCTTCCTCCCGCCGATTCGATTCGATTCGATTCGACCGACCGAACGAACGAACCGGACGGGACAAATGAAATTCCTGTGACGCATGCGATTCCCGCACCACTCCAACGGCTCCAATAAAGAACAGATTTAAACTCCTTGCGGCTGACTGGATGGACGGATGGATGGCATGGTATGATAGACTCTCCGGACGGATACATCATGCTCTATGTCGATGGCCATGCATGTAGGCAGAAGGCTAGAGTACATAGAGTAGAGAAGCAGGTGGTGGTGGGCATCGCAATCGGTGGTTTCGGTGAGTATCTTTCTTTCTTTCTCACTCTCGTATGTACAGTACTATGTACATGCATCGTACATAGCTAACCGAAACGCAGTCCCCTCCTCCAAAAAACTATAAAAAAAAAACTAAAAAAAAAGAAAAGGGAACGGCGTCCTGCTTGTCGAATCGACACGGATAGCTATGCTATATATGTATGTGCACCAAGATGTATCTAGAGTAGAGTATGTATGATAGAGTAGAGTACACGCTCAATCCGATCTAACGGCATGAGGAACTTCCGGCGATATGATAGATATCTAGACCGTGGACGAAGAAGCAACTCCACACGACGTCCTACGAATGCACACATCTAGATACTTACTTAGTGCGTACATATATAGGCACTGGGCGTGATGGCTGCCCCCGCAATCCACAGCAGAAGTGTCCAAGTGCTGTTCCTGGCCGTCTCCGAGCCCTCTCTCTTCTTCTCGTTCTTCCCCTTCTCCTTTTCGTCGCCGTCGTCGCGCTGCTTGCATGTATAACTTACGCGTGGTGAGCGCAGCAAAACGATGGAGACCCGTATGTATGTCACTGCAAGACGCCAATGCGAAGTAACTAACTGCAGTAGGCAGACGGAATACGACACGCAGATATCTATCCACACACACACGCAGACGATTGGCAGCCGCACCCGTGCAGCTGCTGCGGATAACTACCCTAGATACATACCTACATACATGGAAGCATTGAGCGGATCGGATGATTCTGTTATTGCCAGGAAAGACACGAC
>Ga0307508_10003696_pt1 | contig 15331 bp, 20 predicted proteins | sample 9_EM_MG_FD_203089 | JGI IMG/M metagenome (GOLD analysis project Ga0307508, IMG submission 203089) | Populus trichocarpa ectomycorrhiza microbial communities from riparian zone in the Pacific Northwest, United States - 9_EM | ecosystem: Host-associated > Plants > Roots > Unclassified | place...
CTTCCCAGGGACCTGGGAAGACCGCACACACCAGTGAATCATGTTGAACGGAGGTGGTGGTGGTGGTAGCGGTGAACCACGCCGGTCGTCTGTGACGCGTCACGCGACGCGCTCATTAGGAGCGTTGTTTGACTGTGTTTGGTCCAGATCGCGTCACTGCGAATTCTGTTCTTTTCAGCACCATTTGAAGTCGCGTCTTGAAGGCGCGGTTCCCTAAACAAATTCAGATAAGGCATAGGGCCGACAAGCGGCAGAGCCCGGGACTGAGGTCGTCGGATGGCTCGGCAATTAATGGATGTAGGAGACGTGGCTACGTTAAAATTTCGGAATACGAAATAGCTAAAAAATGCGTGAAACCTACTAATGAACTTGTAGATAGCAGGACTTCCCAACATTATCAAAGGGGAAGAGAACTTGAAAGCCGGCTACTCGGTGGATGTGTAGAAAATGTTGTTGGTTGGAACAGACACAGTGGATGGAATTGACGACCGACAAACATGCTTGCTTTTGGCAGATCGTCTTAGGCGTGGAAGCGACCCGGGGAGAAGAGTGAGATGTAGACGAGCCACACGAGAGGGCGACACGTGCGTCGTGGGAAGCTTACACGTGACTGCGACAAACTTTACGATTTTTGCAGGACGGAACCAAATGCAAAAACTACAAGACCCAGGACTTACAGTCCCGGGAATATAGGGGTTCGGCTTACCACCGTACCGCCGTCTACATGGACCCGTATAATTTGTAGACGTTGTAAAATGCGGTTAGGATGTTGAAGCTCGCCCAGACCAACGGCAACTCTGCGGCACGCCGGATGTCCCAGGACGAGCTTCACCCAGGAATATATCATGATTTTTAAATTTGTCTCATTGGCAAGTCCTCTGCTGGGCGTTTCGAACTTGAGCTTGAGGCATTGCTTCCTCCCCCCTGTTTCCTACCGGTGATGTTTCGGTGGCCCGATGCGTCCAGCTGAAGCTTGGACATTCGACGGGTTGGGATGCAACTTGGGAGAGCTTCAGAGAAGGGGTGTCAAGAGTTTCAATTGGATGGAGCGTATGTTTCATCCCTTTAACATCTCGATAACCTTGACCCAGCCATCTACAGGGAGACAAAACCCATACTTAACAACAAGGACGATATATATATGTGTATATTTGTCGGCTGGCCTAAGAAGCTGCCCTATATCGAGGACCTTGAAGACCTCGAGGGATCAATGTGCAAGGTTCGAGAGGTCCTCCACTTTGACGCGAAGTTGGGGTTCGGTTTATATAGGCCCTAGGCCCTAGGTTCTATGCACTTGCAGTTCGTTCCAGACTTCTTCCGGCTTCGAAAAACTCAACTAGCAGTATTTAAACCCTTTCGGTTTACTTGCCGATCTTTCCGATACGATAATGCTATTTCGAGACCGGGGAACCATTTCTGAGAGAAAACAACACGCGGTTAGATTCCCTAAAGATTCAACGAGATACTTTTGACCTCCCTCGCACTCCCTGGTTCCACTGTCCACCCTTCACTATTCACTATCTCACACCCCACCCGCAGGACTCTCTTAGTTTTTCTGCCCGGATTGTTTGCGCCTGGACCCCCCTCCGTCCACGTCTGTCGCGGCAAACCTGCGGGAAGGACATGCTACAGGTCCGTCTTGGTTAACCCCAAATACTTGAAGAAGCTGATTGGTGCGGTCGATCGTTGTGTTGACCATGTCGACGTGTTGCTTGTGAAGAATGGAAATGGCTTCAAACTCAGCTCTTTTTTGGGCTGCCAGAGCACGAGGGCGTATCCTGGTTTGCTGAAGCCCTGACACCGAATTCGACCGTGCAGCGATGTATCCTTCGCACGGACTAGGACTTCTATGGTGTAGGAAACCGTAGTCGTGGCCGTGTTGAGTTGCATGTTTTGATATGTCGAGTGCACCTTTGTTGACGGTGTGAATAACGAGTGGTCGGTCGATGTTGACGCCAATCTCCGAGAGAAAGTTATCGATCCAGAGCGCCATCTGACCAGCGTGACACAGAGGCTTGCATTCCGCCTCGGTGTTCGATGTTGAGAGCCGTTGCTGCCGTATCAAACTCCAGTAAACTGGACCACCTGATGCAAGGAAAACGTATCCCGGAGTAGATCGACCGGTATCCAGGCAACCGCAATGACCCGCATCAGCGTACCCGACTGGAGTCAAGGGGCTATCCACCGAGTATGTAACCTTCAGATCGATGACGCCCTTTAAGTAGCGAAGAAGGTGAGGGCCTGCGTCCCAGAGAGCTCGTCCGGTGTCTGCTTGATATCGACTCAGAGGTTGGATGGCAAAGGAAAGGTCAGGGCGTGTCTTGATGTAGAGATACATGAGAGATCCCAGCAGTTCGTGAAAGGGGGGATTGAGATCTGATAGCTTTGTACCAGGTGGAAGCGGAGCGCTTGCTGGGGTGCAGTCTTCGAGGCGAAAACGTTTGGGAACGCGGGCGATGTATGCAGACTGCGAAATGGAAACAGTCCGATTTCCTCGATTCCGTTCGGCATTAATGCACAGCATATGGTTTAGCACTCTCCATCCTTCAGCTTGTACTTGTGAGCCGGAAATCGCATGATAAGGTGAAGCGAGCGAATGCAAGCTCAGTGCGTGGAAGTAAAAAGCGGTCATTGAGGTGGGACAAAAATCTAATAGACATCCTATATACGTGCGAAAGACAAGGTGTTAGATGTTTGAGATGAACGAGATGTGCGGAAGACAAAGTACAAAGTGTGAGTACCGAAGGACAAGACACCTTGTATACGAACAAAAAGTATCGCGGATACTGTGGGTGTAGCGGAGCGCGAGAAAACAAAATGTAGAACAGAACTAGGGTCGTAGCGACTTGAACATATCACGACAGTACTTTTCCTTCAGCTCCCCCTTTGCTTGACTGCGCTGTGGTAGATGTCAGGGTAGCAGCTGTCGGAGCAGTCGGAGTCGACCTTCCCTGCTCCCCCTCAACCCTAAGAGTCCGGTGACGGCTGCCCTCATCAAAGAAGAAGTCTCGGGATTGGTAGATCCTGTGACTAAAGGGGTCCATCAGATGATACATGGCCCAAGAAGAACGCAGGTGAGCGATTTCTGATCGAGTTTCTGCCATGTTTCATCTGGCACTTTCTTGTAGGCAGTACAGGTAATCTCTCTCTATTCCCAAGCTATGAAGATCGCCAACAAAAAATCACCTTGACCTTGCTCCATTCCACGATCAGTTGAAACAACACTATCGCACCGTGATCGAAACCCCCGATATCCTCATCAGCCCGAAGGTTGACCATGAAACTGCAACACTGGACTCGCAGCCATGGCAAGACAACGCCACAATAGACATTATCGTCGAATCACGAAATGACCTCCCGAACCTTCGAGACGCGCTCAATCTTATTCGGAGGTACCCTCGAGACTTGGGAATACTTTATACCGGAATTCCAAACAGATTCAGATACAGTGTTAGTCACGCCAGAGGAACGTGCTCGTGCTTGGCATCACTCTACCAATGGCAACGAGTCTGGGTATGCGAGGGTCCGCGCCTTGCTCAGAGTTGTGCCAAATATGACCGAGCTACAACTGAAGGCATGAGTAGTGGGGGAGAAAAACAAGACTAATCTGTGGATGGCGGAGAGCTTGAATGATGATACCGTGTTTGGGTGGTGGTGGGCGCCCCCGGCAGCAGAATGCCGAAGGTATCGAAGCCAAGACCACGTGGTCAACGGGGAAGCGCGAGAGGAAAGCGAAGCGAGAGCGAGATATGCGGGAGAAGGCGTAGTTGGATAAGTTATTAGGAGATTCGAACCGGTCATGTGTCCCCTTTACCTTCATGAAATGGGCCAAAAGGGTGACACATCGTTCGAATAAAACTCCAACTTTGTGGCACCGGTAGGTTGGGAGGGATCCTGGGATCCCCGAACACCTCTCGAAGTTGAAACTCTGGGCGGATGTATGTGGGAAATTGGTTGAAGCCATGGAGAGGCATCTCGAGGCAGGTGCAGATCACGGTGACGTGGTACAGATTTGCGCCCTGGGTGTTTGCATTGGGCGCTAACTAACCTATTCAATGACAGGAAAATTGTGGCGATGCCAAGGGTGACGCGGGCACGTCGAATTCTATTTCTCTGGCGGTACCAGGCCGAGATCAGCAACAACTCGGATCGTGTACCTATGTGACCATATCAGCTAACGACCAAGCCACGAAAGACTGCGGCTGTGTTTAAGACGGGTAAAACTACTCGTGTGCCTATGACTCTCTGTTTGTGGAAACGTTCTCTGCGTATCGTTACGCCAACCCGTCCTGGGGACAGCGATGGCAGGACTACTCAGATTTCATTGTGGTGCTTGCTGGTTTCTTCGATAGTATATCGACAACAATGCATGCACCCTTGATATGTAGGTGGCTTGGCCAGACGAATCCAGCATGACCTCGTCAGAAAAATCTCAAAGGCGGTAGAGAAGGGGCGTGATGATAGAGTGCGAGCGAATGCGAGCTAAACGAGCGAGCGAATGCGAGCTAAACGAGCGAGCGAATGCGAGCTAGTTTTATGGTAAGCACAACTGTGGGATGTTCAAAATAAAACAAAGTGCGGGTGCCAAAGGTCAAGACATTCTGTGTACGTACAATGAAGTATCGCGGATGCCGTGAATACAAGGGATCGCAAGAAACAAGAAATAAGACAGAAAGATAAGCGCGTATTGTCTTGAAATACCACGACACGCCCCCTCAAGTCGAGGAGACGCCCACAAACTGAGTGAACTTCGAAAGTTTGACACGAGCTAACGCTTTGGTAAACATATCCGCGGGCACGTCGTTAGCGCCGCAGTGTGAAAACGGTGATTCCGTCGTTGGATGCCTCGCGAATGTAGTGGTGACGAATGGCAATGTGCTTGGTGGGGGAATGAAAAGTGGTGTTCCTGACTAGTTCAATGGTAGAACGGTCGTCACAGTGGACGGTGATGAGATAGTCGAGAACGCGTTGGGAGTATAGCTCGGATAGAAGGTGGCGAAACCAGATTGCGTCCTTTGCAGCATGCGTGATTCCAATATACTCGGCCTCAGTGCTCAAGAGGGCGACCACGGATTGCTTCTTTGAAGTCCACGAGATAGCGCCTTCGTTGAGAGTGAAGACATGGCCGCGAATGGAATGGTGATCGTCGACGTCGTCGCCCCAGTGGGCATCAGTGAACCCCTCGACTCCTCCGATAGGTCCGGACTTCAACTTCCAGTCGCGAGTTCCCTTGAGGTGGCAGATAGCACGCTTGGCCTGTTTCCAATGTGGACGGCCGGGAATTACAGATACTAGGAGAGTGCGGTAACAGCGAAGGTGATGTCGGGTCGAGTTCCGACTGTGGCATACATCAGCGAGCCAATGGCCTCGCGGTACGGGACGTTGCTCGTGTCGTCGAATTGACGGAGAGTGGACGGAGACTGGTCCTTCAAAAGAAGGGCGTTCGGGTCAAATAGTGTCGAGAGCGGAGGTGCGTCAACGAGTTGGAAACGTTTGACGAGAGAATCAATATAAGCTGTCTGGGACAGGGAAATCGCCCTCGAGGATCTATCACGTTTAGCTCTGATGCCGATGATCCATGCGAGCTCGTGGAGATCAGACATCTCGAAATGATTCCCAAGATCTGCCTTGAACTTGGACATGTGTTCAGGGGGAGTGGCAGCGATTGCAAAACCATCAGTGGATGAGCAGACAATGGTTGACCCATCGTCATCGTGCGAGTAGAATACACCGTGATCGACTACAGACCGAGTGAGCGCGAGTTCGTTGAACACAAGCGAGGGTCTTGTGCCACAGGTTGCTGCTCTGACGCAATCCGTAGATACATTGTTTAACACAGGCCACCTTCCATTTCTGGTCGTATCCAGGGGGTAGGCACATGTAAACGGCGGTGTCGATGGGACTGTTGAGGTACGCCGACTTGACGTCCATCTGATGCAGTTCCAAAACTTTGGAAGCGGCAAGTGCGATAACTGTGCGGATAGAGGATAGTCGTGCGACGGGAGCGAATGTGTCATGGAAGTCGACTCTATACGTCTGAGTGAAACCCTGGACAACAAGATGAGCACTGTACTTGAGGATTTTCCCGTTCGAGTCTCGTTTGTTACAGAAGACCCAACGATGTTGGTATCTCCAGGTTCATCAACTACGTCCCAGACGTCATACTTCGCTGCGAGTACCAATCCCTCCTCCATAGCCTTCTCCCACTCGGGCCACTCAGAACGCTTCATCACCTGCGCGAGAATCTTCGGGTCATCATCGGATGTACCATCCTCGATTTCAACTACCATCGCGGACTTGATAGATCAAATCTCTGGAGTGAATGGGGTGTGTTGAGGTCTGGACTCGCACTCCTCTGCGATAGCGGCTGATCCTACGGGTGCCTGAAGACCTTTCTGCAGCTTCGACTTGCTTCGTGCAGTCCCTCCATCAATTTTACCAGTGAGAACCTTCCGAATATATGCAGATGGTTTCCAAACACGGGTGGAACGTCTGATGTGATGATTGACACTGGGGGTGTCCACCTGTCCTGCATCTGATTCAGGAGTGGTCTTGGCGGGTGGTGTGAGCGGCTCGGAGTTCGCAGTTGCATTCTCATCAGGTGGTGGGAGTGGAATATTGGATGGAGAGATATTGGCGTTGGTACTCGGGGCTTGGGAAGTGGTGGGAACGTGTCGGATGGCTTCGGAGGAGCGTTTCGCAACAGATGATCCAGGTAGAAAAATTAGTTCGTTATCCATCGGTCTGTCTTCAAAGATCAGGTCGCGTTCAACTCCAATCGTTCGAGAATCTGTCCAATAGACATGACAACCTTCGCTCTTTGCGTCGTAGCCAGCAAAGCGTCCCCCTCGCCCCCTCGGGTCAAGCTTTCCTGCAGTGAGACCGCAGACCCAAACCCGTGAACCCCATAGGTGAATATATCCGATAAAGGACCTCGTAAGGAGTCCTGCCGTCCAAGTGGTGGGTTGTGGTGCGGTTTCTAATCCGCATGGAGAATCTGACAACCTCCTTCTAGAGGTACTTCAGCAAACCAGCATCAATGAGCATCGCGCAAGCGCGTTCGCTGAGACCACCGTTACAACGTTCGGCTACTCTGTTTGACTGCATGGAGTCATGTACGGTTAGATGTCGAACCGTTCCTCGTTCACAAAAATGCTCGTTGAACTCATTGCCGGTAAACTCGCCACCTCGATCCAACTGCAGGCGCTTGACCGGATGTTTGAATTGGACCCAGAGCCAGGCTTCGTAGTTCCTGTACTCCTTGAAAGACTCATCCTTGGTACGTGGGAGCTCAACGACGCTGTAACGAGAGCGTTCGTCGAGAAACACAATCTTATACTACCCTCCCCCAAGTGCTATGACAGGCGCGGGACCCCACAAGTTGGTGTGAATAACATCACCAACGCTTTTAGACTCGTGACCAGTCCACCACGTGCGCAGCTCTTTGAACGGTTTAGGTATCGCTGCGCAGCGGCGGACTGGGCGATCTCGGAGCTTCCAAAGGGAAAGCGTCGTCAGGTTCGAGTTCCTTTTTTTCGTGGCTGACCTTTCGTGTAGTCCCACTACAACACGTCGTTATACATTGTAGTTGGTAACAAATGATAACAATCTATTAGAATAGATCAAATACAGTTCGCAGTCAGAGCCTGTCTTGCTTTCCCCACAACTCCCATCACTGTGTAATGACACAGTTCGTCTTTCATCTTGTACGACCCCACAGCCGCCAAGCCGAAAAAACGTCCTCGGACACCCCAGGAGAACGTCGTCCCACCGACAATCCCGCGAAGCGATCACGTGTTTCTTCTGCTCCAAACGCCATGACCGCCACTCTGATAACCCGTGATATTGTCGATATTCACGCGAGGCTTGACCCCTCTACCCGCATGGACCTTTCTCTGAAGGTACTAGACATTGGAAACATCTCAATCACCAAACTCTTGATGCACCGGCTTGACTCTGCCGATACGTGTCATTTTGAAAACGCCCTTCTCTCTGAAGGAGGACTAGTGCATTTCCTCAAGAAGCTGGTTGAGCGGTATCCAGCTGCTGAGGGCTGTATTTTTCGGGCTGCCGGACACAACCTCACTCTCAAAAAGGTCTAAGCAGAGGTGGAGCTCGTAAAATCACACTCTTCTCTTGAGCACCGAGATCACCCCACACTCGATGCGCGACTGGACTCTTGGGATACCCGAGCACCTCATGCCGTGCCTATCGAGCATTCTTTGTGCGAGCGCAATCTCTGATCGTGCTGCAAAGGAAAGGAGAACAAGGTTAAGAAAGAGACACTCACCGAGTGTAACATTACTTGTGTCCAACGGTGAGAAACACGCAAATCAACCCTACCACAGATTGTGAATGTTATCGTCCACCAGCTCGCAAACTTTCACTCCCAAAACTCGCAGCGATTCCAAATCCCATTTGGTCTCTCGGTCCTTGCACATGGCGCACCCCGCGCGGTCGTCGACACACCCAACAAACTCCACCTCTCACTCTCCTTGCTTCGACACAATATCCTCTACGGCTGTCACCCTTGCGAATGGCTGCATCAGCGAAGCAATCGGCATTGCCAAGGGTCCGCGTGTCCTCGCATACGAGAACATCCAAGTGAGCACGTCGCCACTTATCGAGCAACGAGAGGGTGCCCCGGCGAAAGTCCAATCCGGGACGGTTTCAGTCATCTATTCGGCTCTCAGTGCAGATCCGAATGATATGTCCCTCTCCCAAATCCACAAGAATTGGTGCGAGACAGGGGGACTCTCGTATGCAAACGACATTCGGCAAACACGTGAGCAGCTCAGATCACACTTCGAGCAGCTCGTCATTCACGCCATTCGAGTGCTGCGCCACCTTAAGGGGGCGGAGGACATTTCCAACAACGAGGATTTTCAACACCTGGAACGCCGGAAACTCCCTGCGAGTCGTGCAATGAAACAGTACCCGCTGCGTGCGTCACATCTTGAGGAGGCTTCAGTCCAGGGAACCTCGCAGTGGTCAACGATGTTTATATCTCTCAGCTTCGGATGCCGGAAACGGATTTCGACGACCGCGCGATCCCATGCATCAGCGATCAGCTCACTAATGCATGGCTTCGCACAGCCCAACTCTCCCATACCTCCGACGACAACTTATTCACTCAGCTCGAGTTTTTACAACTCGGTTTTGGTCTTTTTCATGCACATATGAATCTAATCTGGGAAGTTCCCAGTATACATCGGGGCTCTTTCGAAACCGTTGGCTCACTGACATACTTCTTCAACATTCTGGACTTGCGCTGTGTGGGCTCTGCACGTCCGGCTTACTGCCCCCTCCTCGCAGCGTTTAACTGAATTCTTGATGGACTATTGCTCGACTGCCGAGCCAAAGAATGTGGTTGTGATTCCTTGAAGGGATTTAAGCCAATGACGCAGGAGCCGTGATATCCTCGAGCAATGGCACAGGGGATTCCCCGTCGATACTTATCACCAACACTCCTGGAACAGGACGACAAACAGAGCGATCAGGTTCGTTGGCGTGTTGCAATCCCACTACGGGATCTTCTTTACGTTCGGGAACTCGGCGTTGCGATCAGCGATGGCGACTGGGGTCGAGTCAAAGATATCTTGTGTCCCCTGGCAAAACTCTTTCGTGGGGCCGGCTTGAAGAACTACTTCACAGAAATCCTGATTTTATCCACCAGTTGAAGATATGGCCTCACGAGTATGGGCAAGTGACATCAACCCTTCTTATCAACAAAACCTGACTTTGTGCTTGAAGGAACATCATGCGTGACAATACGATCGTTAATATGAGCGGTCATGCAGGGAAAAGCACCGGTATAGATATGGAGATTGAACATCTCATCAGACTTGATAAGGTCTGTGCAGTCATCGGGACAACACGGTGTACTGGCGGTGCATTCCAGTTCCTCTTTATCTCTCGTGGGATCCATGGGAACTGGGACCGTCTAGGGAACCTCTCCGCAATTTGCACCCTCCTATCCTTCAAGGAGCGTTGCAGTATGGAACTTGAGTCACGATACTCTGGGTCATCTCACACCCACCCTGACACTAGTGGTTACATTTGGATGATTGTCGAGAAGGCTCGCGATCAAAGATTGATCGAGTACATGCCGAACCGCAAAGGCACTAACGTCCTCGACGCTATCAAGAAAGGTGACAGACTCATCGGGGGATCAACACTCGAATCATTCAACCGAAAAATTATGCTCAAGGCTGCACGATATCACGACCCCACCGGCGCAACGACACTGGTCGAAGGGATTGATGAGGAGGACATTGACGACATTCCACCGATGGATATCAACGTGGACTCTGATGTGGAGTGAATGTTTTACATTGCTGCTGCTCGTATGTAGGCATTTGGTCGGAATCACCATGGTCGTACCCCCAGACCAGCTCAAACATCCCTCGTGCATGATGAGATCCCCATTCGAATGTCTCGTCGAGCTCCCTCGTGATCGAGCTCGGTCCGTCTCTATGCAACCGAGAGGGTGAGATTTTTGCGACGAGACCAATTCCATCTTCTGTGACAATGCCCTGGATGTCGTATAGGAAGTTAATGGGATAGGGATTGTAAGTTCTCTGTCGCCATGCTGTTAGCACCTTCACGAGCTCCTTGCGGTCACTTCCCTTCCTTTCGTGATCCTTGCCGTCTGGTCCAAGCGTTACGTAGACAAACTGCCACCGCCGTGGTTGTTCCCCATCCCAGAAGTCAGCAAGGTTAAACGACGTGAGGTCGATGTCCTCGCTGTGTCGATCACAACACCATCTCATTGAGAAGCCTAAGGTCATTAGTAAAATGTTTGGAGTGTCACAAAAAATCATTCTCACTATAGTCCCCGGAATTGTCGCCTAAATATTTTGTGAACTCAGCACGTAGGCATGATATTGAGTTTGCGAATGCGACCGAGGCCATCCCAACCCACTGTTTGCCCTTCTCCTTACCCTTCGAGTTCCCAACTGATCGAGTCTTTACTGGACCGTTGGTCAACATGTTCCTCTGTCACCCGACTCTCCACCATGTAAATGAAGAGAGCCTTGGTTCCGGGAGTGCGCGCCGCCCGACCAGCTCTTTGGATCAATGAGCACAGGTCCGGGCACATCCCATACTGAATGACAACCTTGACGTTTGGGTAATCGATACCCTGTGCCAATTGGGATTGTCGTCGGCAATATATTAAATAGTGTAGGTAGTGTGTAAGGTTGCATCAAGAAAATCATACCGTTGCACCGCAAGACGTAGCACACAATATATCTATCCTTTCCCCAGATGTGTGGGTCCCGCAGAATTGCTGAGATACACGAGTGAGGCAAGTTTGCGAGAGTCCAGCATGATATGAAGCCGTGATTCGTGAAATTTTGTAGGTGGGGTAGAGGGTGCGGAAAGTATGGTTTAAATAACTAGCTGCATCATCGTCGTCCTCGAGGTCCAATGGTTCCACTGAATATCTCGCCTGAGTATATGAAGAACTCTGATCGTCAAGACCCTCTCGAGATGAGTTTGGAGACTAGCAGCCTCTCGAGTTGTCCTCTCGTCGTCGAAAGCGTGCTCTCAACATCGGCAGCGTTCGAAGAGAGTTCCGACAAAACGTCTTCCGAGGTACTCGAACGCGACACAAACACTGTGGAAGAAGATCCTATCGACACTTATCCCGCTTCTTGGTTTGATACCGAGGCTGAGTCCTCAGACGACCACTCGAGCTCCCCTTCGTTACCGTCCCCATCTCCCGTCTCATCTCAAGATTTATTATCCCAGTACCCAGAACTCGAAGATCACCCCTGGCTACTCGGTTACCTCACCAAAATGATCGCTATCTCGCAAGAAAACGGTTTCGATTACCCAGTGGCGTGAACTATTGAGGCGAACCTCGAGATCTCGCAAGCACTAGATATCCTATCCCCGAGTTCCCCTCCGCCGCCTCCGGATACCCCTTTGCTCCCCTCGCCACCAGAACTCGCCCTACCGAATTCAGAGTTTTCGGACCCCACGGTTCAAGTCTCAGAACATTCCCTAGATCCCATAACGTCACTATCCGCAGATCTCGACGATCAGTCATCGCCGAATTTAGATCTCGTTGCTTGGCTAGACGAATTCTTCGTCGAATCAGTTCCTAAAGCGCCCCGAGTATCACGAAAGGTTTCCACATTATCTCGAGACACATCGCAAGACTTAGCATGCAGTTTCCCAAAGCCACGAGACGATCCAGACCTGTCACTATCATCATCCACTTGCTCAAACAGTCTACCAATCGTTTCCCCGGTCCTCGCATTGTGTTCCGAAGATGTTCCTCCCACCCCGAGCATAGTCCACAGGTTATTCAAGCCAGGTAGTCCACCAGTTCCAGAAACCTCAAAACGACCAGACATTGAGTTCCCTTGTGTCGAGTCATCGTTGTCGCATTTCGTTCTGCCAACTCTCGGAACCTCGCGAGCGTCAGATATCAAGCATCCGCTATTCCCCGGTCCATATCCCCATTTTCGGAAGACGTTACGCCGATTCCTCAGGTTTCGGAATACTCGGACTCAGTCCCAGAGCACGACTCAGTCCCAGGAACGTCGTTACCACCAGATCTCGAGTCTCCCTCCGTGTCGAATTTCGAATACTCGTGGTTACCAGCTCCGGAAACATCCCTATCCCCAGATCCCGACTCACAAGCGTCTCCGGCATCCGCATTCACATTAGACTTCGAATATTTGTCGTTCCCAGACTCGGATTTCAATCCCTGGTCAGACTATACCCCGCTGGTTTTCGGAACATTGCAAGTACCCGAGGTTGAGTTCTCACTATCGAGAGTTGTAGCGCCATCTCCTACGACCTCGCAAGTACTCAACCTCAGTTCCCCTACGTCCCCGGAAGAATCTCGAGCTTCAGATATCGAGTTCTAGCTGTCCCTGAGTTCAGAACCTCCGCTCTCGCCGGTTTCCAAAGTCTCCCTGTTTCCAGATATGTCGAGACCATCAGAACTTGTCCTAGACATTCTAGGAAGTGAACGCGTCTCCATAGCAACGATATCTGAAGAGGTAGAAGGTTGCGCCGCTCCCGAGACCCCAGAAGCTCAAGACTCGTCAACGCCGTTTTCCCCTCAGTCGCTAAATCGTCGGATCGTTCCCCAAGACCTTGTGACACCTCTCGAGGCGACGTCCCTCGTTTGGAACAGTCTCCCCACAGCCCATAGGCCAGCAAATCTCAGAAGTCTCGAGGAAAACGTCCAGCATTCGTGTCTTGAGTCAAGAAGTAACCACGAGTCTTCCCCAGGACTAACGAGTGTTTATGTCCGAGTCATTCGTCGCGCCACTTCCGATCACTTCGAGAAGAAGTCAGCCCTCCAAGATCTCGTTTCCCTGAGTTCCTCGTCGATATCTTTGCCCCCGAACGTCGTCGTCACGATCACCAAGCGTTCGAAACAAGCAGAGACTGAGAATTTAGTGTCCCGAGACCAAGACTTGTCACCCCGACTAGATCTCAAGCCTTCGTTGTCGCCCGTCATCTCACCTATTTCTGAAACATCGCTACCGCCAGACCACGTTTTCCTACCCCCGCTACCAGTAACAGACTCTCCAGACTATGCGCGAGTTCCAGATTTCGGCTCAAAGGTCGATGAACAAAGTCCCTGGGCTATATCTTTGATAGGATTCAAGGACTTGGAAGATAATTCCACGGCAGACGATCGGAACGCTTTCAACACACCGATATCATTGCTCTCGCTCTTGGAAGCGTTACAGGTCGTTTTCCTCGCCCTTGCCACGCCATTTGACATGTCAGCATTGATTTCGAGCGATCACCACACGGTTTTCGACCTCGCCAGCTCTTGATCCACCAAACGGACGCCTCAGCCACTTCCGATTGAATCAAGAACCGAGTGCGAGTCTTCCTCAAGACTAGGAACGTTTTCCGAAAACGACACCCGTTTCGACAACTATTCCAGACGTCCCTCAAGTCTCGAGCCCCGAACACCCCAAGCACATCACGAAGACATTAGTGGTATCCGCCGGTCTCCCTACCAGTCTACCGAAACAAAAGAAGAGTTCTCCGCATCTCAAGTCAAGCCAGCGCTCGACCTCTCGGACGAGTCTGCTTCCCTACAGCGCAGTTCTTGTCGTTGTCGCTCTTCTCGTTCTTGCCATTGGTTCCCTCTTGTTTGCGAGCGCTTCCGTGAAGTTCTCCAAGGTCCCCTCCCGAGTCCCCAACGACGAATGTGCCACGATCCCCGCCAATCTCACACTTCTCCACGAGTTCACCGCCTTGTTCAAGGAACCGATTGTTACTCGTACCCACCGGCTTTCGGAACGTTTCGACGACACTTCGGAGATATTTCGAACAGTTTTCAGGTCTCGTATCAAGGTCACCGAACAATTCGAGCAGTTTCAGGACAGATTCCCGCCTCTAGTTCACTTCAAAGAGTTCAGACTTGTTCCCAGCTTCCAGAAGACCCGCAGCTTGTTCGCTCGACCTCGCGATCATACCAGTACCTCAGGAGAAGACTTCGAAGAGGATTTCATTACTCACACGCTGCTTTCATCCAATCATGATTCGAATTGCTCGATGGTTTCACTCTCGGACCATCTCCCTCATTATGGCTCCACAGCAATCACTAGTCCCAGCCAAGTGCCCAGGCCACTCTTCTATCTTGGTTCCGATTTGCTTCTGTTCGAGATTCCCTCACAACCAGGGATGGTTGATATCTGAAGCCCCGAGGAGATGTGCTGACTCCATTCTATGTGGCTCTCGAATCGCTTTCGGCACACTCGACTACCTTTGGAACATGCTTTGAGCTCAGGAACACTTTCGACCGCTTCCCTGTCTTTCGATGACCTAGGAACATGCTCGTGATGATCAGGACCATTCCTTCCCTTGTTCCGATATGCAGTACCCCCCCGACCCTTTCGAAAGCATCCCGATGCTTCTCTCCCCTACTCTTCTGCTCCTCCCTCTCTATTATCACATTCCCTTGTCTACTATCACGTCCTTTCTTTTTATGGGCAATGACGGTCCCTCCTTTTGTATATAAGGCCCCAGTAGACACTGAATATAATATAGAATCCTGTTGGAGAACGTCCTCCCCAGGCCTAGTTCTTGTCTCGATGTCTCGTCCTTAGTGTTACCCGGCCCCCACATTGTTGTACTCGTCTCTCGAAACACTCCTCGTTGTATCCTCACCTCTCGAAACACTCCTCGTCATCATACTCATCTCTCAAAACACTCACCATTGTCACTCTCGTCTTCCGAAACGCCCCTTGTCATCCTCCTCATCGTTCTGATCTCTCAACATCACTCTCGCAACGCAACCCCCCCACTACTTCTCCCCGCCTAGTACCACTATTGCCAGGGAGTA
>Ga0307508_10003697_pt1 | contig 15330 bp, 10 predicted proteins | sample 9_EM_MG_FD_203089 | JGI IMG/M metagenome (GOLD analysis project Ga0307508, IMG submission 203089) | Populus trichocarpa ectomycorrhiza microbial communities from riparian zone in the Pacific Northwest, United States - 9_EM | ecosystem: Host-associated > Plants > Roots > Unclassified | place...
TCAGCACAGCCGTTCTCAACACCGGGTTGCTGTATACCCGTGCGGCCTTGCCATTGCCGCTGCCCTTTGGCGTCAGCTTCCCGTTTACATCATACGCATAATTGCTGCCATCAAATTCCAGGGCGCTTACCGCGGGCCCGTAGCTGAACAGCTCTCCTGTTTCGGGGCCCCGCCATACCAGCTGCCCGTTGTCGGACCGGCCCTGCACAAACCCGCTTTGAAGCGCCGGTACCCTGTTCACGCTTTTTATTTCGATGGTAGAGCTAAAATTCCCGCCTATCCGCAATACCCGGCTATAAGCCGGGCTGATGCGTACATAGCCGTCTATTACCCGTATGCGGCTGATGAGGCCGCCGCTAAAATAGCCCGGCGACCGCAGGGAGGCATTTCGTATACTGTTGGTAGTGTCTTGCCGGAAGCCATAGGGGCGTTGCAGACTGTCACTGTTAATCAATGCCTGGTAATCCTTCGATAAAACCGGCCTGACTTCCTGTGCGCACAGGCACATGGGCAAAAAAGCAAACAAAAGCAGTAGTTTCATTACATCGCAGTTTAAAAGCCTGCCCTATCCGGCAGTATTACAGGCTGGATGCGCGGACCTCGGGATTTACATACTATTTACTGAATAATTTATCCGTAGGGTGGAAATAAAAAAGCACCGGGATAGGGTAAAGATCCGGTGCGGGAAACAGGTAAAGAGGCAATGGATACCGTTATTTCACCAGCAAGGTATAGTCTCCGCTGGTGTTCATCCTGATTTGGCTGGGATTGGTGGCCGTTGAAACAACATCCTCCCGGATAACGGCATTACGCAACAATCCGGATTGGGCATCTACCGTAAAACTGTCTTTTCTGCTGACGGTCATCTTGTTTTTGGGATCGAGGATATTAGCCGCAGCCGATATATGTAAAGACGCTTCCCCGGCAGCTTTCAATGTGTAGTTCACTTTGATGTCTCCCAGTTCGGTAGCACAGACTTTCACCCAGCTTTCACCAATGCCTGCCGGCCTGGGGGTGATATAATCAAACGCTTTCTGCAACGTGGCTTTTACTTCTTCGTTTTCGTCCTGCGTTTTCATACCTGCCCGGAAACCTTGTAAATACCCTTCCGTTCTGCCGGTGACACGCGTTAAAGCATAATCTTTTGCTGCGTCTACGCCCGTTACTTTTTCGATGATTCCCTTCCGGTTAAAATAAATAGTGAACGATTGATCCAGCAGCGCATGGTTGAACTGTTTGTACAAATCATTGGTGGCTTTGACGTCTTCATTGGCGCTTTTGTCCACCATGGAATCAGGCTGGTCCGAATTAAAGCCTGTTATCGTTCTGTCATTTCTGTCGTCGGTAATGAAATGTATTCCCTTATAGGTGGCCCTTATGGCGGTTGTCCCGGCAGTATCTTTGGACAGTACCGTAAGCAGGTAACGATAGGTAGAAAGCTGGTGGACCTTTAATTTTTTGCTTTCATAATAGTCCTGTACTAAAGTTGTCTTGAGCTCAAATTGTGTTTGCGGTGTAAAAACAGGAAGAAGCGGTTTTTTTAGCTGTGCATTCGCGCTGAGTGTAAATGCTGCCGCAATAACGGACAGGTAAATAGGGTTTTTCATTTGATAATGTTAATTTGTCATAGGAATATGTCAATGCAATATAAACAGTAAAATGAAAGGGTGGTAGTAAAAAGTAAAAATACTATCGTTTTTGATACAACCCCGGCCTGTCAGCATGCTACAGGATGCCCGGTGACCAGCGTTCAGTATCTTCATGTGATTATCCGGACCCGTTGGATAGTAACCAGTTAACGATACCTGTCAATAGATGAAAAAACTTCTTGCCTTTTTTATCGGCTGCGCATGCGCCATACCTGCAGCGTACACACAATCTGCCGCTCCCTGGCCCCTGGTGAAAAAAGAAATGCGTCCCTGGACACGCTGGTGGTGGATGGGCAATGCCGTAGACGATAAAAACACCGGCCGGCTGCTCGATACTTATCACCAGGCCGGTTTTGGCGGCGTTGAAGTGACCCCTATTTATGGGGCTATGGGTTATGAAAACCGCTACCTCTCATTCCTGTCGCCGCAATGGATGCAGGCATTGAACTATACGGTTACCAAAGCCCACAGTATAGGCATGGGCGTGGATATGAATACCGGTACCGGCTGGCCCTTCGGCGGTCCGCAAATAGCTCCTGCCAACGCCGCCGCCAAACTCATTATTCAAACCTATAAAATAACGGCAGGGGCCTCCCTGGCGGATAAAATAGTTGTCAATGACGCCAAACAGGCCAAAGCCGGCGCACCCCTCCAGGCATTGACCGCCTATGGTGACAATGGCGAGGTATTATTCTTATTGGATAAAGTTGGCCCCGACGGCACGCTGAACTGGCAACCTGCCAAAGGTAGCTGGACCTTGTATGCCGCTTTCTCGGGTAAAACCCTGCAGCAGGTAAAAAGAGCCGCTCCCGGCGGCGAAGGCAATGTGATGGACCACCTGTCAAGGCAGGCCGTGAATACCTACTTACAACGTTTTGATGAAGCGTTCCGGGGTAAATCACCCGGCATCGGCGCTTTTTTTAATGATAGCTACGAGGTATATGGCGCGTCCTGGTCGTCCGGTCTTTTCGACGAATTCAAACGCCGCCGCGGCTACGACCTGCGCGCGCATTTGCAGGAGCTGGCAGGCAAGGATACCATGGAAGCGACCGCCCGGGTAAAATGCGATTACCGCGAAACCATGGGCCAGCTGCTGCTCGAAAACTTCACTGCCGGCTGGACCAGCTGGACGCATCGCTACCACAGCCTGAGCCGCAACCAGGCCCATGGCTCTCCCGGCAATTTATTGGATCTCTACAGCGCCGTCGATATACCCGAATGCGAAACTTTCGGCTCCAGCAAATTCGATATTCCCGGCCTGCGCCGCGACAGCGCCGACGTACGTAATGTAGATCCCGATCCCATCATGCTGAAGTTTGCCTCTTCGGCGGCGAATGTCAATGGCAAGCCTTATACCAGTTCAGAAACCTTTACCTGGCTGGCAGAACATTTCAAAGGCTCGCTGTCGCAGTGCAAACCCGAGCTTGAACAGGTATTCCTGTCCGGTGTAAACCACGTGCTGTTTCATGGCGCCACTTATTCGCCCGATGATATTTCCTTTCCCGGCTGGTTGTTTTATGCCTCTACCAATTTTGTTCCATCCAATAGTTTCTGGCCCCACCTGGCGGGTCTCAATACGTATATTACCCGCTGCCAGTCCGTATTACAATCCGGCAAGGCCGATAATGAGCTGGTCATGTACTGGCCCATTTATGATGCCTGGAGCAATACCACGGGCATGGACATGCCATTAGCCATACATGGTATTGATAAATGGCTGCACCCTACTGGTTTCTATCAATCTGCTATGCAACTGCAGCAGGCCGGCTATTCCTTCGATTTTATATCCGATAAAATGCTCGGCCAATCTACGGTAAGCAACGGGCAGGTAATAACTGCCGCCCAGGCGCCTTCCCGTAAAGTGCTGGTGGTGCCGCGATGTCATTATATGCCGCTGGAAACACTGGTCAAAATCATCCAGCTGGCGGAAGCCGGCGCCACCGTCGTTTTCCAGCAATTGCCGCAGGACGTGCCGGGATTAAACGACCTGGATGCCCGTCGCCGCCGGCTGAAAATGCTGGTATCGTCGTTTGACTTTACCGATGCTGCTGCAGGCGTTAAAAAGTGCGCCGTGGGTAAGGGGCAATTGCTGCTGGCCGAAGCGCCATTAAAAGCCCTTGCCTGGAAAGGCGTCGATGGGGAAGCGCTGGCAACGACCGGTTTAAAATTCATCCGCCGGCAAATACCCGGTGGTAAATATTATTACCTCGTCAACCATTCGGCACGGGCAATCGATGCCCGCATCCCCCTGAATTATGCTGCTGCCGCTGTACTGATAATGGATCCGCAAAGCGGTGCTTATGGCAAAGCCGCTTCAACGCTTGCAAATGGTAAAACAAGCGTGCGCATACAAATGCAACCCGGCGAAGCGCTGATTTTAAAAGCAACAGTCACGGGCGCCGGGGCTGCTTCATGGAAATACATAGAGAAAACAGGAACGCCCATTGTATGGAGCAACCCATGGACACTGCATTTTACAGAAGGCGGTCCTGAACTGCCTGCCGACCAGCAGCTGGCGGCGCTCACTTCCTGGACAAATGCTACAGACCCTAAAGCCGCCTCGTTTTCAGGAACCGGCGAATATACCGGCACCATTGATATTCCTTCGCCCATGGCGGCAGACTATCTCCTTAACCTGGGCCGGGTATGTGAAAGCGCCCATGTATACATTAACGGTAGCGATGCCGGCATCTTCTGGAGTATTCCTTTCAGCGCAAGGGTAGGGAAGTGGTTAAAACCCGGGACAAACACCATTAAAATAGCCGTGGCCAACCTGATGGCCAACCGCATCCGCTACATGGACCAGAACGGCATCCCGTGGCGCAAATACCATGAAATTAATTTTGTAAACATCAACTACCAGCCCTTCGACGCATCCAAATGGAACGTCATGCCCTCGGGCCTGTTGGGGCCGGTTACGCTGACACCGGTAGAGAAGACCCGGTAAAGCTGTTATAATACTATCTATATATGAAAAAGCTGCTTATATTATTATCGTTGTCCGTGCCTGTCACGGTTTATTGCCAGGTTCCTCTCCCCGGGCTGCCCGGTACTTACTCAGACGGCATTACGAACCTCGTGCTGCAGGCCGACAGTACTTTCAGCCTGAAGACGCGGGATGATGTGTTTCCCTATTCGCTTAAAAGTTACGAGAGTAGCGGCAGGTGGACGGCCACCGGCAATACCATCGTTCTGAACCCGCATAAAAGTAAAAGAATGCCACAGGTAACCTTATCAGAAAAACAGGTTGCCGGCGACGATTCCATCCGGGTCAAAATCAACTACCAGGCGGAAACCTATGATAATGAGGTGTTGCAAAGCAGCGAACCGGTGAAAGCCCAACTGATGACTTTGTACCTCAACAAGCCCGGGCATTACTATAACCTCGTCCATCAACGGATAAGAAGGGTCTGTGCTTTCTCACCCCGCGTGAAAAGGCAAACCATGCTCGATTCTTCAAACAGCCTTACATTCTCCGCGGAGAAAATAACGCGGCTTGGCATATATACCTATGGCTTTGACCATCCTGTAGAGCTTGTTCCTGCAAATCCTGCGGCCAATTATTTTGAGATTACCATCGTACAGCCCCTGGATAAAGACCGCTTGCCACGTAGCAAACAGGTCGTCATCCGCAAGAAGAACGCTTACTTCTATGAATACCAGGGTAAGGTCGTCACTTCCGGGCTGCTGGCTCCGCTCCGAAAGATGTAATGAAAAAGAAAACCGGGGATGCTTACTTTACCACTATCTGCCGTCTGCATTGCCTGGTTCGTTTTGCTGCTTCAGCGCTTCTACTATTTTTATCCCCTTTTTGCGTGTCTCTTCCGTTCGTACATACCGGTTCGCGGCGCCCAATCGCGGGTTCGTGATAAAATCAAAAAACATTCTTGTCCATGAACGGCTGGATTCGAGGTGCTCATAAAACTCCCGGGTAATCTTGTAGTAGCGTGGCAGATGCCGGCCGGGGATATTCATGATATCATGGTGCTCATTATGGTAGCCTACATTGAAGCAAACCAGGTTCAGCCAGCCGTAATAGGAGTTTGTTTCCTGGCCTTCCCTGAAGATAAAATGTTCATGGATAAAATGACCGGCTGCCGGATGAAGGCTAAAAGCCCAAAGCGTCGACAAAAGAAGGTAAATAATAGCCATCTTGCCGAAACAAAGATAGATCAACGGCCCCGTAATGGCCAGGACGATGATGTTATACCATTCCCAGCGTGATGGCTTCTCGCCAAATCCCCTTGCCAGGAATAAAAAAAAGATGTAAAAAAATAACCAGATAAACTTCCGGATACCCGAGCTGTTTATCATTTTGACTTCCCAATAGCTGGGGAAATCATTGTCTTCTTTTTCAATGCCCAAATGCGAATGATGTCTCATATGATGGCGCCGGAATGCAATGGCGCCGGGAACCAGCACGGGTATGTTCGCAATGATAGACAGTATTTTATTCTGCGCAGGCGTTCTGAGCATCAGGTTGTGCGCCATTTCGTGCACCGCCATGGCTGCCCAATGATTCATGGTGCCGCCAACAATATAAGACAGGAGCAGGATTTGCCACCAGTAAGTGGTGAAAACCGGGAACCAATGGGCTGCAAGCCCTGCAAAGCCTACCTGCGCGATAACAATGAATAGGGTAAGGTAGGCCGCGGAAACATCGTATCCCATTAATTCTTTGACTTCCGGGTGCTTTTTAAGCACTTCCTGTCGCCGGATAAAATGGATATCAGGCGTGTCTATCAGCCCAAAAGGTGAATTATTTGCCGGAAGGGCGTTCTCATAGTGCAGCTCTTTTTCCATCGCCGTGGTGTTAATGTGTTAATGATAAATCAAATGTAACGTCCACGGCCTTTCAGCACAATACTACTTTTAGGTAATCGACCCCTAACTTCTAAATACCGTTAAAACACCCACGTCATTTACTTACGCCTGCGTATTTTGTCCAATACGTTTTTTTTTGTTTCCCATAGTCCGCCATGCAGCTATTGATTGCAGTCGGCTGTCAAACTATAATTATTAATATCTCCCCGGCTGCATGTGCCTGCTCCGCTCTAACATGCCGTGGCTTTTAATTCCTGTTTCTATGTCTCAGCCGCGTAAACTCATTTTCTGGTCTGCCATAGGCCTGTTGCTGCTCTTTATTCTTGCGCCTGTTATCGGGCAATTTATTCCATTACACCTGGAATCACCTGTTAGGGATTATTATGAAGGCGCCCGGGCTATCGCCATCCCTGTTTGTATCCTGCTTACCTTATCAGGGACGCTCGGTAAAGGAGATGGTACGGCCGTGGTAGTAGCAAAGGTTTTTATTACTTTGATAGTAGTTGTAATATCCTTTCTTGTCCTGGTTATGCTGGCGTTTGCAGATATGTGTGAATGGTCGACGGGTAAGGTGTTGTTTCAGAATAAGAAGAACCCTTCGTCACAAATTGTGCTAAGAAGCTACGGATGTGGCGCAACCGATAGCACATCCCCGCTGTATGAAGTATGTGAAATATACAGGATTGGTGGCGGGCTTATACTAACCTATCCGGCGGATACCACGCGAATTGACCATAGCCGGTGGCTGCGTGTGAGCAGGGATGAGTAGATTTTAATGTATAACTATAACATGGGAACGATATTCCTCTAAGTAATATGTAGAAAACAGGCCTTATTTGCAGAATGTCATTTATCTGGAAGTATGAAATATTATATTTGCTGATAAACCGCTGCGTTAGCTGTCTCTATTAAGCCGGGTAGAAACCATTTTTCTTAATGGAATCGATACTTGCGGAATCCTTAACCTCTACATCTCCGGAAATGATGAAATCCGGGTCTTTTATAGTAATGCCCGTGGAATGCTCTGTATACTCTCCAGGTTCAGCTTTACTGATCGCTTTATTATCATAAGGCAATGCAAAAAGACTATTGTCCGATCTCTGAAGCACCAACAATCCCGTATCAGTTAGCTCAACTACTGTACCCGAAGTTTGATACTGCTCCAATAGCTTATTATTCGAATCATAAAAAGAAAGTCCAACTAAAAATTGTTTCCCTTTGATGAATGATTTAAATTCTTCCCAGGTCATTAGGTATTTTTAAATGTAGATTTTAAAGGCGCTGTATGCTTCTCTTTAAGTTCCCCTTATTTCGTTCATTAAGAGCTTTCGGCCTTCCACCAGCAAAAATGCCCCGCTATCGCGGGGCATTGTGTTTGTTCAGCGGAGAGCCAGGGATTCGAACCCTGGATAGGTTTGCACCTATAACGGTGTTCGAGACCGTCCCATTCAACCGCTCTGGCAGCTCTCCTTGAACCTTAATACACTCAACTTTTATTAAGGGCCTGCAAGATATCACTTAAAATGTCATCAGCATGCTCCAAACCAACAGAAATTCTAATTAATCCCGGTGTAATATTCACCGCCCGCCTTTCTTCCTCCGTCAGCTTGGCATGGGTGGTGCTGGCAGGGTGGGAGGCAATGCTCCGGGTATCGCCCAGGTTGGCCGTGAGCGACAACATCGTAAGGGCATCCAGGAATTTACGACCGCTTTCCAGCCCGCCCGCCAGGTTAAAACAAACGATGCCGCCGCCGCTTTTCATCTGCTTCAGGGCAATGGCATGCTGCGGGTGCGATGGCAGCAGGGGATATTTCAACCAGCTTATTTTAGCATGGCCTTCCAGCGCCTGGGCGATGCGCAATGCATTGGCCGAATGCCGCTCCATCCGCACATCCAGCGTTTCCAGGCTACGGCTCAGCACCCAGGCATTAAACGGCGACATGGCCGGGCCCGTACTGCGGCAAAACAGGTATATATCGTTGATCAGGTCTTTTCTCCCGGCCACAACACCTCCCAGCACCCTTCCCTGCCCATCCAGCCACTTGGTGGCCGAATGCACAATTAAGTCCGCGCCAAAATCGACCGGCCGCTGCCCGATGGGCGTGGCAAAACAATTGTCCACATTCAATATCAGCCCATGCTTTTTAGACAAGGCCGATACCCAGGCCAAATCAATGATATCCAATCCCGGATTGGTGGGCGTTTCCAGGTAAATCATTTTGGTATTGGGGCGAATGGCCGCTTCCCATAGCTCCGGCTTATCAGCCGGTACATAACTGAATTCAATGCCATACTTAGGCAGGAATTTGCTGATCACCGAATGCGTACTACCAAAGATCGAATTGCACGATAGCAGGTGGTCGCCTTTTTTCAGCAAGGCCATAAAAGACGCAAATACGGCGCTCATGCCCGATGCAGTGGCATACGCGGCTTCCGTTCCCTCCAATGCGCAGATACGGTCGGTAAACTCCTGCACGCTCGGGTTGCTGAAACGGCTGTATATATTATCATCCGTTTCGTCGGCAAAGGCCGCCCGCATATCCTCCGCATTGTCAAAGCAAAAGCTGCTGGTCAGGAACATCGGCGAAGAATGCTCCATTTCATTGGTCATATCAGTGCGGGTGCGGATAACTTTTGTAATGGGATGTTGGTCCATGGTATACGACTTGATGAATTTGTATATATTATTTATTTTCAGTAAGTTACCCATTCTCACGCCTCACGACTCACGTCTCACGCCTCCTGCCCATTCACCTTCAGGCTCCAGGTAATAGCTCCGCCGGCCTGCCGCAGCGTCTCGGCCACGGAGCAATATTTTTGTACCGACAGCTCGCAGGCTTTTCTCGCCTTGTCGGGGTCTATCACGCCCGTCAGCTCAAAGCTGATGTGCGCCGTTTCCCACAGCGAGGGAACCAGGTCTTTCTGTCTTTCACCACCTATCTTCATCGAAAAACCATCCACCTGCTGCCGCTGTTTCTTCAATATCGACACCACGTCGATGCCGCTGCAGCCGCCCAGGCCCATCAGCAGCATCTGCATGGGGCGTACGCCGAAGTTCGTGCCGCCGCCATCAGGACTGGTATCCATTCTTACTATATGGCCGCCGGCATCCTGCGCTTCAAAGCCGTAATCGCCTTCCACCCGTTTTATAGCTATTTCTATCATTTCTAAAATTTTTTGCAAATGTAATTCATGCAGACCTTTACTTTGTATTTTCAACCGTATACTTCTTAATGGACTATTTTCATTATAACCAGCCTTTTGCGCTGGAAAACGGGACCATACTTCCCGGAATTGTTATTGCCTACGACACCTATGGTAAACTAAATGCCGACAAAAGCAACGTCGTTTGGATTTGCCATCACCTGACTGCCAATTCGTCGGTCACCGAATGGTGGTCCGGCGTAGTAGGCGAAGGACGTATCATTAACCCCGAAAACCATTTTATTGTTTGCGCCAACATCCTCGGCTCCTGTTATGGCACTACCGGCCCCGTGAGCACCAACCCGCAAACAGGCGCGCCCTGGTACGGTGATTTTCCGCTTATTACCATTCGCGATATGGTCAATGCGCATATCCTGCTCCGCCGGCACCTCGACCTGCCTTCCATTTATTTGCTGGTAGGCGGCAGCATGGGTGGCTACCAGGCCATGGAGTGGTGCGTGACAGAACCCTCCGCCGTCCGTCATTTGTTCCTGCTCTCTACCTCCGCTTCCGAAAGCGCCTGGGGCATTGCCGTGCATACCGCGCAGCGCCTGGCCTTGGAAGCGGATGGCACCTGGGGACAGCATACGCCCGATGCCGGCAGCAAGGGACTCAAAGCCGCCCGCGGCGTGGGCTTGCTTACCTATCGCAATTACGGTATCATGGTAAAAAACCAAACCGATACCGACGAAGAAAAGCTGGACAATTACAAAGCCTCCTCCTATATCAATTACCAGGGAGATAAGCTGGTCAAACGATTCAACGCCTACAGCTACTGGCTGCTCACCAAATCGATGGACAGCCACCACCTGGGCCGCGGCCGCGGCGGTCATGCCTGGAAAGTATTGCAGCAGCTTCCGCAAAAAACACTCATCATGGGCGTCACCAGCGATATCCTTTGCCCGCTCGAAGAACAACAGTTCCTGGCCCAGCAAATTCCCAATGCCACCCTGGTCGAAATAGATTCAACCTACGGCCACGATGGCTTTATGGTAGAATCGGAAAAGATAGCCTGGCACCTTTCGGCATGGCTGCACATCAACAATAATTAAGTATTGAATAATCGTATAAGAGATGCCCCCGGCCACGAGCGATCACCTAGTGAGGCGACAGGTTCGTATAGGCTCTCCACAGTGTCGTTACACTGGTTAGTATAACCAGCGCCCCAATGGCGATATACATCGTTTTCAGCGGTAGTTTGCCCACCAGCCTCGCTGCAATAGGCGCCGCTATCAACCCGCCCAGTATAAGCCCCGCCACATCCAGTATAGGAAGACTCTTAAGAAATATAAAAAAGGTAATAGAGCTGGTCAGCACTACGAAAAACTCGGCCAGGCAAACCGAACCGATAACGTAGCGTGCATTTTTTCTTTTACTGATAAGCGTACTGGTTACCAGCGTACCCCAGCCGCCGCCCGCAAATGAATCCATAAAACCACCCACGACAGCCAGCCAGCCGGCTCTTTTTACCTTGCCCTGCGTGTTTTTCCGGGCAAAAGCTTTGCGCAGGATATAATAACCCAGGTAAATGGTATAAAGAGAAAGCGGTATACGCAGGAAGCTTGAATATTTCTGTCCATAAAAAGCCAGCGTAACACCCAGTATAGCGCCCATGATGCCGGGAATGACCAGCGCACGGAAAAGCTTTTTATTGATATTGCCAAAGCGGTGATGGCTATAACCCGATACCCCGCTGGAGAATACCCTTGCAGCATGCACCCGGCTGCTCACAATAGCGGGGTTTACACCATTGGCCAGCAAAAAAGTAGTGGCTATCGTGCCATAGCCCATGCCCAGTGAGCCGTCGGACATCTGCGCAATAAAGCCGCACAGCACCATGATCATAAATTCCCGGGTGCCAATAATATCGGGAACAGCTTTTACGCCTTCCAGTATCCTATGAAAAGGCACCAGTGATAACAGCGCATGGCCCAGTATCATAAACAAAAAGGCAAACAAACACCATTTTACGATCTGTTGCCATTTTCTTTCTTTCGGCTTTTCCGGCGGGGCCAGTACCGCCTGTTTGGCCGCCAGCACTTTGGTAATATCGTTCAGCATCGTCACCTTCTCCGCAAAGTCGCCGTTCATGCTCTTGCGTATCGTTTCCATATTGTCCAGCACCTCGTCCATCTCTTCGGGCAGCGTATCGTTGAACGTTTCTTTCAGCCGCTTGGCGATGGTGGGCGATTTGCCATTGGTGGAAATCGCTATTTTAAGATTCCCTTTTTTAACGATGGAGCCCAGGTAAAAATCGCAGAGCTCGGGCTTGTCGGCCACGTTTACCAATATGCCGCGCTGCTTGGCGTCATTGCGTATTTCGGTGGCAACGGGTATATCATTCACCGCCACGATAACAATCTCGGCGCCGGTCAAATCACTGCTGTCGTATTTTTTTTGTACTAATTCTATATTACTATGCCGTGCCGCTTCCTGCGCCAGCTCTTCTGATATATCAATAGCAACAATTCGTATGGAGGTAGCAGGGGCATTTCCCAATACCGCGTGCAGCTTTTCAAGCGCCACTTTACCGCCGCCTATTATCAGCAGCGACAGTGTTTCCAGCTTAAGAAATACCGGGAACAGGCGGTTGCTGTCCCTGGCAGCCGTCAGCGGCGATGGTATGGAAGATGAAATATCCAACAATTGATTTTTAAGGTCTTTTTGCGTCGAAAAAGGGGGACCTGAATAGTCCCCCAAATATATAGAATAATACCGGTATTCCGGTTATTTTAACAGTCCGTCCACCGTAATGGCCACGTAGTATAATCCGCCAAGGGTTGGTCCGCCGGCATATTGTATATACCTGTGATCCAGTATATTGGAAGCACCCACTTTGACGGTCGATTTTACCTTGGGTATCCGTACGTTTACCTGGGCGTCGATCGTGCTGAAGGCCGATACACCACCGGTCACCAGCGGGCTTTCCCACAGGAAGCTATCCTGCCATCTCCATACTACGTTAAAGCCGACGTTCTTTACCACTTCACGGTTGGCAAATGAAATATTGCCCGACCAGCGCGGCGTATTAAAGCCGGTTACAAAGATATCATCTGTTTTATTCGACTTCATTTCATTGAAGTTGGCGGCGCCGCCGATGGTGAACTTCTTATAGAAGTTGTACGTGGTTGACAATGCCGAACCCAGGTTATGATACGTGTTCTTGGCATTGGTGTACACCCTGTAGCGTGCCTGTCCCTGGCTGGCGGCTGTAGTAGAGGTAGCTGTCGTTGCATCGCGGTTACGGTCCAGCATCGCCAGTACGGCGGCATCCGTGCCTACCGTTGTGCCGATGGGCACAAATACCTGTACCTGGCCCAGGAAGCCATCGTATTGATTGATATAAGCGTCCACATCCACCGTCAGCTTATTATCCAGCAGTACGCTCTTATAACCTGCTTCATACGAAATAATGCGTTCCGGTCCGGCCTTGGGCAGGTTGGCCCATTTGAGCAGGCCGCGGTTGACCAGCGCTGCATCGTCGGTATTACCCTGCGAGGCGACGGCCGCATTGAAATTGATCACAGATGCCTGTGTATAGCTGTTTTCAAGATAACCCAGGCCATCGTTGATAAAAGGAAGGCTGCCCACGCGTTTTACACGGCCGTTGTTTACATACGATAACGCTTCAAACAGCGCCGGGAAGCGATAGCCCAGCTGGTAGGTAACACGGAAATTGTGCTTTTCATTCACCGTGTACACCGCTGCAAGGCGTGGCGTAAACTTAGGATCGAAATAAGGATTGTAATCCCAGCGCAACGAGCCAAACAGTTTCAGCTTTTCATCCAGGAAGGTTTTGGTTACCTGTGCAAAGGCGCCGAACTTTTTATAATATTGGTTTTTGCCGTAACTGCCGTCTTTATCCGGCGTATTACGATCCGCGATAGGACGGGAGAAGTCGACGAAATTATTCCCATCGGGAATGAGCTCATAAATACGTGCATCGCCGCCTATCAAAAGGCTGACTACTTTGGTGAATTTAGACAAATCCCATTGTGCTTCGGTATGATACAAACGGCTTTTTTGTATCAACGCCGCGCCACCGGTTACCGGGGCATTGGGTATGGAGCCTGATTTGATATCCCAGTTATTGATTTTCGTGATGGTCGATACGAGGGTGTTAAAGTAATCGCTGCCCGGCTGCGCCCGGCTGGCGTCTGCCTTGTCACGCGCATATTTAGTGGCGGCGGCAAGGTTGGCTTCTGTCAAAGCCCCGTTGGTAGACGCATACTCGCTCAGCCCGTTTTTAAATTTGGTGCCCCAGCTGGTAGCCGTTTTTGTATCGGTAGCGCCGCCGGTATACAAATCAAGGTTGTCTGCCAGGGGTTTTACATTATACGAATCGCCGGTGTTTTCCAACGAAACATAGCTGCGCACTACGAAATTATTCCCTTTTATTTCCAGGTGGTGATTTTGTACCAGCACATTCTCGAGACGGACCTTGTTACCTCTTTGAAAAACACCATCCATCGTACCCCTGCGGTAAGTATATGAAACTTCAAGTCTTTCCGTTGGCCGGAAATGCACCGATGCGTCAATTTTGCGGTTGCTCACGGTAGGGCTGACCAAATCAGTTTCCCAATAGCCCGTACGGGCCACGCGAAGCGTTTGGTTGGCCTTGCCGTCGATGTTCAGGCCGCTGATGGATACCAGGTTGCTGCCCGCCAGCGCATCGTCGCCGTATTTATTCCAGCCGTCGAAGGCAGTATTGGCATCGCCATTCAGGCCGGGGAAATTAGGATTGGCGCTGTTCAGGTTATTGGGGTTTTGGTCAAGCCTGGTATTCGAACGCCAGTCGGTGCCCTTCATATAACCAAAGTTTGCTTTGATGGCCCAATGGCGACCGAAAGCCTTTGCATAACGCACGGCCGTTTCGGTCAGGATAGCGGGATCATGATCCTTACCGTCTACATGGTTCACCCCGGTTTTCTGGTATACACTCAGTCCCTGGCTGGTGAAAGGGCTCTTGGTAAGCAGGTTGGCCATACCATTGATAGCATTCATGCCATACAGCGCCGAGGCGGCGCCGGGTGTAATTTCCACGCTGGCGATATCCAGTTCAGTCGGCCCGATGGCATTGCCCAAAGGCACGCCCAGCGTAGCCGCCTGCATATCCACACCATCCACCAGCTGCATAAAACGAAAATTATTGGGAATATTAAAGCCCCGGGTATTGGGTACTTTAAATGTAAGGCTCGATGTGGTCATCTGTACGCCTTTTACATTTTCCAGCGCATCGTAAAAACTCGGCGAAGCCGTTTCACGAATGGCGCGGATATCCAGCTTATCGATGGCTACCGGCGATTTTAAAATGCTTTCCGGCAGGCGCGAGGCGGTTACTACCAGCTCATTGCCCAATACGGTTTGCGTACTCAGCGCTATCTGCAGGTTGGAGCCCAGGCTCTTTACCTCGAATTCCTGCTGGTTAAAACCGATAGATGAAAATACCAGTATAAACGGCAGCTTGGATTTGGTACGCAGTACAAAATCACCGTTTTTATTGGTAATGGTGCCGCTCACCGTGCCTTTTACCTGCACGCTTACATCGGGCAGGGGCTCTTTTTTATCGTTGTCGGTCACCTTACCCGAAATCTCTATTATGCTGCTTTCCTGGGCGTTAACGGTTGCCGGGGGAAAAAGCAGGGATAGAAAC
>Ga0307508_10003698_pt1 | contig 15328 bp, 15 predicted proteins | sample 9_EM_MG_FD_203089 | JGI IMG/M metagenome (GOLD analysis project Ga0307508, IMG submission 203089) | Populus trichocarpa ectomycorrhiza microbial communities from riparian zone in the Pacific Northwest, United States - 9_EM | ecosystem: Host-associated > Plants > Roots > Unclassified | place...
AAAAAAAAAGATTTCCTGACTAAGACTGACTGTACTGGCAGATGAGCAAGATTACATCTCGACCCGAACGCAAGATTACGTCTCGGCCCGAACACGCAGTAAAGCGCGCCTTGAAACGAACAAGGCAATTATGCGCAAGGCTCACAAAGAGGGTGATGTGACGTCCTCGGAACACCTTGCATCAGCCTTTCTGACGCTCGGAATCGCTGAAACTACCGGCGAAACGGAACCCGAACCGACTACCTACAAAGCTGCACTGCGAAGTCCGCAAGCTAGCGAATGGAAAGATGCTATGCGACAGGAGTGGCAAGCATTGATTGACAACCACACGTTTGATATCGTTCCCCAGGGAAAGAAAAACACTGATAGACTGGCAATCGCTGACACAGTGGAAGAACCAATTGGATGCAAGTGGATCTACAAGAGGAAAACGAATCCCGACGGATCTACTCGCTTCAAAGCACGACTAGTCATCAAGGGCTACGAACAATCGACTACGACGAAACCTATGCACCAGTATCAAAAATGGCTACGTTCCGATTAATACTGGCACTGGCTGCCCAGTATGGCTGGGATGTCGATCACATGGACGTAGTAACAGCCTTCCTAAATCCAAGGATTGACCGCGACAACATCTACATGGAAATGCCGCCTGGAATCGAATGGCTAGCGTCGAGCGGAGGAGTGTCGAGCGGAAGTGTCTCGAGCGGAAGTGTGTCGAGCGGAAGCACGTCGAGCGGAAGCACGTCGAGCGGAAGCGCATTGATTCTCCGGAAGGCTCTCTACGGACTGAAACAGGTGCCCAGACTTTGGTACGAGGATATCGATGGATACTTGCAATCCATAGGATTCCGACAATCGGCTGAAGATCCAAATCTGTACATCCAACAAGGAGTCCTCCTAGTACTATACGTGGATGATCTGCTCATTGCACACAATGGTGCAGAAGGACGAGGACATCGAATCAAGCAGCTGCTGCAAAAGAAGTACAAAATGTGCGACTTGGGTGCGGCAAAGAGGTTCCTAGGAATTGAGATCGAGAGGACCAAAGATGGAGGATTCAGTATCTGTCAACGAGGTTACATCAACACAATCATACGACGATTCGGATTGTTGGATGCAAAACCGGCTAAGTCTCCACTTGATCCCCAGACAGATCTGGCTAACACCTGCTGTGAGGACAAACCGGCCAACCGCAAAGAATACCTGTCAATGGTCGGATCACTCATGTATGCGGCACTTGGGAGTCGACCAGACATTGCCTTCAGCGTTACTGCTCTCAGCCGATACAATGTCCAACCACTCGAGATGCATGCAACGGCTGTCAAGAGAGTTTTACGATACCTCAAGTCTACATCGGAACTCCGAATTCACTACCGACGGCTCCCATCCTACTCGCAATCCGTCAATACACGTCCTCACAACTCACATCCGCACAACTCACATCCTCACGACACGCCCTCTATCAACATTATCGGATATACCGACTCGGATTGGGCAGGAAACCTTACAACTCGCAAATCGGTCGGAGGATGTGTATTTGGCCTGGGACACACCAATGCCAACGAAGAACTCGTCATGTCCGGACCGATTCATTGGCAAGCCAAGTCTCAGAGCGTCGTAGCGCTTTCAACACTCGAAGCCGAATACATCGCCTGTTCGCATGCCACCCGGGAAAGCCTCTGGCTCAGGCGTATGATGAAGGAGGCAGCAGGAGGAATGGCAGTAAAGATTTCTGATGGACCGGTACCGATTGGATGCGACAACCAAGGTGCCATCAAATTGATCACCTCGGGAGTCGTACGGCAAAAGTCCAAACACATTGACGTAAAATATCATCATGTTCACGACGAACAGATGAAAGGCGCAGTTAAGTTCCAATACGTTACCTCAGAGTCTAATCCTGCCGATCTGCTGACCAAATCCCTTGCGGTTCCCCGACACGAGCAACTATTAGAACTCACTGGACTCACGTTATTCGACACACACAACAGGGAATCCGAATACGACGAATGATGCTTGCAAGGAAAAGGGGGTGCGGTTCTTTGGCAAAGAAAAAGGGGTGCATGTGATAAGGAGTTGAAAGAAGATAGAAGGGTTTCTTTTGTTGAGCATGTTTCTTGCATCCTGTCGGCAAGCGTGAGTCGGCACTCTTTTTCCTACTAGCAGGTGTTTTTCCCACAGGGTTTTCACTGCAGAGGTTTTAATGAGGTCGACGAGGTTTTAATGGGATTGTTTTTGATTTGGTGGAATTTGTTTGGCACGGAGCACGAGAAGAGGGGGTGTGTTGGAATTGCTTCTCGCCGCTCCGGTGTAGGTGCGTCAACGGGGGTGACGCCGACGGAAGAGATGCCATGGCAACAGCGGGGAGGCAGTGTGCAACGGCTTGGCATTCTTCCATAGCAGCGTCTTTTCTCTTTGATCTCCTAGACACTTAGACATTAGTAATAAGCCACTCAATATGTCTTCATCGTGAACGCTTTCATCACCCATCATCGATCAAACATCTCTCTCTGTCACTCTCTCTCCTTGCTCTCTCATCAGTGATCGGGCAACCTCCAACACGTCGTTGGTACGCACTGCTGTCCTACATTCGTACGCGCTGCTCGTATGCCGTCAACACCGCCGACCTGCGTTCGTACGCGTTGCAGAACCTCGTTGGTACACACTGCTGTCCTACATTCGTACATGCTGCGCTTCTGCCACCATTACCGCTAGCTACCTTCGTACGTGCTCCTCGTCTGCCGTCAACATCGTCGACCTGCGTTCGTACGTGTTGCAAAACCTCGTTCCTACCCACTGCTGTCCTAGATTCGTACGCGCTGCTCATCTGCCGTCTACATCGTCGACCTGCGTTCGTATGTGTTGCAAAACCTCGTTTCTACCTACTGCTGTCATACATTCGCACCTGCTGCGCGTCTGCCGCCATTGCCTACATTCGTACGCACTGCTCGTATACCAACAACATCGCTGACCTGTGTTCGTGTGTTGAAGAACCTCGTTGATACCCACTGCTGTCCTACATTCGTACGCTCTACTCGTCTACCGTCAACATCGTCGACCTGTGTTCCTACGCGTTGAGTAACCTTGTTGGTACACACTGCTGTCCTACATTCGTACGCGCTGGTCCTATGCCGTCAACATCTTCGACCTGGGTTCCCACGCGTTGCAGAGCATCGTTGGTACCTACAGCTGTCCTACATTCGTACGCTCTTCTCGTCTACCGTCAACATCGTCGACCTGTGTTCCTACGCGTTGGGTAACCTTGTTGGTACGCACTGCTGTCCTACATTCGTACGTGCTGGTCCTATGCCGTCAACATCGTCGACCTGGGTTCGCACGCGTTGCAGAGCATCGTTGGTACCCACTGCTGTCCTACATTCGTACGCGCTGCTCGTATGCCGTCAACATCGTCGACCTGCGTTCGTACGTGTTGCAGAGCTTCGTTGGTACCCACTGCTGTCCTACATTCGTACGCGCTGCTCGTATGCCGTCAACACCTCGGACCTGCATTCGTATGCGTTGCAGAAACTTGTTGGTACACACCGCTGTCCTACATTCGCACCTGCTGCGCGTCTGCCGCCATTGCCGCTGGCTACATTCGTACGCACTGCTCGTCTGCCGTCTACATCGTCGACCTACGTTCGTACGCGTTGCAGAAGCCCATTGGTACGCACTGCTGTTGTACATTCGTACGCGCTGCTCGTCTGCCGTCTACATCGTCGACCTGCGTTCGTATGCGTTGAAGACACTCGTTGTTACGCACTGCTGTCCGACATTTGTACGCGCTGCTCGTCTGCCATCAACACTGTCGACCTGCGTTTGTACGCGTTGCAAAACCTCGTCGGTACGCACTGCTGTCCTACATTTGTACGCGCTGCTCGTCTGCTGTCTATTTCGTCGACCTGCGTTCATACGCGTTGCAGAACCTTGTTGGTACGCACTGCTGTCCTATATTCCTACATGCTGCGCGTCTGCCATCATTACCGCTGTCTACATTCGTATGCACTGCTCGTGTGCTGTAGCCATCGCTGACATACGTTCGTACGCATATCAAAACGGCGCTGTTACGTATGGATGGTTTACATTCATTTGAGTTGCGTCGTCCGCCCTTATTCGTCACTGTAGCAGACGGTGTTTGAGACGTTGGACTTTGTGGTATAATATAGATTTTAAATATAATAATTATTTTGTGATCGAAGAGCATAGTCAACTGTGTGTAGTAGCATTGTAACTGTAGTAATTGCGGGTACGAAACTGCTCCCAGAGCACACTTGTTGCTCCTGTAAGCTTCCCTAGCTCCCGTAAGAGGGGTGGTTGCGTCCGTAGCTTCCCTAGCTTTCCTAGCGTTTCTAGCCTCCCTAGCTCTCCTAAGGTGGCGGGCGCGTCGCTAAGATTGGTGGTTGCGTCGGTCAGGTTGGTGGTTCTGTCCGTAGCTTCCCTAGCTTTCCTAGCGTTTCTAGCCTCCCTAGCTCCCCTAAGGTGGTGGGCGCGTCGGTAAGGTGGTAGTAGCGTCCGTAGCTTCCCTAGCCTATCGAATGACAAAGTTATATTTCACTCCCGGTGCACTGGTAAGCTTCGCTAGCTCCGGTAGCTCCGATAAGAATTAAATTTTTTGCTGATGTCGTGCTCCCCTGGTCGTGGGACACCCTTTGGTGGTTGAAATAGGTCCTCAAAATCTTGCCTGATTTGGACTCTCCACTTTCATAGGTCCACAAATATGGGGTTGTCTTCCATGAATTCGTTGACCACCTGTCATTTACAGATGTCAATTACAAAGATTGTATCTCCATGGGCTGTAAACATCGCCCGTCTTGCCTTGTCTGCCAAGGTCAGGTTGATTGACGCTGCTTGGGCTACTGCTACGTAGTGGTTGTGTAGTTCTCAATAGCGGCCTTGAAGCGGTTGAAGTCCTCTTAATATGAGTTTGGGTACGAATGCCGGCCAACAGTCCATTAAGAGCAACCAGTCTACTACTACATCCAGGAGATACAGCACGTTATTCAAGTCCACTAAGTGGTGTGTCTTCGAGTGCCAGTTTTTTCCTAATGATGATGTCGTATACTCCTTTGAAGTCGAATACTGTGAACTATTCCGAGACGTCCGTGTGGTTTCCGATGATTCTGTGTATTTGTCCCTTCAGCCAGACCTAAAATCTGTCTTCAGGGGGGTGTTTTGTCCCAGCGGTTATTATTGACATGCGACCTGCATGATGAAATGGTAGGCCTAGCTGTTTGGTATAGTTTGTGTCGATGTAGTAGTGTGATACACTGGGGTCTATTAGTGTGTAAGCTGAGTGGGTTTTGGAGTGAGAAGTTTCAATTTTTGCATAGAGCCGTAGTAAATCACTGTTTCTATTATCATTGTCTTTAACAACATTCAGGTTCCTCAAATGCAATTTTGCTGCTTCTCACCCTTTCTTAGTAAGGGGACACTCCATCACCCTTACTGACTTCCTTTTCCCGCTTCCATTACCTGACTCCCATATCTTCCGCCTTCCAATCCACTCAACTCGATTTCTCCGAGGCACTTCTCCCTCCGAGGGCGAGTCCTTGTCCCATCCTCCTTCGAAGTATACCCCTGTTTCAACTTCAGCATGGTCGATGGCATTGTTGATGTGCTTTATTGGGGGATGCCACGATGGTCGCTGCTGGGGTGTTGGGCATCTTACCTTGGGAGTGGCACCTTTGGTATGTGGGATCTCGTGATGCTGGTTTTGCTGGCGGTGTGTGGTATTTTCCAGTCTGCAGGTCTTCCACATGGTCATCCGCGCATTAGTGCTCAGTGTTTCACATTGCCTGGTGATGTGTCTGAAGCCCTGACAATGGTGGCACTGGACCTTCTTGTCCACCGCATTCAGCTCCTCCTTCTCCATATTGCTGAGGTTCATTGGCTCCAGGGTGTATTACATCTCAGAAGTGATGCTGAAGGTGGTACGCGCCATGGGGATACCTGCCATGGAGGGAACGTGGGTGAGTAATGGCATGGCTCGCTCCGCCACAATATCCATCATGCCCAAAAGGGTGAGCTGCTTATTCATGAGGACATTCATGAGATGCGTCTGCTGAGAGACGTGATTGGTAGTGGCTTCCGGTAGCTTCTGAAGGTATTCCTCCCACAGTGGGTTGTCCCATGTGATTGTGAGGGACGCTCCCAGAATGGTGATTAGTTCCAAAGCCCATCGGTTGAACTTCAACATCTGGGCACAGTTGAACTTCAAGGAGTGCCATTCCTTTCGAATCACTGATACCGCCGACTCCGGAATGTTCTGTTTTTGAATGCGTCTCTAACTCCTTCCCAGGTTATTCTGTATTCGTAGTTCTCTGGGAAAATGGAACTAAAGTTCTGCTTCGTCATGGTGTCCCCGAACCAGTGGAATGCTTGTGTTGTCAAGAAGTGCCAGGCCATATCAATGTTTTGGTTGTCTTTTGAGGCTCTTGAGCAAATCGCTCCTCCTTGCCAGACTAAGTGTTCCACTTCATCGAGGAACCGGACCATGGTCTCCATGTCTTGTATTCTGTTGAACCTCTTTGGCTGAAGCGGCCTAACCTTCTGAACCACCGGTGCTTGTTGACCACCACTGCTGTTGGTGCTCACACCGGTCTCGATATGGGCTTGGTTGTTGTTGACGATCAGTTTGTCGTACCGGTTCTTCCATTACATCACCTGTAGCAGTGCTTTCTTCGCCTTCTTTTCCATTTTTAGAAAACATTCCTTGGCTTCTATGACCTCCACTTGCGATTCTAGCAGTTGGTCATGTTCGAGGTCTGAGATGCCAATGGGGTCCGATCTGGCTGTCCGTAGCTCCTTCTCAAGTTGTTAGATTCGGTTCTTAAAAGCCAGTGGCTTCCCCTCATCGTTCTTCATTTCGTTGACCTCATTTTCCAATTTGTGGATCTTTGCTGACATCTCTTGGTGCATTGCATGCCATGTGGAATAGGCCTTGTGTATCGCCACTCCGGTGATGGCTACGACAGCCGTGTTTTGGTCCCATAAAATGTCCACTTCTCCAATCCATTCGAACGAGATATCTGGCTCTGGCCATGGGGTAGGTTGGGCTGCCATCTTGACTTAATCTAGACGGTTAGCTAATATCCTCACTTGACCTGTTCAAAGAGAAGTAAGAGAGCAGGCCCCAAATACTGGCCCCCACGCTTACTGCTTGCTGTCTGTTACAGCTACTTTTAACACGAGAGCTACTTCTTGTTGCTCACCCCCTTCTCTCTCTTTGTTGTATTGCAAGTTCGGATTTCGTTCCGTTTTCCATTTATTATTCCGTTCGTTGGTCGTTCGGGTTTCGTTCTTCTTTTCGGTTTGGATTTCCTTCCGCTTTCCATTGCTTCTGTTTCCCTCCTTCGCATGTGTCGTGGAACTGTTTCTCATGTGTCGTGCTTACTACTTATACTGCAGAGCAGAGAAATAAAGAAGAATACTCACCGCTTAATATGAGGGCGGAGAAATAAAGAGGTCGATAAAAAAGTGTTGCTACCAGTTGAGGGGCAATGAGAAGCATAATCCATTCTAGGAAGAGGAGCAGCAGCCTCTTAACGAGGGGTCCACTGCTAGTGCTAGTCTGTGACTGTTCTACCTGAAGCCCTAAGAGCAAGCCCGTACCAAGTCCCACACTGTACTATACGTATCCATACAGACTCTAGGCGTCATGCTAGACGTGGTGTGTGCCATGCCACCTGCCCTAGCCAGCGTGCTCTGAGTGGCGTCCATGGTGCCCGAAATCCTCCTCCCACAATTGGTTGAAGTTGGTAGTGGTTTTTCAGTCAAAGTTGTCAGGACTTTTCATCTTCAGGCAGGAGGTGTTTACCCATACCTCCTGCCTTTGATCCAGTCGGGCAGTCACGATTCCTTCTCCTACTAGGAGGGCTATTTCTCCCTATGGGAGCATTGTTGCCAGTTGCCCTTTGGTTGGCTCCTACATGTTTGGAGGTGGCTGGCCCATTGGGAGGTTGCATTCGTACAGGTCATTGTTACCGTCATCAGTTGCCGGTGGTGATGGCGATGGTGGGGGGGCCAGTCTGCGCAGTAGCCTCGGGTGTCGTCCTCCACCATACCCTCCTCCCATGGCTCCTAGAGGTATGTATGGTGCAGGCATTTATGGCCTCGGTATCTCTGACCTTAGTCGTGGGATGCTGGCTGGTCGTGTCGGTATCGGAGCGATAGGCAGGGTCCCTAGACTCATTGGAATCGTACGGGGTTGGTGTTGCTGGGAGAGCTATCTCTATCGCTACGTGTCGGATTTCGTTTTTCACCGCTGCAAGCCGCTTTTTGGGTGTGGCGATGCGGTTCTGGTGGTCGTCGGCCCAGGTCTCTATGTTCCTTTGGAATATAGCCAAGTGTCAGTTGTGGGTGACATTGGCCTCCGAGAGGAAGGTAAGGGTATCGTTTAGCCTAGCGAGCTGGGTTCCTTGGTGTGCCTATCAGAGGGCCACCTTGCTGGTTGGTTCGATGACAGCCTGTCAGACTTGTCGGGCGAAGGTTTGGTAGGCATTTGCAGTTACCGCCAGCTTGTTTTGCACCCAGGCTTCTGCGATATCTTCCTTGGCTTGGACTCGATCGTAGACATACTGGGTTCCCTGGGCTAGTGTATAGTAGGCCTTTTTAATGTCCCGGATTCATCAGTCAGTTCATTCTATCGTGATTCCACATAGCTCCTGTAGCTGCCGAAGGTCTTCTTCCGCTTGTTCCTGTTGGTGGACCAATGACCGGATCCAACCACCAGGATTGGCAATATCCACCACCTTTTCGGTAGGGTCGGTTCCGTCTGTGATCTGGTGGAGATCTCATGGCGCTTCGAGTCGGAGCATACACCAGGAAAAAAATTCTGCGTCCGGATGCAGGGGCTGCGTCCGGACGCTATATACACGTCTGAAACGTCTAGACGCTCAGGACGCAACCTGGCAAGGTAGTCTGCGCCCGGAGGATGCGTGCCACGGCATCTGCCTTCTGGATGAGGAGTATCAGGACATTTGCCTACTGGACGCAGAGTGTCAAGGCAAATTTTTTCCGGATGCAGCGTGTCAAGGCAAAGGTCCTACGGATGACGCGCGCCACGGCATCTGCCTTCTGGACGCAGAGTCTCAATGTAAATTTCTTGCGGACGTAGAGTGTCAAGGCAAATGTTGCGCGGACAACGCGAGCCAGGGCATCTGCCTTCTGGACAAGGAGTGTCAGGGCATTTCCTTTCCAGACGAGGAGTGTCAGGGCATTTGCCTACTAGACGCACAGTGTCAAGGCAAATTTCTCCCGGACGCAGAGTGTCAACGCAAATGTCGTCTGGATGACGCGTGCCACGGTATCTGCCTTCCAGATGAGGAGTGTCAAGGCATTTCCCTTCTGGACGCCGAGTGTCAAGGTAAATTTCTTACGGACGCAGAGTGTCAAGGCAAATGTCGTCCGGACGACACACACCACGGCATCTGCCTTCTGGACGCAGTGTGTATCTTCCAGATGCAGGGTGTCAAGGCAAATATCGTCCGGACAATGCGCGCAATAGCATCTGCCTTCCAGACAAGGAGTGTCAGGGCATTTCCCTTCCAGACGAGGAGTGTCAGAGCATTTGCCTACTAGACGCAGAGTGTCAGTGCAAATTTCTTCCAGACGCAGAGTGTTAAGGCAAATTTCTTGCAGATGCAGCGTGTCATGGCAAAGGTCCTACGGACGACGTGCACCATGGCATCTGCCTTTTGGACGCAGCGCATGTCTTCCGGACGCAGGGTATCAAGGCAAATGGCGTCCGGACGACGCGAGCCAGGGCATCTGCCTACTGGACGAGGAGTGTCAGTGCATTTCCCTTCCAGACGAGGAGTGTCAGGGTATTTGCCTACTAGACGCACAGTGTCAAGGCAAATTTCATCCGGACGCAGAGTGTCAACGCAAATGTCGTCTGGACAACGCATGCCACAGCATATACCTTCCGGACAAGGAGTGTCAGGGTATTTGCCTTCTGGATGCAGTGCGTGTCTTACAGACGCAGAGTATCAAGGCAAATGGGATCCAGATGAGGCTTACGATGGCGCACGACACATAGGTAATAGAGTGGTCACGGTGGTAGCATACGCGACTGTCAGGGCACGGTACATTGCAGTGAAGACTATCAAACACGCATTTGGTTGCAGGTATTGTGACTTAAACCAGTTCTATTCATTACATCTAATGTACATCTATATACCACGTCACATAGATAGCATTGCTCTGCATGACAGTAACAAAGGCAGTTTGCCAGATGAGACACGATGCAATGAGAACGATATCAATGAAGTGGATCCTAATGAGGATGCTGGCCGCAAGGATAATAACGAGTAAGACGCGATGAGTATGATGTCAATGAGGATGGCGGTGAGGATGCCGGCAGCGTGGGTGATAGCAAGTAAGATGCAATGAGTACGATGTCGATGAGAATGCCGGCGGCGTGGATGATAGCAAGTAAGACGCGACAAGTACGATATCGATGAGGATGTCGGCGGTGTGGATGATAGAAAGTAAGACACTGCGAGAAGATCTACAAGCTTCGTGAGATTGTTAGCACAGCTCTCAGAGCGACAGACAGTGGGAAGTTGTACAATAGGACGCGACGAGCACGATGTTGATGAGGATGGCGGTGAGGAGGTTGCCGGCAGCGTTGATGATAGCAAGTAAGATGGGACAAGTGCAATGGTGGCGCGTATGATGAAAGGCGAAGAAAGAAGGGGTGGAATTGCAGCCCATGCCATCGTATTTAGCAAGCCGTGCATTGGTAAGGGTGCTGATCAGTGGTAAGCAGGCCAAACCATACGAAAGCGCAGGCGCTAGCAAATACTTGGTACCTTACAAGTTGCATGCGAAATCACTCGCAATACTCGAAACCTGTGAATTCCTCTCCCTTAGTCGTCGATACCCCTACCCCTACTGTTTATATTTGTACAATAATTTCCTATCGTATCAATTCAGTCTGACTGAAAGTTTGTGCCTACTGGCCCCTGCTTTGCAACCTATCGATGCTGCTGTTCTGATTCAACTACTTCTGCTAGGAGAATCTCTACTACATACAACACTCCAAATCCATATATCCTTCAAGATTTCAGTATCACTACCATGAAAAGCAGGGGCCAGTAGGCACAAACATTCGGTCAAACTGAATTGATACGATACGGAATTATTGTCCGATTATAAATGGTGGAGGCCAGGGTATCCATGACTAAGAGAGAGGAATTCACAGGTTTCGAGCATTGCCAGTGATTTCGCATGCAACTTGTAAGGTGCCAAGTATTTACTAGCACCTGCGCTTTCGTACGGTTTGGCCCGCTTACCACTGATCGGCACCCTTACCAATGTACGGCTTGCTAAATACAACGGCACAGGTCGCAATTCCACCCCTTCTTTCTTCGCCTTTCATCATATGCACCACCATTGCGCTCGTCCCATCTTACTGGCTATCATCCACGCTACCGGCAACATCCTGACTACCATCCTCATCGACATCGTGCTCGTCGCATCGTATTGTACAACTTCCCACTGTCTGTCGCTCTGAGAGCTGCGCTAACAATTCATGAAGCTCGTAAATCTTCTCACCGCGTCTTACTTTCTATCATCCACACCGCCGGCATCCTCATCGACATCGTACTCGTCGTGTCTTACTTTCATCCACGCTGCCGGCATCCTCATCGACATCGTACTCATTGTGTCTTACTTGCTATCATCCATGCTGCCAGCATCCTCACCGCCATCCTCATTGACATCATAATCGTCGCGTCATATTGTACAACTTCCCACTGTCTGTCCCTCTGAGAGCTGCGCTAACAATTCACGAAGCTCTTTGATCTTCTTGCCGCATCTTACTTGCTATCATCCACACCGCCGACATCCTCATCGACATCGTACTCCTCTCGTCTTACTTGCTATCATCCACACCGCCGACATCCTCACCGCCATCCTCATTGACATCGTACTCGTCACATCGTATGGAACAACTTCCCACTGTCTGTCGCTCTGAGAGCTGTGCTAACTATCTGACAAAGCTCGTAGATCGTCTCGCCGCTTCTTACTTTCTATCATCCACGCTGCCGGCATCCTCATCGACATCGTACTCGTCGCATCTTACTTGCTATCATCCACACCGCTGGCATCCGCACCGCCATCCTCATTGATATCGTACTTGTCGCTTCGTATTGTACAACTTCCCCCTGTCTGTCCCTCTGAGAGCTGCGCTAACAATTCATGAAGCTCGTCGATCTTCTCGGCGCATCTTACTTGCTATCATCCACACCGCCGGCATCCTCATCGACATCGTACTTGTCGCGTTTCACTTGCTATCATCCACGCCGCCGGCATCCTCATCGACATCATACTCATTGCGTCTTACTTGTTATCATCCACGCCACCGGCATCCTCACCGCCATCCTCATTGACATCATACTTGTCACGTCGTATTGTACAACTTCCCACTGTCTGTCCCTCTGAGAGCTGCGCTAACAATTCACGAAGCTCGTCGATCTTCTCGCCGTGTCCTACTTGCTATCATCCATGCCGCTGGCCTCCTGATCGACATCGTACTTGTTACGTCTTACTTGCTATCATCCTTGCCGCCGGCATCCTCATTGATATTGTACTTGTCGCGTCGTATTGTACAACTTCCCACTGTCTGTCCCACTGAGAGCTGTGCTAAAAATTCACAAAGCTCGTCGATCTTCTTGCCGCGCCTTACTTGCTATCATCCCCGCTGCCGCTATCCTCACCGCCATCCTCATTGACATCGTACTCGTCGCGTCTTACTCGTTATTGTCCTTGCGGCCGGTATCCTCATTGGTATCCACTTCATTGAAGTTGTTCTCATTGTGTCATGTCTCATCCGGCAAACTGCCTTTGTTACTCTCATGCAGAGCGATGCCATCTACGTGGCGTGGTATATAGATGTACATTAGATGTAATGAATAGAACTGGTTTGAGTCACAATGCCTGGAACCAAATGTGTGTTTGACAGTCTTCGCTGCAATGTACCGTGCCCTGACAGTCGCGTATGCTACCACTGTGACCGCTCTATTACCTATGTGTGGTGTGCCATCGTAAGCCTCGTCTGGATCCCATTTACCTTGACACTCTGCGTTTGTAAGACACGCACTGCATCCAGAAGGCAAATGCTCTGACACTCCACGTCTAGAAGGCAAATGCCCTAATACTCCTCATCTGGAAGGCAGATGCCATGGTACGCATCGTCCGGATGACATTTGCCTTGACACTCTACGTTCAAAAGGGGAATGCCCTGACACTTCTCATGCGGAAGGCAGATGCCATGGCACGCGTTGTCCGGACGACATTTGCCTTGACACTCTGCATCCAGAAAGGAAATGCCTTGACACTACTCGTCTTGATGCGTATGCCGTGGCCACTGCGTCTGGACGCACGGTGCCGTGGCGAGGTGCGTCTGAACGCACGGTGCCGTAGTGCATTGCGTTGGGATGCACTGTGCCATGGTAAGCTGCGTCCAGGTTAGCAAGGTTGCATCCAGAGCATCTCAACCATCTGGTGCATCCGGACACTCTGGATGCAAATTTTTTTTTTCCTGATGTGTTGAAATCGGAGGTGTACAACATTCTGGTAAAATACAGTGTGACTTGGGAACTAAGATTACAGTGTGACACCTGGGTGTAGGTACATGGAGGTGAAGGTGAAGTGAGAAGAGAGACAGGTTCTATTTCGACAATTCACAGTGGAATAATCTTAGGTTCGGTGTTCAGTGTTCAGCGTGTCTTGTGAGAATGTTTGTCAGGAGTTGCTTTCCGTGGGTTTTTTCCTGCTAGATATATTCCCGGGGCACAGTCATGTGATCCTTTTCTAAGGTTCCTTTTGCGGCCTGAGAGGGTTTGAGCTCTGTTCCTCTTTCCCCTAGGTTTAATGCCAGGTATTCCCTCACAATACACGCGCACTCCACATCATTGGGAGAACGTACCTAGGTCTAATTGGTTCTGTACAGTGCCTAGCGATAAAAAGGAGGATCGATGATTTTGCTGACCCCATATTCCACCTTGTGCTAGTTCCTTTCCAGGCAAGGTTTCCTGATGTGGTCCCACCTTGGTATCTGATGTGGCCTCCTTCGCTGTCATCCCTTGGTAGTTTGTAACCAGCCCCTGTGCCAGAGTTAGTTCTCGGCCAAATCTTACGGCTGAGAACTGTTAACTCCGGTTCTTATCTCCCGCCTAGACTCTCTCAGGCCTGTCTTGCAACGGAAGTCCCGCTTATGGCATGCGACTTGCATTTTCCCCTTATCTTGAGCCTGATGCAGCGGCTACAGAGTTTGGCCTACCCAAGTTACAATGACATAGCAGTATTAGGCAGTTGCCCTAGTACGCTGTTCTAGCCAGTGTGTATGCTGAGGGTACTTCACTCTGACGAACTGCTTCTTGGCCCAAGATTTTGGGGTACGTAAGAGTGATCACCTGACTATGTACCTATCCAGACCTACTTGTTACACTTAGGGTGTAACATGGAGTTTTGGAAATTGCAAAACTTTTGAGCTATGCATGTAATACATAAACGTTTAATCGAATATAAGCTCAAATATAAAGTCATTTCACATGTTAGTATGGGCCTTACAACTGATACATCTATCAATACTTGTTTTACTGAATTCTAATTTACCAAAATACTGGTTGTAAAAGAGTATATTAGGGGTTAATACCAGAGACATCCAGTGTTATTTTTTGAGACCCATTCATGATCATACCATGTGATATAAGATACTGGATCAACGCAGTATGACTGCTAAGATTGATTCAACACAGATTGCTTGAAGTAGAGTATTAACACTAGGTTGACACTGTATTTAATCAACGCGATACTTCAAAAAATCATGTGTTGTAATAAAATCGGTTCTTATTAGATTTTTTAAGTTTTATAATTTCAGTATTGTTTCGCTGTTGATCCAGTGTTCATCATTTTGAGAATTTGTTGAAATTGTGACCCTAACCTGGTTACGCTGGCATCATCCTCGGTTACTGCCCTCAGGCAATAACCTCAGAACAGTACTGTGTGGGTACCCGCTGCACGTGAGACTGTTTGTCACTCGCCGCGCTCCTAGCGGTGCCAGTGCCAAGCCGACAAGTCCGGCCTGAGGTGGCCCGGAAGGTTAAAGGGAAGTTTGACGGAGTTTCATACTCCGAGGACATGAATCAGGATTAGGATGAGTAAGCAGGAGGGCGAGCCGGATATATAAAAAGATAGCTCCTCCGCTCATGAAACAACAACTCTCTTCTCTTAATTATTTCTCCTCTCTCCTCTCGTACCTCCTCTTGTTGCGGTACCGTAACAATTGGTAGCAACACCAACACCAGTCGGAGGCCTT
>Ga0307508_10003699_pt1 | contig 15327 bp, 11 predicted proteins | sample 9_EM_MG_FD_203089 | JGI IMG/M metagenome (GOLD analysis project Ga0307508, IMG submission 203089) | Populus trichocarpa ectomycorrhiza microbial communities from riparian zone in the Pacific Northwest, United States - 9_EM | ecosystem: Host-associated > Plants > Roots > Unclassified | place...
GGGCCGGTCGCGCGGCGGCTCGCCCAGTGCGCCGCCGGCAGGGTGAAGACCAGCAGGCCCAGCCAGAAGTACGTGAACTGGGCGCCGCGGTGGACCTCGGCGGACCGGTCGGCCGCCACGAGCAGCGCCGCGCCGGCCGCCCCGGCGACGGCCAGCGTGGTGCCGCAGCAGACCACGGACGACCAGGTGGAACCACGAGTTTCTTCTACGGACGGCAGCTGAGGCAGGTCGTGGGCGACCACCCGCGTCAAGGTCATCTGTTTGCGACTCCCGCACCGGCCTGTTCGATCACGCGGACCCGCGGGGCCACGCTCGCGTAAACCTCTCTGGTCGAGCGAACGACATCGGTCCAGGTGGGGAGGGCGCTTTTGCCGATTTCCGTCCGATCGGCGCCGACCGCCATGCGCAGGGCGTCCGCCAGCGCCGCCTCGTCGTCCGGATTGACCAGCCACAGCTTCACGCCCGAGCCGGCCAGCACGGCGAGTTCCCGGTGTGCCGGGATGAACGACGCCACGGTCGGGATGCCGGCCGCGATCGCATCGGCCACGGCCATGCCGAACGCCTCGTGAGCCGAGGCCGACACCGCCGCCGCGGCCCCCGCGACCGCGTCCGCGAAGGCCGCGTCGGTGAGCCGCCCGTGGAACACGACCCGGTCGTCGAGGTCCAGCCGCCGGGCGAGCTGTTCGAGCTCGGACCGGACCGGACCGGAGCCGACCACGTCCAGGCGGTGGTCGCCGGGCAGGTGCACGAGCGCGCGCACTATCCGGTCGACCCGCTTGTAGCGTTCGAGCCGGCCGACGCAGAGGATGCGGCGGCCGGGGCTCGGCTCGGCGGCGGAGTCCGGCGCGGGGTCGGTGCCGTTCGGAATGACCACGACCCGGCCCGCGGCCGCGGGGAAGTGGCGGACCAGCAGGTCGCGCTCCGCCCGGGTGACGCAGACTATCCGGCTCGACCGGGCCACGATGCGCCGGCCGACCGGGCGGTAGAGCGGATGCAGCACCGTACGCAGCGCGCTGTGTCCCGTGCCGTGGTAGTGCGGCGTGAAGACCAGCGGCGTGCGGCTGGTCAGCGCCGCCGGGAGCGCGGCCAGCGCGTGGTAGCTGTGCGCGTGCAGCAGGTCGTACCGCCCGGCGTGGGCCCGCAGCCACTGCCACAGCCCGAGCGAGAAGCGGTAGTCGGCGGCCGGGACTGTGAGCCGGAACCGGCGGACCAGCACGCCGTCGATCGTCTCCTCGGCGGCGGTGAGGTGCTGGGTGAGCACCTCGATCTCGTCGCCGGCCGCGACCAGCCCGGCGCAGAGCCGCCGGACGTGGGTCTCCACCCCGCCGACGTCGGGATGGTAGGCGTTGGTGACGACGCCGATCCTCACCGGACCCGCTCCGCCGTGCGCCGGGCGAGCACGCCACGGCGCGGCCATTCCCGGGCGATCGTACGCAGCACCCGCAGGCCGTCGGTCCAGGCGTTCAGGTTGCTCTCGCCGTGGATCCGCAGGTGCTCGAAGCTGGGCACCTCGACGATCCGCATCCGCGCCCGGGCCGCGCGCAGGTTGAGCAGCGTCTCGATCTCGAAGCCGTCGCCCCACAGCCGCCCGTCCCGCCCCGCCGGCGCCGGCGAGGTGCTGTCCAGGCCGAACTCGTCCAGGCAACGGGCCCAGAACGCGTTGTAGCCGTAGCAGAGATCGCTGTATCGGGTACCGAAGAGCGCGTTGACCAGCAGGCTCAGGCACAGATTGCCGATCCGGCGCAGCCGGGTGATGTCGGCGCTGCCCCCGGCGCCGCCGAACCGCGAGCCCTTGGCGAAGTCGGCGCCGGAGCGCAGCGCCGCGATGAAGCTGGGGATCTCCGCCGGATCGGTCGAGCCGTCGGCGTCGATCATGACCAGGATGTCGCCCGTAGCCGCGGCGAACCCGCAGGCCAGGGCGTTGCCCTTGCCTCGTCGGTTCTGCGGCACGACGCGGATGCCGGGCATCAGCCGGCGGGCGACGTCGACCGTGTCGTCGGTGGAGCCGCCGTCGACCAGGATCACCTCGTCGACCTCGGGCAGCCGGGCCATCACGTGCGGCAGGTTCCGGGCCTCGTTCAGAGCCGGGATGATCACGCTCACCAGCGGCTCGCTCGCGTGCACGACCACGGGCGGCGGGAGCTCGGTTCCCGTTCTAGCCGAAGGGCGAACGTAGGGGACCGTGGACATGACTTTTCTCCAAGACTTGGTCGATTGGTACAGGGCTTGCGGGCGGGAACGAGCGCGGGCCGCGGCGCACCCGCCGGCGCCACCGGAGCTCCGGCGACACCGGCGGATCTCCTGGGTCAGGCGCCCGACCCCATCACCGTCCACGAATAGATGTCCTGCTTAGAGAGGGCGGAACCGGTCGCGCCGGTGAAGCCCACCCAGGCGCGGGAGCCGCCGGCCTCGGCCGCGAGGTCGACCTTGTGGTCGAGCACCAGCTGTTCGGTCGCCCCCGCCCGCAGCGACTTGACGTAGACGCGCAACTCGGTGTCCGGCGCGCTGTACGCCACCCGGGCCATGAACGGCCTCCCGAAGAGCGGGATCGTGGGATCGCCCACGGCCGCGTGGTGATCCGGGTTCCCGGCCAGCACCACGGCGAGGTGGTTGTTGTTCGGGTCGTACGTGTTCTGGAAGGTGTCGAACTCGACCGCGACGCTCTGCCTGATGCCGCGGTAGCCGAGGCCGCCGCCCCAGCCGCCGAGCGCCCGCGGGCCCTGGGTCTGCACCAGGAACGCGATGCCGTCGGCGCCGGGCATGCCGTTGTGCAGATAGACCTTGAACTCGGACTCGAACGATGCCGCGATGTCGAGCTTCTGAGTCGACCAGGCCGAGCCGGCCTGCCGGAAGCCGCCGGCGGTGAGCCGGAGAATGCGCTGCCGGGTGGCGCCGGACGAGGTGAGAATGTCGGCGGTGCCGTTGCGGTCCAGCGTCGTGGAAGCTCCCGAGAAGGTCGGGTAGTCGATCAGGACGTCGGGATTCGCGGCGAGGGCGCCGGTCGGAGCCGCTGCGGCGACTATCGAGAAGGCGAAGGCGGCCAGGAGGCCGCCCCGCACGGCTCGGGAAGAACGTGAAGAGGACACAGTTCTGCACTCCATTTCGGATGATTTGCCCCACCTAGGACGTGGCCTAAGGTAGGACAGCGCGCAGAGCTGCGTGAGCGAGTCTCGACTATTTACCTCGAATTGGACGAAAGCCGGTCGCGAACCCACTGATGGAAATCGCCGATGTGGTGCTCGCTCGGCACCAGCACGCCGCCCTCGGCGTAGGAACGTGACGACATGCCCGGCTGGCAGCGCTCGCACGCCTCGAAGTCCTGCCGGTTGACCCGGTCGAAGAGCTCGACCGAGCGGGACAGGTCGGCGCCCGAGCCGACCACCTCGGGCAGGAACAGCCAGTCACACTCGACGATCGTGCGGTCCGCCGCCAGCGGGTACATCCGGTGGAAGATCACGTGGTCGGGCACCAGGTTGACGAAGACCTGCGGCTTGATCGTGATCGCGTAGTAGCGCCGGTCCTGCTCCTGCGCGATCGACGAGATGGTGGCCACGCCCGGGCTGCCGTCCACGGTGAAACCCTGCACGTTCGGCCCGAACTCGGCGCCGTGGCCGACGTAGTACTGCGCCGCGTACCCGCCGGCGAACTCCGGCAGCACGCGCACCAGCTCCGGGTGGATCGTGGCGCAGTGGTAGCACTCCATGAAGTTCTCGATGATCAACTTCCAGTTGGCCCGGACGTCGTAGCGGATCCGCCGCCCGACCTCGAGACCGTCCAGCGCGTACCGCTCGATGGACTCGACGTCGCCGAGCCGCTCGGCGCAGGCGCCCATCACGTCATCCTCGAACGACGGGGGCGAATCGGCCAGGCACACCCAGACGTACCCGAGCCACTCCCGAACGTGCACCCGGCGCAGGCCGTACTCGACCCGGTCGATGTCCGGCATCTTGACCAGGTTCGGCGCCGCGACGAGCCGGCCGTCCAGGTCGTACGACCAGGCGTGGTACATGCAGCGGAAGGTCCGCTTGACCGAGCCGGACTCCTCGGCGCACAGCTGCGCGCCGCGATGCCGGCAGATGTTGAGAAATGCTCGCGCCCCGCCGTCGGAGGAGCGGGTCACCAACACGCTCTCCCGCCCGACCTGCGCGGTCCGGAACGCGCCGGGCGTCGGGAGGTCGGAGCCGCGGGCGGCGCAGAACCACATCGCCTCGAAGATGAACGCCTGCTCCTCGGCGAAGATCGACGGATCGGTGTAGTAGACGCCCGGCAGCGTCGGCAGCAGCGATCCGGTCACGATGTCACCCCGTCCATTTCGACGGTGTCGCTCCGATCTTGCCCCGCGGGGGAACTCAGCCGGCCGGGATCGAAGAGCGTGATCGGGAGCGCGGTGGCGCCGCGGGTCGCGAGATCCGCGACGATCTCGCCGATCACAGGCACGAACTTGAATCCGTGCCCGGAGAAACCGCAGGCCACGGTCACCGCATCGTGCCCGGGATGGCGCGCGACGACGAAATGCTCGTCGGGCGTGTTGCTGTACATGCACGGCTCCCCGCGCAGGAACGCGCCGGGCAGGTCGGGCAGGCGCTGGCCGCTGTAGGCCACCATCTCCGCGACCTCATGCTCGTGCACCGAGGTGTCCAGGGTGTCCGGCGTGGTCGCCTCGCCCTTCCGGAAGAACGCGATCTTGGCGCCGCCGTCCGGGCCGTCGATCGCCGGGAAGCCATAGATCTGGCCGCCCTGGGCGTCCTCCCAGATATAGATCGGGTGCCGGTCGGCGAGGAACGGCGTGACCCCGCCGCGCGGCTGGAACCAGTACTGCACCTGGCGCTGGATGCTGAACGGGACGCCGAGGTCGGCGAGCAGCTCCGGCGCCCACGGGCCCGGGGCGATCACCAACTGGCCGGCCGAGTAGGCGCCCCGGGCGGTCGTCACGCGTACCCCGTCGCCGGCCGGCTCCCACGAAGTCATCGGCTCGTCGAAGCGCAGCTCGGCGCCGGCCCTCGCGGCCAGGTCGAGGTGCGCGGCCACGGTCGCCTCGGGACGGACGAAGCCGGCCTTGGCCTCGTACAACGCGATCTCGTCGGGCTTGGGGGCGAGGGTGGGGAAGCGCCGGCGGATCTCGGACGCATCCAGGATCTCGTGCTCCAGGCCCCACTGCTCGGCGCTCGCGCGGCTGCCCGACACCGTCCGGCTCTCCGGCCGGCCGATCATCACGCCGCCGGTCAGCGTGATCACGTCGCGGCCGGAGTCGGTCGCGAGCCGGTCGTACAGCTCGTAGGAGCGCAGCAGCAGGGGCACGTACTCCGCGCCCTCGAAATACGACTGGCGGGTGATGCGGGAACCGCCGTGGCTGGCGCCGTGGGAATGCGCCGGGCCGTACTTGTCCAGGCCCAAGACCCGCTCGCCGCGGGCGGCGAGATGGTAGGCGGCGGCGCTGCCCATGCCTCCGAGTCCGACGACGATCACATCGTACGTGGCCATATGGCAACCCTCCGTCAGCGTCGGATGCGTTCGTGCTTCGGGTCGAACAGCGGCTCGTCCGCGACCGTGGCGACGAGACGGCGGTCGAAATACCCGATCCTGACCTCGGTGCCGGGCACGGCCAGCTCCGCCGGCAGCCAGGCATAGGCGATCGGAGCGCCGACGGTGTGCCCGTAGGCGGCGCTGGTCACGTAACCGACGGGCACGTCGCCGGCGAAGACGGGCTCGCGGCCCACCGGCACGGCGCCCTCGTCCCGCAGGACGAGGCAGGCGAGCCGCCGGTCCGGGTCGCTCGAGAGCACGTCGCGGCCGAGGAAGTCACCCCGGTCGAGACGCACCGCGAAGCCGAGGCCGGCCTGGTACGGGTCGTCCTCCTCGGTCATGTCGACGCCGTACGCCCGGTAGCCCTTCTCCAGCCGCAGGCTGTTGAAGGCGGCCCGGCCGGCGGCGATCAGGCCGTGCTCGCGGCCAGCGTCCCACAACGTGTCCCACAGCTTGAGGCCGTGCTCGGCGCTGGTGTAGATCTCCCAACCGAGCTCGCCCACGTAGGAAAGGCGCAGCATCGTCACCGGCACGGCGCCGAGGTAGCCCTCCCGCGCCTGGAAATACCGGAACGCGGCCGGCGAGACGTCGATGTCGGCCAGCGGGGCGACCACGTCGCGGGCGAGCGGGCCCCAGAGCCCGACGCCGCAGGTGGCGCCCGTGATGTCCCGGATCGTGACGCCGGCCGGGGCTCGGCGCAGCAGCCAGTCCAGGTCGAGTGGGCCGTTGACGCCGACCTGGAAGCGGTCCTCGGCGAGGCGGGCCACGGTGATGTCGCTGCGGATGCCACCGCCGGCGTCGAGCAGCAGCGTATAGACCACCGTGCCCACCGGGCGGTCGATGTCGTTGGTGGTCAGGGCCTGCAGGAAGGAGGCCGGGCCGATCAGTTCGAGGCGGGTCAGCGGGGTCATGTCGTAGAGGGCGACACGCTCGCGGGTCAGGCGGGCCTCGGTCTCGGCGATCGGCGACCAGTGCCGGCTCGACCAGTCGTCGCGCGGCGCCGGTGCGGTCGGTGGCGGGTTCGACGCGTACCAGAGCGGCCTCTCCCACCCGCCCGCCTCGCCGAACTCGGCGCCCAGCTCGAGCTGGCGGGCGTGGAAGGGGCTGACCCGCAGGTTGCGCACCGAGGGTGGGTCGAGCGGGTGAAGGATGTCGTAGACCTCGACGAAGCTGCGGATCGCCCGCTCGCGCACGTAGGCCGGCGCCAACTGGGCGAGGTGGAACCGGTTGAGGTCGCACTCGTGCAGGTCGATGCCGGGCCGGCCGTCGACGAGCCAGTCGGCGACCGCCTTGGCGACGCCGGCCGAGTGGGTGACCCAGACGGCCTCGGCAGTCCAGAACCCGCGCAGCTCGCGGGACTCGCCGAGCAGCGGGAAGCCGTCGGCGGTGAAGGAGAAGACGCCGTTGAAGCCGTCCACTCTTTCGGCATCCTGCAAAACCGGCAGAAGGTCGGCCGCGGCCGTCCACGACTCCGAAAAAGTGTCGGGGGTGAACGGCAGCATCGAGGGGTGCTCACCGGACGACAGCTCATCCAGTTCGACAGGCATCGGCTCGTGCAGGTAGGAGCCGACGCCGAGGCCTTCGCCGTGCGCCCGGAAATAGAGGTCCCGGTCCTGGTGGCGCAGGATCGGCAGGTCGTCCGAGGCGCCGGCGGGCGTCGTGCGCACGTATTGGTGCGCCATCGGCAGCAGCGGCACCGGCACGCCGGCCATTTCGCCGATCGCCGGCCCCCAGAAACCTGCGCAGCTGACGACGACGTCGGCCGGATAGGTCTCGTCGCCCGCCCGCACGCCGGTCACGGCCCCGCCGGCCCGCTCGATCCCGGTGACCCGGGCGTGCGCGACGAACCGGGCGCCGCGCTCGATCGCCCGGGCCGCCTGCACCTCGCCGGCCCGGATCGCCAGCGCCAGCCCGTCGCTGGGCACGTGCAGGCCGCCGAGCACCCGGTCCTTGTCGAGCAGGGGAAAGAGCACGGCGCACTCGGCCGGGTCGACCAGCGTGGAGCGAGTGCCCCACGACTGGCCGAACCCGTGACGCCGATGCAGTTCCCGCAGCCGCGCCGGGGTGGTCGCGACCTCCAGGCTGCCGACCTGGCGAAAGCAGTCCAGGCCGACATATTTCTCGACGGTGTAACGCGCGAGGCGGGCCATCGTCCGCGACGGGTTGGTCTGGAAGACCAGTCCCGGCGCGTGGGAGCTGGACCCGCCGGTGACGGCGAGCGGGCCCTGCTCCAGCACGGTGATGTCGGTCCACCCGCGTCCGGTCAGCTCATCGGCGAGGGCGCAGCCCACGATGCCCGCACCGATGATCACGACCCTTGGCCCCGGCATGTGTCAGCTCCCGGCCGGGATCCAGGGCTTCCAGGTCGCCTCGTGCTCGTTCACCCACTTCTCGGCGGCCTGGTCATCGCTCATGCCCTGGTTGGTGATGTAATCCGAGACGAGGTTCTGGTCGTCGTTGGTCCAGTGGAAGTTCTTGATGAGCTGGTAAGCGGTGCTGTTCGCGTCGGCGAACTTCTTGCTGGCGACCTTGTCGAGGTCGTAATCGGGGTAATCGCAGGCGACCTTCTTCGGGTCGCTGTCACAGCCCGTGGTGTAAGCAGGGAGCTTCACCCGGACGTACTTCTCCTTGGAGAAGAGCCACTGCGGCTCGTAGAAGTAGAAGAGCAGCGGCTTCTTCTGCGCCGTGGCCTGCTGCGCCGCCTTGATCAGCGCCGCCTCCGACCCGGAGTAGACGACCTGGTAATTGAGCTTGAGGTTCTTGACCAGCGCCTCGTCGTTGGTGACGTAGGACGGGTCGCCGTCGAGCAGCTGGCCCTTGCCCTTGGACTCCGAGGTCTTGAAGAGGTCGGCGTACTTGTCGAGGTTCTTGTAATCGGTGATGTCGGGGTACTTGTCGACCATCCACTGTGGGACGTACCAGCCGATGACACCCTTGTTGCCGGTCGAGCCGACCTCGACCGCGACCTTCTTCTGCGTGATGTAGGTCGCCTTCAGGTCGTCGTGGCCCCAGTTCTCCAGGACCGCGTCGACCTCGCCGGTCTCGAAGCCCTGCCAGGAGATCTCCTCCTTCAGGTTCTTCTTGTTGACGGTGTAACCGAGCTTCTTGGTCAGCAGGTAACTGACGACGGCGGCATCGGCCTCGTAACCCACCCACGGGTTGACCGCGAGGTTGACCGTGCCCTTGGTGCCGGACGGGGCGGTCGTTGCGCCTGCGTCCGACTTGGCGCCACCGCAGGCGGCCAGACTCATTACCGCGGTCGCGGCAACGATCACGCGATATCTCATGAACGGGGTCCCTTCACAGTATGGAAACCTTGGGTCAGGCGATCGAGGAGGATACCGAGCAGGACTATGGCGAATCCCGCGGCAAGGCCCTTTCCGAAGTCCTCGCGTTGCGAAAAGCCCGCGACCACGTCATATCCAAGGGCTCCCGCGCCGACCAGTCCACCGAGGACGACCATCGCGAGCACCATCACGATCCCTTGGTTGGCGGCGAGCAGCAGGCCGCCGCGCGCCATCGGCAACTGCACCTTCCAGAGCAGCTGCATCGGGGTGGAGCCGGCCGAGGTGGCCGCCTCGACCACGGTCGGCGGCACGTCCCGCAGTCCCCGCTCGACCAGCCGCACCACCGGCGGCACGGCGTAGACCCAGCCGGCCACGATCGCGGTGAAGCGGGTCGCCCCGAAAAGCGCCACCGCCGGCAGCAGGTAGACGAAGGAGGGCATGGTCTGCGCCGCGTCCAGCAACGGTCGAAGGACGGTCGCGAGCCGGTCGTGGCGGGCGGCCAGGATGCCGAGCACGATTCCCGCGATCATCGTGAGCACGATCGTGACCAGGACCGACGCGAGCGTCTGCATGGCGTGCTGCCAGAGGCCCAGGCCGGCCACTCCGGCCGCGGCGAGCGCCGCCAGCGTGGCCGCGCGCCAACCGCTGAGCACGGTGCCGAACGCGGCCACGGCGAGCGCGAAAAGCCACCACGGCGTGGTCACCAGGAGGGTCTCCAGCGGGTTGAGCAGGCCAGAGCTGACCACGTTCTTCAGGCCCTCGGTGGCGTCGTACCAGTGCAGCGAGATCCAGTTCGAGACGTCGTTGACCGGCGCGGCGAAAGAGACCTGCGGCAGGTGGTCGCCGATCGGCAGCAACGCGACGACCACGGCCGCGATCAAGGCCGCGACGGCGATCCGCCAGTCGACCCGCCGCCGGCGCGAGGCGGCGCCCGTGGTCACCCGGTCGAGCACCACCGCCATGATCACAATGGCCAGACCGGCGTCGAAGGCAGCGCCCACGTTGACCCGCTCCAGGGCCTCCATGATGTTCTGCCCCAGGCCGGGCGCGTCGATCAACGCGGTGATCACCACCATGGACAGAGCCATCATGATCGTCTGGTTGACGGCGAGCACGATCGTCGGACGGGCCATCGGCAGCCGCACCTTGCCGAGCAGCTGCCACCGGGTCGACCCGAGGGCGGTCGCCGCCTCCACGGTGACCGGCGAGACCTCGCTGATGCCGAGCGCGGTGATCCGGATCGTCGCCGGGATCGCATAGATCAGCGTAGCGACCACCGCGGCCGGCTGGCCGATCAGGAAGAGCAGCGTCATCGGCGCGAGGTAGGCGAAGGTCGGCAAGATCTGCATGACGTCCAGCAGCGGCCGCAGCGTCGCGCCGACCCACGGCACCCGCGCCGAGAGCACGCCGAGCGGCACCCCGAGCGCCACCGACAGCAGCACCGCCGACAGCGTCAGCACCAGCGTGTCCACGCTCTCCTGCCACAGCCCGAGAACGCCGAAGGCCAGGAAGCCGCCGAGGGTGAGCAGGCCCGTGCGCCACCCGGCCAAGACCAGAGCGATGGCCGTGGCGGCGGCCACCAGGCCCGCGAAGCCGAGCCCGTAAAGCCCGGCCTGCACGGCGTTGACCAGCAGCCGCACGCCGAGCCGCAGGTAGTTCACGCCGTAAAGGAAGACCGGGCTGCTGTCCCGGTTGGCGTCCACCCAGGCACGCACGTCGTTGAAGAACCGGAACGCCGCGGCGTTGTCCGAATCCGCGGGCCCGGTGGTGCGGAAGGCGAAGTAGGCGCCGACGGTCAGCACGACCAGGCCCGCCAGAACGGTACGAGTCCTGATCAGCCCCCGGCCCCGGCGGACGGCGCCGTCGCTGCTCACGGCCGGCACCCGGCCGCCGGGCCGGATCGTGGGCGGCGTGACAGTCGCGGTCATGGGCGGGCCACCTGCCACGCGGCTGGGTGCCGCTCGGTGCAGGCGGTCATGCCGGCACCTGGCGGTGGTGGCCGATCAGGGCGGGCAGTAGCTGGTCGACGTCGACCACGCCGACGCGGCGGGCGCCCTCGACGACCGGGACGGGGCGGCCGGCTCGCAGCACCCGGTCGACCGCGTCGCGGATCACGGTCGCGTGGCTGAGGGGCTGGTCCTCGCAGACTTCGTCGCGGGTCGCGTCCCGCATGATCCAGCGCAGGGTGAGGACGTCGGCGCGGGGCACATCCCGGACGAAGTCGGCCACATAGTCGTCGGCCGGCGCTCCGACCAGCTCCTCCGGCGTGCCCACCTGGATCAGATCGCCGTCGCGCAGCACCGCTATCCGGTCACCCAGGGTCAGCGCCTCGGCCAGGTCGTGGGTGATGAAGACCAGGGTCTTGCCGACCTCGGCGTGCAGGCGGCGCACCTCGGCCTGCATGTCCCGGCGGATCAGCGGGTCGAGGGCGCTGAACGGCTCGTCGAACAGCAACACAGCGGGGTCGGTGGCCAGCGCCCGCGCCAGGCCGACCCGCTGCTGCATGCCGCCGGAGAGCTGGTCGGGATATTGATGCTCATGCCCGTCGAGGCCGACCAGCTCAAGCACCTCCGCGGCCCGCCGGTGCCGGGCCGCCTTGCCCATCCCCTGGATCTCCAACCCGTACGCCACGTTGTCCAGCACCTGGCGGTGCGGCAGCAGGCCGAAGTGCTGGAAAACCATGGCCACCTGGTGCCGGCGCAGGTCACGCAGCTGCTTGGCGTTCATGGCGCGGACCGGCGAACCGTCGATGCTGATCTCGCCGCTCGTCGGCTCGATCAGCCGGGTCAGGCACCGGACCAGCGTGGACTTCCCGCTGCCGGAGAGCCCCATCACCACGAAGACCTCGCCCGCCGGCACCTCGAAGCTGACGTCGCGGACCGCGGCCAGGCAGCCCGTCTTGGCGCGCAGCTCGGCCCGGGGCAGGTCACCCAGCGGTGTGCCGACCACCCGCTCCGGCCGGGGACCGAACACCTTCCAGAGATGCTCCACGGTGATCGTCGCTGTCATGTGTTCCCCTGATCTACGGTCGCGCCAGAGCTGAGCTGATGAGGTCGGCGGCCCGCTCCCCGATCAGCAGGACCGCCACCACCGGATTGACCGAAGTCATCGTAGGGAACACGGAGGCGTCGGCGATCCGGACATTGGGAAAGCCGCGCAACCGCAACTCGGGGTCGACGACCGCCAGCTCGTCGGTGGTCGCGCCCATCCGGCACGTGCCGGCCGGGTGGTAAACGGTGTGGTGCACGGCCCGGCCGTACGCGGAGAGCTCCTCGTCCGAGCGCACCTGCGGCCCCGGCGCGATCTCGCGGGCGATCCACGACGCGAACGGTTCGGTGGCGGCGACCTCGCGGGCCAGCCGCAGCCCGTCGACGATCGTCTTCTCGTCGTACCCGCCGGGGTCGGTGAAGTAGCGGAAGTCCAGCAGCGGCTTGGTCGCCGGGTCTGCGTCGGCCAGCGTCAGCCGTCCCACGCTGCGCGGACGGGGCACGTTGGGCGTCATGCCGAAGCCGTGCTCGGGCACGTCGTAGCCGAGCCGCTCGGTGTTCACCGTGAAGGGGATCTGGTAGAGGTGGAACATCAGGTCGGGTCGCGCGGCCGCCGGGTCGCGCCGGACGAAGAGCCCGGCGTCGGAATCCATCGCGGACATCGGCGGGATCGGGCGGCTCGCCTCCCAGAGGATCAACGACTCCGGGTGGTCCAGCAGGTGCTCCCCGACGCCGGGCAGGTCGGCGCGGACGTCGATGCCGAGGCGGCCCAGTTCGGCCGCGGGTCCGATGCCCGAGAGCAGCAGCAACCGCGGGGTGTCGATCGCGCCGGCGCTCAACACGTACTCGTGGCGGGCCTTGATGGTCTTGATCTCGTCGCCCTGCCGGACCGTGACGCCGGCGTCCGGGTCGAGGTGGAACGCCCAGGTCGACGTCATGATCGTCAGGTTGGGCCGGTCGAGGTGCGGATGCAGGTAGGCGACCGAGGACGAGGAGCGCACGCCGGTGTCGGGGTAGTAGCCGACCGGGAAGAAGCCCGTGCCGTCGGCGAACGGCGCCGCGTTGAAGTCCTCGTAGATCGGCACGCCCAGCGCGGCGTGGCACGAGCTGACGAAGTCGCTGGTCAACGGGTTGCGGTCGCGCTCGGCGACCGGCGTGATGTTGATCGCCAGCCGCTTCCACAGGGGAAGCATCTCCTCGTAGGACCAGCCGGCCGCCCCGGCCGCGACCCAGTCGGCGAAGTCCTCCGGCGGCGGCAGAAAGCTGATCATCGTGTTGTGCGACGAGCAACCGCCCAGGACCTTGGCGCGCGAATGCCGCAGCGCCGAGTTGCCGCGCGGCTGAGGGACGATCGGGTAGTCGTAGTCGTACTCCGTCTCCAGCAGGTTGAGCCAGTTGCGCAGCTCGAGCACCTGCTTGTCGCCCACATCGGAGGGCCCGCCCTCGATCAGGCAAACGCGCACGTCCGGATCGGCGGACACCCGCGACGCGATGACCGATCCGGCAGTCCCGCCACCGACGACGACCACGTCAAACTCGATCGTTTCCAGCTCGCCACCCTCCGCCGAGTTGGTGATCAACCAATCATCTGGCTCCACGAGCGGTCAATGCCATCCGCGGACTTTTACATCAGTGCAACAAACCACGCCCAGGGGCAACATCCACCCCGTCTCGGTACGCTGCGGCGATGGCGTACCTCGACGCGCCGCCGCTGGCCATCGCCCACCGCGGCGGCGCCGCGGCCGGCGACGAAAACACGGCGGCGGCCTTCGAGCACGCCGTCAAGCTGGGCTTCCGGTACGTGGAGACCGACGTGCACGCCACCGCGGACGGCGTGCCGGTCGTCTTCCACGATGCCACCCTGGTCCGCCTGACCGGCCGCCAGGGCCGGGTCGACGCGCTCACCGCGGCCGACCTCGCGACCGTACGCGTCGGCGGCGCCGCCGCCATCCCGCGGCTGGACGAAATCCTGGACGCCTGGCCGGAGATCCGCTTCAACATCGACGTCAAGTCGGACGCCGCCGTGGCCCCGGCCGTCGCCACGATCACGGCCACGGGAGCCCGGGGCCGCGTCCTGCTCGCCTCGTTCAGCGACAGCCGCCTGACCCGGATCCGTGCCCTGGCCGGCCCCGAGGTCGCCACCTCCCTCGGCCGGCGCACGGTCACCAGGCTGAGGCTCGCCTCCCTGTTGCCGGCGGCCGGACCGCGGCTGCCGGCCTCGGCGGTGGCGGCGCAGGTTCCGGCCCGGCACGGCCCGCTGACCGTCGTCGATCGGCGGTTCCTGACCCTGTCCCACCGGCTCGGCCTGCAGGTGCACGTCTGGACGATCGACGACCCGGCCGAGATGCGCCGCCTGCTCGACCTGGGCGTCGACGGCATCATGACCGACCGCCCCGAGGTCCTCCGCGACGTCTACGAGTCTCGGGGCCTCCGGCTCTGACCCGGCTCCGGCGACGCCCGATCGGCTTCGCCCTCGTGATCCCCCGGCGGGGTGAATAAGCTTCGAGAAATGCGGGGTGAATGGCGTCCCACCAATCTTCACAGGTGATTCTTAGGTCCGGTGGGCCGAAGATGTTCTACATTTCTCGAGCAAGGGCGGCCACCCGACGAGTCCCGGGATGGTCCGCCGAACGGCTACCGAGGAAACCCCTGCTCAGCGAAGTTTTTTGTGATCTTGGTGAACTCTGGACATCATCCGTTCGGACGATGTCCGGGGTTCGACGACGTACCCTATTTCTTCTTTAAGTTCAGGACAAGAATTCCTCAATTTCCCGCTGTCAATTGCATTTCCGCTGGCCGGCTCTTACCGTTCGGGTGCCGGCGGGACTCGGCCGGAAGGATTAGCTGGGGAAAAAGAGGTACTTCGCATGCGCAGGTCGCCCTACCGCCGTGCGGCCGCCCGTTCCGGCGGCAACCGCCGGATACTCGCGGTCGGCGCCGTGATCGCCGCACTCGGTGCGGTCATCGCGTTCACCACGATCTCCAACGCTTCTACTACGCCGAGCACGCCCCCCGGGAGCGACGCCGGCAAAATCGTCAACGGCCAGGCGATCCTGACGGACACCTGTGTCGACTCCAAGCTTCCGGCACACACCGGCTTCCAGGACGGCAACCGCTGCGTCTCCACCGAGTTCGGCGAGGTGGGCACCGACGTGAACAACCCGTCGCTGCTGATCACCCAGGCGCCCCGCTCGGTGGCCGTCAACACTCCCTTCACGCTGAAGGTCAGCACCCGCAACCTGATCCGCGACCGGTTCCTCGCCGCCGGCAAGGGCGGCTACTACGTGGAGAGCTCGGTCCTCAAGAACGGCCTGGTCCGCGGCCACTTCCACACCGCCTGCCGCATGCTGAGCACCACCAAGCTCGCGCCCGCCCCCGACCCCGTGCCGGCGTTCTTCGTCGCCACCGAGGACACCAAGGGCGGCGCCGCCCCCGACGTGGTCACCATCCAGGTCCCGGGCCTGCCCGCGGCCGGCATCGCGCAGTGTGCCTCGTGGGCCGGTGACGGTTCACACCGCGTCCCGATGATG
>Ga0307508_10003700_pt1 | contig 15326 bp, 17 predicted proteins | sample 9_EM_MG_FD_203089 | JGI IMG/M metagenome (GOLD analysis project Ga0307508, IMG submission 203089) | Populus trichocarpa ectomycorrhiza microbial communities from riparian zone in the Pacific Northwest, United States - 9_EM | ecosystem: Host-associated > Plants > Roots > Unclassified | place...
CATATCGCTCTGTTTACCGACGTTGAAGAGTGGCATGGCACGTACCAAGGTACGTGTACAGCTCTTTTCGAAGTGTGAATGTTGCGGTTCTCGATGCGTTGGTCCGAATCGATCGTGGGGTGTTCACGTCAGGGGCTGTGATGCGAGGTCACACGCTGTTCATTCGCGCAAGATCAGGAGGCGGTACATAGACTTACCTTCTCTGATTATAGCAAACTGCTCGCAAGACGACCGGTGGCAAACATCCCCGCGTGCAACACCAACTCGCCATCAAACAGATCAATAAAAATGTTGCGGCAAAGGTAGACACGCCACGCTCCCTTGTCATGTCATCTACTCACTGGACCTTATCAGGCCCCTGCTACCGGAGGCGTGAAGAAGCCCCACAGGTTCCGTCCGGGTACTGTCGCCCTACGTGAAATCAGGCGGTACCAAAAGTCCACCGAACTCTTGATCCGCAGGCTGCCTTTTCAGAGGCTCGTCCGAGAAATCGCGCAGGACTTCAAGGTTTGTCTGTTCCCATCGTTCCGTCGATATGCTTCCAACTCATCGTCATTATTCAGACCGACCTTCGTTTCCAAACCTCAGCTGTGTTGGCCCTTCAGGAGGCCAGCGAGGGTGAGATCGTTCTTTTGTATGCACTTGGACAGTGACTGACTCAAACATCTAGCCTACCTCGTCTCTCTCTTCGAGGACACCAATTTGGCTGCCATCCACGCCAAGAGGGTCACCATGTAAGTTACATTCATGGCCTTTTGTTTATCCTCCCGTGCTTGCACCCTACAGTCAACCCAAGGATCTGGCGCTCGCTCGCCGCCTTCGCGGTGAACGCGCCTAATTGGAGACCAATTATCCGTAGTCACAATTATAGAGTGCCACTGTTCGTATGTACCATACCATTGCGAGTGAAGGACAGCGATTGGGGGGGAATATGGTATAAAGACACCGTAATGTGAATAAAGTGACAAATAATCTGATGTGAACCTAATCCAAATATCAGAAATTTTACCAAGAAATGATATCCTCCATCCTCAATCAATCATCGTCTTCATCTGAAGCCACGCGTACCGTCGCCGATCGCGGGGAGGGCTGGCGGCTATTGGCGGGCCGGCTCTGGCTGCGGTGGCGCGGCGGATTTTCCAGACGCTGCTGCTGTTCACGCACCTCCTGCGCTGTCAAGGGGTAACTCTGCAAACATTTCAACTCAAACGTGCAGGGCAACACGTCCCCACAATGTTCCTTCACGAACGTTTCGTTGGTGACGAGCCCTCCAAATCTCGACGCAGAGCCAAGCCAGTCAAGCCGCTTCAGACCCTCTCCGAGACGCCCCCCCGGCGCGTTCGAGTCCGTAGACCGGTTAAATCGGTATCCCTCCCATATCTGCCGTTTCCTCGCTCCCGGCAAGTTTTCGTATTCTTTCTTCGCCACGTCCCCGTACAAGTACGCGGATATTGCATCCAACACCTCTCCGCACGTGATGCCCAGCTTGGGGTTCTGTGCGCGTGCCTGGATCATCCATGGGAACGTACGGGAGATGATGCGGACGTGCGTCAGGCGCGGGTGTGTCGCGGGCGCATTCCGTCCTTTTATCCAGGATCGCCTGGATTCGGTCGTCCGATAGCAGTTGCTGGTTTGGAAGAGCATGTTCCACCTGAGATAATCATCTTGTGTGTCGGCCGGCGGAGCGAGAAGAGGGTTGAGCTTAATGGCAGCCCCAACAATCTTTGCCAAGAACGGCTCAAGAACGGGTCCATCTGTACGACGGACAGGGTACGTTAACAAAAAAGGGCGGTTCAGATCCAGGAACAAGCAGGACGTACAGTGGGGTCCTTCTGCAAAGGAATTCATTCGATCGGCATTGTTAGTCCACCGGAACGCGGCGTCTCCTGGCTTTGCAGGAATCTGGATGGGTGGTGGTGGCTGTTGAGTCGGGTGTTGCCATGGTATATTATATCCTCCATACGCCGGATGTGGTGACATCCCTGGAAACATGGGCCACGCAGCAGCTGCAGGTGTAAAAGGACCCATAGGGGGCGGCGGAGCTACCGGAGGCCACATACCAGGGAGGGGTTGGTTAAAAGGGTTGTACCCGGTTGCTGGGTGTTGACCGGGCCAAGGGTGCGGGGGCATTGGGTTCGGAGGTGGGATCGCTTGAGGTTGTCCCCACGGCGTGCCATGCAATGACGTCGGATAGCCTGTAAAGTCGGCGGAAACTTGAATAGCAGGAGGGCCCTGTGGCCCACCATATGCTGGATATGGCATTCCAGGAGAAACGGGAAGGGCGGACGGGGCAGGGAAGTATGAACCCGGAGGGTCGGCTGAACGTGGTTGAGTAGCAGGTGTGCCGTGCACGCTGGGCATCGGCGGGATAAATGGGGTAGTGTTGTATGGCGTGGGGGGATAGTATGGGTAGTTCATAGGAGTCTGTGGTTGTTGAGCTCGAGATGGGAATTCCCCATGATCCAGGGTGGGAACGGGAGGAGGCTGAACTATGCCCTCGGGGGATGGCAAGGGAGGGATGAAGGGGGTGTTGGCCCCAGAAGGGTTGTCGTACAACATGCTTGATATACAAGGATATATATGTGCTTCAGATCGATACACTGCAAAACCTAGGTGGCGTAAGGTGATCAAACTGGTGAGAAATCAGAGGCTCGGAAAGTACCCACGGCGGGACAGAGTGCGCGTCAGGAGTGATTACAGAACAGATTGTGACTCGTACAGCTGAATGATGATGCAGTGACATGGGCCCAGGGATTCTGAAAGAGTCCGAATCACACCTTGATGGCACCCCAATCAGACACGAAAGAGTGTACTCCAAATCTTAGTTCTCAGAACTCATTCATAAAGCGGTGCACAGTTCGCTTCACTGCGAGAAGCCTGAACGAGCCGGAACTCAACTTCTACCTGTGCAGAAATGTCAGTCTGCCAGGCGAAACTGATGTGAAAAGATCTACCTGATAAGCAGATCCACAGGTAGTGGAGTCGAGTCGGAAAATTTGAGCAGACGTGGGAGATGAGAGGAGTGTTTTGTTCCGCCCTTCCCAATTAGGCAAAGTACCTGGTGGCTGCGTCACCGTCACACAGCCAGAGCGAAGGGCGATACCGACTTGCTGTGGATCCATCCGACAAGCCTCAGCAAGTACAAATTAACACCAGCATTCAGACGGCAGAGCAGGATATCCGGGTGCTGTAGCAATTTCCTATGCCAGTCAAACTTCCCTGCGTACAAATATCGTACAGCACAAATCATTTTCGGGAACTTGCCTACACAGTCGCACGGGCCAACGCTCAGGTACCTTCTCCGCTTGCGCCTGTGCCGCAGTCACGACATATTCAGGATTCCGCGGGTGGGCAATGCTGGCACCAAACCAAGAGGAGATTCGGAATTTTGACTCAAGACTCCCGCCCATCCTGATGGGTTCGACGTGGCAATTTGCTTCTTAACTCGTCCATTTGCACAATACTGGTGCACCGCTCGCTCAAGTTGATATAAGGGAAATAGCCGATGGACAAGGAAACGTCGGCGCATTCGCCGTATAGGGAAGACTATGTATGGAATGGCATCAAATTGTTAGTGAGTGGTTGGTAGTATGCGCTGAAATAAGGCTGCGTGCTGTTGAGAAGGACAAATGCATGGTTCACTGCACTTTGGGTAGGGTCGAGTAACTTTCGTGTTGACAGCTGTTGCTGCAACGTCTTCGTCATGCTCGGGAGTGATGCTATGAGCGGCTTCGTGAATGAAATCTCCCAGGGGTGGTGGTCGGGGTATGGCAATTTGCTCTCCGGTGGGGGCCCGCACGTGCCCCAACGGAATTTACCATTTCCTCGGCGCGCTGGCCCCTGTCGGACTCATTCGCAGGAGATGCGGTGCTCTTTGCAAGTAAGTTGATTGTATCGTTGTGATCACTCACGCTTCGTCGTGTCTTTGTGTAGCATTGGGTCGTTCCCAAGGTCTATGACTCTCGTTACTGCACGTTGCCGGTCGTGGCGTTCAAGGTGAGCCATCATCTCAGCCCGCGCTCTCCCGGAGATGTCCCTGTGAACATTCTGTAATTAGGATTCCCAGCTGTGATGTTATCCTCCCAATCGTGGCTCTTACTCGTATCGAGCGATAGGTTGGCAGGGGATTTTCTCAAGACCAGTCGCACTTATCCTGACCATGTCGCGACTCTCCGTTGTGCACTGGAACGACGCATATCGCGTCACCCCTCAAAAGATCTCCCCAAACGGTGATACGATCGACGTCACCCAGTTTGCTGCCCTCTTGGACGACATTCGACGCAGCTGGCGCCTGAGATCAGATGGGGAACGCGATGGCATCTCACTGTTATCTGGAGACCTGTTTTCGCCATCAGTCGAGAGTACAGTGACCCGTGGGAGCCACATGGTGAGGCGAGATTTTTTTTGTCCGGCCTTCTGAGTTGATCCTTGGCGTAGGTTCCAGTGATGAACGAGCTTGCACCTGATGTCGCATTGACGGGTTTGTACATTGTTGCGGGACCTGTGTAATCACTCTGCTAATGGGGTGCATTGCGTTGTTGAGGCAACCACGACTTTGACTTCGGTTTGGATCAATTCGGTTCGTTTGCTGCGCAATGCTGAGTACGCCGCTTTGTAGGATACCCACATCTTTCAAAGCTGGTCGATGACACGACGTTTGTAAGTCGGCTCTCTAACAGAGTTGCACGCAAGCTGTCTCATTTAACACTGAGCCCTGGCTTCTGAGCAACATCATCGACGAGAATACCAACGATGTTCCGGAACACCTACACCTCTTCAAGGTGCTAGAGCGGTCAGGCGTCAGAATCGGTATCATCGGCCTCGTCGAAGAGTCTGTGTTCCATAGCACTAGGATTGCATACTTTTGACACTGTTCTACAGAGACTGGATCAGCACCGTAACAGAATGGCCACCCAATTTTAGGTTCAAGGACATGGCAGAAACTGGTAGAAAATTATCACAGCGATTGTGCGGGGAGCATCGATGTGACCTTATTATCGCATTGACTCACTGTGGGTAGGGGGAATCTCATTCATGCATTTGAAGGTATCGCTGATACACTTCGTAGGGTCCCAAATGTAACATTATGACCTGCCGAAACGGGGATATTCGCTCACCCTTGTTGATAGGACATCCAGCTAGCTAAAGATTTATTAGCTTCATCTCCCTCCCTTCAAAATACTCGTTCTGTCGCCAGGGAACACGGTGTGGACATCATCCTGGGCGGCCACGACCACCACTACTTCGTATCGAAAGGTGTGACTACTTGGGAAGGATACGACATCTCGAATCCGAGCATTGGATCTGAAAGGGACAACGGTGACATACTGGTGGTTAAGAGCGGAATGGACTTCAGAGAACTGAGCGAGCTTACACTTGAGCTAGAGGATACCCCCCCAGGTAGCGTTAGGAAGAAAGTAATCAAGGCTATCCATGGTGAGTGTTCATTGTTATTTTGCCCTCATACAGAGAAGTTGAGTGGCTGTACAACGTTTGGTGTCTAGGTAAACGCAATGAGATCCGGCCTGGTATGCCATCTTCGAAGAACCTGCAGCAAATTCTTAATGGCCTGTTGTCGTCGGTATCTGAGGCCTTTAAAACACCTATATGCATCACCGAAGTAGAACTGAATTTGCGATCATTGTTCTTGCGCACAAACGAAGTACGTGGATTTGCTCAGTTGGCCAGGATGACTTATACTCTTTCCTGTGCAGTCGGCGGCAGGCAGTTGGTTCGCAGATGCCTTGAGGCACGTATATGCTGATGCGCTGTATGCGAAATATGGCAGCGGTTCTGATGGGGTCCTCATTTGTTCCGGGACGCTGCGAGGAGACTCGCTGTATTCTGCAGGTGTGGGTCTTTCTAGCAGATGGTGACTGCACGAACTGCCTAGAGACTTTACCCTTTGATGATCCCATCGTTGTCCTGGAGCTAGACGGGGAATCCTTGTGGGATGTGCTCGAGGCGGTGGTATCTAGATATCCAGCACAAGACGGGCGAGTGGTCGTTCCGTGATGTTGATGAAACTACCTTGACGAGCGGTTCATGGAATCTTCCCGACCATATCCGGCTTACGCGTTTCCTGGGATTCTCGTCGCCCGCCTGGTCAGCGTGTACTTGGGGTTTGGCTCTTGCAGGAGACCCCTAACGCTCCGTTGGGACGCCTTGGTATTAGCTCTGGTATAGGGACCCCGCCTTTGTGGATGGAGAGTTTATCAAGAGGGAGAAAAACGGCCGGACATACAAGATCGTAACGCGTGAGTATATGGCTATTGGTCATTGTGGACATACAGCCCTCCTTGGACATAAATATCTGATTCGCGACGAGAATGGAAAGCCGATAAAAAATACGATGGAAAGAAGGTTCAGCAAGGGAGTGGGGAGGATGACAAGAATGGTCATGACTCGGAGACGACCTACGAGGAAGACCTGTTTGTGATCCATCCAGCCGTGGATGGAAGATTTAAAGACGTGGCAAGAAGCTAGTTCAGTCCTCGTACACTATACAGTGTACAAACAAGACTCAGTTTCCACAAGACTACACGTCGTTATCAGTATGTGCGAAGTGTGTGTTTCGCTCTCGGTCAGTGAGTGTTCAGAATCTCAGATTTCAGTCACCTCGCTTTCCCTCGAAAAAAATCGCAAGTGTCATTCTTGGTCGTCGGGAAGGCAAAATAAACCTTGAGTACTTTGAGTTTTCTGAAAGGGTGCCTGACAGTGACGCCTGTCACCAACATAGCGGCATTGTGTTCAGATATTTCCCCACCATGACCACAACTCAGTGGCCGCACTGGCGTGCCTGCTGAGGCCTGAGGGAGACCTGGACTTGAAATGAACGTACGTGGAGTTTGTTTGACTTTACATCGCTACAACCAATCGCCAAAGGACGGAACAGGAAAGTCGTCCATTTTCACAGGCACATCAGTTGATGTAGTTGTGGACCGCATTAAGATCGATCAATCGGAACGCCACGGTCCCCGGCTATATCGCATTCCGTGATTTGCCCTGGTGGCCGGACGGAGGCCATGTTCATGAGCCGTCTCACCGCAAGTCATGATATCCAGGTACGTTGCATTCTGGTCGTTTTCTCACCAGGCACTTGGTATGTGACTAGTTTCGTTACTCGTACGGACGACCGTTTCACGCCATGCCTTTCCCTGAGCCCCTGCGGGAATAATGAGGCCAGATTTTCTCCGTCGTACTCATTGGTCTAAGCACCGTGGCCAATCATATGGCATGCCCAGCCAGCAACAACATTCGTAAGTCTCGACATGTATCTTTTTCTCCTTGCTGCCTTGCTGTGACGGAGTAGCAGATAGGTACGCCCGACCTCTTCGCACAGGCATGTACGCTGGGAAAATGGGCTATGTGCAGGAGCGTGCAGAGGGTGGGGTCCCCGTCTCTGTATAAAAAAGAACAACTCACCATCAGCAAAAAGCATCCCATCGCCTCTCAAACAATCCAACTCAGTCACTCTACCATCAAAAAGATGTACTTCCGCTTCTCTACCCTTCTCCCCGTCGCTGCCCTCGTTGCTGTCGTCGCTGCTGCACCCAGCGAGCTCGAAGCTCGTACCGACGGCGTCTCCCAATGCAACACCGGCTCGATGCAATGCTGCGCCACGACCCAAACTGTAAGATTTCCCGCTCTTTAGGCTCTCGCTCTTTGCGCTAACCGCGGTCTGACTCACAGTCGTCTACCACTACGCTCAACTACTTCAGCGGACTGCTCGGGACCGCCCTTCCCAGCCTCGACGGTCTCCTCGGGTTCGGCTGCTCCCCGATCACCGCCATCGGCACGGGAACTGGTGCTTCATGCACCCAGCAGCCAGTCTGTTGCACTGGCAATAACTTTGTAAGTTGACCGTTTTTTCATCTGAGAAAGGCCAACGTTACTGATCATTCTCCATCGTAACGTAGAACGGGTTGATCAACCTCGGTTGCTCTCCCATCAACATTAACTTGTAAACTGTGTCCAAGTTCGCCACATTGGCTCTTTCTCTTTTAGTCCGAATAGGGTCTATGGTATTTCGAATGTAGATCGCATGTAAAGGGATCGCAGTGATCGAATGAATAAATGTCCTGTCGGTGTTAGAATGCGGCTGAAAGAAAAATGGCCTCGTTGAGGGATAATCAGCTCAGGAGATCATTTTGAGCCGCGCAAATCCAGGGCGACTCGGATCACAAAAGGAAGTGATGTACTCCCGCGTGATAACTTGAAGCAGCACACCAATTGAGCTGTGGCGCAGATTGGCAAACCTTGTCTCTCGGAGTGAGTATCGTGGCAGGATCATAACCAGGGCGCTCCGTGTAACGCGCTGCCGATCTACTGCCCTCATTTGCAGTGCCCCCGGTGGAGGGACGCAGGACGTGACCATCGATGAAATGAGCTTTACGCTGGAATCCTTGCTCCTCGATAAACAAGTCGAAAGCCCTTAAAAGTCGTTGCAGCTTTCAGACCAATCGATTATCGACCCGTCACATGTTACAATGGTCCCTTGAACGAACAGTCTGCCGGACCGAATGCGCCGAAATCCAGTTTGGGCGCGTTCCCACGCTGGCATGTCCCGGAGAAAGAGGCACTATAATTTTTTTTATGACATAGGTTCAACACCATTTCAACCTGGTGCCGCGTCCGGTGATCGCTTTTGTTGACCTGTAACGTATCAAAGTCATTGGCATATTGACTAAGATATACCCCTTTCTGACCGTCATGCAGGCCAGAGGCCACTCAATGGCCTCAGGCCCGATACTCTTGGCCCCGTCAAATCCCGGCGCGCCAACATACCCCAAAGTGGTTAAGGTTCTCGAGGGCAGTTCCGTCTCAGTAGGTTATGATGTTTTTGGCCGCCTTAGGATCGATCGATCGGCACATTTATGGACCACGACAGCTATGTCATTGAATTCAGTGAGTTGCCAGTGATTCGATGTGCTGTCCCACAGTAAGTCGTGGTGATATTCAAGTACGTTGAATTCTGATCCTGATAGTCTCCGAGCTCAGGCACCGATATATCGCTAGTTTTGCATGATGGACGACCGCTTCACTCCATTCTTTCCCTGAGCCCCTGCGGAAATAATGAGGCCAAATCCTCCTCGCCGTGCTCATTGCGTTTTGATCGGTCCGAGCACCAATGAACGGTGGTCAATGCCCAGCCAGCCACAACACTCGTAAGTCGCGATAATTCAAGAAATATATGATTTCTTTTCTCCTTGAAGGCTTGCCGTGACGGAATAGCACTGGCAGGTAGGTACCCCCGACCTCTTCGCACTAGCATGCGCGCTGGACGAATGGGCTGAGCGCAGGAGCGTGCAGAGGGCGGGGGAAGGGGAATTCCTTTCTGTATGAAGAGTCGAGTCACAGAGCGGCTCACCATCAGCATAAAGCATCCCATCGCCTCTCGAACAATCCAACTCAATCACCCTACCATCAAAAAGATGTACTTCCGCCTCTCTGCTCTTCTCCCTGTCGCGGCCCTCGTTGCTGTTGTCGCTGCTGCACCCAGCGAGCTCGAGGTCCGTACTGACGGCGTTTCCCAATGTAACACCGGCTCAATGCAATGCTGCGCCATGACTCAAACTGTGAGATTTCTCTGCTCTTCACGTTTTCGCCCTTTGCGCTAACCTCGGTCCGACCCACAGTCGACTCCCACCACGCTTAATTACTTCAGCTCACTGCTCGGGATCGCTCTTCCCAGCATCGACGGTCTCCTCGGGCTCAGTTGCTCCCCGATCACCGCCATCGGTACGGGAACTGGTGCTTCGTGCACCCAGCAGCCTGTCTGTTGCACTGGCAATAACTTTGTAAGTTGACCTTTTATTCTTCTGAGCCCACGGGCGAAGGGGAACGTTACTGATCATTCTCTCCCGTAACGTAGAACGGGTTGATCAACCTCGGTTGCTCTCCCATCAACCTTAACTTGTAAACTGTTGAAAGATGGGAGCCGTCCAAGTTCGCCATGTCGTGTTTCCTTTCTCTCTTGGTCCAAATAGGGTTTGTGGTATTTCGTATGTAGATCGCATGTAAAGGAATTGTGATCGAATGAATGATAATCAGCTCAGAACATATTCTCTCGGTGATCAACGCAATGGTATGATCATTCGAGCTGCGCAAATCATCCAGGGCGATCACAAAGGAAGTGATGTATATTCCTGCATGACGACAAGTGGCAGCACGCCAATTGAACTGTGGTGGACATTGGTAGGCATTGCCTCGACTCGTGTCTTGCAGGACCACAAGCAGCGTGTTACGTGCAACGCTTCCCCAATTTATTACCCTTATGTACAATACTGCTACTGAAAGGACTCAGACGTTGGGCACAACCATCGAGAAAATTAATTTCGCGCTACTGGAATTTTTGTCAATGCTCTTCGTAAATGAGTGGACAGCCTTGAAAAGTCGTCCCGGCTGTTGAACGTTCAAACGTTGAACTACCAGCAATCGAGGGGGTTGGGCTGTGACTCCGGTTCTTGAACGTGAACGTCGTGGCTGTCCAGATCGAAAGGACCGAGATCCAGTTTTGGCGCGTCCCCACGTTAGCCATGTGATTGGAAACAACAAGCAAGCATTCGACGTCCAGAATTGATCGAGGCGTAAAATGTTTGTTATTACTTGGGGTTCAACAACGTTTCAAGTTTCAACATGGTGCCAGTGTCGGACCTCCTTTGTTGATCTGTGTTGTATCAAATTTACGATCACCAATGATTGACTGAGGTACTATCAACCCCTTGATCACATCATGCCGGCCACTCAACGCCCCCCATCAAATCCCGGTGCGCCAACGTACCCAAGTGGTTAAGGTTCTCGAGGGCAGTTCCGTCTCAGTATGTTATGACGTTGTAGGCCGCCTTAGGATCGATCGATCGGCACGTTTACGGTCCACAGCGGTGTTATTGAATGCAGCCTGCCGGTGATGGCAAGACGCACCATGTTCATGTGCCGTCCCACAGCAAGTCATAGTGATATTTATGTACGTTGCATCCTGATCAGTCTCACTCAGGCACCGACATATCACTAGTTTTACATGATGGACGACCGTCTCACTCCAAGTTTTCCCTGAGCCCCTGGGGAATTAATCATGCCAAATCCTCCCCGCCGTGTTCATTATGTGTTCAACCAGTCCAAGCACCAATGAACGGTGGTCATATGACATGCCTACTCAGTAACAATATTCGTAAACCTCGATGTTTCAAGAAATATGTGATTTTTTTTCTCCTTGTTGCCTTTCTGTGACGGAATAGCAAGTAGGTGCCCCCGACCTCTTCGCACCGGTATGTGCGCTGGGAGAATGGGCTGTGTGCAAGAGCATGCAGAGGGTAGGGGGAAGGGGCCCTCGCTGTATATAAAGTCCAGTCGCAGACTAGCTCATCATCAGCAAAAAGCATCCTATCGCCTCTCGAACAATCCAACCCAGTCACTCAGTACCATTGAAAAGATGTACTTCCGCCTCTCTACCCTTCTCCCCGTCGCCGCCCTCGTTGCTGTCGTCGCTGCCGCACCCAGCGAGCTCGAAGCTCGTACCGACGGTGTCTCCCAATGCAACACCGGTTCAATGCAATGCTGCGCCATGACTCAAACTGTGAGATTTCTCCGGTCTTCACGCTTTCGCCTTTTGCGCTAATTACGGGCCGACCCACAGTCGACTCTCACCACGCTCAACTACTTCAGCGGACTGCTCGGGATCGCTCTTCCCAGTATCGATGGTCTCCTCGGGCTCAGCTGCTCCCCGATCACCGCCATCGGTACTGGAACTGGTGCTTCATGCACCCAGCAGCCTGTCTGTTGCACTAACAATAACTTTGTAAGTTGACCTTCTGAGCCCGCAGGTCAAGGCGAACGTTACTGATCATCACGTAGAACGGGTTGATCAACCTCGGTTGCTCTCCCATCAACATTAACTTGTAAACCGTGTCCAAGTTCGCCACACCGGCTCCCCAAATAGATTCTTCTCTTCTGGTCCGAATAGGATTCACGGTAGACCATATGTAGATCGTATGTAAAAGGATTTGTGATCGATTGAATGCATGTCCTCTTGGTGTTAATGCGGCTGAAGGATAATCAGCTCAGCACTCTCTCTCAAATATAAAAACTCTCTTGGTGACCAACGCAATGGAATGATCATTTGAGCTGAGCAGATCCGGGGCGATCACAAAAGGAAGTAACACAAGTATACTCCCGCGTGACGACAAGCAGCTTAATATTGCCTCGAATACCCCGCAGGACTACAAGCAGCGCGCTCCGTGTGACGCATCGCCGATCACTCACAGTAGTACTCGCCACCGATGGGAGGTCGGGCATGACCGGTATGACCATTGGTGGAATTACCTTCACGCTGCTGGAAGATTTGCTATTCAATGAACGAGTGGAAAGCCCTGAATCACCGAGTTGATGGACCACCAGCAATCGACTCGGACTCGGAGGGGGTTGGGCTGTCAGACCAATCCCTTGAACGCGAACGGCGTAGCCTTCCAGATCGAAAGCGCTGAAATCCAGTTTTGGCGCGTTCCTGCGCTGGCCCTGCCTCGGATTGGATGCAATGGACAGCTGTCCGATTCTTCCATAAAGTACTATCAAGGCGTAAAATGTTTGTTACGGCCTAGTTCAACGACATTTCAACCTTGGCGTGTCCACCGTCACAGTGACTTCCTTTATTGAGCAGCTTAGATAAAGAAATAGATAAGATGTGAAAATAGAAGTTTGGCTCGAGCGCGAGCGAGAGACGTGCGAGGGACGAAATCAGGATTGATTAGATTGTCCCCTAAGCTACCAGCTTTACTTATACTAATTCTACTGAATTAATTAGCAATCCTATTGAGTCTCCTATACTCATGGATTGTATTGAGCTTACTACGCTGATGTGTGGCTTGTATATTTGCTTAGTAGCTTAGTATACAATAGTATTACTTAAGCTCGTACAACACTCCCCCTCAAGCCGCACTTAGGCCGAGTGTTTGAGCGTGCTGTGCGTGCTTTGGACGGGGTAAGGCTTTAGTAAATATATCAGCCATCATTTCGTCCATTCAACAGTATTCGAGTCGAGTGTTACGGTTGATCCGGGTAGGACCAAGTGTAGCCTCAGAAGAAGCTTCTAAGGTTCAAAGTATCAACGATAGTTGGTTCGAGGATTCAAGGTACCGACGATAGTCGGGTCAAGGGTTCGAGAGGAGCGTCCACTCAGAAGTAGGACGATGACTTAAAGAAGTCTGAGGGATTTCAAGGAGGTGAAGCTAGGTATATTCTGAGGAGGTCTAACTTAGGTTGCTAAGTACAGAGGTCTCGGTTTAAATAGTAACGGACATGGTGCACGGACCAAGATAGAAAAGTGAAAGTGAAAGTAAAACGGGAAGGAAGAGATGACTAATCATAAGGAGACAAAGGGGACGTTGTAGAACGTGTAGATAGGGTGAGACGAGGATATGGCAGAAGAGGGATTCGGGAATATACAAAGAAAGGGAAGCGAGAGAGTATCCGTGATATGAACAAGTGTTTCTCGACAAGAAAATAGAAAGAAAAGATGAATCGTAACATTACCCCCCTACTAGAATCAAGTCACAGACGAAGATATTTAAAGATCGGCAAACCCTCCTACTGGGGAGCCGGTAATGTTTCCGTAACCCGCGTCACCAAGGGTGTCGTTGCCGAAGTCAGAGGTAGGGGCGGTGGGAGGAGTGTTGCACGAATTGTTCCATTCTTTGGCAATGCTGTCAATCCATTGTTGCACGGAAGAATTCCCCAGGGTGGCTAAGACTTCCCGAGGGAGCCGGAGGGAGTTCGAACGGGAGGCTCAGGAGCTGCAAGAGCGAGTGGAGGATCGAGAAGAGGACGATGGGATGATAGGTGGGGGGCTACGTCGGAGGCGGGGGCAGCATCCGTAACGATGGCCGGGGGCGAAGCGGAGACACTTAGGACATTGGTAGAGACGGCAGTCCTTCTTCTGATGACCCTCTCGTCGACACATGAAGCAGGCATCATTGAATCTGGGATGAGACGGGGGGAGGATGGGGTCGGTCTGGTTGAGAAAGGCTTCTCGTCGGTCAGCTCTCTCCTGGGCTTCCTGAGCACGTAGGTAAGCGATTCGTTCCTCGTAAGAGGAGGGATGATCTGGGTGGTGACAGTAGAGGGAGCGGTAACGTCACGGGGCGGCATGGAGTTGGATCGGAGTTGACAATCTACGTCAATGAGGATATCCAATGCTCTGAGCTGGTTGAGGGCGGAGGTAAGCGTTCCTAAGGTCATCGATGGGCGAGTGTGTTTCTAAGGCAGTGTCAAAGGCAAGGTGGAGATGAGAGTCGGTGAGGAGGAGGGATAGAAGGATATTGTTATCCTCGTTGAATTCTTGGAGGCGAGAGGCAAAGGCGTTTGAGGAAGTGGACATAGTGGTTTATTTCTTGGAGGTGTGAGCAGATGAGGGGGAAAGGGAAGGGTGGAGTTTCTTATAGTCTGCAAGGGCGGACTTAGCATTTTTGAGATCCTGCTCAGGGACCCAAGAGTCTTCTTCGGCGGAGTATCCCTTCCATCGGATCAAGAAGAAGCAGTTAGTTGGGGTTCCGCGGTGGCATAGAATCTTCTCGACTTCGTATTCTTCTTCTCCCTGGATAAGATCCGGTGGTGGCGCAGGGAAGTTCTTTCCGTGAACAGAGTTCTCTTTGTACGGGGATAGAAGGGAAGCGTGAAACATGTTGTGAATACACCACGTTTTAGGGAGTCGGAGTTGGTAGACAATGGGGGAGAGGACTTTGGTGATGGTGAAGGGACCCTCGCGTTTTGGAGCAAACTTTGGGTTGGTAATGGAGCGTTTTAGGTTTCTGGCTTCAAGCCAGACATTGTCTCCTTTGTTGAAGGGGGTGAAGCCTTGACGGGTATGGGAGGCCATGACTTGTCGTGCTAGTTTGTGAGAGGCTAGAGCTTCGTCTCGGGCTGCGGTGAGGGATTTTAAGCGGGATTCGACTGCGGGGATAGAAGAGTCGGAGATGACAGAGGGGAGGGCACGAGGTTCATATCCCATCACGAGGTAGAAGGGAGATTGGCCGGTGACAGAATGAGGACGATGGTTATGGGTAAATTCGGTGTGGGAAATCTTTTTGGACCATGAGGAGGGGTTGCTGCCACAGAAGATGCAGAGATAAGTTTCCACTTCTTGATTGACGCGTTCCGTTTCTCCATCGGATTGGGGGTGGTAGGTGGTGGAAAGGGAGAGGTTGTAGTTAAGAATCCTTCCAAGTTCTCTGGCGAATGCAGAGGCAAATTGTGGACCATGATCAGAGATGATCTTGTTGTAGAGTCCATAGCGGAGGAAGACTTTGTGGAAGAAAAGGGAGGTGATTCCTTCG
>Ga0307508_10003701_pt1 | contig 15323 bp, 13 predicted proteins | sample 9_EM_MG_FD_203089 | JGI IMG/M metagenome (GOLD analysis project Ga0307508, IMG submission 203089) | Populus trichocarpa ectomycorrhiza microbial communities from riparian zone in the Pacific Northwest, United States - 9_EM | ecosystem: Host-associated > Plants > Roots > Unclassified | place...
GCCTTCAGGCCCAGGTGTTTGGCGGCCAGCAGCAGGTCGTCGATCGTCGGCACATGGCTGGGGGTCCAGCCGAGCTGGTGTGCCAGGTGCGCCGGCTCGGCGGCAATGTGGTGCAGCCGGGCGATCACGCACAGGGACTGCAAGGCGCTTGTGCCGAGCGGAAAGGCAGGTATGCCTGCTGGTGCTACGCCTTCCGCGTTTGCATGCTGATGCTCGACCTCGGCAGATGCCGGAGCTTTCATTCCTGGACCCCCCCCCCAAGGTTCTCTTCTTTTGGTTTCCTGACCTAGCATTTCAGCGTAGCGGATTTTCGAGCGGGTCGCTATCAGTAAGAAATGACCACTTGACAGTGGCGGACTTTTGGCGCGGCGGCGAAGTTCAGCACGCGCGCCGCATATTGATCGAAAGGGGTGCCTTGGGCTTCATTCCGTTTACTTTTGGTCTGTAGAAGCGGCGAGCGGCTTTTGTGCAGTGTTCATGTGTTGGCAGATCCAGCCCGGGGATCTATGGCAGGGCGCGTGGGCGAGAGGGCATTCCTATAATCCGGCCACACCCCTGAAGAGGCTGCCGGCTGCACGGCTCGACCCATGAACCCCGATTTCAAGCCCACCGACATCGAGCGCGCTGCCCAGGCCGCGTGGACTGCTGCCGACGCCTACCGCGTCACCGAAGACGCGAGCAAGGAAAAGTTCTACGCCTGCTCGATGCTGCCTTACCCCAGCGGCAAGCTGCACATGGGCCATGTGCGCAACTACACCATCAACGACATGCTCACGCGCCAGCTGCGCATGAAGGGCATGAACGTGCTGATGCCGATGGGCTGGGACGCCTTCGGCCTGCCGGCCGAAAACGCGGCCATCAAGAACAAGGTGCCGCCGGCCAAGTGGACCTACGACAACATCGCCTACATGAAGCGGCAGATGCAGGCCATGGGCCTGGCCATCGACTGGAGCCGCGAGATCACGACCTGCTCGCCGGACTATTACCGCTGGAACCAGTGGCTGTTCCTGAAGATGCTCAAGGCCGGCATTGCCGAGCGGCGTACACAAGTCGTCAACTGGGATCCGGTCGACCAGACGGTGCTGGCCAACGAGCAGGTGATCGACGGCAAGGGCTGGCGTTCGGGCGCACCGGTCGAGAAGCGCGAGATTCCAGGCTACTACCTCAACATCACGAAGTACGCCGACGAGTTGCTCGAGCACGTGAGCACCCAGCTCCCCGGCTGGCCGGAGCGCGTGAAGCTGATGCAGGAGAACTGGATCGGCAAGAGCGAAGGCGTGCGCTTCGCCTTCCCGCACACCATTGCGGGTGCTGACGGCAAGCTCATTGGCGACGGCAAGCTTTACGTGTTCACCACCCGTGCCGACACCATCATGGGCGTGACCTTCTGCGCCGTGGCGCCGGAGCACCCGGTGGCCGTTCATGCGGCAGCGGGCAACCCCGCCGTGGCTTCCTTCATCGAAGAGTGCAAGACGGGCGGCACCACCGAGGCCGAACTCGCCACGCAAGAGAAGAAGGGCGTGCCGACCGGCCTCACGGTGATGCACCCGATCACCGGCGAGCCGGTGCCCGTGTGGGTGGGCAACTACGTGCTGATGAGCTATGGCGACGGCGCCGTGATGGGCGTGCCGGCGCACGACGAGCGCGACTTCGCGTTCGCCAGGAAGTACGGCATCGACATCCTGGAGGTGGTGCACGTCGACGGCGAGCACTACAGCTACGACCACTGGCAAGACTGGTACGCCGACAAGCAGTGCGGCGTGATCATCAACTCCGACAACTTCAGCGGCCTGAACCACAAGGACGCGGTCGACGCGGTGGCCGCGGCGCTGGCCCACAAGGGCCTGGGCGACAAGAAAGTCACCTGGCGCCTGCGCGACTGGGGCGTGAGCCGCCAGCGCTACTGGGGCACGCCGATCCCCATCATCCATTGCGACGAGCATGGCGCCGTGCCGGTGCCCGAGCGCGACCTGCCGGTGGTGCTGCCCGAAGACGTGGTGCCCGACGGCAGCGGCAACCCGCTCAACAAGCACGCGCAGTTCCTGAACGTGAACTGCCCCACTTGCGGCAAGCCGGCGCGCCGTGAAACCGACACGATGGACACCTTCGTCGACAGCGCGTGGTACTTCATGCGCTACTGCGACGCACGCAACGACAAGGCGATGGTGGGAGCCGGCACGCAGTACTGGATGCCGATGGACCAGTACATCGGCGGCATCGAGCACGCGATTCTTCACCTGCTGTACGCGCGCTTCTGGACCAAGGTGATGCGCGACCTGCACCTGGTGAAGGTTGACGAGCCCTTCACCAAGCTGCTGACGCAGGGCATGGTGCTCAACGAGGCGTTCTCGCGCACCGACGGCGGCAAGGACTACTACTGGGCGCATGACCTCGACATCGTGCGCGACGAGCATGCGAACGTGCTGTCGGCGGTGAGCAAGGCCGATGGCAAGCCGGTCACCTACGAGGGCTGGACGACGATGTCCAAGTCCAAGAACAACGGCGTCGACCCGCAGGACCTGATCGAGCGCTACGGTGCCGACACCGCGCGCCTGTTCGTGATGTTCGCCTCGCCGCCCGAGCAGACGCTGGAGTGGAACGACGCCGGCGTCGAAGGCGCACACCGCTTCCTGCGCCGCGTGTGGAACTACGGCGTGAAGAACGCCGAAGCCTTGCGTGCGCGTGGCGACAACAGCGGGAGCGACGGCGAAGAGGCCAAGGCCCTGCGCCGCGAGGTGCACACCGTGCTGCGCCAGATCAGCTACGACTACGAGCGCATGCAGTACAACACCGTCGTCTCCGGCGCGATGAAGCTGCTCAATGCACTCGAAGCCTTCAAGATCGGCGCACCGGGCGTCATCCGCGAGGCCTTCGGCATCCTGCTGCGCGCGCTTTACCCGGCTTGCCCGCACATCACTTGGCAGCTGTGGCAAGACTTGGGCTATGCGACGGTGGCGGGCGACTTGCTCGACGCTCCTTGGCCCGAGGTCGATGAAGCGGCCCTGGTGCAAGACCAGATCGAGTTGATGCTGCAGGTCAACGGCAAGCTGCGCGGCGCCATCAAGGTGCCGGCGACGGCGGACAAGGCGGCGATCGAAGCAGCAGCTTTGGCGAACCCGGAGTTCATCAAGTTCGCCGAAGGCAAGTCGCCGAAGAAGATCATCATCGTGGCCGGCCGCCTGGTCAACGTCGTCGTCGGATGATCGATCGAAGGGCGCTTCTCTCGCTTGCCGCAATCGGTCTGTCCGGCTGCGGCTTCGAACTGCGCCGCGCGCCGGAGCTGCGCTTCAAGACCCTGCAGCTCGCCGGCTTCAAGGCGCATTCGCCGCTCGCGGACGAACTGCGCCGGAGCATCGCTGCCAGCACGACCACGCGCGTGGTCGAAGCGGCGTCGCAAGCCGAGGTGGTGCTGGAAGCATTGACCGATTTGCGTGACAAGGGGGTGGTGACCAGCACCACCGCCGGCCAGGTGCGTGAAGTGCAGCTGAGGTCCAAGCTGAACTTTCGCGTGCGCACGCCGATGGGCAAGGAGCTGATCGCCGCGACAGAGATCGCGACCAGCCGCGACATGACGTACAACGAGCGAGACGCACTCGCGAAGGAGCAGGAAGAAGAGCTGCTCTATCGTGCGATGCAGAGCGACATCGCGTCCCAGGTGTTGCGCCGCCTGGCCGCCATTCAGACGCTGTAGGAGGCTCCATGCAATTGCGTGCCGACCAGCTCAACGCCCACCTTGCCAAGGGCTTGCGCCCGCTGTACATCGTCTTCGGCGACGAGCCCTTGCTGGCGCAGGAAGCCACCGATGCCATCCGCGCCGCAGCCCGCGCGGCCGGCCACACCGAGCGGCAGGTGCACACGGTCTCTGGCGCGCATTTCGACTGGAGCGGTCTGCTTGGCGCGTCGCAGGCGATGAGCCTCTTTGCCGACAAGCAGCTGATCGAGATCCGCATCCCGTCGGGCAAGCCGGGCAAGGACGGGTCGGACGCCCTGCAGCGCTATTGCGAGACCCTGTCCGACGACGTGGTCACCATCATCCAGTTGCCCAAGCTCGACCGCACCCAGCAAAGCAGCGCGTGGTTCACCGCGCTCGACAGCTCGGGTGCCACGGTCCGTGTCGACGCCATCGAGCGCAAGGCCTTGCCGCCATGGATTGCGCAGCGTCTCGCTGCGCAAGGCCAGCGCGTGCAGGGCGGTGAAGCAGGGCAGCACACGCTGGCCTTCTTTGCCGACCGCGTCGAAGGCAACCTGCTCGCCGCGCACCAGGAGATCCAGAAGCTGGGCTTGCTCTACCCGCAGGGCGAGTTGAGCTTCGAGCAGATCGAAGCAGCGGTGCTCAACGTGGCGCGCTACGACGTCTTCAAGCTCGGCGAAGCGGTGCTTGCCGGCCAGGCCGCGCGCGCGTTGCGCATGCTGGATGGCTTGCAGGCCGAAGGCGAAGCGGCTGTGCTGGTGCACTGGACGCTGGCGAACGACATCCTCTCGCTCAAGCGCGTGAAAGACGCCATCAACCACGGCAAACCCTTGCCGATGGCCTTGCGCGAAGCACGGGTGTGGGGCGCCAAGGAGCGTTTGTTCGAGCGCGCCGTGCCGCTGCTCACCGACAACGCGATTGCGCAGCTGGTCGAAGCCGCTCAAGTCTGCGACGGCCTGGCCAAAGGCCTGAAGCACCCCGACTGGCCATTCGATGCGTGGGAAGGTCTGAAGCGCCTCGTGCTGATGCTGGTGCAGTGGACGGCGAGCAGCTCGCCGCGCAAGACCGTGCGGCTGGCGCTGAGCGCCTAGCCCGCGGACCGAGCGCCGGGCCGCCCCAAGCCGGTCCGCATCTCCTCGGGGGATCGGCCGGTACACCGGCCGAGGGGCCGTCAGTAACCGCGCTCGCGGTTCACCAGGTTCACGACCGAGCGGCCTTCTCGCCAGGCCTTCAGGTTGGCCACGGCGACGGCAGTGGCGCTGCGCAGGTCGGTCTGTGCCGCGGCATGCGGCAGCACGGTGGCCTGGGGGTGGGTCCACAGCGCGTGGCCGGCAGGCAGCGGCTCGGTGCTGAACACGTCGAGCACCGCATGGCGCAGTTGGCCGCTGTCCAGCGCGGCCAGCAGATCGGCTTCCACCACGTGCTGGCCTCGGGCGAGGTTCACGAAGCTCGTGCCCTTCTTCATGCGCGCGAAAGTGTCGGCGTTGAAGAGGCTGTGCGTGCGCGCGGTCAGCGGCAGCAGGTTGATCACGATGTCGGCCTGCGCCAGCACCGTGGGCAGGGTGGCGTCGCCCGCGAAGCTCTCGACGCTGGGGAGCATAGTTTCGCGCTGGCTCCAGCCGCTCACCGGGTATCCGTTGGCCACCAGCCGCAAGGCCACGGTGCGCCCCATTTCACCGAGGCCGAGCACGGCCACGCGAACCTCGTCGGCCCGGCGCTGGTCCAGGCTGCGCCACTCGCCCGCGCGCTGCTGCGCGGCGTAGGCGAAGTGATCCCGGTGCAGGCTGAGCACGGCCCACAGCGCGGTCTCGGCCATCGCGGTGTTCATCGCCGGGTCGACCATGCGAGCCAGCAGCAGGCCGCTCGGGATGGTGTCGTCGCGCAGCAGCTTGTCCACGCCGGCCCACATCGACTGGATGAACTTCAAGCGCGGCAGGCCTTGCAGCGCGCCTGGCGCCGGGTTGGCGACGAGCGCCATCTCGACGCTGCCGTCGTGCTCGGGCGAGCGCTGCGTCAACACCGTCTCGCTCGGCAAGGCCTCACGCAGCTGGTCGGCCCAGGCCTGCAAGGCATCGGGTGCGAAGTCGGTGGCGAGCAGCAAACTCATGACGTGAGCGATGCAGCAAGCGCCTGCAATGCATGGTCGACCGTCTGCTCGCGCACCTCGCTGCGGCTGCCGCTCAGTTGCAGCAGCGTGGCTTGCGCCACCTCGCCGCGCCGCGCCAAGGCCAGCCACACCGTGCCGACTGGCTTGCCTGGCGCGCCGCCACCAGGGCCGGCGATGCCGGTGACGGCGACCGACAGCTCCGCCTGCGAATGAACCAGCGCGCCTTCGGCCATGGCCCGTGCCACCTCGGCGCTGACCGCGCCATGCCGCGTGATCAACGCGGCCGGCACGCCCAGCAGCTCGGTCTTGGCTTCGTTGGAGTAGGTGACGAAACCGCGTTCGAACCAGTCGCTGGAGCCGGCGATCGAGGTGCAGGCTGCGGCGATCAACCCGCCGGTGCACGACTCGGCTGCGGCGAGATGCAAGCCGCGTTCGCGCAGCATGTGCGCAAGCGTCTCAATTTGACGGTCCCAGCGGGCGAGGGCGTGTGTCACAGCCACTGCCATAGCGCAAGGACGATCAGCGTGCACAAGGCCGCGATGAAGTCGTCGAACAAGATGCCGAAGCCTTGCGCCCAGCCGACCGGCTGGCCTCGCTTGCCCTTGAACAAGCCGTCGGCCCAGGCGACCGGGCCGGGTTTGACGGCATCGAAGAAGCGGAACAGCGCGAACGCCGCCACCTGCCCCCACAGCCCCGCCGGCATGACGAGCCACAGCACGGCCCAGAACGCGATGACCTCGTCCCACACGATGGCGCCGGGGTCGGCCACGTTGAGATGGCGTGCGGTCACGGTACAGGCCCACCAGCCGACGAAGGTGCCCACGACGAGCACGATGGCCCACTGCACATCGTTCAACCAAGTCTGCATCACCAGGAATGCCAGCCACGCCCACAGCGTGCCGACCGTGCCCGGTGCGATGGGCGAGAGCCCGCTGCCGAAGCCGAGCGCGATCACGTGGGCCGGGTGGCGAAACATGAAGCGCGCGCTGGGCTTGAGCGGCACCACGCGCAGCGGCGGGTTGAGCGGTGCGTCGGTCATGCCGTCTTGAAGTGATCGAAGGAGCCGAAGGTGTGCGCAACGCTCAGGCCTTGCGCATCGACCAGGGTGAGTGCCCGCGAGCGGTCGATGCGGCCGATGCGCGTGACGGCCACGCCCGCCTGCCGCGCAGCAGCTTGCACGGCGGTGGCTTGCGACTCGGGCGCGGTGAACAGCAGCTCGTAGTCGTCGCCGCCCGCCAGCGTGCATTCGCGTTGCAGCGCGAGTGGCTGCGATGCGAGCACGCTGCTTCGCGGAACCGCATCGACCTCGATCGTGGCGCCCACGGCCGAGCGGGTCAGGATGTGCGCCAGGTCGCCCAGCAGGCCGTCGGATACGTCGATCGCACTCGTCGCCACGCCTCGCAGCGCGATGCCTAGCGCGACGCGCGGCTGCGGCTGCTCCATCGCGATGCGCACTTGCTCGAAGGCGTCGCCGGTGAGCGCGGTGTTGCCGCGAAAGCATTCGAGCGCGAGCCGGGCGTCACCGACGCTGCTGCTCACGTACAAGTCGTCGCCCACGCGTGCGCCCGAGCGCAGCAGGGCCTGGCCGGGTGGCACTTCGCCGAACACGGTGATGCAGATGTTGAGCGGGCCTTGCGTGGTGTCGCCACCGATCAGCTCGCACCCCTGCTCGTCGGCCAGCGCGAAGAGGCCTTGTGCAAAGCCCGCGAGAAAGGTCTCGTCGGCACGCGGCAGGGCGAGTGCGAGGCTGAACGCCAGCGGCTGCGCGCCTGCGGCCGCCAGGTCGCTGAGGTTCACCGCCAGCGCCTTGTGGCCCAGGCGCTGCGGCGAGACGGTCGACAGGAAATGCCGCCCTTCGACCAGCATGTCGCTGCTGATGGCGAGCTGCATGCCTGCGGTGGGTTGTAGCAGCGCGCAGTCGTCGCCGACACCGAGCGCGGCGCGCTTCACCGGGCGGGTGAAGTACTTGGCGATCAGGTCGAATTCGCCCAGGGCTTGGGGCATGTGTGACACGAGTTCGTTTGTGGAAAACCACCGTGGTGGATTGGAGACGCATTATCTCTGCCGGCTGTTGCCGCTGAGAGAATCTCGCCGCGCTGTCGAGGGACGGCGCGTCTCATCAAACCAAAATTCCTTGAGGAGGAACCCATGAAAAGTAGATTGCTTGCTTGTTTTGCTGTTTCTGCCGCGCTTCTTCTGTCGGCGTGTGCCACAAAGACCAAGATGGCGTTCGAGAACGACACGGACCGTTTGACGGAGAAGAGCAAACCCGTTTTCCTGATGACGGCCACGATCAAGAACACCTACAAGACCTCGTTTCAGCCGAAGCTGCTGGTGGTCAACATCGAGAAGCCTGGTGCCAAGGATGCAGCGGATCGCATCAACTTCACGATGGACGACAAAGCCCGGCAGGAAACGGATTCTGCGGAAACCGGAAACACCTACCTGCTGCGCATGGAGTTGGAAGCCGGTCGTTATGAAATTCGTGGTCTGACCAGTCTGGCGCGCTCATTCCCGATCAATTCATTCTTCTTTGCGCCGTTGCACTCACCCTTGGAAAGCAAGGAGTCTGGCGTGTTCTATCTCGGCCACGTGACCGCGACCGTGCGGGAGCGACAAGGCACCGAGTTCAAGGCCGGACCGACGCTCCCCTTGATCGACCAGGCGGTTTCTGGCGCCTCGGGTGGAACTTTCGACATCACCATCTCGGATGAGTTTGCAACCGACGAGGCCGTGTTCCGTTCGAAGTTTCCTGCATTGACCGGAGTGACGATAAAGAAAGCGATCCTTCCCCCGTTCGATCGCGCGAACGCGCAGAAATGGTGGGAAGCCAACTAAAGCTTCAGCCGACACTGCCACCTGCGCTGGCGCTCAAACGCCGCGCAGCAGGTTGGCCAGCTCCACCGCCGACTTCACGTCCATCTTCTCGAACACACGCGCGCGGTGCACTTCGACCGTTCGCACGCTGATGTTGAGCTGGTCGGCGATGAGCTTGTTGGCCAGGCCGCCGATCACGCACTGCATCACGTCGCGCTCGCGCTCGGTCAGCTCGGCCAGGCGGCGCCGCACGCTGAGTTGTTCGCGCTGCCGAAGCAGGGCCCGGGCGCTGAGTTCGAGCGCTTGCTCGACGCGGTCGACGAGGGCGTTGTCGGAGAACGGTTTTTCGACGAAGTCGAAGGCGCCGCGCTTGACGGCGGCCACCGCCGTGGGCACGTCGCCGTGGCCGGTGAGAAAGATCACAGGCATGTACCGCAGCAGGTCGCGCTCGATCAGCCGCTCGAACAGAACCAGGCCGCTCGTGCCGGGCATGCGCACGTCGAGCAGCAGGCAGCTCGGCGCCACCGGCCAGCTGGCGGTGTGCGGGCTGCGCGGGGCGCCCAGGCGCGAGTCGAGCAGGGTTTCGAAGGCCTCGGCGCTGGAAAAGCCTTCCGACAGCAGGCGGCGCGAGCGCAGCAGCCAGGCCAGTGCATCACGCACCACGTCTTCGTCGTCGACGAGGTAGACCATGGGCAGGCCGAGGTGCAGCGAGGTGTTCGGGTTCATGGCGCTATTTTTGGCCTTTTGCGTCAAGGTGTCGCGAGGGGTGTTTCTTTCGGTGCCGCGCCGCTGCCTGGGTGCGGCGCCGGAGCCGCCGGCAGCGTGAAGTGGAACTCGGCGCCGCCCGAACGCGCGGGGCCGGCGGCGGGGAGGTTCTGGAAGTCGAGCACGCCGCCATGCTGTTCGATGACGGTGCGGCACAGGCTCAGGCCCAGCCCCATGCCTTCGCTGCGGGTGGTGAAAAAAGGCGTGAACAGGCGCTGCGCTACATCAGGCGCCACGCCGCTGCCGTGGTCGATCACGCTGAAGCCGACCCAGCGTTCGTGTGTCTGCCGTACGCGGATCAGCAACTCGCGCTTCGGCAGCGGCGTGGTGGTCTCCATCGCCTGGATGCCGTTGCGGGTGAGGTTGAGCAGCACCTGTTCGAGCATGGTGCGGTCGCACACCACGCGCGGCAGGGGAGTTGGCAGGTCGAGTTCGATTCGCGTACCGCTCTTGCGCGCCTGCAGCCGAACCAGCGGCAGCACCGAGTCGATCAACTCGTCGACGCGAACGGCTTCTCGCGCCTGCTCGCGGCGCCGCACGAAGTCGTGCACGCTCTTGATCACGCGGCCGGCGCGCTCGGCCTGTTCGGCGATGCGCTGGGCGGCCTGCCTCAGCAGGGTTTGCGTCTCTGGCGAGCCGGCGTCGCGCTCGTCGTTCATCAGGTTGATCGAGCCAGTGGCGTAGCTGGCGATGGCGGCGAGCGGCTGGTTGAGTTCGTGGCTGAGCAGCGATGCCATCTCGCCCACCGTGGCCAGGCGGGCCGTGGCCTGCAGCCGCTCTTGCTGCTGGCGCGAGAGTTCTTCGACGCTGCGCTGCGCGCTCACGTCGAGCGCGGTGCTCATCCAGCCGGTGTGTTCGCCATGGCCATCGACCAGCGGAGCCTCGAAGATCATCACCGCGAAGCGTTCGCCGTTGCGCCGCATGAAGATGGTTTCGTAGCCTTCGCTCGGCGGCGGCGAGCCGGTCATGCGCACCTGCTGGCGCTGGGTGTATTCGTGGGTGTTTTCGGGGGGCCAGTAAGGTGGCATGGCCTGGCCGACCAACTCGGCGGCCGAGAAGCCCACCATCTTGCAGAAAGCCGGGTTGACGTAGGTGACGCGGCCCTGCAGGTCGCGTGCGCGCAGGCCGGTGACGAGCGAGTCTTCCATCGCCTTGCGCAGGGCCAGCGCCTCGGCCAGTGCCGACTCGACGTTGGCGCGCCGGCGCACGTCGCGCGCCAGCAGCAGCACCACGGCGCCGAGCGCGAGCGACAGGCTCAGCACCAGCGCGATGGTCAGGTTGGGAATCAGGCGCGGGCTGCCCTTGCCGCTGTCCACGCGCAATTGCAGCGTGAGGCCGGGCAAGTCGAGCACGCGCTCGGCGCGGTAGACGCCGCCGCCCCGTGGCAGGCCGGCGCGCGCCAATCGCGTGCCGTCGCCTTCGACGAACGAGAGTTCGTGCCCGCGCGTTACCTCGGGCGTCACCACTTCGGTGAGCAACTGGCCGAGCGAAAACGTGCCGACCAGATAGCTCGAAGCTTCGCCTGTCGCTTGTGCCGGCAGGCAGACATCGACCACTTCCTGGCCCATGCCATTGGCCACCGGCACGAAGTAGCTGCGCGAATACGAAGGGCTGCCCTGGCGCTGTACGTTGGCGCAGGCCAGCTGGGCTTCGAACTCCATGTTCTCGCGCGGGATCTGCGTGAAGACCGCTGCCTGGAACGGCGAACTCACGGCAGATTCGACGCGCATGCCGCTGTCGCGTCGTTCCACGCGCAGCAGTTCGCGGCGGGAGCGCAGCAGGTCGGCCGCATCGGCTCGCCATTGCAGGATAGGCGGGGCGTTCCAGGTCAGCGCCTGCAGGTTCTGCAGGTCGCGCCCGAGCGCTTGCTTGAGATCGCCGACCGATGCTGCTGCGGCGGCGTCCACCTGTTCCTGTGCGCGGTTGCTTTCGTAGTCGAGCGTCAGCCAGACCAGCAGCGATTGGGCGACAAGCAGCAGGCTGACCAGCGCGCCCCACAACAGCGCGCGCCGCCAGCGGCGAGGCCGCGCGATGGCATGCAGCAGGGAATGGGGAGGGGCGGCGGGCATCACGAGGGGCATTCGGCGATCGCCAGTATTGCGGAGACGGCTTTGAACGCGATACGCAGTTACTCGCATTCCTTCCCCGCGGGCGCTCCTACAATGCCTGCCCACCGAAGCGCATTGCGCTGCCCAAAGGACGAGACACCGCCATGAGTTCCTCAGAAGAAAAGCGAGCCGAACTTCGCCGCGCCGCGCTTGAATACCACGAGTTCCCGACGCCCGGTAAGGTGGCCATCGCAGCGACCAAGCAATTGGTCAACCAGCGCGACCTCGCGCTGGCGTACTCGCCCGGCGTCGCCTACGCGTGCGAAGAGATCGTGGCCGACCCGGCCAACGCGTTCAAGTACACCTCGCGCGGCAACCTGGTGGCGGTGATCACGAACGGCACGGCCGTGCTGGGCCTCGGCGACATCGGTCCGCTGGCCGCCAAGCCGGTGATGGAAGGCAAGGGCGTGCTGTTCAAGAAGTTCGCCGGCATCGATGTGTTCGACATCGAGGTGAACGAGAAGAACCTCGACAAGCTGATCGACATGATCGCTGCGCTGGAGCCCACCTTCGGCGGCATCAACCTTGAAGACATCAAGGCGCCCGACTGCTTCTATGTGGAGCGCGCACTGCGCAGCCGCATGAACATCCCGGTGTTCCATGACGACCAGCACGGCACGGCGATCGTCGTGGGCGCTGCGGTGCTGAACGCACTGCGCATCACCGGCAAGAAGATCACCGAGGTGAAGCTGGTGTCTTCGGGGGCCGGTGCCGCCGCACTGGCCTGCCTGAGCCTGCTGGTCAAGCTCGGCCTGCCGCGCGAGAACATCTGGGTCACCGACCTTGCCGGCCTGGTCTACGAAGGCCGCACCGAACTGATGGACGAAGACAAGATCGTCTTCGCGCAGAAGACCTCGCAGCGGACCTTGGGCGAAGCCATCGTCGATGCCGACATCTTCCTGGGCTTGTCGGCCGGTGGGGTGCTCAAGAAAGACATGGTCGCCAAGATGCGGCCGCAGCCGGTGATCCTGGCGCTGGCCAACCCCACGCCCGAGATCCTCCCGGAAGAGGTGAAGGAAGTGCGCAGCGACGCCATCATCGCAACCGGCCGCACCGATTACCCGAACCAGGTCAACAACGTCCTGTGCTTCCCGTACATCTTCCGTGGGGCGCTGGACAGCGGTGCCACCACCATCACCGCCGAGATGGAGATTGCGGCGGTGCATGCGATCGCCGAACTCGCGCAGGTCGAGCAGAGCGATGTGGTGGCTGCGGCCTACGCTGGCGCGACGCTGAGCTTCGGCCCGGATTACCTGATTCCCAAGCCGTTCGATCCGCGCTTGATGATGAAGATCGCGCCAGCCGTGGCCAAGGCGGCTGCCGAGTCGGGCGTGGCCACGCGGCCGGTGCAAGACCTGGACGCCTACCGCGACAAGCTGCAGAGCTTCGTCTACGCCTCGGGCACGACGATGAAGCCCATCTTCACGCTGGCCAAGGGAGCCAAGAACAAGCGCGTGGCCTATGCCGAAGGTGAAGAAGAGCGCGTGTTGCGGGCCGTTCAGGTGGTCGTTGACGAAGGCCTTGCACGGCCCACGCTGATCGGCCGGCCGGCCATCATCGCGCAGCGCTGCGAGAAGTTCGGCCTTCGCTTGGAAGCCGGGCGCGACTACGACCTCGTCAACGTCGAACAAGACGACCGCTACCGCGACTACTGGCAGACCTATCACCGCATGAATGCGCGCAAGGGTGTGACGCAGCAGTACGCCAAGATCGAGATGCGGCGCCGCCTCACGCTCATCGGAGCGATGCTTCTGCACAAGGGCGAAGTCGACGGTCTGCTCTGCGGCACCTGGGCGACGACGGCCTTGCACCTGCACTACATCGACCAGGTGATCGGCCTGCGCAAGGGCGCGAAGACCTACGCCTGCATGAACGGGCTGATCTTGCCCGGCCGCCAGGTGATGCTGGTCGACACCCACGTCAACTACGACCCCACCGCGCAGCAGCTGGCCGAGATCACCGTGATGGCAGCCGAGGAAATGAAGCGCTTCGGCCTGCTGCCCAAGGCCGCTTTGCTGTCGCACAGCAGTTTCGGTTCCAGCAACCAGCCTTCGGCCATCAAGATGCGCGAGACCTTGGCCTTGCTGCAGGAACAGGCGCCCTGGCTGGAAGTGGACGGCGAAATGCACGGCGACGCCGCGCTTGACGCGCCTTACCGCAACCAACTCATGCCCAGCAGCACGCTGAACGGCGAAGCCAACCTACTGGTGATGCCCAACATCGACGCCGCCAACATCAGCTACAACCTGCTGAAGACGGCGGCCGGCGGCGGCATTGCCATCGGCCCGGTGCTGCTCGGCGCGGCCAAGCCGGTGCACATCCTGACCCCGTCCACGACGGTCCGGCGCATCGTCAACATGACGGCGCTGACGGTGGCGGACGCCAACGCCTTTCGCTGACTGACATATACCAGCGCCGGGAGGCGCTGGTATATGGCCGAGGTTTGTGCACGGTCAATGTGACGATGACTGTCACAACTCTTTTCCGTGCATTCCGGTGGTGGCTTCTGTCTTGTGAGCCCTTTTCTACAAAGGGTTTTATGGAATGTTTGCGCCCACTATGAGGCACCTCACCCTGCCCCAAATTGAGGCAGCGGCTTGAGATTTTCTGCCTGATTCGGTACCATCGCGGTTTCGTATTTCAGGGATATCCCGTGTTTCTCTTCGGTCGGCAGCCTGCATGGCCACCCCTTTGCAAGTTGGGGCTCGCTATGGTTCTGGCAGGTGCTGCGTTCTTCGGCAACGTTGCCGTGGCAAAGACGCCGAGCCCGCAACTTGAGACGGTTGCACTGGCCAGCCTACCGAGTGAAGCCCAAGCCACCGAGCGCCTGATCCGTGCCGGTGGGCCATTCCCTTACACGCAAGACGGTAGGAGTTTTGGCAACCGCGAGCGTCAGCTTCCGGCCGAACGCCGTGGCTACTACCGCGAGTACACCGTGAAGACCCCAGGATCGCGCGACCGAGGCGCGCGCCGGATCGTGTGCGGAGGCGCCCAGGCCACTGCTCCCGGTGCGTGTTTTTATACGGACGATCACTACACGAGCTTTCGCCGCATCGTGCAGTGATCGCCCAGCCAGTTTTCTTTGACCTAAGGAGGAACGCGACCATGCTTTTGCAGACAGTCCGTCCAAACATTGTCCAGTCGATACGCGCCTATCGCGTCGATGAACTGCATGAGGCCGCGCAGGGCGCGGGCCAGCATTTCCTCTACGCGAACCTGACTTCTGCCCAGACCAAACAGGATGTGATGGAGGCGATTGCCGAATCCTTCCTGTTCCCCGCGCACTTCGGCAAAAACCTGGACGCGTTGTACGACTGCATGACCGACCTGGTCCACAAGTCAGGCGTGCAGCCCGGTTTCGTGGTGGTGTTGGAGCAATTGCCCGACAACCCGCGCTTCGATCGCGAGGCGCGCGAACAACTGCTGGATGTGTTTCGCGATGCGGCCGATTTCTGGGCCGAGCGAAAGATTCAGTTCAGGTGCTTCTATTCTTTTCAGTAGCCCGCTCCCAAGAACAAGGGTCATGGGAGCGGGCTACGGAAACGGCCCCGAGCGTTGCAGACAAGCCGGCCAAGGCGGCGGCGAAGAGTGCAGCCAATACCAGCTTCGGCATGAACATGCCGCTGATGAGCAGTGCGTTCGACACCTCGATGTGGCTCAGTGCTGCTTGATGTGATTGACGCGTTGAGCGAAAAGGCAGCTTAGGCTCAATACTGTTCAGATAGGCATCTTTGGTTGACAATCCATGCCCATCGAAGCTTCGATGGGCATGGACGATGGCGAGAACCCGCAAGGCGCTACCGGGGAGGGTGGACGTTGCACATCTGATCAGCGC
>Ga0307508_10003702_pt1 | contig 15322 bp, 14 predicted proteins | sample 9_EM_MG_FD_203089 | JGI IMG/M metagenome (GOLD analysis project Ga0307508, IMG submission 203089) | Populus trichocarpa ectomycorrhiza microbial communities from riparian zone in the Pacific Northwest, United States - 9_EM | ecosystem: Host-associated > Plants > Roots > Unclassified | place...
TTGAAAAATACTTTAAAAAATAATCACAACCATATTTCTAAACAGATCACCATAGTCCCACCCAAACCTGTATCAAATTATGTTCCCAAAAATCGCCTTCATATTCAAATTATGCGAGGAGTGGAGATTTAAAAAACATGTTTAAAGCGTTTCTGAAAATTTTTATTGTTTTAAATTTTTATTATTATTTTGATGTTTATGCTAATATCAAAATAAATTTTAAAAAATAAAAAATAAAATATTTTAATAGACTCTAAGTAAGAAATACAACCTACTCTCAACAACACGTACTGATGTAAGATATGTAGTTCAAGATTCGCGTACAAGAAAAGCATGCCCTATCCTCGGGATTTATTTATTTAATATATAAAAGGAAGCCTCGAAAGCCGAAGACTTGGAACAGAGTGCGAAGATGGCTGAGTTTAGGATATCTTCCAATCCTATTTATTTAATATATATTTTCATGTTTCTTCAGGTGTATAAGCAATCCAAACATAAAAATATAATGTTGGTCACGAGATTAATAGACAAAACTGAACTGATTTTACATTTAAAATGAAAGTACATTTGCACAAGTTATAATTCAATTTCTGCTATAGTCCTTTCCCATTTGAAAAGACCAGAATTTTCTACATCTTCAAGTGATAAAACCCGTGTATCATCTGATGATTTCTTTCCAAGAACATTTGTGATGATCACTAGAAGAGATTGACAGGCGTGCTGTTCATACATTCTCTGTGATTCACTCAGTTCACATGAAGGATCCTTCCACGGTTGGTAGAATGACCTGCACAAAGAATGTTGCAGAGCAATTTAGTTTAAATTGATAGCCTGGAAAATATTTATTTTGCAGCAATGATCAAATTCCTTTCAGTCACACATCATAAGATAAAAGTAGAAACACTCTGACACGGAATATATTACCATCTCCAAGCAGGATTAGCTTCAGCTGGACAACGAATTTTCGACCATAGTGACAGTGTAGAAGTCCTGTAACCAAGTGCGAAATCTGCTCCAGGTTCAACACACATCATCAAAATTAATGAAACTATCATTGCCCAAGGATTAACCCAAAACAAAAACACAATTCTTGCAGACATTTACTTTGGGAAAGAAAGCAAAAGCATAAAACCAAGATGCCAGCAAAAAACAACTGAAGTACCATACCTGAAAACTTCGATTTCTTGCGAAGAAGTAGAAGAGATAGTGAAGACACAACTGAAGGAAGCACTGTGAAATTCATGCCAAGAAGCTGCTGGAGGTAAAATATTGACAAAGCTAATACCTCTTCACAATCAAATCCCAATCTGTTGCTTTCTCCACACCCTTTTTCAACATTTTCTAATAAGTTTTGCAATGTTTTAAAACTTGATTTTTCAGAAAGTTCAGCATTTACATCAAGTTTCCTTGAAAGCTTTCCCAGAATTACAGAAGCAACAAGCCAACGCAAAAGTTTTGATACCAAAGACTCCTCAGATGGTGTTTCCTCCGAGTTGATTGTGAGATTCGCACGAGTATCTTTAACATTGATGATTTGGCTGGAATCAGACTTCATGGCAGTAGAGACTGCCCACAGAAGGAAACTTGAAAGCTTCTCTTGATTCTGTAAATGATATCAAACAAAGATTTAAAAGACCAATGTCAGTTGTGGCAGTATTGGCAACACTGAATAAAAGTGTGAAAAAATAAGTTATTCACTAAACAATTCAAGCAACCAGATATTCTCATTATTTATCGAATTTCATTTCATATCACTTCATTTTTTGCCCCCCCCCCCCCTCCATTTTCCTTTTCTGTTAGCGTGTCTGACAGTAAAACCTCCTTTCTTTTCTAGTTCCCCTTTTGTATCCCTGTTTTCATTATTGTAACTTAGAACGTTGAGCATGCATTAATGCAAGAGAGAAGGTAAGAGAGGGGGGAGAGAGAGCTACACACACACACAGAGAGAGAGAGAGAGAGAGAGAGACCATGTGCAATATGTCAACCCGAGGAAAACCCATAAGTATTGTTTTAAGCCCAAGCTCTGAACTTGCACTAGGTCTTGAAGTATTGAATACATCCAAAGCCTGATAAATTTGGAATAAGCCCTCGAATGTTAGGGTAAAATGTGGCTGGTATATTTTCCTTTTTTGGGATATTTTCAATGTTGTCAGCATTATATGCAGAACCGAATTAACCAATGTGACATTCTCCTTTATCAACTTTGAGCCAGCAACTAGGAGCTTGTAAAGATAAGTTGCAAGTTCCATTAGCTGCTCAAGAGCATAGTTTTGCAACCACTCAACAATGTTTCTGGATGAAACAACATCATTGACGACCTAAATCCAAAAAAAAAAAAAATGTCACTAAAACAAAGCATCAACACAATAATTTTGTCAAAAGAACCTAGATAAAAAGAAAAGACATTCAAACAAAAACCAGCATAATTTGACCCAAAAAAACCTAGAGTGCATACAAGCCTATATAACTTTAAAATATGTACAGGTCACTCATAAGCATATCCAATTTTATTCTTGAGCCTATATAACCTTCAAATATGTACAGGTCACTCGTAAGCATATCCAATTTTATTCTTGAGCCTATATAACCTTCAAATATGTACAGGTCACTCGTAAGCATATCCAATTTTATTCTTGCCAGCATTATTGAAGTAGGTTGTGTCCATAATAGTCTCCTATTAAGCACTTTTAACATTGCAAATATTTCAGAGAACAGTCATGACAAAATTGGAGCAATGACAAGATCCCAGTTAAGGACTGAAACAATAATGACAAATTTATTTTACCGGTATGAATGAAGAAAATACTATCAAGTGAACTATAGAATAGAAATATCACAGGACAAATGTTTCAAAAAAGACAGCAAATAAAAACTAGCAACTACCTCTATGACCACAACCAACAGCTGTGAGAAAAAAATTCTTTCATTTTCATGCAGCATCCCTTTGTAGACTGAGAGAACAGATGATAACCACGGAAACAGACCACAGTGTTCCACTAGGTAACGAACCATCCTGGGCAATTTAGCCGCCTTCTTCACTATCTGCAAAACAAATAAGAAAAAAACTGTCATCTGCAAGAAGAAAACTTAAAAGAAATGCGTCAACTGCAAAGCATGCTAGACCAAAAAATCCAAACTTTACCTCAAGAATTATTTCTTTTGACTCATTATCTGAAAGAGGAGAAGAATAAAAACTCAATAGGGTCTCAATAGTGGAATTCCTAATAAATATTTGAGTATCGTCATCTAAATTCAGCCCTCCACATGCTAGGCGAAGCATCCAGAGCCTCTCCATTCTGAAATTGACTGCATTACTCAGGAAAAAGACATGAAATAATGGTATGCTCTGCAATATTAAACAAAGTGAGAAGGATGGAGTTAGTCATTGTAAGAGCAAAAGATTATACAACGAACAAAAAGATGAGTATAAAACAAGCTGCTGCAAAACAATGGAAGAGATACATTCATAGCAAGTCAGATTGCTTTGCTCATAAGACAATACCTTCATGTTCACCTTGGAGGAATGCATCAAATGCTTGCTTAAGGTTGTGTAATGATCATGTGAAGGATCCAACAATATCAAAGATGACTCTGCAGCAAAAAGTGCTAGAACAGAAGGAATTCTCTGCCATGGTTCAGATATTCCATTTTGCAAGTATGTCAACAGGAGTCGGAGTCGCATTACATCTTTTGTCTTTTGACAGTTCTGTGCAAAAAAAAAAATTGAACTTCAAATAAAAAATGGAAGGGAACTTGGATGCGGGAAGAAAAAAATCATGCACTCATGTAAACAAGAAGAATGTGTCACATAACTCTATCCCATATTCTATATTCCATTACATAAAGGGTCCAGCAACTCTACCAACTCTACCTTTTTTATGTTCTTGCATCACAATGAATTTACAATTACTATATATAAAAGTTCCACTGTTTTTAAAATTTTTGTGAAGACAAAAAAATATCCTAATTGCTGTATTTACAAAATAGCCTTATATTGAATTATTACAATATCTGGTCATTAGAGTATAGCATAAGAGAGAGCATTTGAATAGTTACAAATTACCATAGAAAAATTTTGGAGTGCTTCTTTTCCTACTGCAAATGTATTCCCATTTGATTTGTTTTTCTTCTTTCTATTTAAACCTCTCTAGGGTCTATTTTATCCAATGACCCGTGAATAATTTAGATAAACAAGTGAGACAGGTATATTTGATTGGTTAAAGTTGAGACATGATACTTCTTGAATTACTGTTTACCAATGAGACACGTCAACTTTCTAAGATGCATTTAACGCCCACATGAACCTCTTTACCCATGTTCAAAAACTTCTGGAATTATCACAACCCTTTTAAGATGCATCTTACCAATGAAACACGTCGACTTTCTAAGATGCATTTAACGCCCACATGAACCTCTTTTTACCCATGTGCAAAAACCTGGAATTATCACAACAACCCCTTTAAGGGTTTATAAGAGAAAACAGGTCTAACCATTTCCTTTAATATTAGTCCTTTTCCCTTTCCAAATATGTCAGTACTTATCAACCATATTTGTTATTTTGCTCACTCAAAAAAGTTTCTAAACTTAAGTGACTTTTTGCATAAACATGAATGTTATCGTTTGAAAATATACATCACCCATCTGTAATACATTAAATACTATGTTGTAAACCACAAAGAATAAAATGCATTGCATGTCTCACAGAAAAATACTGTAGATTAAATGAGCAATCCACCATTCTGAGTAGCATGCCATAGGAATTTCTTTTAAGGAAAAATAACAAATGAAAATTCAATTATTGAATCAAACCACAGGGATAATATGCATGCACATGCATGGGGACCCATAGACATTAACTGTCTCTCACTTGCATGCATGATCATATGCAAGCTCAGCATGAGCCAGTAACAGCATGGAAGAGAGTATTACCTCTAGCACATTCTTATATTTCCCAATTAATTCATAACCCAGTTTTCTCATCCCAACATCAGGTGAAGACATGCTAACAAATGCAACAGCAAGCAACCCCAAACCAGCAAACTCCACGGCTTCAATGTAACCCATTGACAGAGCATGAATTGAAAAGCGCAATATGAAAACAGGATCATATAGCTGTATGTTTTCAACACCAGGAACATGTCTCTGCACACAATACAATAGAATCAAATAGTTCTGAGTTGTCATGGCCAGAACAAAAAGGCAAATTCTTCAAAAGCACAAATTCAGATTAATCTGCTAAAGTAACATTGATCATACCTCATATATATCCTTTAGATTATCTAGTTGAAGCCTATCCAAGGAAAAAGATCCATCAGTTACAGTTCTGTCGTAGGGAAAATGTAGCGCCGTTGTCACACACATCTTGGGATCAACAGGAAGATTTTCCCTAAATTGACTTCTTCGATGTTCTTTTACTGCTTCTGTATTAGTCACGACATCATATGTTTCCTGATCTAGCACCCGTTCTTTGCTTATCTTTAAAACAGCAGTTCCCCACAGATAATCCATATCAGCAACAACATCAACGACAGAATTATCAATTGACTCAATCTCAAGCATCAAATTGTATATCTCCAAGTCAGTTTCACTTAGGGTTGCACCATAAGAAGATAGAAGCAACAAATGCAATTCTTTAAGATTTATGCCAATATCGTTTCCAGAATCAAAACTGCTCTGACGAGGCTTTAGTTGAAGGAGTGTTCTGAGTAACTTAACAATTTCCAGCTGCTTCATGTGCAGCTCAGTTGTTTGCAAATCATCACTGCTTTTTGTACGAAGGATAACAGGTGATCTCAGAATGCTAGACATGGGCTTGACAAAAGCACCGGTCTGACATCCAAATGATTCAGTGATAGATTGAATAGTAGAAGAAAATTGAGAGTGAGAAACAAGCAGTTGAAGATATAGAGCACATGAAAATTTTCCTTCTGACAGCAAAACTAAAATACCACGAAGAATTTTCATTGTTGTTGGATCCTCAAAACGATAGAGAAGAGAAGACCTCGTCAACTGTTCAAGGAAGGGAACAGACTCCAAAAGGATAAGATCCTCACGCATCTCCATGGCTAATTCAAAAATGGTTCTGAAAATGAACAGCTCCAGGTATCTGTATAACTGCAAACAATTGGAGATCTTTTCTTTCGTTGAACCATTTGAAACTGAAGGGAATTTCTTAACCATGAATTGCCAAGTATCTACCAAAATCTTTAACAACCTCATCCTTGATTGGCCCTCCTTGTTAGACACCTTTTCTAAAGAAACCTCCTGCAAGTTCTCAACTGCTTCTTTTGGCAGAGACACAATCTGATTATCCTTTGGAAATAACAACATTCGACAAAATGATATTTTTGCAACAACTCTATTAACAAGGTTTAATGACTGGTTATGAGAACAAAATTCCATTTCACCAACTTCACAATCTAGCAGTTCAACATGTGTATCGGAACAGGATAGAATGGAATTAAAAAGTTTCAATCGCTCCTTCAATTTCATATCTACACTTATGGAGAAGTACTGTCGTAACATACAGATTGCCTTTCCAAGAAGACTACTATCCACGAGATTGAGAAGTTCTTCAATGGATGATGGCAAGAAATCATTATAACTTTCCTGAAATACATATCCAGATACAAAACTCTTCCAATGAAGGAAACCCTTTAATAGCAATTTTGAGTAGAACGAAGGTATATTTGTAAACTGCTTGTATTGCTGCTTTTCAAATTTCATGAGAATTGAATTCAAGTATGACAAAGCAGCGGGTAGAAGCATAACAAAATCTGTATTTGAAAGAGCTGAATCACGAGTCTTTTCCACTGTCTTTATCTTCAGATTAAAATCTTCATCCAAAATCCCAAAAAATAAGTGTCCGAAGACTGACAAATGCAAGGGGCTCATCTCAACAAGAAGAGACAATAATTTAGTTTTTGTCATGTTTGTTCGGTAAATGCATTGAGAAAGTATTTCTAGAGGAGTGCTCCTTATAATCCTAGGCAATACCAAGCTTAATGGATGAAGGATGCCATGTTGCATGTATTTTTGGCTGTAGACAGCATTCACAGCTTTCAGCAAACAAACATGCGCAAAATCCTGGTTAAAATCAGTGGCAAACTTGCATACTTGAACATAGATCTCCTCAATCAGGTTAACATCAAAAAATTTCTCTTCTGATTTCCAAAGCATATAAAATGGCACATTCCTTGTCATTGGCTGCTGCAAATAAGCAGACAAAATGTCAAAGGCATCAGCAGCGATGCAAAGACCCACAGAAAGAGCTGATAACCCAAAATGTTTCTGAACATTTAAACCACTCGCATCAACCCTACCAAACATCCAATGGACCAATTTGAGAAGCTCAAATGGGGATATAAACCGATTCAAAGCATGCAAAGCATAAAATAATGGGAGAAGGGGCAGTGGATCTTCTGTACTAGTGCACTGATCAAACTTGTCCCTAACTTCCAGATATAGCCTCTGTAACAGGGTGTTGAAAGCCTTCACAATTAGTTTACTAGCACAATCATCAAATTCAAGTGTAGAACGATGTTGCCCACCAGACAGAAGAAACAAATCATCAAAAGTTGCTGTCAACATATCCAAGACATGATGATCTATTTTGTGAACCGTCTGTCCAGAGAAACAAAGGATTTCCTCCAAACTTTCCCCTAACTTTCCCTCGGTGAAATCACCATGACAATGCAAAGGATGAACCAAAGATGCTACCACTGCAGGATGACAGAAAATGGTTTCAGCCACTTCTCCAATATTATCTGCTGATAAAGGAACCCCTGCATTCATGGGAGAATTGAGCTTTGAAGCCAGTGGTTGAGCAAGGATGTGCTTAACAAGAACATAGCAAATTTCAGCAAGTCGTTCAAGCTCAGTCAATGGTTTAATTCTATAAGATGACCATATTTGATGAAACCAAAATAGAATAAGGCGCAAATGAGAAATAACAGAATCAGTTGATGACTCAGATAGTCTTGCCAAAAGCAAGTCTTTTATATTCAAGGATTCCACTAAAGAAGGAGCATTGATGCTCATGATTGCGGGAAATAGCAGATGAAAAGGCACCTGCCTAAGAAAGAGGCTGAATGAAACAGCTGCTGCAGATTCACTGACATCAAAATCCACATGCTGTGCTGTTTCTTTAGCAGAGGCATCACCAATTGTGCCTTGAGAATTAATCATAGAGATTACCATTTCTAAACCAGAAAAGAACATTTCAGGCCACAGCTTCAGAACACCAGCAAGAAAACTGTGCTCAAGAAAGATTATTGATGATAAAAATGACTCGGGAACTCGAAGGCGTTGAAAAGTTATCAAAACTGACGGAAAGTTCTTTAATAGCTCATTGGATGTTGTACATATAATTGAAGAAGAAAGAGCTTTTGATATTCCAGCTATTTCACCACCATGCCCACTCTCTACAATATTCCTTACTTCATCAAGTGTGTTTGTAAAAGAACCAACAGTGGGCATAGCTTCTTGGTCATTGAAAAATTGGCAGCAAGCTTGTTTATTCAATACACTCTCCGCAAAGAGCAACAAGTTCCTCAATGGTCTCCACTCACAGAACAAAGTCTCAGAATCATCAATTGAAGGACAGTGATCCGTAAGCCCCTCGGACAAAACTGACCTAATCAAAGCAGATAATAAGCCCGCATCTACCTGTAAATTTTCATCTTTCTGATTACATGAAACACAAACACCTCTAATTGTAAGCCAAAGTACAAAATGCTTACCTGAGTTTGCAAAAGATACTTCAATGTGCTGCACACATATACTGAAATTATTGATTTCTCAGGCAATGAAAAGGTTCCTGATTCAGAACCAAGTAACCTTACACACTTCTGCAAGATACATATGATGAAAGGGCTAAAATCCAGGGATGCATCTGCAGTAAAAAAACAATAAAACTGTAAACAAAATACATGCCATCATCTGTCATCGGTCTTTTGGGTGAGCAGAAAGAATTAGACATCCCTTTTATGCAATCTATTAAACAGAAAGACAAAAGCCAATTTATAGGACTGTCAAACTATCAATACAAAGCTGAAGTGATGTTCCTAAGGTTCAGGGGATGTTAGGTATCTATTCAACCAAAAAAAAAAGTATAAGAAATAAAGCTACCAAACAAAAATATGTAGTTAGCGGGGAGGTGTTAGAGAGGTGCTCGTGATTAAAATTGGCTACCTGAATTATCAGAGAGAGAGAGAGACAGAGCTAAAAAGAGGAGAATATTATCCTGGCCTCAACAAATTTTATTTGAAATTTCACTACAGTGTCAGAGAATCATTCGGGTGTATCAATCCAATAAAATATGATATAATTTTGTTCTCGATGAATGAACACAAAAGTTATTCTGATCACTCAAACAGCACAATCAAGCAAAAATCCTTGGAAAGCCTGCAATTGAAGTAACTTCCTGTGGCCCAAATATACTATTCTTGCACAGCCGAGAGATCCATGTTGATATGCACATGCATCGACATGTCCAGTTTGACCAAAACTAAATGCAAGAAAGCAGGACCATAGGCCATGATAAGACATGGATGCAAGGGGCCAGCCATTCTATACAAGAAAGGATCATGTTAAAATTAAAAGATCAAACAACAAAAAAAAGGGAGATTACCAACCAAATATGGTCCACGTCTTAATTGGATTAACATCAGTGTCAATGCATGTTAAGCTGACAGAAGTAGGATGAAATGACAAGTCCATTATCATATTATATAGCCAGTGTATTATGCAAACAGCTAACTGAATCCTAACAAAGCTAGAACATTAAAATAAATGTAACCTTTTTTTTCCTTTTAGCAGACATCCAGCATAACCAATGTATACGCCTCCTACTAACAAATTCTACAAGCAGTTAAAAGGGCCTGCAAATAGTTTCTTTAAACAGCAAATGCTTCAAAAATAGCTAAATGACCAAATTATGAAGAAAAGCTTAACAATATTTTCTATATATTATTGATGTAAATATCAATAAAAACAAATTGTCATATGCAAAGGTATAACTATATAATTTCAATCCACAAAACAAGACTCGCAGATACCATTCAATTAATATGTGTGAATTAGTAGTTACCTTTGAACTCTTTCAAGGAGTGATTATAATTCCTGAGAGCATCCCAGTATTTGAATAAGTTATTCCCAATGGTAGAGATGGCATCACATAAGAATGAAATGACAGCTGATGATAAACTCTGCAGCACTTCGATTCCTTGGACCTCAAAAGATGATCTGACTGCAGTGTAACCAGGTAAGAAGAAAAACCATGCATCAATTTCTTTTAAGTTTCTGTCAAATGCACCAGTACTTGACATAGCTGCCCGTGCCAGGTTATATGCTTGAACCTTTATGTCATCAATGGGTGAAAAGATCAGTAAGTTAATAAAGGTCTGCAGTTGCTTGTACATCAAGGATGGTGTTCTAATAGCAATTCCACTCGTTGGAGACCGTTTAATGTACTCAACTAGAAGAGACAATAAAGAGCCCTGCAGATTATTGGGTAATGCTAAAGGATTGCTGAGAAGATTCATAAAAAATTCAAATGATCCCTCCAAAGCAGTGGGCATTGTCAGCTGCAGAAGATGAAGTTCAAAGCTAAGGTAAGAATGATCACTTGAAACAGGCTTTAAGGTTATAAAGTTACATCTTCCACTCAGCATTAATTGTTGCCACATAAAATGTTCAGAACTAATAACACTTGGAACAGTCTTTCAAAATCATAAAGTTAATCCATCATTCAACATTCATTTCCCCATAAGATTGACAGACATGATAGGAGTCATCAGCTAGATGCTGGAGTATAATAGTGATTTAAAGTCAATAAGCCATAAATATAAAGATGGACCAAGTAACAGGAAAACATAATACAAGTACATACTTGGAGAAACAAAAATTACAACACATTGCAACTCTTTAGCAAATTAAAGATGGAAAGCACAAAATCATGATATCCAGAAAAGGAGAGATTGCCAAATAAACTACTCAAATGGACAAATCAAGAACAGTTTAGTCACTAATTTCCCATCATACAGCAAACAAGCATTTGGTGGGCCAAGAACCATCATAAAAAATGACTGGCCACTGGATGGTAAAAAAAAAATGCACCAAGAACAAGTGTCCTGAACTTGGAAAGGCCAGACCAACAAAGGCATATCAAATCAAATAGCTTATAAACAAATTATTCTAGAATAAAACTATCCATTTTTTGTATATGAAAATTACATGCACGGAAAACAGAAAGAAATTCATGTTTCCATACAATGTCCAAGTTACAGCACGAATTGAAACTTACAAGATAAATTTTCAGAGCATCAAGCAGCTTAGAGTGGAAGAATATCTCTGCATCCTTCAGTGTAATAACAGGCTCAGAGCACAGGTCAGAACCCCACAGCTGTAATATAACATTTATAAAATCCTTTCCGCTGTCTGGCTCCTCTGGTGCCTCTGCCTCAGCAACAGATTCACCCTCCCCAGGCAAAGGGATATCGGGAACTGAACTTATTCCAGCTACAATAATGTCCATCTCCTCATCTACAGCATCTGTTTTCAGTTTCTTTATTCTTTTGCCTCCTTGTTCAGCAAAATTTTCTTCATCTGCTTTTCTTTTCAAACATTTCTCATCAGTTCTAGCATGGCTACCAAAAGAAGAAAGCAAGGTCAATAAAACTTGGGGATCAGGAAGCAAAGTTCGAATTTCATTCTGGATTTCCTGCTTGAGAGATGCCCAGCTATGCAAATTTTTTTGTTTCCTGGAACAGGAAAGGTTTATAGATCTGAAGAAGGAATTCAACAGTTTTAGTCCCTCCATAAGAAGTCTTAAAGTTCCATTCTTTACTAGAAAATCTGAGTGAAGTAACCCCTTATTGATCACTGATCTGCTGAATGGAGGAGGAGATATGCAATTAATGATACTCTTCACATCCATGCTATCGAAGGAAGGTGGATCATTGGATTGAGAATCAAGAAAACCAAAATGAAGGCCGACTCCCACTGACGAAACTAATTTTGCTGCCAGAGAAACAGTAGAAAACCTGCTGCAGCTTCAGTTGCAATGTATATGTGTAGAAGCAAATGGAAAAGAAAAGAAATGATAAAAAAACAAATGAATAAAGATATGGTGTGTGCAAAACTATGCAGAAATCTGACCAAGAAGGCGATGCATAATCTTCAAGGTTGTAAGGGAACTCCTCCAAGTATGCTGAGCCAAACGACGGCCTTCCCTTAACAATAGCTAAGAGCAAGTCTCTGTGATAGTCAATATTAACTGCCTTTAGCTTCTTCATGAGCCCCAAGAGTCTCTTCGGATTACCCTTTAATGGACTTGGATGTCTATTCAAATCCGGCATCAATCCATTGCTAGGATCAGTACAAACCATAACCAACACATTGTGTGCCAACTCAGCAGCATCTCCACCATTCTCCTTACCAGAAATCCCGACTAACTGTTCCAAAGTAACATTCCCAAAGAGAACACTCCTAAGACCAGGAGGCACCAATGACTGCTCGATAAGCACTCTATCCCTCAATGTGGACAAAACATAAATTAAAGTCTCATCGTCATCACTCCCAAGTCCACGTAGAACGCCTGAATACATCTCCTTTTGCTGCAGCACCCATCTCAACAACCCCGGCTTCCCCACCTCCAAAAATGACATCGCAAACCCAACAAATGCCTTTCTAGTGGACTTCTTCTTTCTCTTATCATTTTGTTGCCTCTTCTTATACTCCGCCAGTTTCAAAAACCCCTGAAGCTTAAAATCAAAAGTCTTCGCGACCTCCGAAGCCAAACCCGACCCTCTCCTAACAATAGACGCCATTAACAAAAGCACTGCCTTTTCACGCTTCCCGTCTTTACTATTCAACTCCTTATAAAGACCATCCATTTTTTCTTGGACAATCAACCTAGCAAACTTATCAAGAGCCCTACTAACAAATATCCTCTCTCTATCATTAGCGCTATATTTCCCCTCAGAATGACTAAAAATCACCGAAATCAATGACATTACATATGAAATTCCATTTTTCCCTGCCCTAAGCTTCCAAGCACTTAAAAGTTCCGTAAAACTCGATGAAATTTGTACATAAACACGAAGCAATTCTCCCCCAGACTCACTTTTTAGTAACTTGATGAACTCTTTTGTTCCGTCTTTACATAACTTAATCTCATTTGAATTTATTCTGTGTAGTAATTCACTAAGTTTCGCTTGGAAGTTTGCTTTGATTTCAAACTTTGGCACTGCGCTTTCCTCTACCTCGACTTCGCTATCGTTTTCATCTCCCATTACAACTGCGAAAATGGTACCAAAATATATATAAAAAAAATACATGAAACATAACGATAAATAGAAAGGTTTGGACTAAAAGAGTGAAGTTTAAGTTACTGCATACCGTTGTCTTCAGAGGCGGAGCTTGGGTCGTCCATTGAAGAGAGTGAGGCGAAAGAGTACGTGGTTGTTTTGAGGTTTTGGAAGATTAGGGTTTTTGCTTTTAGGGTTTAAGCAGTTGAGCTGCTGACAAGGAAGAAAGGAGAGGGTTTCTTTTTTTGTTACAGAAAGGGGCTTGAAGCCCAAAACAAAGAAAAAGTAAGGACAAGCCATCCTATCTTGGACCACCCAATTAGATCGGCCCATAAAGCATTCAGAATCCAACGGAGCCCAACTAAATCGGGCCATTCATGCTCCATGTTTTTAAATGTTCAATGAAAATAAAGGATATATGTTTTTTCATATATACATATTTTGAGATTATATAAATTTATTAAGATAATTTTAAGAGTATATTTATTTTATATTTTTATCTTTATTTATTCAACCAATGTATTTTTTCCTCTCTTATATTTATCACCTGTCTTAAAAAAATAATCAATTTATAGTAATTGATTAAAGTAATATTTGAAAGTCTTACTAGATATGCCAATGATGTTAGTTTTTTAAAAAAATTTGTATTTATTTAATTTTAAAGAAATTAAAATAAATACTCATAAGAATTTTAATGATTTAGATTCTAATGAAAAAAAAAGTTTTTGGTTAAGACTCCCTTTTTTATTCATAATTAATAATGTTTTATTAATAGCATGATTTTTAATAGAAACTTATCATGGAAAGCCAATTTCAAAAAAAACAAAAACATGTCTTGGTGGTTGTATCTGAAAATGAAGAATTAATTAATTTGAAAACAATATAGAAAAACTTTACGGTAAAAAATACAAAATAAATATTTTAATATAATAAAATACCCATGAGCATTAAAAAAAACAACTGCATGTTAGATTCATATATAAAAATTTATAAAATAATTGTTAGTGTTATCATAAAAAGTTATAATTTTATTTGAAAAACATAATGTCACCAAAAACATTTTAAAGTATCATTATAATTATTTTATTTACAAAAAAACTATTTTAAAATTATAAAAATAAAATAACTCAATAAAAATAAATAAATAAAATAAGAGAATCAAGCGCAAATATACTTGAATTTTATAGAGCATGTCAAATATATCTAGCTTTTCTAAAAATATTAACCTAATAACACATCATCTAGGCATAAGATACAACATCTCTACAACATATTTTGGCCACCTTAGATAATTAAGAAATTAAAGTTTGAGTTTTTCTTTACTCTTCAAACCCTAACCTCAACTTGTTTTCATCAAAAACATTTTATAAACTTTCATAATCTAATTTTCAACCCCAAAACACGCACGATAACATTAAAATCAATACTTTCGTGTTTAAAATATAACTGACGATTAGTTTTTTCTCTCATATCCTAATTTTAATGGACTGAAATGTAAAGAAAATAAATTTTCATAAAAATAAAATTAAAAACTACACAGCCCAAAGTGTAAAATAAAAAACACTCCTCCTGAACAGTGCAATGTTCCGGGGAACGCATGAACAATGTGGGGGCATGATAGAACACCATTTTATTTTCTTAATTCAGTTTGGTTTGGTTTTAATAGCACAAGTGTCTCCTGCACTAAGTAATTTAATCTGTATATCGAAGTTCATCTATCCTTGAAGATTTGACTTGAATGACATGTGAGTTCAATCAAGTTATACTATCCCAGCTTTGAACTAAGAAAAAAAAATGTGAGCTTTTTTTTAATATACCAATCCAAACGTGAATGATCTATATATATATGAAACCAAAAGGATCCTGGTGATTTTATATATGAACTCTAGAATTGTAGGATCTGCAAAAGGAATTATGTTGCTCTAGTTCTTTAATGTGCTAAACTAGTTATCTTAAAGAACATGTCTGGATTTGCAATCTAACAAGTTCCCATTTAAAGATTTCACATTATC
>Ga0307508_10003703_pt1 | contig 15321 bp, 15 predicted proteins | sample 9_EM_MG_FD_203089 | JGI IMG/M metagenome (GOLD analysis project Ga0307508, IMG submission 203089) | Populus trichocarpa ectomycorrhiza microbial communities from riparian zone in the Pacific Northwest, United States - 9_EM | ecosystem: Host-associated > Plants > Roots > Unclassified | place...
CTCTCTGGTATTCTATTCAGAACTTACAAAACCTAACATCAGCACTAAACACTATCCTTCTTGGTGCCACTGGCTGCGAGCATACATTGCCCAACATCGAATCACCTCTCATGGAACCCGCGAGATGGATCCTTGCCGCAAGGATGCGTGCTGGATTCCCGAATGCCCCAATTGACAATGGGGATTCCTTTTGTTTGCGAAAGGGCGATGGTAGTTGAAAGGGACGCCGCTCATCGGAGGTATGTCGTGTGGTCATTTAACTAAGAACCGTCATCTCATTCAGTGAATAGCCCACTGGGATCGGTATGGTACAAAATTATCTCCAGCACAATGCACAATGAACGTTACCGCACCTCGTCATTTCTGGGAGCCATAGTATAGTGAACAACTCACCACTGCGCTGGCGGACAACCTAACTTGCTCCTGGAAACTCAATGTCTCCATAGCTGCGACTATTACATCGCATATCCCGTCGTCCTCCAACTCTCTTAGAGCCCGAACCAGATCCGCATGTGCAGTGTGGGCGAGACGGCGACCACATTCTTGCGCTTGGCGGGAGATGTAAAGGACCTGGGGGTGTCGAGAGGACAAGGGGAGATGACCAATAGTGTTACGAACGACCCGCTGTCGAAGTATATTGAGGACCCCACTTGACATACGCTTGAAAGATTATGGTTGGCGTGCATGGGAATGGGCTCACGGTAAGTTTCAAAGAGTCTGATGAACCGCGGGTCACAGAATAATTTACTTCATCCAGCATCAACTGTACATGCCCCCGTCGCCTCAGTCAGCCGCCATTGAAATCACGTACCCTAAAAGTAGGTCCTGCTCTTCGCTTCCGTTTCATGCATTCAATGCTTTCCTTTCCATACAATGAAACTAAAACAACCTAACAGCTTATATACACGATTATTCAATGCTTTCGCGCAACATGGGTCACGAGCATTATGCCGTCTGGAATGATACAACGCTAACTTTCCCCGGGAAAGAGTGGTATAGGGTGGGTTTGCCTTTTTTTCTCTCTACTTCGTCATGTTGCAGTCGTTTTTTTCTCAACATAACCCACATTAGGGCATTAACCATGGTGAAAGGAAAGACTTTCACGATCCGAATATTCCTGTGTTTGGAGACACAGTTGCAAATGTATAAGGAAGAAATTGGGCTTGTTATAGATGCGTCACCTTCTGCCGTTTAGGATTTCGATTGAAGTCTTCGGTCTTTTTTATTATGTCTCGCTTGGGGGCTATAATATGGTCATGGGATTTTGGGAAACAGGGATACTTATTACTGTACGATACATAATCGACTGAATTATTTGGATGGAACAAGAGAGGTATATTTCCTTCCCGGCTAAGCGGTAGACTTCAGTGAGTGTGTGGGATTTAAGCACTTACGTAGTGTAGCCATGTGGGTGTATAGAATCAATCACTATGGGCAGGTCTAGGCCAAGTCGGATCAAGAGGGCGAACTGGAGTGCAACATGTTGGAACAGAAGCAGCAGCCGGTGAAATATATCGCAATCTTGCAAGTGGTCGCATGGCACCAAGATTTCTTTGTAAATTTTACAATCCAGTTTGATGTGCCAAACCTATTTTCCCTCCGACATTTGATATGTCTTGCCAATGGTAGTATTCCCTGTGGAAAAAAAAAAATTGAGCTGAAATCAGCGCCTGTTGGGTCGAAGACAGATATTGAGTCGTAGCTTTTGAGTTAGGCTATTAAGATTCAGAGGTTAAGTTGTAATTCTACATTTCTCTAGTACTACATGTATAATAATACATAGGGACTCCGAATCTATGTGATACTTAACTCTCTCCACACATCGCGCGGTGCCCTTGGCGGTGCTGGATCAGCTGAAACACTACTTCTGCTGAGTCAGGTCCCAGCTGGTTCTTATGAACCATGCGGTTCTGGACGACCATACGAGTACTTTCTTATCTTTTTGATCCTAATTTCTACATGCTGCGCCAATATGAAAGTCAAATTTGATCGGCCTGAAAGAGAAAGTGGCAACCATCTACCGTCAGTTTAGTGTTGGTGCATTGGGGATTCAAGCTGTCAGCTATTGTGCAAGATTGTGCAGTATTTGCCGTCCTAACACCCTAAGCACGAACCGTTGTGACGGTCCTCATGCTGCACGCTAATGGATTTTTGGAATGGTCCAGGCTAGTTCTGAGCGGAAGTAGATATTTTTATCTGAATCAGGAAATCATGCGGTGCAGTTCAGCATTCAAGGTTTGAAGACAACCAGATGTGATCAGAAGGCTACAAGCCTCCAGTGAACTGTTTCAGTCATCGTATCCATATGGATCGCCATCGCCTTATTGACATTGTATCGCGTGAGAAGATGAAGGAGTCTTCTATAAGACCCTTTTGTCAAAAGGGCGTTGAGAACTACGAGGAGGTCTACGGAGGAAGGAGCATGAGCAAGATGCCATGGAAGGACATTCAAGACGCTAAACAAGATATTTGGGTTTGTAGATGCTGAGGCAAAACAGTCTTGAGAGAAGAACGTATGGCGCTAGTAGGGACGGAGACACACCAGTCACTTCAAAGGATGATGAGAAAATGACATACCGACTTGGAGAAATGAAGCGGTGGTGCAGATACATAGCCGTCTTGCAAGTGTCCTGCCTTGTTCAAACAGGGGGAACGAGGTTGCTGAAGTTGAATGGGAGCGAAAAGTTTCCTCCTTGCCGAACTGAGACAGTAATTAATAACGTACGGCAATAGGAATCTTGAGGTGTGGAAGGAGACTGAAGGAGACCACCAAAGGCCAGATGTTGAAGGCATTGATTACGGCTGTTAAATGGGGCAAGCACATCGATACACCTGGTCTCGGTTGATCCTCGGAAGTGGTGAAGTAGATGTTTGCATGCTGGATAGCGATAAGACAATGTGGCTTTCACTGCTATATAAAGGTGTATTGCACCTACCAGACACCCCAGCATTTAGAGCTGGTCTCTGAATCCGACGATGAAGTTCGCATCCATCACCCGTATCGCAGCTGCCCTCGCCGCCATTTCAGGCTGCGCCATTGCAGCCCCTCATCCGGTAGACCATAATTTGTTCGACCAACCCCAACCCCACGAAGATCACCCACAGCGTCTACCCCCACCCTACGCACAGCACGCACACCCATCTGCCCCTCATTCGATGGGCCATGGATTTGTTGGTCATTCGTTCCACCAACACGGCCAGCACCAGCAGCAACCCCAATCCCAGCACCAGCAGCCCCAACAACCTCGTCAGCAACGTGGTGACGGGGACCATCATTTGTTCAACCCACCCCGACCCCACGAGGATCACCTACAGCGTCTACATCCACCCTACTACCAGCAGGCACAGCAGGCACACCCAGGCACCCCTCATCCGATGGGCCATGGATTTGTTGGTCATTCGTTCCACCAACACGGCCAGCACCAGCAGCAACCCCAGCAGCAGCACCAGCAGCCCCAACAACCTCGTCGGCAACGTGGTAACGGGGATCGATACCGTCGGGACCAACGTCGGAAGAGCCAGAGTCAAACGGCTGAAAAGATTGATCATGCAATCATTGCTAATCGTTTGGCCATTGAGGACGCAAAGTACGCGCTTGGTCGGTTCCGAAATCAGGGGCGTAGCACCAGGGAATTGGAAACTATGAAATCCAACTGCGAGGAAAAAGTCACGATGCATTCGGAGGAGCTAGAGGACCTAGCGGACATGAACAAAAGTGGGAGACAATCTGCTAGGAATCGGGCTCAAACCTCCCAAAAACAAGCGGAGAAGGCCAGTAACCGTGCGTGGGCTATTCTGGAAGCTGCCGAACCTGGGATAACAGATCACCCTGAGTTGGGACGTTATCCGAATGTGTATTAGGAACAAATAGATGATACCAGTGCAGGCACACGAGCGACGATTGAGACCTTCAATGTTAAACGTTGAACTGTGGATTCGTAACACGCGTCGGTGAACGTTCCAACTATCATGAGCAGGCTCGATGTTGCCAGCTGTAGAACGTAGGACAGATCTGGAAAAAATCAGTCATCGACCTCTTCTAGTGCTCGCACAGCCGATTTGCTTGGCGGATAGTCACACAAAATACACCATCACACAAGTCACTGTTCCTCGCCTTTGTCAACGGCACCCTTTGAGCGCCGAGCGCTGAGCCGTTGCCCCCAACTACCCGGACATGAAGTTCATCCTTTCTCACCGGCCTAAAGATAAAACGGGATCTAGTCCGCCCAGAGTAAGTTTATGAGTTCTACGCTCCCAAGGATTACCTACTCAGTCTCGAGTTCCTCCTTTCAGGAGATGAAAATTGGGACGAAAGAAGAAATTAGATCCATTATTCCCTCACTCGACTCCGCCGTCGTCGTTGGTGGTCTCTCTATGATCCTTTACGAGCCGAACAATTTCATGCATGTGCGCCTGAATCCCACTCTGATATTCTTATTCAGAACTTACAAAACCTAACATCAGCACTACTATCCTTCTTGGTGCCATGCGAGCATACGCGCAGCTCTGGCCTTGTTGCCCAACATCGAATCACCTCTCATGGAAGCCGCGAGATGGATCCTTGCCGCAAGGATGCGTGCTGGATTCCCGAATGCCCGAAAATGGGGATTCCTTTTGTTTTCGAAAGGGCGATGGTAGTTGAAAGGGACGCTGCTCATCGGAGGTATGTCGTATGGTCATTTAACTAAGAACCGTAATCTCATTCAGTGAATAGCCCACTGGGATCGGTATGGTACAAAATGATCTCCAGCACAATGAACGTTACCGCACCTCGTCATTTCTGCGAGCCACTTCGACAGCGGGTCGTTCGTAACACTATCGGTCATCTCCCCTTGTCAGGAGGTGGTGGTGGTGGTTACGTCCCCAGGTCCTCTACATCTCCCGCCATGGGCAAGAAAATGGCCGCCGTCTCGCTCACACTGCACATGCAGATCTGGTTCGGGCTCTAAGAGAGTTGGAGGAAGACGGGATATGCGATGTAACACTCGCAGCTATGGAGACATTGAGTTTCCAGGAGCAAGTTAGGTTGTCTGCTAGCGCAGTGGTGAGTTGTTCACTATACTATATATTGAGGACCTCACTTGACATACGCTTGGAAGATTATGGTTGGCGTGCATGGGAATGGGCTCACGGTAAGTTTCAAGAGTCTGATGAACCGCGGGTCACAGAATAATTTACTTCATCCAGCATCAACTGTGGATGCCCCCGTCGCCTCAGTCAACTGTCATTGAAATCACATACCTTAAAAGTAGGTCTTGATCTTCGCTTTCCCCGAGAGTGGTATAAGGTGAGTTTATACCTTTTTTTCTCTCTACTTCGTCATCTTTTTTCTGAACATAACCCGCATTAGGGCATTAACTATGGTGAAAGGAAGACTTTCATGGTCCGAATATTCCTGTGTTTGGAGACACTTTGATTAAGGGGGAGATTGGGCTTGTTATAGATGTCACCTTCTGCTGTTTAGGATTTCGATGGGAGTCTTCGGTCTTTTTTTATTATGTCTCGCTTGGGGGCTATAATATGGTCTTGGAAACAAGGATACTTACTGTATGATACATAGTCGAATGAATTATTTGGATTCACCTAGCTGTATTTCCTTCCCAGCTAAGTGGTAGACTTCAGTGAGTGTGGGATTTGTTGGTTGATAATCAAGATAGCCATGTGGGTGTCTTATAGGCTTGATTACTATAGGCAGGTTCTTTTTCTGCCCTTCTTCTGGGATACATCACTATTTTTTACAAATACAGTCATAGAGTACATATGTCATACAAGTTTCATGACAGGAACTGAGAAAACCAGGACCTAAGCAATGTAAGTGTCATGGACCCTTACTAGACCTTAAGGCCTTACCTTTTACCCTTTGCCCTTCTTAATCCTTTTAGACCAGTTACTTCACAAATTCACATGGCTGCTTACATACCTCACATATACTAATTCTCCCTTGATACATTGCATGGTGCCAGTGTAACATGGATCAGCCAGTTGTGAAGCGCGCAGGGATACTACTGCCAGTGTACATTGTCCAATTCTATACAATTTCAAGTACCATGCGGTTCTAAGCGACCATACAAGCACTTTCTTATCTTTTTGATCTGCCAATATGTCTTAGGCAACCATTGTTACATTTATACCATCAGTTCAGTGTTGGTGTCCACAATTGGGGCTATTGTAACGGACCGTTACATCATCGCTCCAGCCCGCGAATCAAACCGCTCCCGCGGTATCCACAGCCCACTCTGCGGGCCAAACTTTCGGTACGCTTCTCTGCTTCCCATTACATTATTGTTCCGTTCTTTCCCATTGTCATTACATGTTCCATTATGTCACTGTTCCCATTGTTTCCATTATCCCGCGCTTCTATTGTACACGGCCCCATTGTATTTAGTTAGTTAAATACTGCCGCACCCCGAAGTGGGACGGCAGTCTGAATATCAAGTTAATCTTCCTGCTTCTATTTCCCGTCTGTTAAGCTCTCCCGCGCTTAACTCCCAATCCCGGTTAGGACTGCGATTCCTGCGGGCCAAGTGTGATACCTTGGCAATAAGTCCTTTCATCCCGTTTAGTCCCTTTCCGATCTCCCGTCTTGACTCGTGTCCCGATCCCGTCCCGCACCACGGCATCAAGTTCCACAGACCTCGGCACGCACTTTACAGCTATTATGGATGCCTTGGCCATAAGATATCAATCTAGGAAATAGACGGGATCAAGTTGCCAGCTATTGTGCAAGATAATTGTGTGGTATTTTGCCATCCTAACAATCATGTGAAGAGATGAAGGTGCCTTCTATAAGACCTTTTTGTCAAAAGGTTGTTTGGGAACTATGAGGTCTACAAGCAAGATGTCGTGGAAGGACATTCAAGACCCTAAGTAAGAGATTTGGGCAGCACTGGAGATTGTTTATAGATGCCAAGGCAAACAGTCTTGAGAGAAGAACAGATGGTGCCAGTATGGGCAGAGCCAGACCAGTCACTGAAAAAGATGATGAGAAGATGACTTATTGACTTGGAGAACTGTAAACAATGAAGTGATGATGCAGATACATAGCCTTTGGCAATAGAATGTTCTGGCCATCCAAGTAATCAGCAAGGTAGGTCATGAAAGTCAAGAGCAAAGTAACTTGGAAACTTCCTATGGATTCCACCACAATTTGGCCATTTGCAAGTGTCTGACAAAGCTGAAACAGGTGGAACGGATTGCTGAAGTGGGTTAAATGAAATTTATAAGAGCAGAAAGTTTCCTGTTCCCTGAACTGAGATAGTACATATCTCTGCTGTTATTGTTGGTGGTAGGGCATAGCAGTGGGTTACCCATGGGTTTTTGATACTCCTTTCTGTGTGAGTTGTTATGCTTCCTTGGATGATCCTGGGGCTTATCTGTTTTAGGGAGGGGTGCAGAAATGGGTGAATTATGGCCCAAAAAAAATTGGAGTGCCTACTATCAAAATTGCTATCACACCAGATGTAAATGTGACAGCAATTTTGATGGTAGGCACTCCAATTTTTTTTGGGCCATAATTCACCCATTTCTGCACCCCTCCTTAAAACAGATAAGCCCCAGGATCATCCAAGGAAGCATAACAACTCACACAGAAAGAAGTATCAAAAACTCATGGGTAACCCACCTCTATGCCCTAGTTGGTGGTCTCTCTATGATCCTTTATGAACCAAACAATTTCATGGATATGCATCTAAATGCCTCGCTCTGACATTCTAACTAGAACTTACAAAAGCTATCATCAGCACTACTATCACTGGTGGGGTGAAATCATGTGGGCATACGCAGCTCTGGCCTTGTTGCCCAACATTGAATCACCTCTCATGAAACCCATGAAATGGATCCTTGCAGCAGATTCATACACCTTTCTGATGTTCCAAGAATTTTAACCACTTCCCACAGAATATTCCAGACTCCTCATAGCACAACCACGCTGGGGTGAATGGACTGCTGATGCGTGCTGGATCCCTGAATGCACCAATTAAATGTGGACTTTTGACAGGATATGTTTGCCTTACAAAGACCTTTTGTTTTCAAAAGGGCGATGGTAGTTGAAAGGGATGCTGCTCATCAGAGGTACATTGTGTGGTCATTTAACTAAAAACCATAATCTCATTCTGTGAATAGCCCACTGGGATCAGTATGGTAGAAAATGATCTCCAGCACAATGAATGTTACTGCACCTTGTCATTTCTTATCAGCAATCTCTGATTTTTTATCACAGCTGGCCATAGCCACCCTCTCAGGGGCCATAGTATTCCATAGCGTTATAGTACCACACAGGCCTACATAGTATGTCTACACTACTACATAGGTCTACATAGCATGTCCATACTACTATATAGGCCTACATATTGTACTCATACAACTACATAGTTCTATATACTGTACTGTTATTGCTATATAAGTCTACATATCAGACATGTACTACATAGGTCTATACAGGGTATTATTGTCATTGTGTATGAATATGGACTACACATTTACTGGGTAGTCCTACTATTAGTCCATAGCCCACATATAGAAGTATGACATCACAAAGCAGTGTGCTAGTTGATTTTGAGTTGAAAAAGTCTTCATGATGTCATTGTTCTCAGGCTGGGACTTGGTTACTAGAAGTTACAATTTCTTTAAAGTTCATAGACCTGGCCCTGAACAGGGTCATATGGTGGTTGATTTCATTTTTACCTTCTCATTCATTTGTCTTCCTCTCTCTATTCCAACTCACTTCCAGCCATTTCCCCCCCCTCTATAGACTGTGGCTCAATTGAATGCAAGGAGATGGGTCCCCTCTGCCTGCCATCCCTCCCTCCGTCACTTGAAATGCACCATCTTCCAAGTTGATCTTGAGGTCGTAGGGACGATGGTCAGGAAGGGTGTCTGCCCTGTCCTTGCTGAAAATGTCAGCGTACTTGTGGTATTCCTCCAGGACGATGGTCAGGAAGGGTGTCTGCCCTGTCCTTGCTGAAAATGTCAGCATACCTGTGGTATTCCTCCAGGACGCTAGACATATTGGGCTTGGCAGGAGCAGTAGAGGCAGAACATCCGTGGAGGGTCAGGTTGGAAAGCGAAAGCTGGAAGGAGACCAAGCCTTCTGCGCGAGTGGCGTGGGCATAGGCTGTGGTGTTAATGAAGGAAATGGAGGGTTTGGACTGCTCAACTTTAACTTCTGGTGTAACAGGACTGGACGGGGGTGAATCAGGCCACAGGGGCACAGAATCAGTGTGCCGTGGCTCAGAGAGCAGCAGAACGGTTGGGGTTGACTGAGGCTGAATAGGCTTGGAGTCAGTTGGCTGCAACTCTGGGAGCCACGGACCAATCAGGGTTGGTTTCGAAACCTGTGAGGGGGTCTGAAAAGAAAGGATCTGGCTCTTGTACCAATCAATCAATGGATTGTAGCAGTAGAACCAGGTATATCAAAACACAAGTGCAAGAGGGGAGTCCAGTTGAGTAACAAGAAATGTTACCACGAAGATATCACCAGTAGAGTGACGAATTCTCAGATCCACAGCATGGGTAATCCATGATCCGAGGGATCCATCAAGTAGTCGGAGCCTTACAGGACAAATATGATATGGGGACAAATCAAGTTTATTGACAAAACAGGTATCTATAAAACAGTGCAAGGACCCGCAATCTACGAGTCCGGTAGAAGAAAAAGAAGGTCGGGACAGAAAAGACATGGGAATAAACAGGGAGTCCAGCTCAGAAAGAGTGGCTGCATTGAGAGTTTGTGCAGCCCCCCGACGGTACGAAGTCCGAGGGGCTGCTCACTCTTTTGCCTGCTTAGCAGGCTCAGTAGTCGAGGCCTTCCCCTTGGCGGAGTTCTTGGTGCTAGGACAATCAGTTACCTTATGCCCTGTGTTGCTGCAGAAGAGGCAGAGCTGAAGCTTGAAGCAGTGATTCCGCTCCTCAGGAGTCAGCTTCCTGTTTTTACCAAGCTTGTCAGCGTTTGGGTTCTTTGGTTTGGACGAAGATGAAGACTTCAATTGGGCTGGGGTCTGTGAAGAGGACGCTGCAGGACAGGAACTGTTGTTGGAGGAGGACTGCTTTGGTTTGTTGGTTTGGGCCAGGGCAGTGTTCGAAGAGGCACACTTGTCGCAGCTGATTTTGGCTTGATGTTCCCAATATCGCTGGTTGAGGACTTGCACTTGATATTGGAGGGGAATCAATATTTTGGGTTTCCCAATCCAGGTAAGCTCGTCCTTGAGTTGGTCTGGCAGCCCCTTATAGAACTGCCGGTAGAGGACCTTGTCATTCCAGCCAGTGTGCGGCGCATCTCGGTTAAAGTCGAGGGTGTATTTCACAGCCTTGCCTGTGTTCTTGTACCTAAGGTTCTTGATGTGGATAGTGGTTTTGTTGACAGGGTCGCGTGGGCCAAAGAGGCAACAGAGTTCATCAATGAACTTCGGGGTCAAGGACAGCCAAGCCATAGACATGAGTCCAGATGAGCCGTGGCCTGTGGGTGGCTGCGGTTTGGAACCAATTGAGCGCAGAGCCCTTGAGGTAGGAGAGCATGAATGCCACCTTAGAGGCTTCATCCAGGAAATCCTGTCCGCGGAGTACAATGTACATGAAGCACTGGAATACGAAAGCATCAAGCTTTCCCAGGTCAGATCTGTCAAACATGTCAGGGCTCCTTGGCTTAATGCGGGACTTGGGTTCAGCGGGTGCAGGTGGTGTGGGAGGTGGAGGGATGGAAAGCGTGGCCAGATGGTCAGTCGTAGCAGTTTTGAATGAGGCATCTGCACCAACAAGAATATTAGGATTATCAATAATCTTGTTCATATGATCATAGACACGAGAGTGAAGGGGACCAAGATTGAGCATGTTCTTATCACTAGAAGTACGGATTGCCTTCATATAGGGATAAGAAATAGCTTCTGCATAAATTGCTAGAACAGCAAGCTCAGTAGTTGTTGAAGGACAGTGAAGAGCATTCCAGAGATTTGTTTCCATATGATTTAGAGTGGAATTTTGTTTGTTGATGTGCAGATGTTCAAGAAAATTTATGAACTCATATGAATACAGAATAGGTACTGCTGCTGTATCACAGTAGGACTGAAATTGGTTGTTGGATGTATCAGGAAATGTGAATGGAATTTCAACATGTTCCCACCACCAATAACAAAAGATATCATGGTGGCCCTTTTTATCATCTTTATGATTAAAAATTGCACCTGCAATTTCTGCAGTCTTAATGGCACCATGTGTTGATTTGTGAAATGCTCACTCCTGAGCTGAAGTTGGAACATTGCCTTGGTCAAGTACAGCAGCTCGTTCCTGAACTACAGGATCATTGTCACGATTGGCAAGAAGAACAGGTCTCACTACTTCTTCACTCTCATTCTCATTCCACCATCTTAACATTGCCAAATATCCTCCTTGCACAGTATTAAGATCCTTGTGACAACCACAGCCTGCCCAGATGAATAGCCTAAAAACCCGCTTTTCTTCATCTGAGAGATTATCAAATGCCTCTTTTCCTAAATCAGCAACTGCCTCCTCAAGCATAACAGACCTCTTTTCTGCTTTTTTTATATCAGACAAAATCTCCCACTTATGCAATCCACCAGCTTTTCTAATCATATTCTCCTCTGCCTTTCTAAAATGCTCTGCAATTTCTTCTAATGTCATTTCCATCATTTTTTCCTCTCCAAGATGCTGATCAACTGCCCAAGCATTCAAGCATCTTTTTTCTCTTTTGCACAATGATCAGTATTCATTCCCATGAGTTTGACAAGAAGATCCACAAATTTGAGAAGATTGCCAGAATGCTTTCTCAGAGGACTTTCATTATAGAGCTGAGTAATTCTCTTGAGAGTGTTTTCCCAGTCTGCTACAGCCATTTCACTAGACCCATCTAAGGATGATTGAATTCCAAAAGTATGTGTAGCCTGTTGCTTTGTGTTATTGTCAGATGACTTGGAAGCATAATCCTCAACATGAAGATGGACATGACATGAGTTGTAATTGATACTGCGATGACTTGTTCCATCTGCACTAAACGTCATACCCTCTGCATTCTTCATTTCATACCCTAGCTGAATTTCTGCAGCAAAATATCTCTTCCGAAGAATGCGTGAAACTGAAGTACGACTAATGGTGCCAACAGTTGTGATTCCTGCAGATTGGAGAATAGTGGAGATAACCTCATTGATATAGTTGCGTGAACAACCTGCTTTAACCAGCAAATGAATAACATTGCGTGTTTCTTCTGTAAAGACTCCCTTACTCATTAGATGATGAACAGATCTCTGCTGTAAGATTTTTCTTTGATTGAGGCTATTGTATGGTTCTTTGCCTCTTTGGAGCGCACAACTGTTTTGCGCAGTTGTCTAGCCTCTTGGCATAAGGCCATCAGATCTGAGGCTGATGCATTGAGTTTAGAATGGGCTCTCTCCAGCTGTGTAGTCCATTTTGCCATACAGTCTGAGAGTTCACTATGAAGATCTTCATTCACTTCTCTAAGTGTGGTAAGAGCTTTTTCAGATTGCTTGGCTCCTTTTAAAATTTGAGAAGAAGCTTCAGTCTCAGCCTTCTTGAGAATTTCCATTTGGTTTTCCAATTTATGTGCCTTTTCTTGTTTCCGTTTTGCTGTTTGCACTGTAAGTGAAGCTCATGATAAGTTCCTTCATGTTTTGACTTCCAGAAATTGGAATCAGCTTGATACTTGGCCAGCTTCCTATTAGCCTTTTCTAGCTCTGATTGCAAGTTAGTACACTCTGCAATTTTCTGAGCAAGATGTAGTTCCAGTTCCTGAATACATGAATTTGCGGTTTGCAGTTCATTCCAGAGGTCTTCATTTGCTGTTTCAGAAGCCAGAACAGCATGCTTTTCAGCTATAATTTTGCATCCTTTTGCCTGAGCAGCTGCTAGGTGTTGCTTTTTGGAAACCATAGTAGCAGAATAAGAGATTCCTTATCAGAAATAAATCAATCTATAAGTTTATCACACACTTATACTAATTTATACCTAAGATTCACCAAGTCCAAGCTTGAATTGACAGTTTAAGGTCTATTTGTTGAGTCTCTAATTTATAAGTCTGATATACTGTTCAGAAAGGATTTTTTACTCACTTAATCAGCAAAAAAGCAGAAATTTTGGAGGTTTCTTTGAAATTATGGAGGTTGCAATAATGGTAGATATAAAGAAAGGCAAGAGTCCATGCTCAGGAAGTATCCTTAATACATGAGGCTGCCATGCACAATCCATGAGGCATGTCCAATTAGTCATCAGTGGCTGTGATGAATATATTTTGGTTATTATACAGTGCAAAGGCTCTAACCTCACAACCAGAGCACTTGGAAACTAGTTTTGTAGAGATAAAATATTCTATTTTTAAATTATGATTTTTCTACAGGACCAGAATTTTTATTACTGGCCCCTATCCATGTGAAAATGCCTGTTTTGGGTGTCTATCTCTAGATTAAGGCTACTAATTAAAATTCTGATCCTGTAGATCAATTAGAAATTAAATTCCGAGCAAAAAGCTTCTAATAATTGTGTTCTCAAGTGTTGTGGTTGTTGAGATATGTGCCATTCATTCTGGAGACCCATATTTGGCAGGCAGTTAAGCCTTATTTATTGTTTGTGGCTTAAATAATATATCTATCACTCAAGAAATAGTATAGAGAGAAGCAATAACAATCTATTCTTAATTAGAACTGAAGAAAATTCTCATATCTACAAAGTGCAAGGCATAAACTCCATGTTTCAAGAAACTGATGTGTCACATGGTGTCACAATGTTGTGACTGGATCATCACATCACAGAGAATTGTTCACCCCCACAAGTCTTAGTAAGCTTATTTTAGGTCCAGAAAGTACATTACTAAGCCCAGAATTGGTAAGCTAACCCCAGTAATCTCTTAGTAAGCGTATTACACATCCAGAATGTAGATTACAAAGCCTAGGGTTGGTAAGCCTGACTCTAGTAGCCTCTTAGTAAGCATAATTATCAGAATAGGGATTACTAAGCCTAGGATTGGTAATCCTGACCCCAGTAGCGGGTTTGTAAGCAAGAAATGCTAATTTGTTCTAGAATGTTCTATAAATAACAGCCTATGGGAATTTGAGCACAGCCACATAGATCTTGTGATCTTTGGGTCACATTGTCTTATCTAATCTGTTCCTCTTATCAGGATTCCCAGGGTCATGCTTAATCTATGAACATTAAAGAAATGCCGCTTAATGCTAGGAATTGCTTAGAATATCCATATAATATGTGTAAAAATGGGGAAAATTCAGAGAAAAATATCTGAATATCCTACAAACAATAACTAGTAGTTGGTAATAAAATCATAGGTAGGTAAAAGCATAGGTATCATATATGTAAAATTCATGCATACAATATTTATTTATGAACATAGTTCAGGCTGTTTGACCCTATCTTTTGTGAAATCAGACTATGTGCGTGACATCTGCAGGGAACTGATTATCTGACTGCCCTCAGTCACACGGGTCAGATGGGCTGTTCTACGTTTATATTTTATTTTTGTTTATACTCAAATAATCTTATATTTAAGCAAGACAATTTTATTTTTGAAAGAAATGTACGGTGATATGTGTAAAAAAAAAATAAGAGATCGCCCCATCCGTACACCAGGAAGGACGAGGGTCAAAATTTCATGGACGAGATCATACGATTGGGAATAACAGGGATGGATGGTGATTGTAAGTTTGCGTAATAATTGGAGTTGGCTCAGAGGTGAAGCACTACGAGCGAATGGCAAAACAATTCAGGGATGTTGAGGATGAAGGATGGGTGACATGGATCAGAGGCATTGGTGAATCCTTGTCCATAATACTCACGGTAATGGACAGGAAAGTATGCGCGCCCATCGCGAATCATCTGGCATAGATCGATGACATAGCAGCTATATTGCATGTTGGTTTTGAGAATGTCTACAACGTTGCCAGCCTTGATGACCAATGGCTTGTGGCACCAGTCCTCGTCTATCTTCACACGATATTCAAATCCCATGAACTTAGTGTTTGGAAGTCCGGTTACAAAACTGGAAAAAAACTGTAACCGGACCAGACCGTAACCGATGAAGACCGCAAATGGTATAGACCGGTCTTTGGTTAAGACCGTGGTCCGGTTAATGGTTAACCACAAATTGGAAAAAACAAAGACCGCACAAAACCGGTTAAGACCAGTCTTAACCGGTCTTTGCAGTCTCAAAGGTAAGGGTATGATTTGTATTAAATTTTAAGTAACAGTATCAACTATAATAATATATGAGGCCAATCCATGTACGATTTTCATGCAAAAAACCCGCCATTCATTGATCTATGACCTGTGACTGAATTTCATATACTATTT
>Ga0307508_10003706_pt1 | contig 15311 bp, 11 predicted proteins | sample 9_EM_MG_FD_203089 | JGI IMG/M metagenome (GOLD analysis project Ga0307508, IMG submission 203089) | Populus trichocarpa ectomycorrhiza microbial communities from riparian zone in the Pacific Northwest, United States - 9_EM | ecosystem: Host-associated > Plants > Roots > Unclassified | place...
CTCACTGGCACGTTCACGTACGTCAACCCGCGTTTGGCGAAGCACTACGGGTTGCCGGTCCCCGCCGGCACCGATTTCACGCGGGTCGACCTGACGGGCACGCAGCGGACCGGCTTCTTGATGCAGGCCAGCTTCTTGACGGCGCTCAGCAATCCAACCCGGACATCCCCGGTCAAGCGCGGCAAATGGGTGCTCGAGCAGCTGCTGTGCTCGCCGCCGCCGCCGCCGCCGCCCGGCGTCGACACCAAAGGCGTCGACACGGGCACGACGTCGGTGCGCGCTCGGCTCGAGGCACATCGCGCAAGCCCGGTCTGCCACAGTTGCCATGCCGTCATGGATCCGATCGGGCTTTCGTTCGAGAATTTCGACGGCATCGGCGCTTACCGCAGCTCGGATCAATACGGCCCAATCGACGCGACCGGCACGCTCACGACCGCCAGCGGCGACGTTTCGTTTCAAGGTGCCGCTCAGCTCGTGCCCATTCTGGCTGCCGATGCACGTCTGGCCGGTTGCGTGGCGCAGAAAGTGTTGACCTACGCCGTTGGTCGCAACGTCTCCGGCGCCGATGCGTCGACGCTGACCGCGGTCACCGATGCGACCACCGCCTCAGCCAAGGGCCTTCGGGGTCTGTTTGCGAGCGTGGCAAGTAGCGAAGCATTTCGCAGTCGCGTGGCGGTGGCACCATGATCATGACCAAGGGGCTCTCCAGGCGCGTGTTCTTGGGTGGCGCTGCCGTCACGGTGGCGTTGCCGTTCTTCGCGTCGCTCACGCCGCGTGAAGCTCGCGGTCAGGCGGCCACGGCGCCCAAGCGTTTCTTGACCTACCTGGCGCCGAACGGCTTCGACATGGAGGACTTCCGCGCCGCCCCCGGCACGGGTCCGCTCACGCTCGGCAAGATGATGTCGTCGCTCGAGCCGCTGAAAGATCAGCTGCTGTTGCTCACCGGCTTGCAAAACACCAAGCAAGATCGGCCCATGGGCGATCACGCCGGCGGCATCGGCTCGTTCGCCACCAATCGCACCGTCATCTACACCCAACAAAAGATGGGCGGCCCTTCCATCGATCAGGTCGTCGCCGATCAGATCGGCAGCAAAACCAAGCTCAAGTCGCTCGAGCTTTCGGGCGAAGAAGGCTTCTCCGACGGCTCTTGCGACAGCGGCTACCCCTGCGCCATCGGCAACCACATTGCATTCGACGGGGCCGGCACGCCGCTGCCCAAGCTGTTCGACACCGGTGCCATCTTCGATCGGCTGTTCATGGGCTTCGACGCCGGGGCGAGCGCGGCGGACGCCGCGCGCCGCGCGAAATACAGAAAAAGCGTGCTCGACAACGTGCTGGGCCAGGCCACGACGCTCTCCGGCAAGTTGAGCGCTACCGACAAGGTCAAGCTCGACGAGTACCTCAGCGCCGTGCGCGGCGTCGAGATGCGTATCGACGTCGGTGGGACCAGCGCGTCTTGCAAACCACCCACGCGCACTGCTGGCAAGCTCGACGACGTCACGCGCCACGGCGTGCTGGCGGACCTGATTGGACTAGCCTTTCAGTGCAACGTCACCAGTGTCGCCAGCTTGATGTGGGGCAACATGACCAGCAACCGCAACTACGCCTTCATCGGCGCGTCGGGCGGTCACCACGACATTTCGCACCATGGCATGGACGCCGACAAGATTGCGAAGCTCAAAATCATCGGCAAATGGGAGATGGATCAGATCGCCGCGATGCTGACCAAGTTCAAGAGCCTGCCCGATTCGGACGGCCGCACGGTGCTCGACAACACCCTGGTCTTCATCTCGAGCGACGTCTCCGACGGCGACGCGCACAACCACGACGACATGCCCGTCCTGCTCGCCGGTGGCGGCGCCGGCTTTAGCATGGGCCGCCACGTCGAATACCCGGACATGCCGCAGTTCGGTCAGCTCTTCCTATCCATCGCGAAAGCGTTCGGCTCGGGGATTACCAGTTTTGGTGAGCACGGCATGGCCCCGCTCGGCGGGCTAACGGCGTAGTACGTCGCCGGACGGCTCCCAGATTTTTTCACAGGGAGATCGGGAGATCGGGAGGTCTGAATGAGGCGAGAATTGGGGGGCGCCGAACCGTTTCGACATCTGCATCGCGTCGCCAAACGTTGAACAGTGCCTGGCGATGTGACGCGACCGCCGCAGTTGCTTGGCGCCAAATCTTCCTCTGTCTCGCCCTCCCGTCCTCCCTGTGAAAAAATCTCGAGACTGGCGGCGCCTACCGATTCGCTACGGTGACTTGAAGAGCTCGCGGCCGTCGGAAGCGGGTGCATTGTCGGCCAGCGACTCGTCCAGCTCCCATTCGAAAGTCAGCGGATTTTCTTTGAAGCAGCCGCCGCCGAAGCAGGGGGGCTGAGGCTTGGCCGGGTGGCAGGTTGCCGCGCGCTTGTCGCAGAGCACGCGCGTGTACATGAAGTCGCAGCCCACGTAGTACTCGGCAGTTTGGCTCGACTCGCGGTGCAGCGCGGTCTCGAGGTCGCTGCTCGGGCAGCGTAAGTTGCGCGAGCCGATCCTCATGATGGCGTTGGGCTCGGCGCTCGCGGCGCAGCCTGAAAGCGCGCCCAGCGCCCCGGCGCCCAGCGCGAAGAGGGTTGCCAGCGTCCGGAGCTTCGATTTGACTTTTGGGGTCGCCATGGCGCTAGCGACACCCGACGCCGCGAAAGCTTGGCGAAAAAAGCGGCACGGACGCTTGCTCAGCGGACAATAACCCGATCGAAAATGCTTCCAGGCTCGACGCCGCTCCGCCCCGTAGCCCGCGACACCCCCACGGATGATTTGCGGTTCCAGCCGCGCTACATTCGCGAGCCCGGCTGAATGAAGACCGCTCAAGTCGAGACGATAGCGGCCCCGGTTCGCGCCCTGGCCCTCGCGGCGCTGGCCTGCGTCGGCTGCAGCCAAGAGCCGGTGACCGTGCTCGAAACATTTCAAGAGCCGAGCCAGGGCTGGGTCGAGACGTGGCGCGACGACTTCGACGGGCCGGCCCAGTCAGCTCCTGACCCGATGCGTTGGAACGTCGAAATCCGCCCGACCGGGCAAAACATGGAGCTCGACTACGACACCGACGACCGTAAAAATTCGTTCTTGGACGGCGACGGCAACCTCGTCATCCAAGCGCTTCAAGAGCAATACGTCGACGCCAACGGTGTGCAGAGTGCTCAGCCGTACACGTCCGCCCGCTTGAACACGAGCGGCAAGCTCGATCAAACCTACGGAAAGTTCGAGGCCCGCATCAAGCTGCCACAAGGCGGCAAAGGGGTGTGGCCGGCGTTTTGGCTACTCGGCGACAACGTCAAAGACGCGGGTTGGCCGGCGTGTGGCGAAGTCGACATTCTCGAGATGCGCGGCAGCTCACCGAACAACGTCATCAGCAGCTTGCACGGTCCCGGTTACGCGGGCAGCGACTCGGTGCACGATCACGTCGAGCTAGCGAGCGGGGCGTACGGTGACGACTTTCACGTCTTCACGTTCGAATGGACCGCGGAGGCGACGCGCTTTTTGATCGACGGCAAGCCGTTCTTCGTCAAGACCGCAGCCGTCATGGGGGAGTCGGGCCTCACCTGGGTCTACGACCATCCGTTCTTCATCATCCTGAACCTGGCAATCGGGGGAGAATTCGACGGCAAGCCCGACGCCGCTACGGTCTTTCCCCAACAAATGTTGATCGACTACGTGAGCGTCTCCGAAGCGGCCCCCGCCGCGGCTGCTACGCCATGAGCACCTGCCACGCGGCGGGGCGCTGCGCGAGAAGAAAGGGCCACGTTTCACACCCGCAATAGAAAGATCCGGATAGGGCGTTCGATTCCGGTGACTTCGTGCGTCAGCGCCGAGTTTTCTGGGCCGTTTCTAGCGGAATTGATCGTCGAAATAGTGATCGGCGGTCACAAACCAAAACACCTGGATTAGAAGCGTCCCTCTGGGCGGTTGCCGGACCGGGGGCCGCTCTGTCTCAGAAGTTTGGATGTCGCTCCGCACATTTGGAGCCAGCAAGGAAGAACGAATGAAGCTTTGGGCAAGTGCATCTGCGGTTGGCTTTTCGGTTGTCGCTCTGACGACGGCCTGTTCGAGCGACGCCCCTCCCGGCAACACCCCGGTGACTCCCATTGGCGGCACGAGCGCGGGCGGTGCGGGCGGAGTGGCTACCACCTCCGGTACCACCAGCGGTGGCACCAACGGGGTGCCCATGGCGGGCACCAGCACTGGCGGCACCGTCACGACAACGGCCGGCACCAGCATGGGCGGATCCGTCCCGGTGGCTGGTACTGGCGGCACGGCTCCAGTCGGTGGCACCGGCGGCACTGCTCCAGTCGGTGGTACCGGCGGCACTGCTCCCGTGGGCGGCGCTGGTGCCGAAGTGATGACGGCGTGCCCCGCGGGCGTCGTCGGTCACTGCAGCATGGGCGTCACGTATCCTCCGCACGACGGCTTCACGCTGCAGCTGGTCGAAGACTTTCCGATGCCGCTCGACCTCGACCACGATCCAATTTGGACTTGGTCCGACGGCAGCCCCGCCGACGGTCAGACCGGCTTCCGCAAGGACCAGCTCGGCTTCCCCAACGGCCACATGACCATCACCGCCGACGCGCCGGCGGGCTGCGCACCGATGACGTCGAACGCCGGCTGCATTCCGGGCCGCATGGCTTACGGCGAGGCGTTGAACCCCAACGCACAAGCCAACGTCGGCACCATGGGCGTGTGGAGCGGTGAGCTTCGCACGAAGTACAACAACTACCGCTATGGCTACTACGAGGTGAAGTACCAGGCCCCCGTCGCCAACCCGGGCATGGAAATGACGGACACCGCGTCGGGCGACTACCTGTCCACCATGTTCATTTTCCGTACGCCGAAGAACGTGGTCTGGAACGAGATCGACATCGAGCTCGAGCCGAACCACCACAACCAGATCGGCGGCAACGTCGTGAACGCCCAAGGTGCCGTGGGCTACCCGGGCGGCAACGCCGACCCGCTGATGGGCGTCAATGGCCCGGCCGGCTACGCGATCACGCAGGAACACATCTACGCTTTCAGCTGGACGCCGACCAAAGTCGAGTGGTTCATGGACGGCGTGTCGATCCACAGCTTCGCGGGCAGGCCTGGCACCGGGCCTACAAACTCCGACCCAATCCCGACGCTGTCTGCCAAGATCATGATGAACTTGTGGGTTTTCAGCGGGAACGCCTTCGGCGACGGCAAGAACAACAAGTACCCGTTCCACGCCACCTACGACTACCTGCACTTCTACAAGTTCAGCGGCGAAGCCAAGTACCCGTGCGATCCAGTTCCAGGTTGCTTGGACGCGACCGACAAGACCAAGAGCGCGCAGAACAACGGTACCGAAGTGAACTACGGCATGTAGTCACTGCCTGAGCGGCGGTTAGTCGCTTGAGAAAAGCCGGACGTCCTTCGCGGGACGCCCGGCTTTTTCGCGCCGAGATTTTTTCACAAAGAGATCAGGAGATCAGGAGGCAAAACAGAGCCGAGAACTTTTTTGGTTTTCGAGTCGGACGGCGACGCCAGCTGCCTGCACTGTCGACGCGCGGCGACGAGCGGCTCGAACCCCAAAATCTCCCGATCTCTTTGTGAAAAAAATCTCGCAGCGCCACGATGCTTGGGGCGAAGCGCCCGCGACGCCAGGCTTGCCGATCGCCTTCAGTCGTCGCTCGCGGCGGAGACTTTGCGCTTTAGGTAGCCGTAGCCGTGAGGCGCGAGCTTCAGCTCGGCGCCGTCGGAGAATTTGACGGTGAGCTTTTCGGCGCCCGGGTTGTAGCCGAGGTATTGGCGCGCGCCCGGGCTCTTGAACACGGCGTAGAGCGGTGAATCAGCCGTGACGCTGGTGTCGACGTGGCCGCCGATGGTCGCAAGCTTGGCGATCCAGTCGTAGGTCATGGCCAGCGTATTGCCGAACTCGGGCTCGAAGTACGGATCGTCGTCGAACATTTTGCGCGCCTTTTCGGGCGCTGCGAGCGCGAGGTACATGAGCATGTAGTCGCGCCAGGCGGTCATGCTGCCGCGGCTCTCGGTGGCGATTTCGTCGAAGGCCCCTTGCACGTATTTGGGGTGCCGGCCGAGGTAGAGCGAGGCGCCAGTGAACGGCAGGTAGTTGATGCCGTGAATCAACGCCGGATCGCGATCGAACCAGGTGTCGTACTTGGCGCCCGCGCCCCAGATCATGCCCGCCGCGCGGTGCTTGAAATCTTTGGGGAAATTTTCCTGGTCGATGTTGAACCAGTACTGCTCGGCTGCCGAGATTTGGTTGACCAAGAGGTAGATGCCCAGATCGCGGATCTCTTTGCGACCGGTGGTGGCGCCCCACAGAATGATCGCTGACGAGCAGTTGGTGTCTTCGGACGAGGCTTCTTGGTTGTTGCCGTAGTCGAAATGCTCGGGGCCGTTGGCCCAGGAGTGCCCGGCGTACAGGTCCATGTGGCGCATGAACGGGTAGCGCGTGTTCGTGCGGTCCCAGTTGGCCACGTCGCGCACGAGCACGTCGACGAAAGGACCGAATTCCTTGGTCCACTTCGGATCGCGAGCTGCAATGTTGGCGGCCGCACCGATGAAGTAGCCGTAGTGAAAGTGGTGGTCGTTCAGCTCGTCGGTCGAGCCGTAGCTCGACGGAAAGGCCACCACGCTGTGCCACTCGGAGTCGTAGTGGAAAGCGCGCGGCAGTGCGCCGTCGAACCAATCGATCAGCTCGTTCTCGTTGCCGACGAGCAGCCGCTCGCGCTCGCTCGTGAGCCCGAGCTGCTCGGCGATTTCGATCATGGCGGCGTTGCGGCCCAGCGATTTACCGACCCAGTACGAGTCGCGCGTCGGGCGCGGGCCGTAGCCTTTGGGAAACAGATCGTCGGCGTTGGCGACCTCTTTCAGGTAGCGCGGCACGGAGCCGAGATCGGCGCCTGGGATCGGCGGCAGCGCGGGCAAGATGCCGTTGAAGGTGAAGTCGGTGGTGAACTTCGCGGCTTCGGCCACCTTGAGCACGCCGCGCGGTGAGACGTACGTCTCTTTCCAGTACGGCAGCGTGGTCGCGTGCTTCCACAGGTGGGGGTAGAGCGCGATGATGGGCTCGGACGACAGCCCCTTTTGGTCGTCCATCAGGTTGGTCTTGAACTCGTAGCTGGCCGACAGCTTGGCGCTGGGCTCGTCGTACTTCCAGGCTACCTGCGTGTCGGTCACGAACGCGTAGGCGTGCTTCCTGAATTTCTCGAGCATCTCGTCGCCCTTGCTCGGCAAGATGGCGACCGAAAAGTAGTCTTTGCCGGCCAAGTCGCATTCGAGCGACGAGCCGTTCTTCTGCCACTTGCTCTTGGCGGGGGCGAACAGGCCGTAGTTGTGGCCGTTCACGGTGACGCCGATGGTCTCGCTGCCGTCCTTCCAGACGTCGGGCGCGGCACTGGTTTTGATGACGACCTTCGCGCCTCCCGTCTTCGTGAAGTACACGAACGGCATGCCGTGCCCGATGGTGGCGCGCAGCGAACCTGCACCCGACCACTCGGCGGTGACGGCCCAATCCGAGTAGGCAGCGACGTGCGTGTCCGGCGCGTCGAGTCCATCGAGCCCGACGCGCAGATCTTCCGCGTACTTGAACATGTACTCGCGCGGCGTGACGTTCGGCACGTCGGGGTACGAGATGCCCAGGCCGTCTTTGAAGGCGCGCGCCACCAGCGGGTGCGCGAACAGATTCTGCGAGTACGGGTCCTTCTGGTCGTACTGCCAGATCAAGGACGACCACCAGGTGTTGGTCTTGACGACGCCTGCGAAGTCTTTGCTGAGCTTGGGGTGGGCGCGCTTCAGCTTTTCGTCGACGGCGATGTGCTCGTCACTCGGCACGTCGTTCAGCATGAAGCCGGCGCCGGCCTTCTTCACCTTGCCCGGCGGGTGCTTGGGCAAGCTTGCCGGATCGATCTGTCCGCCACCACAACCCGAGATCGCTGCCAGCAGCAGCAAAATGGAGCGCGTTCTCATAGCCTCTGCCAGTCCCAGCCCATGCGCAGGTTCAAGTGCACGGAGTTCTCGGCCTTCTTGATTTGATAGAAGTACTGGTAGTCGTAGCCAATCGTCGTCAGGATCGCGGGGCCGGCGTGGCCGACGCCGAAGAACTTCGCCCAAATCTCCACGCCGCCGCGGATGTTTTCGTAGGTCTTGTAACAATTCGCGGCCGTGGTGTACGGCGAGTTGAAGGCGTGGTGCGGCTGGCCCGTGATCGCATCCGTGCTGACGAAGTCGTAGCAGGGCGTGCCGCTCAAGCCTTTGTCCCAAGTGATCGGCACGACGAAATTGATCATGTCCACGTCGATGGCCTTGCCGCTGATACCCGGAATCGCGTCAGGGTTGATGATGCGGCGCTGAATGATGGCCGTCGTCCGGAAGCTGGCCGACTTCATCGGTGCGACCGTGTCGTTGGCGACGACGCCCGTGTTGAGATCGAGCGCCGTGATGGTCGAGTCTGAATAGGTGCCTTGCAGCGACAGATCCCAGTTGCCGGCGCCTTCGAAGCGGGTGGCCAGGTAGTAGTCGTGCCGCCGCACGGTCTTGATGCCGTAGACGTCGTCGTCGTCGGCCACGCCCAGGTTCCAGTACCAACCGCGCGTTGGCGTGCGGTGCATGCCGACCACGCCGTTGCGCATTTCAGGCAACACGAACGGGCGGTAAATCGCGTATTCGAGGTTTGCTGCGCGGATTGTCTTGCCGCGTTGCGCCTCGGCGGGAGGGCCGAACGTGATGTTCGGTACGTTCATTTGGACCCAGACCAGATCGAGATCGATTTTGTCCGGCCCCACGAAGTGCGAAAAGCTCGGGTGCGCCTCGTACAGCAGGAACTTTTCGTGCAGGTTCGGCAAGAACTCGACGACACCCTTGCGGTCGATGTACTTGACGTTGGCTCTGGCCTTGAAGTCAAACAGCGGATAGATCGGGAACACGCGCTCGTAGCCGCCGCCAATCTCCTGCAGTTTCACCGGGGTGAAGACGCCGTTGGGCGCCGGCGGTACCAGGTAATAGGTTTTGACCTGGCAGTCTCCGGTGCATCGCTCGTCGGCGGCGGACACGTCGAAAGCGCCCACGGCGTTCAAACGTAGTCGCAAGCGCGCTTCTTCACGCATGCGGAGCGGCGTGCGAACGAGCGAGTAGACTTGGCTCTTAGCGCCCGGCTTGTCGACACCGAGGCCACGCGCCGCGCTGCTGGCGAACATCAGCTCGCCAGTGAACAGGCGCATCTCGTTGTTGCGGAAGAAGTCGCGCGTGTCTTTCGATACGGCGTACTGCGCCGAGATCGAGAAGCTGTTCTTGCCGCCGAGGTGCAGGCCGTCTTCTTGGTAGGAGACGAGCAGCTGCTTGCGCGTCCACTCTTCGACGACTGCGTGGTAATCGCGGTACTTGCCGGCGGCCTTTTTGGCCTTCAGCTTGTCGAGCGCCCGGTAGTAGTGGTCCTCGGCATTCTCTACGATCGGCCCGCGCGCGCCGCGAAAGCCGTTCCAATAGTGGCCGAACCAATATTCGTAGCCGGGCTCCTCGGGATCCTCTTGGATCGCCATGGCGTAGTGCTTGGGTGCGTCGGAGTCGCCGAGGCGGCTTTCGAGCATGGCCACGACGCAGGCCTTCATGGCTCTGATGGTGGGGGGCTCGCCTGGCTCGTACAGCGGGTTGAGCTTCTTTTCGAGCTCGGCCCGCACCTGCGTCATGCTGCGGTTGCCGGTCGCCGCTTCGTAGCGGCCGAGGCACTCGTAGGGATTCATCTCCGGGCCGCGATCTTCGGCCGAGGCGATGCCCGTGAGCGCTAGCGTCACGCAGATGCTGCGCACGATGAAGGAAAGTTTTGTCACGCCTTCACTCCCAAACGATGTCGTCGAAATAGATGGACAGGGTTTGCCCGGGATTGTCGGAGTCGTTGGCGGCCCAGCCGAAGCCGCCGATCACCTGGTCCACCGACCACCTGCTGAGATCGACGCTGAACGGCATCCACTCTTGGGCCAAGGTGTTCGTGGTCTTGTTGGGAGCGAAAGCGAAGGGAACCCACTTTGCGGGGTCGGGGTTGGTCTTGTCGGTGCACGTGATACTCGGCGCCGGCATGTCGGGCGGCATCGCGGGGAAGAAGGAGCAACCGGTGTCGTAGTAGGGCTGAATGGGCGAACCTGCTGGCGGAGCGCGACCGTCGATGCGACCAGCCCAGCTATCGAACGCTGGCGGGTTGGCCAGCGGGTGCGTCTTATCGAAATTCATGTCGACAGCCGCGTAGAAGCGGACGTGGTGGTAGCCATGCAGCTCTACGCCCGGATGGTCCGGGTTGGGTCCCAGGTCGATTGGGCCGATCAAGGTTCGCCCAGGGACCGTGCCCCAACTGCTGGTCGGAAAGACCCAGTCGCAGCCGGCCCACTTCACGTCGCGGACTCTGTAAATGAAGTGGTAGCAGTCGCCTTGGGCGCCTGGAGGCCGCGGCTGCTTGCAGTCGTTGTTGATGCTGACGGTCATGCGGTCGGGGATCGCGCCGTCGCCCATGAAGCCGCTCGGCGTGAAGACCTCAGAGACCAGGAAGGGACCGACGATAGGTCCGGACTTCGCGCGGCTTGCCTCGCTAGAGGGGCCACAAGCGACCATGACCAAAGACAGACAGAGGGCGGCCGCGCCTTTTTTTTCGAGAGAAATCGGTGTCATCTGCAAAACGGGCCGAAACCGAGCCCGGGGGGGGTGCTGTCTACCGCGTAAGTGTCCGGAAGACCTGTTCTGATCAACGAAATGGGATCCTTCCCGGCGTAGCTTCGGGAGGCAAGCTTACTCCGATCGCCGCAGGTCCGCCGGCATCGAGCTTACTGTGCGAGCCCGGCCGCCCACTCGATGCCACCTAGCAAATGGCCGAGGAAAACCGGGTCGCTGAAGCTTTCCGACGTATGCCCCAGCGCCGTATAGAACGCTCGGCCGCCTTGGTAGAGGTGGTACCAGGCGACCGGATGGTCGGCGCCCATCGTGCCCTGGCCGGCGTCGTACGTGGACTCGTCGACCGTCAGTAGGACCGTGACCTCGGGGCGCGGATTGACGCTGAAGCCGTACCACTCGTCGGTGCGCGGCCATGGCGAGGGCACGCCGGTGAGCGAAACGTGCGTCACCGGCTCGACCTTCACGGTTGCTGGCACGATCTGGCTGTGACCTGCGAAATACGCGCCGACCAGTCCGCCGTAAAATGCCCAATTGTATTCGCAATCGGCGGCGGCATGGATGCCGACATATCCATGACCCGCGGCGATGTAACGCTCGAACGCCGCCTCTTCGGCAGCGAGCAGGATTTCGCCGGTGGTGCTCAGAAACACGACGGCTGCGAAGCCAGTCAGTACCTGGTCAGTGAACTGCTTGTCGTCTTCGGTCCAGGTGACGCCGAAGCCGTTCTGTCGCGCTAGCGCCTCGAGCGCCGTGATGCCGTCGGGGATCGAGTCATGCCGAAAGCCCGACGTTCTCGTGAACAGCAAGATGCTGGGCTGGCCTTGGTTCGGAGGCACGAGCACCCTGAGGCCCAAACCTTCGCCGCCGGGATCGTTTGCCGGCGCCTGGCTGCCGCATGCGAAAAGCGCGAGCAGGCAACCGGCAACCGCGCCCTTTGCAACGAAACCTGACATGCGCGTCCGATATTACTGCTTGACGCGGATCTCGTCGATGCGCCACCAGCGGCTCTTGCCAAAGGCTAGCGAGAACTTGATGTAGCGACCGACTTGAGGCTCGGTAAACGTGATCGTCTCGTGCGCGGTGATTGTACGGTTCATGATCACCGGCGTGACCCCGGTGAAGCTGGGGTCTTCGCCGAACGAGACGTTGAGTGACTCCGCGAGGTCGGTATTTTCCGGGTTGGGGTCCGAATTGTCGTTGCAGTCCATTTCGATGCTGAAGACCACCTGGTCGGTCTTCATGTCGAGCACGAACGCCATGCCGGGCACCTGGTCGCTGCCCGAGATCCAATTGGTGCCCTGCAGCCCGTCGAAGGCATAGTTGGTGGCTGAGGTGCTGAGCGTCGGGGCGGTAGCGCTCCAATTTGCCGGCGAGAGCGCGGTGCCGGTGGCGGTTAGCGGTACGCAGCGCTGGCTGGCGCACCTGGTCGATTGGCAATCGGCGCCGACGCCGCATGCCTGCAACACGTCACACTTCTTGGCGCAGCTTCCACCGCAGTCGACGGCAGACTCGTCGCCGTCTTGCATCTTGTCGCTGCACGTGTCCGCGGCGCAACGTAGCGTTTTCGGGCAAACGCCGCTCAGGCAATCGGCGGCGACCTTACATTTCAAGGTGTCGGCACAGGGCGCGCAGCTGCCGCCGCAGTCGTGATCCGTTTCGTCTTGGTTCAGTAGGTTGTCGTCGCAAGCGGCGGGCTGACACTTACCCTTGGTGCAGAGCACATTGTCGCAATCGTCGAGCGTGTCGCATGCGCCACCGGGCTCACAGGGGTCGCAGCTGCCGCCGCCACAATCGATGTCCGTCTCGGCGCCGTTCTGCAGCTGATCCTTGCAGCTCGGTGCCTGGCACTGGCCGTTGGTGCACCGCCCGCCATCGCAGTCGGACGTGGCGCCGCAAAGCTTACCCGCCATGCAACGCGCGCAGCCCTGATCTCCGCCGCAGTCTTTGTCGGTTTCAGTGTTGTTCTGTAAGCCGTCACTGCAGCTCTCGGCCCGGCAAATTTTGTCTTGGCACTTGCCCCCGTCGCAGTCCGGATCCGCGTCGCAGCCCTGACCGGGTGGGCAAGGCTTGCTGCACGCAGCCATGCCGCAATCGATGCCGGTCTCGTCGCCGTTGCGCTCCCCGTCTTTGCACGACGGTGCTGTCGGCGTCCCACCGCCGCTGCCTGCGCCCGCGCCTGCGCCCCCCTCAGCGCTGGTGCCGGCGCTGCTGCTGCCCCCCGGGCCACTGCCGTTGCCGGTGTTGTAGTCGGGGAACGAGCAGGCCCAAACCACAACCAAGCCGAGGAGCGCGAGTGCTCGCTTCATTCGCAAGCTATGAGCATACTCAGCGCCGGCACATTTCGCCAACGCGCTCGTGCGGCTTGCTCACACTTGGGCACACGGCCGCTCACGTCGGCACACGCGGGCGCACGCCAGCGCAAACACTGGACTATTCGCTGATTCGGCAGGCGCTGCGCAGGCGCGGAGCCAGCGGCGAGTGCGGCGAAAGCTCGAGGAAGCGAGCGGCGGTAGCCGACGCCCCAGCCGCACCGAGCTGGCAATTGGCGATGGCGCGGAGGCCCTCGCGCTCGTGAGCTAGCGAAGCATGCGGATGCTCGGCCTGGTGCTGAGCGAGCAGCGCCAAGGCGTCATTCGCGCGGCCTGCGCGCAGCGCGGCATCGGCGCCGCGGATTAGCTTCATCTCGGCTTCGAGGTCGGCGGCAGTCGGCTCGACCAATGCCTTCTCGCTCTTCTCCTCTGCCCGCGGAGCCCGTGGCAGCACGCGCGGGCTCTTCACCACGGGCGCGTCCTCTTGGAGCTTGACGTCGTCGGCAGCAATCGCGACGGGCGCAGCTGGAGCCACGACGGGCGCGGGGGCACTGAGCTTCGGTGCTGCAGGCTTGGCCTTGATCGGTGCGGGCGCCATGATGGCGACTTCGTGCGCGTGGTTCACGTAACTGTAGGTGGCCGCTACACCACCGGCAGTGACGGCTAGCGCTGCGGTGAGCTTGGCGGCGATTGACATCACCGACGCGGCCTTGGCTTGCGTCGAACCAGCGGTTACGACTGCAGCGGTTAGGCCAATCGCGCCGACGCGCGTCAACACGGCTCGCCTAACCCGCGCCGCATCTTCCGGGCTCGGATCATCGAAGGTATCTGCCGCTTGCAGGAGCGAGCGGGCGCCCGGGCTCAAATCATCCATCACGAGCCTCCCTCCGAAGCGCGCGCTGCTTGAGGGCGCGTTCGAATTCCTTCCGCGCGGCGCGCAGCCGCGAGTAGACGGTGTTCACGTTGGTGTCGGTGGCCTCGGCGATTTCGGGCACGCTCATGCCCTCGATCTCGGCCAGCACGAACACCGCCGCTTTGCTCTCGTCGAGCTTTTCGAGCAGCTCGTGCAGGATGCGACCTGCTTCGCTGCGGCTCGCGAGCTCGAGCGGATCTGCTCCGGCGTCGACGACGACGTCGGGATCGCCTACCACGGACGAGGTGGCGTGACCCGCGCCCTTGCGTCGGCGGGTACGGCGGTAGTTGTTGACGACGCGCATCAAGATGCCGAACACCCACGTCTTCAGTGCGCAGCGGCCCTCGAATTGGTCGAGCCGGCGATAGACGGTTACAAAAACTTCCTGGACGACGTCGTCCACGGCGCTTTCGACGACGCCGAGCCGGCGCGCGGTGCGCCATACTGAGGGGAAGGTTTCTGCGTACACTTGGTCAAAGGTTGGGCGAACGAAATCCGGACGAGCGGAAACTCGTGAGGTAAGCTCTCCAGCTGACTCCGGAGCGGTGTCGTCCCGGGAAGCCGTGAACAGTGAAAGTCGAGCAGTCAACAGACCGGTATCGTGGCCCTTTTACTAGGGTCGCGCCTCACTCTTTTCGTTGGTGTCCGAGGTCATAGGCGCCCATCTTGGATTTCAGCTTCGCTGGGAGTTTGGTCCCGGAGTGGATGTTGGCGTCGGCAAGTGGTTGGATTGATGGGGAAAAACCGCAATTTTGGGGGTCGAATTCGCTTGCGTTTGATGATCTTTGTAAGCGACCTGGAGAAGAAAGTCGCAACGCTCGCGTCTCCTCCCAATGGAAACGAGCCTAACTAGGCTTCAGCGCGGGCGAATTGTCAGCTGACTACTAGTGATTGGCCGAACCGGACACAGAGCGGCCCGTGCTCGAGCGACCGGGCTCCGTCGCTGAGCTGTCCCGGGCGAACGTGCGGGCTAAGCCGACCAAGCGGCTCGCCCAGCGCAAAAGCCGCCTGGCCGACCTAGCTTCGTTGGCGCGCGCGAATCCAAGGACGCTGGATCAAGGGCCTTCCGTTCGGACACCAGGGGGTGCGAGGATCTGCTCCCTAGTGAGGTGCTGGCTAGCGACGCTCGGGGCCGTCTTGGTCCTGGTTGGAACCGCGAGTACCGCGGCGGCCGATCAGTCACAGCCATTTACCCTGGCCTGGCGGGCCCCCGATGGCTGCCCGACCCAAGCCCAGGTCGAGGATGAGATTCGCTCCGCCCTCGCGCACTTGCAGGGACGCGGCGCTGTCGATGTGACGGCCGAGGTCACCCTGCGCGAAAACGAGCCCGGCTTTCGTTTGCGCGTGAAGGTCAGTCACGAAGGCCAGACGGGCGAGCGCGTGCTGCCCATCGACGACTGCAATGACGCCTCGCGCGCCGCAGCGCTG
>Ga0307508_10003707_pt1 | contig 15306 bp, 13 predicted proteins | sample 9_EM_MG_FD_203089 | JGI IMG/M metagenome (GOLD analysis project Ga0307508, IMG submission 203089) | Populus trichocarpa ectomycorrhiza microbial communities from riparian zone in the Pacific Northwest, United States - 9_EM | ecosystem: Host-associated > Plants > Roots > Unclassified | place...
GCCGCGAGCCCAACGTCGTTGGCCAGCCTCCCGCCGCGAGCCCAACGTCGTTGGCCAGCTCCCCGCCGAAGGTGTGACCCAAGATTGAGGGGCTACGTCGCCGACACTCCACGCCGAAAAAAACCCAGCAATTTCGACAAATTTGGCGCTGTCGCGCGCAGGAGCGCGCGCGGCACGAGGCCGAGGCGCAACGCCGCCGTCCCTTCCCACTGCCGTTATATGCCAGAGACGGGGGCTTGCGGCAAGCCTGGGGGCGTGCCGCACAGTCGTCGTCATGGCAAACGTGACCAAGCACGCGGTGGTGATCGTTGGAGCAGGTCCGACGGGGCTGATGCTCGCGGGTGAGCTGGCGCTGCAGCGCGTTGATGTCGCCATCGTGGAGCGGCGTGAGAATCAAGCTGTCCCTGGCGCGCGCGCAGGCGGTCTGCATGCGCGCACCATCGAGGTGCTCGATCAGCGCGGTATCGCCGAGCGCTTCCTCTCGCAAGGCAAGACCATGCAGGTCGCGGGCTTCGCGATGATCCCGCTCGACATCGGTGACTTTCCGCTGCGGCACAACTACGGCCTTGCGCTGCGGCAAGAGGGCATCGAGCGCGTCCTGGCCAGTTGGGTCGATGAGCTTTCGGTACCGATCTATCGCGGGCTCGAGCTCACGCGCTTCGCGCAAGACGACACGGGCGTCGACGTGGTGCTGTCCGACCGCCGTGCGCTGCGCGCGCAGTACCTGGTCGGCTGCGACGGCGGCCGCAGCTTGGTCCGCAAGCAAGCCGGCATCGATTTTCCGGGCTGGGAACCGTCTATCAGCTACCTGATCGCCGAGGCCTCGATGACGGAAGAGCCGGTAAGTGGCATCCGACGCGACGCAAGAGGCGTCAACGCGCTGGGCAAGCTCGAAGACGGAAAGCGCGTGCGCGTGGTGTTGAACGAGCCGCACGTCCGGCAAGGCGACGAGCCGAGCCTGGACGACCTGCGCGCGGCGCTCGTCGCCGTTTACGGAACCGACTTCGGTGTGCACGACGTCACGTGGCTGTCGCGCTTCAGTGATGCGGCCCGGCAAGCCGCTGCCTACCGAGAGAGGCGCGTGCTCTTGGCTGGCGACGCGGCCCACGTGCACGGGCCGACCGGCGGACAAGGCCTCAACATCGGCGTTCAGGACGCGGTGAACTTGGGGTGGAAGCTGGCCCAAGTGGTCAGCGGCACCGCGCCGGAGAGCCTGCTCGATACCTACCAGGCCGAGCGGCACCCGATCGCCGCGCGCGTGCTCAAGCTCAGTCTGGCGCAAACTGCGCTCATGCGCGGCGACGATCGGACGAACGCTCTGCGCGAGAACATGACCGAGCTACTGTCGCTGGACGAGCCGCGCAAGCGCTACGCCGCGATGATGTCCGGCCTCGACATTCGCTACGAGCTCGGCACCGGACACCCGCTGCTCGGGCGCCGCATGCCCGACCTCGACTTGGTCACCGAAAGCGGCGCAAGGCGGGTTTTCAGCCTGCTCCACACTGCCAGACCGCTCCTGCTCAATCTCGCCGAGCCTAGCTGTGCCCTCGACATCGCTGCCTGGGCAGAGCGCGTAGAGCGCGTCGCTGCTCGCTACGTGGGCGCGTGGGAGCTGCCGGTGCTCGGCGCCGTCACGGCTCCGTCGGCGGTGTTGATTCGTCCCGACGGCTACGTCGCTTGGGTTGGAGACGGCACGGATCACGGCCTGCGTGACGCGCTGGCGACGTGGTTCGGACCGCCACATCATGCATGAACGCGCCGTCACTTGCTACAGCAACGAAAGCCCACGCTTGGCGACCGTTCGTCGCGGTGTTTCGAGCTAGAACCGGTGCAGCCGCTGCTGTCGGCGTAGCTGCCGCCGATGGTTTCACAGCCGTCGGAGGCACCGAGCGACGCCTCGCAAGCGTCGACCCATTCAGCCACATTGCCGACCATGTCGTGGACACCTGGGTAAAACCCGTTGCAGGCCACGCGTGAGCCGACGGCTTCGACGTGGCCGGAGCCGGAATTGTCGTTGCAGACGCCGGCTTGGTAGCTGGCGCCATAGGGGAACGACTGTCCCTTCGGGCCACCGCAGGCGGCGACCCACTGGCCCTTCGTGGGGTCGTTCACGTCTGCCAGAGCCAGAGCGCCCGCGGAGATTTTCCCGCACAGCCGCTGATCTGCCCAGGCACAGAACGCCGCAGCATCACAGAAGTCGACGCCCGCGACCGGCCGATTCGGAATTGCAGCAACCATCGCCGGGGCGAACGAATCGTTCCAGGCGCACTCGGGCGCCTGGCCCGACGTGTCGTCGCCCCTTGCTTGGAGAAAAGCCTCGTACTGTCCGACGGTGACCTCGGTGCTATCGACGTAGAATGACCCGGCCTTGATCATGGTCGGGCCACGCACGACGCACTTGCCGGCCTCGCACGTTGGTCTCGGCGCCGAGCAGGGGCATTCGCTCGCGGGCGAGTCGCCACCGCCCCCAGCCTGGCCAGCGTCGCCAGCCATGGGCTCCCCGCCGGACGACGAAGCGCCGACTCCGCCGTCGTTGAGCGCGCCGCCGTTGGGGGCGCCGCCGTTGGGCGCGCCGCCATTCGACCCGTCACCTCCCGAGCTGGGGGAGCCCGCGTGAAAACCGGCCGCGCCCGCAGCAACATTGGTGGCGCCCGCGCCGCCCGCGCCGGAAGCGCTGCCGAACGCCGCGCCCGAGCACGCACTGCAGGCAGTTGCTCCAATTAGCAGCCACTTGCCAACGCTTTGGTTCATGAGAGCTCGAGTAAGCTCGGGACTATAGCACGGGCCGCGCCGCGGACCACCAAAGAGGCCCCCCCCCGCGGCTGATGCAGTGGCTTCTCTCCTTTCTCAGTACGGCTTTTCTCCGGGCACGACGCCGAAGCTCGTCGGCGGCGCGTAGCTGCCGTTGACGGTGGTGCCGCCGTTGTGGATGGAGGCGAACAGGGGCAGCATGTTCTGGGGAAAGCCGAGCGTGGGTTTGGTGAGCGCGTCGAGCGACTCGAGCCCCTGCTTGGTGAGCGTCACGTCTAAAGACTTGAGGTTGTCTTCGAGCTGCGTGAGGCGCCGGGCCCCGATGATAGTCGAGGTGACACCAGGCTGGGCCCGTACCCACGCCAGCGCGAGACGCGCAACCGTGGTGTCGTGGGTTTTGGCGAGGGCGCGGAGCTCGTCGAGGACGACGTAGGCCTGCTCGTTCAGGAATGACTCGGCAAAGCCGCGACCGTTCTGCTGTTGGCCGGCGTTTTCGCGCGTGTACTTGCCGCTCAAGACGCCGCTTTTGAGTGGCGACCAGGGCGTGATGCCGAGGCCGAGCTCGCGTGCCATGGGGACGAGCTCTTGCTCGACGCTGCGCTCGAGTAGCGAGTATTCGATTTGTAGGCCGATGAACTGCGACCAGCCGCGGAAGCGCGCCGTGAGGTTAGCCTCGGCGATCTTCCAGGCGGGCGTGTCGGAGACGCCCAGGTAGCGAACCTTGCCGGCGCGCACGAGATCTTCGAGAGCGGCCAGGGTTTCGTCGATGGGGGTGTGCACGTCCCAGTTGTGCAGCCAATACAGGTCAATGTAGTCGGTTTGCAGACGGCGCAGCGAGTTTTCGCAGGCAGAGATGATGGACTTGCGGCCCGAGCCGCCGCCGTTGGGATCGCCCGGGTAAAGGTTGCCGCTGAACTTGGTAGCGATAACCAAGCGGTCGCGCCGCGCCGGGTGACGACCGACGTGATCGCCGATGATCTTTTCGGAGTGGCCCTTGGTGTAAAAATTCGCGGTGTCGATGAAGTTGCCGCCAAGCTCGATGTAGCGGTCCAAGATGGTTTGAGACTCTTCGACGCTGGACCCCCAGCCGAGGTCTTCGCCGAAAGTCATGGCACCCAAGCAGAGTGGGCTGACACGGAGGCCTGAGCGGCCGAGCGTTAGGTAGTGGTCGAGGGACATGGCATTCTCCGAAGGGTTTGCTAGATTGGTTCGAGAAGCTGTTAGTTCAGTAACGCATGTTGTTTAGTCCTGAACTAATTCGGCGCAAGTGCCCCCATGGCGAAAATCGACGCGGCGAAGGTGTGGTCGTTGAACTACCGGCTGGTGAGGGGCGTCATCGCGAGCGTCAGCCCGGCGGTCGTGAAGCTGGGCCTCGAGACGAAGGAGCTGTTCGTGCTGGCCGAGATCGACGAGCACCCGCATCCGGCGGACCTGGCCGGCACGCTGGGCATGCCAAAGCCGACCGTGACGATGTACTTGAAGGCGCTCGAAGCGGCGGGCTTCGTGAAGCGAGAGATCGACACCACGGATCTGCGGCGTCACCGCCTACTCGTGACGGCCTCGGGGCGTAAGGTGATGACGCGCGGCCTCGCCCTGCTTTCGGAAGGCTTCGGCAACCGCCTCAGCCGCTTGAGCAGCGCCGAACAGACGGAGCTGAAGAGCTTGCTCGAAAGATTGAGCTAGCTGGGGCAGGGGCAGAGGCCCCAGCCCGACAAGACATGTAAGTCTTGGAAGAACAGATCATCGGCGAGAGCAGGAACCAGCCACGAGAACAAACCGGCGAGGCCTGTGACCGCTGGGTGTCAGATCGCCCGTGACGCAGGACGCGACTGAAAACTGCTCGAATTCGACTGTTCAGCGAAACTTGACTCATCTGTCACTGAACTCGGCTCTCAAGGACGCTAGTGTCTCGTCTTCGTCAGGAACTCTTCGCCAAGCCCTTCTCGAGCAGGATTCGAGCCCTGCGCAGTCGCGTGTAGACGGTGTTGATATTCATGTCGAGCTCGCTGGCAATCTCGCGCGCCGTCAGGCCCTCGAAGTTGGCGAGACAGAACGCCGCCCGCTCCGACTCCTTGAGCTCATCGAGAAACTTGAACACCCGACGCTTGGCTTCCTCACGAACTAGCAGTTCTTCGACGTCGGGCGCGAGGGCCAACGCAAAGGGCGGCAAACGTGCGCGCGCTCGCCTGACGCCGCGCAGGTAGTTCCTAGACACGAGCCTGCTTACCGAGAAGAGCCAAGCGCGCTTCAAGCCGACCTCGACGTACTCATCGAACCGACGATAAACCACCAGGAAGACCTGCTGAACGGCATCGTCTGCATCGGACGGGGTCACGCCCAAGCGGCGAACCGTTCGCTTCACGAAGCTTCGGTGCTGCTCGTAGGCCCGAGCTATCTGCGCAGCGGCATGCTTCACTCTGCACCGCTCAGCGTCGTGAACGAGCAATGGCCCGGCGTGCATGGTCAGCTTTCAACCCTTCGGTACCCGGCCACCATGCGCTTGATTCGGCGCCGAGCGAGTCGCACTCGGGAGCGCACGGTGCCCAGCGGAACCTGCAGCGACTCTGCGATGCGGTGCGCTGGCATCTCCTCTAGCTCAAAGAGCATGAGGGCCACCCGCTGTGCCTCGGGCAAAGACTCCAGAGCCGCGGCAATCGCCTCGAGCCGCTGTTGGCGCTCGAGGTCGACGGCCGGATCCTCCGCATGCTGGGCGGGCGCTGCGATGTCTTGAGCGCCCATGGTCACCTCCAGCCTGACATAGGCGGACCTGCGATATTCACTGGCGAGGCGCCGACAAATCCCCCAAAGCCAGGTGGCGAGCGTTGAGCGCCCCTCGAACTCGGGCAGGCGCAGAAACGCGACCAGAAAGACTTGCTGCGCGAGATCAGGCAAGTCGGGCTGCCGCACACCCAGCCGTCCCAAGGCACGCCTGACCAGGCTGAAATGCTGGTCGTGGATGGTCCGAAACAGAACGGCCTTGGCAGGTGGCAATCTCGTCACAGTAGGTGCTCTGCCAACGCCGGCGGTTGGACAGTCCAGCGATCTTGCTCGACAGCCCCACATTCCCGCCCGCAATCAATTCCGTGCGGAGCTCCAAAAAAAAGACTGTTACCGGCGGTTGGGCTGCGCGCCTGGCGACCGAGGCGCAGCGGCGGTTCATCAACGTCGCTCGCTTTTGTCTTGGCTGCCCGGCCGCAGCCTAACTCGCAGAAGCTGCCGTGCCGACAGCGGGCCAAAGCGCACGAGCGAGATGCTCGTGTCTCGCGATGCCCACATCTGAAGCCACACGCGACCCGAAAATTCGGGCGAAATTCCGTGATCCGATAGTATCATTTGATTCTATCCGATGCCGCGATCTTGCCTCAAAAATCTAAGGCAAACGGCCAGCACCGAAGGCGGCGCAGGCATACCCGAGCCGCTATCCGACGGGGTTTCGACGCGCAGAAGTGGAATCGTTGTCCCGGTAGGCACACGCTGAACAATGGTCAGCAGCGGGTCAGCGATAGACCACGCCGTCAATCGCCGCGTCCGGATCGAGGGCCTCGAGGTTGGAGACTAGCTTGAGGGCGGGGTTGTTGAGCTGCCAGACCACGCGCTTGTCGCGCGTCAACTCGAAGGCTTGCGGCTGTCCCGCCGGGACGCCGCCGTGGCCGGGCCAATTGCAAATGATGGTGTTACCGTTGCCGAGCCGCTGCAGGCCCGCGGCGAATCCGAGCTGATTGCCTGGAATTTCCTTTTGTGTGACCTCCCACACTACGCTGCCTAGGGCGTCGACTTCGATCACGCGGTGATCGTCGCCGCAGGAGACGAGCGTATTGCCGTCTTTCAGACGGATGGCGACGAAGCTGCCGCACGGAAACTCGCGCAGCACACGGCCGCCGTCGTCGACCTCGCGCGCTTTGTCGAGATCGAGGTAGGTGACCAAGTAGGTGCCCTGCGAAGTCTTGCGCACTTCGCGAAATTGGCCGTGGGCACTGAGAGCAGCCGCCACCTGGATGGTGACTGTCTTCTGCAGCTTGCCGGCTAGGTCGAGCTCGCGCAGGTAGCCCGTGCCGCCGTCGTGCGCTTCGCCTAGCAAGAAGCCGTTCGGCAGTGGCTGACAGCTGTGAATTTCCGAGCCGGCGGGGGCGTCGTAGTTCCACACGACTTGTTTGGCCGGCGTGAGCTCGCGCGCGCCGGTCTTGTAGGCGAACACGATGTCGCCGTTCGACAATTGCCAGGCGTCGTTTGCCTCGCCCGAGAGGTCGTACTGCCATTCGACGTGACCATCTGCCGCCACTAGCGCGACGGGACCGCCGTCGGACATGCCGCTGACGAAGCGATGTTCGACTTTGCCGCCAGCCGCACCAGCCGCGCCGGCACCACCCGCGACCCCACCCGAGCCCGGGACGCCGCCCATGCCGCTCGCGCCAGCGCTTGAGCCGCCAGCGCTCGACCCACCAGCGCTCGAGTCACCAGCGCCCGACCCACCGTACGGTGCACCACCGAGAACAGCAGCAGCGCCGGCACCGCTTGCGCCCGAGCTGTTCGGGGCGCCGCCCGCGCTCGTTCCGCCGGGCGGCGCTCCAGCACTCGCCGCACCGCCAACGGGTCCGCCTCCGACTTGGGGCACGGGCGACGACGCGCCGCCCGGCTCACTGCCGGTGCAGGCTGGGGCAAACCAGAGCAGCGTGAGTGCCGTCAGGCAGAACCAGGTTCGCGCCAACTGGCTTAGGCTCCAAAAATATCGGAAACAGCGCCCTCACCGAGCCGCGGCCCGGTGACGCCCTTCCACACATCGTAACCGGCAAACTTGTTGTCGGCCGGCAGCGGCACGCCGAACGCGGCCAGCACCGAAGCCCAAATGTCGTTCATGTAGCGACCGCGCATGTCCAGGTAGCGCCCTTGCTTCAGCCCGAGCGACTTGCCGCCGAAAAAAATTACCGGCATGCGCTTCCAGTCGTGGTTGTTACCGACGCTGACGTCGCTAAAAAAGACGACCAGCGTGTTGTCGAGCAGGCTGCTGCCGTCACTCTCCGGAGTGTTCTTCAGATCCAGTAGGAACTCGGCCAGGCGTGCGCAGTAGAAGTTGTCGACCGCAGCCAATTGATCGACCGAGGGACTGTCGGTCAGGTGCGAGATGTCATGAAAGCCGGTGAGGGTGTTGAAGCTCGGCAAGATGGCGCCAAACTGCACGTCCGAGTTGCCGTGGCCGTAGCTGAAGGTGGCGGTCCGCAACAGGTCGCACTGAAAGGCCGCCTTGATGGTGCTGAGCTGCTGCTTGGCAACGGCGGCGTGGTCGACGGCGTCGATACGCACGCCGGGCTGAGTGCCGGGCGGGATCGCGCTGAGCTCCGGCGTGGCCACGGGCACGGTGCAGCTCGCTGTGCCGCCAGCTTTGCCGACCTGCGTTTCGAGCTGCTCGATCGCTGCCAGCTGCGCGTCGAGCTTGGGCCGCTCCGAGGTCGGCACTTGCTTTTGCAACGCGCTCAGATCTTTCGCGAGCAGGTCGAGAATACTCTTGTCGAGTTGCTGCTCTCGCGCGATGGCGTCGGCGCCGCCCGCCATGACGCTGCCGAAAATGTTCTTGATCGCGACGTCGGGCCGCACCTCCGGGAAGATGGGTTTATTGGCAGCGGCGAACGACACAACTCGGAAGTTCGCGGCCCCATTTGCGGGAAAAAGTCGGCCGTTTTGCACCGAATCTCGATACGCACCCAGGTGCGTGGAAACGACGGGAGTGCCCTGAAGCTTGGGTGATTGGGCGGCCAAGATCTGGTCGACCGACGGCGACGCGGCGGTGATGTTGTGAAACTGGTCGTCGCCGTCGACGGGCGTACCGTCGCTTACCGCGCGGCTACCGGTGGTCATGCAGATCAGACCGGCGCCGTGCCGGTCTCCTTGCCAGCTGCCGTCGCGGGGGGCGGTAACGTTGTCGAAAATCACCAAATCGTTTTTGAGCGGCTCGAACGGCTGGGTGATGGGACCGAGCGTGAAATTGCTGAGCGTGCCGCCAGTCGGGAAGAATCGCGCGGGGATCGTGCCGCAAGGTTTGTGCACCAGGAGCAGCCGCGTCGGCGGACCGTTGGCTGCAGACGCTTCGAGCTGGCGAAGCAAAACCGACGCCAGCCCGGCGGACGCGCCAGCGCTCAGAAACGCACGTCGCCGAATCCGCCTGAAATTGCTGCTATTCATGTTCGTCTCTGGAGAACTACTGAAGCCGCGCGTCGCGCAGCGCGAACGCGGGCGAGGTAGCGATGCTCTTGAAGAGTCCGACGAACGACTCGTCCGCCGCGAAGCTGTCTTGCACCTGCCGGAGCGCGCACGAGTTATCCGCGTCGAGCGGGCGACCCAGGCTGATCGCGGTGAGCTTGCCCGACGCACAGTCCGCGAATTGTCGCGACGACTTCAAGCGTGTGATGAGATCGGGCAGGCCGTCGGCCAAGCCGTCCAGGTTGTTGCCGAGCTGAATCGTCGCGCTTTGATCGATGGGCTGCCCGGTCTTGTCGATCGGCGTGTAGCGACCGAGCGGATCGTAGCGCTCCGTGAGCAGGCCCAGCGGATCGAAGCGGCCATGACAGACGGTACAGTCGGGGCGCGATTCCCGAAAGTTGGCGCGCGTTCGCTCGCTGGCGTCCGCGGGCAGCGAGCTATCGACCGACGTCGCGTTGGGCGGCGGAGGCGGCAATGTCGCGCCGCACACCATCGAGCCGTAGATGAACAGGCCACGATGGATGGGATCGCCCTTGTCGGCGCGCGAATTGGCCGCCAAAAGCGCGGGCTGAGTCAAGATGCCGCCGGCCCATTGCGAGTCGCCGGCTTCGACCGGCACGAGCTCCGTACCGCTGACGCCTGCAATCCCGTAGAGCGCCGCGAGCTCTTGATTCAGGTACAGCTTGCGCGACGTCACCAGCTCCAGCAGCGAGCCGCGTTCGACGACGTCGCGCAGAAAGAGCTGCAGGCTTTGGGTGAGCCCGCTCATGACCGAAGGCGTGAACTCCGGAAAGACCTTGGGGTCCTTGACCGTCACTTCAGTCTTGCGCACCGAGAGCCAGCTACCGACCTTGGCGGCGATGTTGGCCTTCACGGCCGGCAGCGCGAGCAGTCGGTCTACCTCAGCGGCCAGCACCGGCGGCTGGGTGAGCGTGCCGTCCGCCGCTTTGGCCCACAGCGCGTCGTCCGGCGCCGAATCGACGAACAAGAACGAGAGCGCGGCGGCCAGCTCGAACGGACCGAGCGGCTCCGGCTTGGACGGCGGCGCCGCTGGGTCGATGCCGGCAAGCTCGGTGCGCCACAGAAACGCGGGCGCTTGCAGCACGTATTGCAGCAGTGCTTGCACGCCTGCGGCCGGCGTCTCGCGCGCGCCCAACTGATAGATGGCGCGCATGTCGCTCACTTGCTCGTCGGTCACGGGGCGCCGGAAGGCGCGGGCCACCTTGCTGCGAATGAACGTCTCGACGCAGGCCGCGTCCGGCGTTGCGCAAGGCAAGAGCGCGCTCAAATTGGCTGCGGCGCTCGCGGCCGTGGCTTGGGCGCTGCGCTGGTAGTTCTGGACCGTCGTTACGTCGTCGATTTTCAAGCTCGTGGCGCCGGTCGCGTCCTCGGCTCCGGCAACGACGGCCGCGCTGACGTCGCGCGGCACCGCGATGAATGCCCCAAAAACGTCGTGCACGACGTTGGCGTACTGGCGATCGTTGAGGCGCCACAAACGCGGCGGCGCCAAACCGAGCGTCGCGTCGCAGGTTGTCGCAGTCGCACCACCACCACCGCCGCCGCCGGTCGCCACCGACCCGGCCGCGCCACCGACGGTCGTGGACGTGGTGCCCCCGGTCGCACTGGAGTTGCCGGGAGCGCTACCGGGACCGGCGATCTCAGCCGTGCAAGCCAGGCTCGAGAGCAAGCTGCACAAAGCCCCCCAGGTCAGCAAGCGGCGGAGCACCATGCCCGGTAGTGATCAACGGGCCGCAAATGTGTTCAGCCAGCGCCAGAGCTTCAGTCCAAAGAAGTTTCCAGCATCAGCTGCCCGTGCCAAAGCGGCCGACCCCACGTCGTTTGCTCGCGGCCGGCAAAATCGACCTCGACGGCCGGTACAGCGAAGCCTGCTGCGGCATCGGCGCCGATCCCGAGCCTGTCGGTGATGGACCAATACGCTCCCAGATCAACGTGCGGAATCGCGCTGACCACGCTCGAGCGCTGGTTTTCGAAGGGCGCTGCGGCTCGCCCGCGCAGCGTCATCAGGCTGAGCCAGCTGCCCGCACCCGAGCGCACGCGAAACGACGCTTGCGGATCCGTAACGCAAAACCTCAGCGCCGCGCCGGCCCAGCGCCAGTCGACGTCGGCGGTGCCTTCGCTGCCGCGCAACGCGGCACTCAAGGGCGTGAGCGCGCCGTCGACCAACAAGCTGAAGCGCGCGGTCAGTGCCCAGCCGAGCGATAGATCGAAATAGCCGACGGAGCCCAGGCGTCCGGGACTGAAGGACCCGCCCGCCCCGACTCCCAGGGTCCACCGGGCGGGCAAGCGCGGCACCGGCGCTTCAGTCGGCGCCTGCGGTGACGCGAGCACCTCGACATGTCGCTGTCCCAGGTCGATGAGCGTGGCGCGGAGCGTTTCGACCATGCGCACCGCGATCACGTCGGGCGCCTCGTTCGCTTGATACAGCCCCAAAATCAGCTCGCGGAACGCGAGTCTTTGCGTGACCGGATCGACCAGCCAGATCTCGATGCCGTTGCCCGCCTCCAGCGGCGCGACACCGATCGCAGCGCGCTCGCCGCGCGCCGCTTCTTCGATTGCGCTGGGGCTCGGTGGCAAGGTCGTGCTCGTTCGTGCTTGCACCGCGAAGCCCGATGACCCGAGCTCCGCTCGCAACCAAGGCCAAAATTGGGGCTCGGTCGCGCCGAGCAGCACCACCAAACGCCGCCCCTCGGCCCGGCTCGTCGCACACCACGTCAGGCAGGCGAGCAGGGCAAACAGAACGCCCCAGGCGCGCCGAACCGAGCGAGGCGAGCGCCGACTAGCGATGGTACAGCTCCCGAACCTCGGCGGCAGCCAGCGCGCGCCGGTAGACGCGCACCTCGTCGATCGAGCCGTCGAAAAAGCGCTCTGCCGGCTGCGGCACGCACGGCGGCACGCCCGGAGCGCGCGCGCCAATCGCCCAGTCCGATCGCACCGGTACGGCGCCGACCGTGCTCACTTGCGAACCGACTTCCTCGCCGTTGCGGTAGAGGTGCCAGGCCTGCCCATCGTAGGTACCAACCAAATGAATCCATACACCCAGGTCGGCTTCATCGACTACCGCGGTCGCAGTGTGCTCGGCCAAGAGCCACGAACCGACCGCCCAATAGTGCTGCGCCACGGCCGGTCCACAGCTGGTCGAGCCGATGCGCAGCACGACCTCGCCCGGCGGATCCAAACAATAGCCGTGGCCGATCACGTATTGGCAGGTGTCATTCAAGGCCGTGACGTTCACCCAGGCCGCAAGCGTGATCTCCACGGAAAAGCTCAGCTGCTCGTTGTCCTTGATCAGCAGGTATTGGCCCTGACCATCGAAGCTGCGACTGCGCGGGTTTTCGAAGCCAACGGGCGGCGTTTGGCTCGATGGCTGCGGGCCGTTCACGGGCGCTGCCGAAAGCGCCACGTCGCTGCTCGCTGCATCCAACGCCGGATCTTCCGCGTTTTGCTCGTCGAGCTTCCAGTAGGCGACCAGGCCTCGGCTCAGCGGATCCGACGCCGTGCTCCCGGCCGCGCCAGCCCCGCCCCCGGCAGAGCCACTCGAAATGGCTCCGATCGGCTCCACCACGCTGACGCCACAGCCGATCAGGGCAATCGCCGCGCTCGAAGCGTAGAGGGCGCTCAGACTAGACGACACCTACGCCATCGTACCCTGGGCGAGTGCCCCGAAGTCCATCCGTGAACAACTTTCAGGGGCGGTTGTCACCTATCATCGACAAGATTGCAGCAGCCCCAGCGTTCCGGCGTCTCGGCACCCGCCATGGTCGAGCGGGAGGGCAGTAGTTTGCCCGCCGACACGGACGCAGGCGCGGACGAGCGCTTGCTCGAGGGCCTACTTCAAAGAAGCCCCAGCGCAACCGCCGAGTTGTTCGATCGCCATGCCAGCTACATCCAGCGCGTGCTCACCCGCCTGCTCGGCTACACCGAGCCCGAACGGGCTGATCTGCTGCACGAAGTCTTCGTGCGCGCGCTCGAAAAGGTGGCCGAGCTCAAAAGCGCCGGTTCGCTCAAGCCGTGGCTCGCCGGGATCGCGGTTTTTACCGCACAAGAATGGCTGCGGCGCCGCAAGCGCCGCGGCCCGTTGCTGCCACCGGAAGACGGGGCCCAGCGCGCGGCGCCGCAAACCAGCCCCGAAGCTCGGCAAGCCGTGGGTGATTTGTATCAGCTGCTCGAGCGCTTCGCCGAACACGAACGAACGGCGTTCATCTTGCGCCAATTGGAAGGCATGAGCTTGCAAGAAGTAGCCGACACCTGCAGCGTCTCGCTCTCGACTGCGCGCAGGCGGATCGAGCGTGCGGAGGCGGATTTCCAGCGTTTGCTGCCAGAGTATCCGGCCCTGCTCGAGCGCAGCCAAAAGCCGCGGAGGTCGCCATGAAGGAAAGCTTCGATTGGGAAGCACTGCGCGCCGATGTCGCCGAGCTGCAGCGCCCGCTAGCGGAGGATGGCGACCTTTTGCGCAGAGAACGCGCGCGCCTGCTGCTCGTGGCGCGCGCCGTGCCGCCACGGACACGACCCCTGCGCAAGCGCTGGGTTTGGGTGACGACGCTGGCTGCTGCGGCCGCGCTGCTGCTGGCCGTGGAGCACCAGCGCAAGCCCAAGTCGGAATTGAGCTTTGCCGCAGGAAATGCCGAAGTTTCCGGCCAAGTGGGCACCTGGCTTACGCCGAGCGGAACCGCGCCGATGCCGCTGCGCTTCGCGGATGGCACGATCGTATCGATAGCGCCCCAGGCGCGCGCGCGCGTGGCTCGGGTCACGGCGCGCGGCGCTGACCTCGTCCTCGAACAGGGCTCGCTCAGTCTGGCGGTCGTGCATCACGAAGGCGGAGAATGGCACGTGGGCGCCGGGCCGTTCACGGTGCTGGTCACGGGCACCAAGTTCACCGTCGGCTGGAGCGCAGCCGAGCGCACCTTCACGCTCGCACTGCAAGAAGGCTCGGTACTAGTGCGCGGACCGACTTTGAGCGGTGCCGGACGCCGCGTCAACCCGGGCGAGCAGCTGCACATCGCGATCGACGATGACCGAGCAGCGCTGCCGGCTCCCAGCGTTGCCGCCAGCCTCGGCAGCGCCGATTCGCTGGCGCCGGCCCTGGCCGACTCGGCGAAGCTGCCACAGAAAGATCAGCGAGCGGCCAAGTTCGGCTCGTGGAAGGAGCTGGCGCAAAGGCAAAACTACGCCGATGCCCTAGCCGCTGCCGAGTCTCAAGGCTTCGACGAGACTTGCAAAGCGGCTTCGGCTCCCGATCTCGTGCTGCTCGGCAACGCAGCGCGATTTGCTGGCTCGGCGGCGCGCGCCGAGCAGGCGTTTCGTCTGGTGCGCGCGCGATTTGCCGGCAGCGGCGAAGCCGCAATGGCCGCCTTCTTTCTCGGACGCATCGCCTATGACCAGCGCGGCAACCGCCGCGAGGCGGCCCAATGGTTCCAAAACTACTTGCGCGAGGCGCCGTCGGGCGGGCTAGCTCGCGAAGCCGCCGGGCGCCTGCTCGAAGCCGACCGGGCGCTCGGCGACTTGAGCGCCGCGCGCGACGTCGCCCGTGAATACCTCGACAAATACCCATCGGGTCCGCACGCGAGCCTCGCGCACGACGTGCTGGGCCAATGAAAATGACAAGCGTGTTGGCGGCGATTGTCCGCAGCGACCAACGTGGCAGCCGGCCGCCGGCTTCACAACACCGCCGATGCTGCCAATACTGGAGAATGCTAGGCCGCTGGCTGCTCCGGAAGCTTGATGAACTTTCGAACCAGCTCCCTGAGCTGCTTGAAGTGGAACGGCTTCTCCATGCGCTCGTTGGCTATTCGATCGAGAAACGCATTCGCTTCGGGCGTGAAAGCACCGCCGGTCACGAATACGACGCGCGCCGCCAGCGTCGGATTCTGGCGGGCCAGCACGCCGTAGAGATCCATGCCCGACATGCCGGGCATCATCAGATCCGACAGAATCACGTCGAAGTCCTGGCCCGCCTCGATGCGGCTGAGCGCCTCTTGTGCACTGGTAACGACCGTAACGTCATGGTCTTTGAGTACGCGTCGAACGGCAAGCCCCACCGCTGGCTCGTCGTCAACGACCAACACCCGCCCGTGAGTCGTGGCGACAACGTCGATGCCGGGAACCGCGAACGGCAGGACCGCCGGCGGAGCGACCGACGCCGGCAACGCCACGCGAAAGATCGTGCCTTTGCCCAACTCGCTCTGAACGGAGATTTGTCCGTGCATGCCGGCGACAATATTGCGACAAATCGCCAGGCCGAGCCCCGTACCGATACCTACGGCCTTCGTCGTAAAGAATGGGTCGAAGATGCGGGCCAAAATGGCGGGCGGAATCCCCGGGCCGGTGTCTCGGATTTCGACAACA
>Ga0307508_10003708_pt1 | contig 15300 bp, 16 predicted proteins | sample 9_EM_MG_FD_203089 | JGI IMG/M metagenome (GOLD analysis project Ga0307508, IMG submission 203089) | Populus trichocarpa ectomycorrhiza microbial communities from riparian zone in the Pacific Northwest, United States - 9_EM | ecosystem: Host-associated > Plants > Roots > Unclassified | place...
ACAAGGCAGTGCGTAAAACGCTCCTGCACTTGAGAGGATAACGACTAGAAAGGAGCGGGAGTCGACGATTCCCCAGATATACGATGAAGACAAGGCAGTGCGTAAAACGCTCCTGCACTTGAGAGGATAACGATTAGAAAGGAGCGGGAGTGGACGATTCCCCAGATATACGATGAAGACAACGCAGTGCGTAAAACGCTCACGCACTTGAGAGGATAACGATTAGAAAGGAGCGGGAGTCGACGATTCCCCAGATATACGATGAAGACAAGGCAGTGCGTAAAACGCTCCTGCACTTGAGAGGATAACGACTAGAAAGGAGCGGGAGTCGACGATTCCCCAGATATACGATGAAGACAAGGCAGTGCGTAAAACGCTCCTGCACTTGAGAGGACAACGACCACAAAGCAAGTGAATACGGATAGATGAACAGTCAATCAAACCTTACATGGTGACTCCTGGAAATTGAAGGTGAGTAAGAATGTAGACGGACAGCAGCGGGTATACACTTACGTTCGGTATGGATCGTTCGGTATGGATGGCAGCCAAGTTGGTATCCTCGAAGAGAGACACGAGGTAGGCTTCGGCAGCCTCCTAGAAGACTGGAAGCGAAGATCGGTCTGCAAAGCAAGGACGAAGTAAGTCAGATACGTTCCAGTGAGAAGACATCAAATTTACCTTGAAGTCTTGCGCAATTTCACGGACAAGGCGCTGGAATGGGAGCTTGCGGATGAGCAGCTCGGGTCGACTTCTGATCGCGATAACGCCTAATTTCACAGAGGCGTCGAGGGCGACAAAGACAAGGCACGGCGTAAAACGCTCGCGCACTTGGGAAGAAAACGACCAGAAATCACAATTAAAGCAGGCGCGGGAGTCGGCGACTCCAACATATACAAGGCACGGCGTAAAACGCTCGCGCACTTGGGAAGAAGACGACCAGAAAGCACAAAGACTCGGAAAGCGGCGTGTTGTACACACGTGACACGTCATGCGTTGTACACTCTTCTATTTTTGGTGTTACTGTTGCACACACGTCATGTACACTCTTCCATTTTTGGTGTTGCACACTGTTGTACACATACACTTTCGGTTTGGGTGTTGCACACGCCACACACAAGTCCCGTTTTGAGTGTTGTACACATTGTACAACTCTTCCGCATTGGGAACACATTACATACATTTTTGGGTGTTGCACACGTAGTACACGCTTCCATTTTGGGCGTCATACACACATTTCCGTTTTGGGCGTTGCACACACGTCATGTAGAATCTTCCATTTTTGGTGTTACACACCGTTGTACACATACACTTTCGGTTTTGGCACACACAAATCCCGTTTTGAGTGTTGTACACGTTGTACACTCTTCCGCTTTTGGAACACATACATACATTTTTGGGTGTTGCACACAAGTATTATACCCGCGCAATACATCCTGTTGTGAGTCACCGTGACATGATCTCATGATCTTGGCTGCTTATGAAAAACCTCTCATTAATATAGCAGGGACTGGTATGCTGAGCCGAATTTAAGAGATTTGGCAACTGATTTCAAACACACTGTCCATATATGGCAAAAATATCTGAAACATACGGGACAAACTAAAAGTCGCCGGGTATCGGAAAGCGCGTCAAAGCAAATGCCACCCTGCACGTAAAACACCAGGTATACATGTTTAGTTATCCTGTACAGACTATGAACGGTTTGAACCACTTGGGGAAGTGAAGCTTACCCATTCTGGCTTCGCATGTCTCCCATTGAGCAGTATCTTGGGTGCGGCTAAGGAGGCGGCATACGAACTTGATTTTGAGAAGGTACTGGTAGGCCTTGTCTCCCAAATTCTGTCGGAGCACGCAGCAGGCATCCAGAAGAGTGATTTGAAGGTCTTCCAAATTTCCTTTCGCATGGCCTTGAACGTCTCATCAGTTACCCTGTCCATCAGCTTCAGCCACATCCCATAATATGCGGCAGTGCCATAGTTCTGCACAGTACCGGACTTGGCAGGAGTACCCTTCTCCGGAAAGAGACGGTCAAAGTTAGTCCTCCAATCTGCTGTTGGTGCAGACTTCCACTGCACGTCGTCAAAGTAGTCTGACAGTCTACGATTCTGGTACGTCGCCGTGTTGACCTGATTCCTCTCCTTAGCATCCAGTTTGCAGTATGGGGGATTACGGACCCCCTTTCGATTAGGAGAAACGGCGGTGATATCGACGCAAAATTGGCTCCACAAAAGCCAGAGGTCGTCGTTGATATTTCCAGAAAATGCATCAGAGTCATCAGAGTCCGTTTCGAGGTCTGAGCCGCAATCACGAGGAGGAGGATGAATGGTGTGGCCTGCATCGGCAGGGAGGTTAAATGGGTTGCGGGTGGTACTGCTGGAAGGGGGAGGGGTGATTACCCTTCGTCTGGTACGATTAGGGATTCGAGTGGGATGACGTGGAGCAGAAATGCGAGATCGATAAATCTCGATCTCAATATCTCTCCTTTCGTCAGAAAAGTGTACCTTAAAGGAGGCATCAGATAGACGGAAATGTTTTTCGTCCAATCGAGGGACTGGGTATTCTGATCCAACCCGGATCCGTCGTAGAAAGACGAGGCCGAATGGGTTATGAGGGATGGTATCCCCACCACCCTCATTGCGACCGTTGGCATCGTTTTCCCCCGCGCTGTCGTCCGCATGACCATTCCCTGTGTTCTGAGGCTCTAACTCCTCCCCGTCCTCCTCATCCAAGTCTTCATTAGCTCGAATGGACATCGGATACGCAAAGTGGGCTGGAGTGACATCCCTGCAGGGTGCATGAGGGAGAACGGCATTCATGAGTTCACGGGATGCAGGCTTAGTGTCAGGAGTCGAATGGATTCCATTTAGCAACCAGGGGACAGCAGCTGTCAACAACAGAGCGGGTTCTTGAAGGCGAAAGTGTGGGGGACCTGCAAGCTGCCATTCCATAATATACTTGAGGGCGAGCACCCGATACGCCCGCAGAGACCTGGTCAAACGTCAGCTGAATGCGAAAATAAAGAAGTATCTGCTCACCACCACTCTTCACGGGAGAAGCTAACCAAGCAGCTCTGTAGAACACCCGTGCTGACAATTATCATGGGGTCAGTTGCATGAGCCAGAGGAACACGGATTTCTGCCCGAGCGCATGAGTAGTTGCTCACAGCTGAGGTGCTATACAACTCATAGAGGTTTTCGGCAAATGGAACAGCTTTTCCTCGAAGGATATCAGGTACAGTCGTGAACTTGCCATGATGTCCTTGATCTGGGCAAGCTGTGACGCCTTTGTCGGTGTGATAGACATTGGCGTACACGGTGTTGAAGTTTCCGCTCGCAAGAACCCCGGGAGATAGTCGAAATCCAGATACACCAACCAAGTGAGATACTGGATCACGGAAATATTTCTTGAATTTAATTTCCGTGACGCGGTCAGCATGGTCAGGAGAAACTTCGGCTATTTCTTGGAAAAGTTTCGAATGTGAGTCTGTACGCCAGGCCAGGCACCGTTGCTTCGAGGAGCTAACTTCCAGTGCAACATCGATATACCAATTTTCGGGGTCAAGATCTCGTGGGCGAAGAAAATTCTGGTCCAAGGCGTCTTCGAGGGCCACTTCAGCAATCCTGAGGTCTGCAGGATGGTAGGTGGCGTTCTTTATTCCACGGATCTCATGCAGAAAGACCAGATTCTTTCCCCAGAGAACGCCGTTGGTAACAAGAGTCTGACGAAGTAGATCCCCAAACACGGGGTTAGTCCAATCGGGGAGAACTTTCGAACCGAAAGCGAATTGTCCATTGTGGCCTCGAGCACGAAATAATTCGGAATGGTAGGTCGCAGGCCAGTCGGCTGCTCGATCTTCAAGCAGTTCGACGACAGTCGGACGAAGACCTTTCTCATAGAAATCCGCTTGCTCCTCCTTGGAAAGATAAAGGGTTGGTCGTTCTTTGCGGTACAGATCGACGAACAGGATGCGTATACAATTGTGCATCTTCCATTTAGCAATGCAGATGTTAGGAATCCGGTGGATTGGCACCTTGTGGTGGCCCTGAAAATGTAGTTTGTGAGGACGACGGTTAGGGGGAATGGCTGGATATACATACCAAATCGTTCTCAAATTCATACACAATATGCACATTCTTCGTCAGCGAATCTTGGTATTTCGCAAGTGGATAAATGGTGAGCTCAGTCGATCGTACGCATATATTCTTCGAGATGCCCAGAATGGAGTCGTAGTCCCGTCTGAGTTGGAGGGTCGAGGTTTCCGTAGGACGAACGCGACTGAGGATGGGATCGACCACTGCTTGATAGCCATCGTAAATACCAGTGAGGACAAATCGTACAAAGTCGGCTGGATCAGGAGAATTCAAAAGAGCAGCAGCGGCCTGGCAGAAGCCACTAACCGAATACGTTTCAGTAGGCAGAGAAACGGACATGACTTGAAAAAGTTGGGGGCAAGAGGCTGGTATTCTGAACGGCTTTTAAGCAGCGGCTCTGCAGTGGGGATATTCCATGACGGTCAGCCATAGATATTAAGTTGCCATAGCCGATGAAATCTCGAGAACACGAGGCGAGATAGATATTCAGTTGTGATATGGACAAAGGGTAGCGCTGCAAACAGAAGTAATACTCCTGCTGGCAACTTTGGTGAACACCACTACGGGACGGCGTAAAACGCCGTACGACTGTGGTGGTCTGATAATCAAGAGCGTGTTTAGCCGCGTGTTACACGCAAGTCAAAGATGTCACAATGCTGTTACCAAATAAGGTACTCATTCTCTTAACCACCGTAGACTGCCATGTACGAAGTTTTACTTTGTACGGTGGTCTTGAACGCGTCAGGACTAGGAGTTTCACTTCTGCCATGACTGCGTGCCACCGATCTGGTTGCCTATACTGCAGGCCGTCCTGTCGACTTGAAAGTGGGTGGGAGTTTTACATATTTACACCTACCCTGACCAATTTGCAATCCAGGCCCGAGGTGGATGGCCGACGGAATCGCAGTTCTATTCGTTCGCTGTAGCCAACTGATTAGGATCTGCCTGATCGAATGGCGCAAAGGTACTCATTAGAAGCGCATATGCATGCTACTAGGACCATACGTGCAAGTTCTGTTTCTACTGCCATGTACGAAGTTTTACTTTGTACGGTGGTCTTGAACGCGTCAGGACTAGGAGTTTTACTTCTGCCATGACTGCGTGCCACCGATCTGGTTGCCCATACTGCAGGCCGTCCTGTCGACTTGAAAGTGAGTGACAGTTTTACATATTTACACCTACCCTGACCAATTTGCAATCCAGGCCCGAGGTGGATGGCCGACGGAATCGCAGTTTTACTCGCTCGTTGTAGCCGACTGATTAGGATCCACCTGATTGAATGGCGCAGGTGCCTTCTCCATGCTCTGATACAATCTTTGTCGGTACAGTCGTCGAATGCTGCCTGGCTGTCCAGTGGCAACATTGTAGCGTTGTCAGTATCCCAGTAGGCCTCCCTTTTTGACTGTATTATACCTTCCTCAACAGTGCCGTAGGGTACACACCAAATGGATGGCGTTCTTCATTTGAAATGTCTCCTCTCGCCGGAGCTTTGCCCTGCCTCGCTCTGTCTTCTTTTACGTCGCAATGTTCATAGAGCGTCATGTCGTGAATGCCGTAGCTCTTTGTGAGTTCCTTATTCTCCCAGTTTTTGAAAGGCCGGCGCCTCATTTATCTTTTTTTTAGAACCGCATCACATCTGTCTCAACTTCCCCCTTGTTTGCTATGAAAATAGATGGCGTTTTTTGGTTTGAGATGTCTCTTCAGCTTTGCCCTGCATCGCTATTTTACGTTGCAACGTTCATTATGAATGCCGTAACTCTTTTGTGAGTTCCTTATTCTCCCAGCTTTTGAAAGGCCGGTGCCTCATTTATCTTTTTTTCAGAACCGCATCACACCTGTCTCAACTTCCCCTTGTTTGCTATGAAAATAGATGGCGTTTTTTGGTTTGAGATGTCACTTCAGCTTTGCCCTGCATCGCTATTTTACGTCGCAACGTTCGTTATGAATGCCATAACTCTTTTGTGAGTTCCTAATTCTCCCAAGAGATCCAGCTTTTGAAAGGCCGGCACCTCATGTATCTTTTTTTTTCAGAACCGCAGTCGTGTCATTCATAGAGTGCATGCAACGTTGTATAGCATGTCAAATTGTTCGGAAGAGATGTCATTCTTTTGCAACGCCCTCATGTTTACAAGTACTCCTAGCAGCATAAAGGCTTATAAATGCGCGCCTCAATTTTCGATATCCCATCATCCCCATGCCCACCCACACTGTTTCAAGTGCTCTCATTAAGCTGTATTACGCGGTTCCTGGTGCCCCGTGGATCTATTCTGCCTGGAAAGACATCACTGGGGTTCGCCATGGCCTTTTCCCTGCCGAAGATGACGAGCTTCCTCCTGGTTGGACTCGGAAAACGGCCAATCTCGTGGACAGCTATTTTGACCAATACAGCCAAGTGAAGACTGAAGACGATAAGATCAAGTTTGCAGCGAAAAGGAAAAAGAAGAACGAGACTGATCCTGTCGAAGGGCGTCGTTTGTATAATGACTGGGTTGTGTCTCACTATTCGTCAATCTGGAAGGTCCACAATACCATCACTTTGGCGTTCAAAGACAGTCAGATCCATCCACTTCAAATCATGGCATCTAACGATGACTTCTCGACCTTCCCTGCCAGTAACTCGTATCTTCCTTATGCCCTCGATAGGGTCGCTTTTCTTCTGCTTGGCAAAGAGGCGCTCGACAAATCCGGTCATCTCTTGCTACCCCTCCGAGATCCCATGCTCATCCTCCTTCAGCGCACTTGGGAGAACTCTAGGAAACAAACGGCACGGAACAAGAATGCATTGGTTAACCTCGAACAGAAAGCCATAGCCACCTTCGAAGGCAAGTACATCTTAGTTAATATGGGTCATGAATTTCATCTGACTTAATTCCAGCGTTGGATAGAGACGCACTTACCAAGACAAAGATCAACGCTGTTATACGTGCCTTAGGTAAATGGAGAGACCTTGCCGAATTGTATTGCGCCACGAGTGGGCTCGAGAAGGTTGAAGAGATGCACGATGAACTTCAATGCTTGCTATCCGGCCTGGACCAGACAATGAAGCGTCCACGTAAAGAAGGGCCGCAAAAGAAACCAGGTTGGTCGCAAAATCTCTCTTTATCATAGGCTCTGTTTAATGCGTCTTTCAGCTAAACTCAAGATATCTAAGGAATCAGTTACTAACGCCCTGACATCTGCAGAAGACGTTAGCGAGGTCCTCGCATTGTATCACGAACACTTCAGTGTGGAAGCCACCGACGCCATGCCCTTAGAGGGTAATAGTATTGGTGTCACCTTTGGAGTGCCAGTCGAAGGCGCAGACCCTGGTGTTGCCATCGAGTTTGGCATGTCGTATGGGGAACTCAATAAGAATCTCGGATTTCGAAAAGGGCTTCCCTTCGTCTTTAACACCAAGCGACACTCATCCGGGTATACGGTTTGGAATCCTCAGCATGCTCCGTTGTTTGACTCTAAACGCAACGACCCATTGCTTGAGGATATTGAGCTACATTGGCACCAATCGGCTGGCATTCATGCAATAATCCGCATGGTATTCACGTCTGAACCGTCTGCCACTCACTGCACGGGAGTACTCCTTGCTGACGAAGTTGGCCTGGGCAAGACGTTCCAGGCTTGTGCAGTCATCGCATTCCTTGGAGAACTGGCCGTGCGTCAGGAGCAGAAGTACAACCTACCACCAATCATTGGTAAGTAAGGCTTCTACCTTTCACTATTTAATTGAATTAAGCTACAATTCTAGTCGAGCGGAGATACCTCCAAGACTATGAGGCGTTGCCTCCCTTTGCCCACCTCGTTATCGTTCCAGGAACTCTACTTTCGCAATGGGAGAACGAACTGAAGATCCTTTTTAAACCGAAGATGTTCGAAATCTTGCTCTACGGCACTGGCGCAGAGTGTCACGAATCCTTTTGGGTACCAAATGGACCTTATCACTCGTCCAAGCAAAAGGGTTACTGTCGCATTATTCTGGCATCACAATCAGTAAGCCGCTGCTCCTCTGTGTTTCTCTTCTAATCTTGCTATCAAGGCTCTTCAGCAAGACTTCGGTTTACTATACAGTGGTCAGCGCCCAGGAGGTAATGCGCTCCCATGGGACCACCCTGACCCGATTGTTGAGGACGATTCAATCCGTCAGAAAACATTGTACGGCCATCAATATTTGTCGGTGACCCTCGATGAAGCCCAGAGTGCTCGAAATTGCGGTGCTAAGCATTCAGCAGCACTTCTGATTCTAGAACAAGCCATTGTTCGTCTTATACTCACCGCAACACCCCTACAAACGTCTACCAAGGTATGTTAGATGTCTTTGGTCACGAACTGCATTGCTGAGGGTACCACACAGGACCTAGCTGCTATGGGCCGTCTTGTTGGGATTCCCTACTTTTCCAGCCAGAATGCATATGACGACCAACAGCTTGATGCTGCTGACCTTCGGAGGGCCAAACAGGAAAGAGATGGGGACGAACTTGACGACGAGAATGATCCATACAAATTATGCCAGGTCAACATTTCTCTACGCATGCAAAAGCAGTTTGATGGGCGTGTAATCCGTCGCACCGTTACGAGTCGGGACCCAGCTGGAAAATGTCTCATTGACTTGCCCCCCCTTACCATCATCTACGGTGTCATTGACTTGACTGAACGGGAGATGGCCATCATTAACATGCAGACAGAAGCTAATTTAGACGTGTATGCCTTCATTATTTATGCAATATGTCTAGTGCTGACAATCTTTTAGTGCCTCTGCGGCCAATGGAAAGAGCCACACTTCTAGCACCTTCTACCTTGAACATCGAAAGGCCGTCACATTTGCTCGCGAGGATCCTGAAGCTACGATTCCGACCTTCAAAAGTCTTTCCGAATGGGAACCTGTTAAGTCGACCAAGCTGGATCTCTGCGCTCGCATATGCCAGCACATTCTCACCCGCGATGATGCACCCCCAATCATATTTGAGGATGGCATTCCAATCTTTCCACCTTTGCCACCCATCCAGCCAGGGCAAAGCCCAACACAGACCACCAAGGTTTTGATTTACCAAGAATTTCCGTCTTTCTCGAGCCTTCTTCGTAATGTGAGATGATACCTCTTTGTCTATATCCAGATATTGATCTATTTTATTCAGGTTTTACGCCTCTACAACATTTCATCTCTCAGCATTTCAGGGCGGACCTCATACGAGCAACGTGCGCAAATAACTGAGAAATTTAACACGGAACCTGCTTGTCGCGTCCTAATTTTTTCAAAAGTTGGCTCAGTTGGCCTCAATTTGTCACGCGCCAGCGCTATTATCTTCGCTGTAAGTTAATTCAATTGATTAATTAGATTGCGACTAAAGCACCGTAGGATCAACCTTGGAGTGCTCAAGACGAGCGACAGATTCGAGGTCGTGCGCATCGCCAACCCCAAACCAGAGAGGTGACCTGCTATCACATTCTGGCTAGAAATACAGCAGATACGACACTTTCAAGTATGGCCCAGGGAAAGAAGGATATGCTAGAGGCCTTCTTGTCCACGAGCGAAGCTGCAAAGAGTATGTGGAAGTCTACCTCATTAATGATATTAGCACTGACCCGTAAATGTAGAGATGGAGGCGTTGTTAGGTGGTGAAGTGCTCCCAGGTCTTGAGGATGACGATCCAGTAGACGAAGAAGAAAGCACATCCAAGCCAAAGGAGAAGCCCGCAAAGCCTGCAAAGCCCGTAAAGCCCGTAAAGCCCGTAAAGCCTGCAAAGCCCGTAAAGCCTGCAAAGCCCGCAAAGCCAAGAGCCTCACGCAAGAAATCGCACAAAGTGGTCATAGAAGATGATGTCGATAACTCAACGGAAGTCAAAGACTCACAAGGCATTCCAGCAACTACTAGTGAAGGGGCAGAAGACGCAGGAAGTACGACAGACTTCGGTGTAGGAACTGATGGAGATGTTTCCATGATTGGCCATGCTTCTGACTTCTCAAATGCTTCTGCACCTCCGGCTACAGGTGAAGTGGTTGTATTTGTCTCTTTACTTCTTTTTCACTCATGAAGCTACTAGATGACGACCCAATCGACTCTCCGAGTTCTCCTGAACAATGCCGTAAGTTAATGCCCTTTTATGTGGTGACTTATGGTCATGTTTTTATTGCAGGTATGGCACTGGATGATGGCGCACCGCCCAGCCATGGACAAGACTCTCGAGAGATGTCCCCCATTGACTCTGAATCCGAGAGAGTCTTTGACTTGATTGCGAATAACCTTCTAACTGAGGACACGGTGCTACCTCCTCACTGGCAGAATGGGCAGCCCACACAACCGGGTGAGTAAATTATGCTCAAGATATCCTTGCATCTATCAATTTCTTTTAGTCAATAAAAGGCAACGTTCTGAATCTCCAAAGGCACACAGTGCACCGAGATCTAACCCAGCACAAAACACCAACTGTAAGCATTCAAACACGTTTCAACTTCTAGCCATTGACATTGCGTGATAGCTACAGGTCGGCCACTTGCTTCTCAAGTTGCTAAGGATTTGAGTATGTATATCGATTATCTATGTTTTACATGCTAATTGACAACTTTTTTATGTTCTATAGTGGCGTCTCGTCTCCAAGCTACAGCGATTTCCCAGGAAGAAGTCAGGAGTGCTGAGCCCCCTGCAAAGAAACAAAAGCAGCAAAGCAACCTACCAAAGGCCAAGCTGAGACCACCACCGCAGACAGAACAAGTACCCTCCACTCGCCCTCACCCCCCTCGCCCCAAGGGTCCAACGCTACCCTCCACCGCATCTTCCTCAAAGGCACTGGAAAAACCGTCTAAGCCTGAACCTACGAAACCAGCGGACGCCGTTCGGCAACAGGCAGGGCGAGTACCCTCCACTCACCCTCCCCCTCCTTCCACCAAGGATCCAATGCCATCTTCCACCCCATCTTCCTCAAAGGCACTGGAAAAGCCGTCTAAGTCTGAACTTACGAAACCAGCAGATGCCGTTCGGCACCAGAAACCTGGTACATACCCAATTCTCCACTTGAATTCATTACTCATTATTAATCCAACTACAGCCATTCCTGCTAACCGTCTGCCAACTGCGTTTGGAACACCAGACTTGAACATGCTTCCACCGCTGAAAGCCCCGAGGAGGCCCAATCCGTTTGCCAAAAAGAAGGACGGGGGGAAGTAGATAATGGTCTCTTCAAGGCTTGCATTGTATATTCCGTGGACTAACTTTTTCCATATTCCCTTCTCTGTTACGCTTGTTGATTTGGACGGTGTCGAATTCGTGCAACTTTGTTGATAGCCTTACGTACACCCTGGACTAAATAAATTCATGTTCATTATACTGGGAGCTATCAGTCTCAATGCTAGGCGGCGAAATATCGAAAAAGATGCTCGTCCAACTGAGCGATAAAGAAGTGGCAGTCGACGACTCCCAGTGTAGGATGAAGCCGAAAGAAAAGCACGGCGTGAAATAGATACTTCTCAATGGGAGACATGCGAAGCCTGAATGGGTAAGTTCTACAAGCTTCCAAGTGGCTCAAGGTTTTTTATTTCATAGTCTGTACAGGGTGGTGATGATTATTAAACGCCGTTTGCTGTCTTCAGTGAATCACAATGATATTGGATTTCTGACAGAAGAGAGGCCAAGACGCAAGATGCTGCCGATACGACAGAAAAGGGAAAAGCACTGCTCAATGTTCCCGCATGTGTAGAACACAGCTGCGCATCTCAGGTATGTGAAGCAGCTGAGATGTAGGGCGCAGCGTAATGCGGGTATTCAAGTATCACATCTGAGCGTCAAACACTTGTGCACGATCAGCAAGTGGGGGTTGAGGATTGCCAGAGATATGATCAGGATAAGGTAGAGCGTTAAACAGTCGTGATCGCAACGATAAGAGCAAAAATATACGACAGAGACAAGCGGAAAACGCTCATGCAGTCGGGAGTCGACGATTGCCCCGATACACGAAGAGAAGGCACGGCGTAAACGCTCGTGCACTTGGGAGGACAACGACCAGAAGAAAGCGGGAGTCGACGATTGCCCCGATACACGAAGAGAAGGCACGACGTAAACGCTCGTGCACTTGGGAGGACAACGACCAGAAGAAAGCGGGAGTCGACGATTGCCCCGATACACGAAGAGAGGGCACGGCGTAAACGCTCGTGCACTTGGGAGGACAACAACCAGAAGAAAGCGGGAGTCGACGATTGCCCCGATACACGAAGAGAAGGCACGGCGTAAAACGCTCGTGCACTTGGGAGGACAACGACCAGAAGAAAGCGGGAGTCGACGATTGCCCCGATACACGAAGAGAAGGCAGGGCGTAAAACGCTCCTGGGAAAGGAGAGTCTGTTGATCGTTACCAAAAATAGATAATCGGCATTTCCCATACGTCGCGTGCCTTATGACTTCCCGCTTTCTTCTGGACCTCCCAAGTGCAGGTGCGTTTTACGCCCTGCCTTGTCTTCATGGCATATCTTGGAACCGTCGACTCCCGCGCCTGCTTTCTGGTCGTTTTCTTCCCAAGTGCGCGAGCGTTTTACGCCGTGCCTTGTCGTCATCGTATATGTTGGAGTCGCCGACTCCCGCGCCTGCTTTCTTTGTGCTTTCTGGTCGTTTTCTTCCCAAGTGCACGGGCGTTTTACGCCGTGCCTTGTCTGCATTGTACATCTTGGAACCCTCGATGCCTCTTTGTGAAATTAGGCGTTATCAGAAGTCGACCGAGCTGCTCATCCGCAAGCTCCCATTCCAGCACCTTGTTCGTGAAATTGCGCAAGACCTCAAGGTAAATATAATGTCTTCTCACTGGAACGTGTCTGACTTACTTCATCCTTGCTTGCAGACCGATCTTCGCTTCCAGTCTTCTAGGAGGCTGCCGAAGCCTACCCCGTGTCTCTCTTCGAGGATACCAACTTGGCTGCCATCCATACCGAACGATCCATACCGAACGTAAGTGTATACCTGCTGCTGTCCGTCTACATTCTTACTCACCTTCAATTTCCAGGAGTCACCATGTGAGGTTTGATTGACTGTTCATCTATCCGTATTCACTTGCTTTGTGGTCGTTGTCCTCTCAAGTGCAGGAGCGTTTTACGCCCTGCCTTCTCTTCGTTTACGCCGTGCCTTCTCTTCGTGTATCGGGGCAATCGTCGACTCCCGCTTTCTTCTGGTTGTTGTCCTCCCAAGTGCACGAGCGTTTACGCCGTGCCTTCTCTTCGTGTATCGGGGCAATCGTCGACTCCCGCTTTCTTCTGGTTGTTGTCCTCCCAAGTGCACGAGCGTTTACGCCGTGCCTTCTCTTCGTGTATCGGGGCAATCGTCGACTCCCGCTTTCTTCTGGTTGTTGTCCTCCCAAGTGCACGAGTGTTTACGCCGTGCCTTCTCTTCGTGTATCGGGCAATCGTCGACTCCCGCTTTCTTCTGGTCGTTGTCCTCCCAAGTGCACGAGCGTTTACGTCGTGCCTTCTCTTCGTGTATCGGGGCAATCGTCGACTCCCGCTCCGTTCTGGTCGTTGTCCTCTCAAGTGGGCGAGCGTTCTACGCCCTGCCTTGTTCTTTTTCTGGGGAATTGTCGAACCCCACTGTTTTACGCCGCACCCCCGGCATTCCTTGACTCCCACTTTGTCATGTTGCTGATGCTGCAAACATGACGGTTTATATCATGCTATTTCTGTTTGTTCAGCCCATGGGAGTTGTCGACTCCCGCCTTTCTAATCTCGCAATCATGCATTTTTGCCATACTATTTCTGTTCTTCATATTTTGTTGGGCCTATGGAAGTTATCCACTCACGCATTTCTGATCTTGCAATCAGGTGGACATTTTATGGCCACGCTATCTCTCTGCGTCAAGTTTTGTTGTGCCATGGAACTTCCATGCTTTATTAACTTCTTAATGCGAGGAAACGTGGCTTGCATGCTTCCACCATATATGCAAGACCTGAACAGGCGAGAGACTGTCAACTCCCACTTTGTAGAATTTGCATTTGATGGTTTAACTGATTCACTATGTTTTCCACTATGACCCCCAAAATGGAATCGTGTACAACGGCGTGACGATTTGTGTGCAACACATGTAATGTTCCCAAAGCGGAAGAGTGTATAATGTGTACAACACTCAAAACGGGATTTGTGTGTGGCGTGTGCAACACCCAAAACCGAAAGTGTATGTGTACAACAGTGTGCAACACCAAAACTGGAAGTGTGTACATGACGTGTGTGCAACACCCAAAACTGGAAGTGTGTGCAACAACAGTGTACCACAGCAAAATGAGATGTGATCCATATTAGGAGTATGCGTGTTTATCTTTCTCATCATTTGTCGAAGCGTTAACTAGTAACTCTACCGTCTACGGCTCGTTTCCATGCTAGGTTGAGCCTAGGGCACACGTGACGGGTGCAACGTAACCGAGCAACCAACCACCGACTATCATCCACCAACATGCAACACGAAAACAATGACCAGGCCTACGCTGCTCCCCGTATCACTGCGGCTTTACATGAGGAATGCGACCAGACCGACCATGCGCCACGACTCTCGAGGGGTTTCTGCGACCGTACCGAACCCTACGATAATCTTCCTTCGTCGAACGGTCCACCTTTGTCATCTGGGTTCCACGTTTTTAGCTTGGGTCCTGCTGCACCATCACCAAGCAAGAGGAGGCACGTTGAAACAACGTAAGCATTGCCATTCTATTTGACTTACACATACTGGAGCCTTATAAAGTGATTCCAAAACGAACGGCAGCACATTGCGTGGTCGTAAAAACCGGTAACCCTACTATTTACTTAGTACTGTCCTTTCAAACTCACAAGTTCTTAGGGATTCGATTAAACACACAGTTGCCCAGGTCTCCCAGTTCAAGGCCGACAACGAGCCTATTCCAGAAGAATTCAAACGTGTGATTGAACGCGAAGACGCACGGAAAGAGAAGAACCGCATTAACATGTATGATTTACCGTCACTGCTCTCTTAAACCATTTTATGAACATATCTCTATCCCAGGCGCACCAAGAGGGCTAAAGAAAAGGCTCTCAAGGCTGAGACACAACCACTCCAGCCCCCATCGATGCCCTCATCGCATTTTCCCTTGCCCGGCCCTTCCTCGCTTCGTCTACATCCAGAAATGCGCCCTCCACCTACGCTGTCACGCACATAGTCCGATTTCACAAAAGATAGGGTCAAACAGCCTGGACTACATTCATAAATAAATATTGTATGCATGAATTTTACATATATGA
>Ga0307508_10003709_pt1 | contig 15297 bp, 23 predicted proteins | sample 9_EM_MG_FD_203089 | JGI IMG/M metagenome (GOLD analysis project Ga0307508, IMG submission 203089) | Populus trichocarpa ectomycorrhiza microbial communities from riparian zone in the Pacific Northwest, United States - 9_EM | ecosystem: Host-associated > Plants > Roots > Unclassified | place...
TTAATATAAACATCACTATTCTTCCCCCCCCCCCCCCCCCCCCCCCCCCCCCCCCATCTGGGCGGTGGGTATGTATGACGCCATACAGACAGTATCCAAGAAAAATATCCATCGGTCGATGGTTCCCACCACTCCGCACGGAGTGGGGCACCTATGAACGATGTTCGCCGGTATATTAGCGAAGGCAGCCCGCGCTACGCGTGGGCAAAGCGGACAGACCGGCGAATGAGCATCCATGTCAAATCCTTCGTGTGGTGTTCACTGGTATACGAGAAAAGATGGCGCCACGCAGCGTCTAGCCAAAGCCGACGGACCGACGAGCGAGCATCCATGCCAAATCCTTCGTGTGATGTTCACTGGTAACGAGAAAAGATGGCGCCGCACAGCGTCTAGCCAAAGCAGACGGACCGGCGAGTGAGCATCCATCTCAAATCCATTGCCGGTCATGCAGAGCGGCGGTGGGGTTGTGGGGTGAGCTGAAAATTAATCTTAGATACGCCTCGAGGCCACAAGAAACGGATCAGACTGTGGTTTCTCCGCCAGACCGGGAGCCGCAATGTCTGTAGGCAGGTGCGCGAATTATTGTGCACGCAGTGCGGAGCTCGAGAGGGGGTGATCGGTTACCTATAAAGCTGGGCCATTCCAACACAATCAGTACCAGCAACGACCACGATACAGTCGACACTCTCACAGCAATTCAAACTTTCTGAAACAACAGAACAAACTTCCCAGCATCAACCTACCTCTCCTTCTCAATGACCAAATTCGCAAAGGACCAACGTGTCCGCTACACGGACGGTGAGTCCCCCGTCCCCGGAGCCATGGCAGCGAGGTTACTGATTGTGGCAGCGAGTGGCGCAACCGTCCGCGGAGTAGTCACCACAGTCTTGGCCAATGGCCAGTACGTTGTAGGTTCTCCGACCAGTTGGAATTCATCTCATGGCACGTTGGGTACATACTTACCACGATTGGAAAACTAGGTTCAGCCGTCCACTGGTTCGGAGATTGTCCTTTCGGAAAGCCGTTTGACTGCGGATTAGTTGGAAGATCGCGGTGTCGGCTGTCTCCAGCACTGGCCAGGGCTCAGCGGTTTGCAGGCGACGGAATTCTCTTTCATGCTTCGTTTCATTACCGTACTCATCCTATCGTTACTTGATTGTTGAATGGAAATATTGGTGCCCCGACTGCGGAGGCTTACCACGACCAACACAAACATGGTATCGAAAGTGAGTCATTGAAATGCAAAACATTGAAAGCCCAAAACGCAAAATCAAAAACCCGTCGGCAGGATTGTGGGCGTGGGTTTCCAGCCGTGACCCTACGCTAGCGATGCAAAAACCACCAAGTTTTGTCATACCGTTATAACTACATGATAGACTGCACCGCAGAGAGTCACCATACTCTCCCGACATCTTGGTTTGAGCATTGGTTGGTAGTGTCTGATAGAATCGCGGTGATGGCTGTGGAATGATGATGCAGCCGGGATGCTTCGTTTTCAACCCAGCACTCGTTATATACCCTGATTTGTCTCTTTTTCTTTTTTTTTTGCTTATTCATTAATCTCGTCCACTGTCCAACCCTGACCTTGTTCAGTCTCCTTCCTCACTGCCGCCCGTCTGACTGGCTGGCAGTTACCTCGACTTCTGACTCGCCATCAAGCACCAGCTTCATCCGCCGGTCCGAGCGTGCATAGGTCTGCTGATGCAGTTCTGCGAAGGATCGCGGCGTCGGGTACGCGTAACTTGGCTCCCGTATCTATATTCTCTACTGCTGGCCGCTCCGCTCAGCTTGCAGGGGATAGGGGGGGGCAGTCACTCTTCCTCCCTACGCCCTCCTTCATGGCATCTAGGAAGGAGGAGCAGGAGGCCTGGGGGCGGGTTTCTTTTGTCTTTCCTTTGTACTTCCTTTGTCACCTCCTGTCATCTCTTTGTTGCGCTCTATATCCTCTTGGGACAGCCCTGGGCGGTGTGCAAAGGGGAGCTACAATGGGGCGCCTGCACTAATCGAGGGCGGGGCTCGGACAGTGGCCAGAAACTAGATTGTTTTTTCTTCGCCGCACGATTAATGGATGAAAAAACGTGACGGCTGGAGGAGGTATGGTGTGGTGCTAGTTAGTGCCCACCTGGACCTGGGGAGCTTGCCTCCAAGGGCGTCCACCTCGATCCGAACACATGCAAAACCCGAAGCGACTTACGCAACCGCACCCTGGTACTAGGTACTTAGTCCATCACTCGCCTCAGCGAAAGACAAGTCGTATTCTTCACTTGGAAAGAGTCAGTTTGGATGATAACGTTTAACCAATTTTCAGAAGTAACCCTCCTACGTAGGGGCGAGAAACGAACCGATGGTGCCTTCTCCGCTGAATTATGATCCGCACTGAATGAGGATGGTGCGTGCGTACGTACATATGTCGCCAGTATCCAAGAAAAATATCCATCTGTGGATGGTTCCCACCACTCCGCACGGGGCGGGGTACCATGCACCATTTCGCCGGTATGGTACATAGAGGGCAGCCCGCGCGGCGTCGAGGCAAAGACGATGGATATGGCAAATCGTTCGCCGGTCACGCAGAGCGGCAGTGGGGATGCGGGGGCAGGACGCAGAAACGAGAGCACCTCTTCAAGGTGTGCCCCGAGTGGAAGGACGAACAGAAGATCCTGTGACCAGAGGTGCGGAGGGAAACCGGGAAGTGGAAGGATCCGGGGCCACGTGGTGCAGGCCAAGCGGTATTGGACTTCCTCTTCGCCACGAATGTGGCAAGGCTAGTCCCGGCTAGGGAAGACGCGTGGAGTGCGGCGTCGGATTGGGATCTCCGGGAGCGGGGGGAAAGGGAAGAGGAGCGGCGGGTGGAGGCCGAGGAGCTGGGTGCCGAGGGCACGCCCTCCTTCCTGACGCTCGCAGAAAGGAGGTAGGGGGCGAGCCAAGGTTTCCTATGTTCTCTCTGAAACCCGTTGGTTAGCCTCGCTGTCCGAAGCGAAGCAGTCGTGCTAGATACATATTTCGGGGGGTCTACGCGCGGATTTCCGGATTCCCATTGTGTCCCAGCGTGCGTGTTCGACCGTGGGTGTGGCTGTGGACAAAAGCCGGCATGCTGTCGTCTGGCCTGCGATACGCAGCAGCGCTGGGAGGTGTTCGTTTGAGTGCGAGCATCACCGACACGGAACATGCACCCATCGCAACTATCGAATTGCCCCGAAAACACAGCAAACACACATGTCGACACACCCCGTGCATTAACGTATGTCTAGATGGCCCGTGTCACGCCCTATGGAATGTGCTTTTAGATCCCCTTCCAAAAAAATCCATCTATCACCCCCTCCTTCATCCGTTTTATCCCTTCCCATCCTTGCCCTTCGGCTGCTGCTCAAAGAACAACCGCGCAAAGTGTTTGGCCTCGCCGAAGCTGGCGGCGACGCCCGTCTTCGGCCCACGTGTCGTGGAAGTTGAGGCTATTGGGCTTCGAGTCCATGTGGATGTGCGGAACGCCAACGGTGGCGCTCACGACGTGGCGGTGGAGCCGGTCGGTGATGAGGAGGTCGATGGAGCCGCGGATCTCGAAGCCCTGCATAAAAAACGGCCTCGGCATGGATCCCGGGAGTCTTGGTGGAGTTTCGGTCAACCTCGTTGTACGTCCCGTTGCCGACCGCCGCGCCGAGGAACGGCGAGCCAGTGCCCCATCGCGATCGCGCGCGAGTCACCCTCGGCGATCTTCATGTCGTCACGCGCCAGAAGCAGGATCTGGTGGCTGGGCGGTGCCAGTGGGGAGCACACACACGGAGCGGAAGGGTGGGGGACGGACATCTTCTTGGTATTGAGCCGGAAAATGAAGGCGACGTCCGGCGTCAGGTTGTGGCGCACCTTGTCGGGGACGACGGCGTCGGCGCGCGGGCCGAATGTCTTCTGCAGCCAGTCGAGCCTTGGGCGGTCGCGGGGCAAGGTCCCGAAGTTCTCCTCGGTCTTTCGGATCGAGTCGTCCTTGGTCGTGTAAACGCTCTGAGGGAAGGTGTGGATGAACGTGTCACTATGGCAAGGCGCGACGGGTGGTCGGCAGCGAAGCAGTTGTTGAAGTTGCCGCCGCCGGCCATCGGGATGACCGAGGACGGCTTGCGTGCTTCCAGCTGGGCCTTGATCCGCGCCAGGTCGCAGCCCTTGTCGTGGAAGCGGCACGCTTCCGTGCTGTCGACGCCGTGCATGCGCGTCGCCCTTGCTCTCGGTCACGAAGCAGCCGTAGATGCTGGCGTAGCGGATGCCGCGGAACGGCCGCTGGTAGTTGATCTCGATCGGCCGCCGCTGCAAGTCCGCCACGATGCTTTCGGACCCGACCGTCGGCAGAGCCGGCGACGGCATCCGCGGGCTCCTTCGATGGTATTGGTGCTGCCCTGTCGGTGGCTGTGGCTGCTACGGATATTGTGGCCCGCCGGTCTTCGGCCTCGTCAGCTTTCTCGAGCGTCGACCCGCTGTTCAGGAGTAAGATGGCGGCGAGCAGCAGAAACGCCGCCTGCAGCTATGGAGGAGACGACAGAGCATCGCATCAGACATGGATCGCGTTCGTTGGGCGTTGGAAATGTTGTCTTTTATTTGAATTTTGTCGGGGAGAGTAAAGCGAGCGTCACTCGCGAATCGGGTGATGACAGCGAGACGCGATTTGTTTACCCGGCCCAAGGCAGGTAGTTACTCACTGACGTCACCAGGCGATGCATCCGAGCGAGTGCTGTACCCAAGATGGAGCTAGTGGCGCCATATGAGATCATCTTATCTGGCCCCTCTTTTCTACGCCTTCCGTGTTGGACGCCGCCCGACCGTTCGGTGCCCGAGCGCCGCTGACCACCACCGCAACACAGCAGCCCTGGGTGTTCGACTCCTCTTCTCCACCGACCACCGCCACGACGCGATCGTCCGCCGGGCCACATTCTGTGTTCGGCTGTTCTTTTCCACCGAACCACTCCGACGCGACCATCGCCGCCAAACAATGGCGCTCATCATAAAACCAGACACCTTTAACAACAATCTTGAAGCTCTTTGGCAAGCTTTTGGAATCAGAGACCCCAAGAAATACGGTAATTAATCTCTCTCCTTGTGTCGCCGTGAAATCTTCTGACGGGTCCCTAGAGCAGCTGTACCTGGCCTCCCGGAGATGGAAACTGATTCCTACCTCGCCGGAAGACCCAGCCAATGATCCCCCGCCACTGCAGTGGACGCTACTGGACCCTGAAGTGGACGAGCGGCAGCTGGTGGAGGGGATCGAAGCCGAGCTGGGGCGCAACGTCGAAATCTCACCGCGCGGCTCGTTGTTCCGCTTCTTGCGACGCTTTGAGGGACCGATCCGCGTCGAGGTCGGTCAGAAACAAAGCGAGATGTGGAGCACGGTAGGCATGGCCAGCGGCACCGTGTCGGTAAGAAGGATCTTCACAGGTGGGTATTGCGAATGTCTACGTGTGTACTCTCTATTCCAAAGCTAACCATCAACGAACAAAGTTGCGAGAGAGGTATTGAAATCCCACGGCCATCTGCACAAAAACTGGAACGAAGTAAACAATTGCAAAAAGAGGGAGTGTATACCAGAATTGCGGGAACGGCTGAACCTGCCCTTCGCGCTTGAGCCCGTAGACGAGGAGCCGTTCTACCTTTGGATCCTGGTCTGCGCCATCAAGGGCAACCGAGTGATCCAGACCAGGAAACAGGAAGCTGCGTGGCGGGCGGCGGGGGGTCCGGTCGAAGCGGCGCGACGAGGCAAGTCTCGGTGAGGGGGTGGTTTTTTTCTCTGCTTGTTCCATTTTATTTCACCACCGCTTTTGTGCTTCCACCACTTGTTTTCTACCCGGTCGGAGTTTGAATATATTTGTCTAATAGGCTTCTGCCGTCCCTCTGTTCCCCCGAACCAACCTCTGTCTCTCTCTGTGCGCCCACCCAACTAGGCACTCGCATGCGACCTAGCTAGACCACGGCGAGGTACACAAAGTCCGTTCCCCCCCACAGTCCGCGCGAAGGCGGCACGTTGCAAGCTCCCGTTTGCCCTCCGCCCAGGCCTGTCCCAAGAACGATAAGGACGCTGCCTCCACAAACCCACTATTTATTGATGCTGCGACCGCAGACCCACATTAGAAACACTGCCCCCATCGTATGGAGCGGAAAGACCATTGTGAGAACGGCGTGTTGCGCTCGTCTCTGACTTCATTTGCTAGACACACAGACAAATTGGTGCATGAGCCAAAGACAGAAAGAAGAAAAGGTGGGCGAAGGCTTCCTTTATAAAGGAAAGCCGCCGCTGCTGTTACACGACTCTAAAGTATGTCCCCCCTTCCCGTCCAATCCGCAAGAGCCATAGCGGCACCTACCCCCGAACCCATGCCATTCTCACCGGGCCGTGTCAGCAGGCAGTCAACCCTGGTCCCACGTTGCCAGACAGCGATGCCACCTGTGATGCCGATTCCGGCCACCCAAACCTGGAAACCCACTCACAGCCACAAAAAATGTGTTGCTTGCAGCCCCACCATCTCTTCTCCGGTCAACAGGGTTTTTAGATGATCTCGCCCTGATACTCTCCTCGGCGCATACGATAATCTGTTGTGGTAGTATTTTTTTTTTGTTTATTCATTACTCGCATGCGACCTATCAGATCACGGCGAGGTTATGTACAGTCCGTTCCCCGTCTGCTGTCCGCGCAGTGGCGGCCTGTTGCAAGCTCCCCTCCGCCCTCCGCCCAGGCCTATCCCAAGAAGATGTGGTTCGCACCAAGGAGATTACAAAAGAAAGAAGAGCGAGCGTGAAGGACAAAGGAAAGAACGAAGGAAAGAACACCGCCCAGCGCCTAAACCGTTCCTGCGGGCGCCATGAAGTCGGGCGTGGGCAGGAGCAGGGGGTCCCCCCAACACCCGCCCCCTCCGCTCCCGCTCCCTGCTCATCCAGCCTCTCCCACACCTTCAGCTCGGACACCGCACTCACGGCATCCTCCTTCTCGCCCGGCACCCGCCTTCCAACGTCCGTGGTGGAGAGGAAGTCCAGTACCGCCCGCCCACACCTCTCGTCCGCCAGGAGGTCCTGGATCTTCCACCTTTCCTTCCACCTCCCGGTCTCCTTCCGCACCTCCGCCCACAGGATCTTCTGCTGGGCCTTCCACTCGGGGCACATCTTGAAAAGGTGTTCCCGGGTCTGGTTCGGGTGCCGGCACCACTAACATTGCGGGCGGGCCGGTTCTTCGTCCAATTGAGGTACTGCCCAGATAAGTAGTGCCCCGTCTTGAGTTGGTAGAACCGCGAGGCGAGCCTCTGTGCTACCGGCCACCGTGCCATTGGGCTTCTGGCTCTTTGGCATGCGGTACTTCAGCTTGGAGGTCCGGCCTCCAGACCACTGGCGCGCCTCTGCCCACTTCTCTGAAGTCTCTCACTTGAGGTTAGCGAGGGACCGTAGGAAAGGCATCGCCCGCACTTCCGTCCGGTCCGAGTAGGATAGCCATTCCACTCCGTGGGTGTCAGGCTCCTTTCTGTTGTGGTAGTCGTGGTGGTGGCCGAATGCTCCTGTATCTGCGTAGTTGGCCTGGGCGAGAGGAGTGAATCTGCACGGTGCTGCGGGGATATGCAGTTGCAGTATCGTCGTGTAATGCCAGTGGCGGCATGGCCGTTTGATGGGCGACGCTGCAATTGCCTCTTGAGTGGACGCTACCGTGCTAACCCTAGGGGAGGGCCGTGAAGGAGGGCGTGGTGAGGAGCAGCGGCTGTTCGTCATCCCCAGCTTCCACCCTTCTCTCCTCTTCCCTTTCCCTCCGCTCCCGGAGTTCCCACTCCGACGCCTCTTGGAGCTGCCCGCTGCCGTCCCGTCTAGCCGTTGCTTGGCTGGACCGCTTCTTGCCGGCGATTCTCTCGCGTGAGATGAGCGGAGGATCTGGGGATCGGCATCGGCCGTGCCTCTGCCCGGTCCGGGTACCCTATCCATTCCCGCGGCTGCGCGGGGGGCGAAGGGTTCAGGACGACACTGGACGCGGAGTCAATTTGCGGGGTATCTATGTAACTAAACTAGCACTAGTTAGCGCACGGCGCGGGCCGAGCCGAGCCGCAAGCCTGCCAGCAACCACCCGAGAGCGGCCGTCCCCGCTGCGGGGAAAACAAAAGAGAGTGTGGTCAATGCGGATCCGCGATGTGGGGGCGTCTCCTCTGTCGACGGATTCCATGCGACCGATTGCCCATTGCCGGATCAACAAGTAGATCCTCAATAGAGCTGTACGGCCCCGCTGTTTTTCAGTTGCAGGCGCAAGTTGCAGGCACAAGTTGCAAGGCTCTTGGCATGGGGGCCGGGGAGTTGGTTAACTTGATCAGGAATTTGATCGTCCAAATGAAATCATAGCGGAGATTAGGAGAGAAGGAGACCATGGAGACAGGTTATTGGGGTTCAGGGGCAGGTTGCGGCGACTATGTACATAACAGCAACCCAGTAACCACAACTTTTCCAAACTGTACAGAACAGCGAAACATCATGATCGGACAAATTCCCATTTCCACTTGTGCCCAGGACTTCAGTATCCATCGGGATACCTCTGAGGTACGAGGCTCACTGCCATGTCGCTGACTCGTCGGGGAGGAGGATTTGTAATCGTGTAGGCTTCGCAGAGGAACAAAAATATTTATTCTTCAGTTGCATGGGAAAAGGCTTCTCGCAGTTCGGGTGGGAATAATTTGGTATCGTTTGGAGCTGGCATAATGGAGATCGTTTGGAGCTGGCATGATGGAGACAGATCACGGCAAGAGGACTCGTTTTGTCTCCTTACTGATCAAAACCACACTACGTTCCTTCCTATTGTGATCAGAGCGACACCGCTAAAAATTCGGCCCCCATGCCAAGAGCCCTGCAACTTGTGCCTGCAACTTGTGCCTGCGACTGAAAAACAGCGGGGCCGTACAGCTCTAATGCGGAATGCATTCATGCATTGGGCACGCTAGTCCGTTTCAGTATTCCGGCACAGTCACACTATTTTCCAGCCTGTGTTGACTAATGACTTCAACCAACAATCCTCGGCGAGATGGACTTAGCTTGAGGAAGAGACGAACTCGGCACGATAAAGGACTTGGTGTGGCAAAAGACTCAATGCAACGCGACGAGACAAAGGCAAAGAGAAGAACTCGGCACGATAGATGAGTTGGCGCAGCGAAGGGCTCGGCAAAGAGAAGACTACCGCTAAGTTCCCCCATTTCGCCACAGCTAGGTTGCATGTGAATAATGAATAAATAAATACAAGAGATGGAAAACTTCGTCGATGCTATGTGTATGGACAACATCGTCTTTCCTTTCTAAGAGGACGGTTGCTGGTTCGCTGCCGCTCGTAATGGTACGTGTTATTTTGATCCGAACCTGACAGAGATCTTTGATGCGGACTATAGTCATTCGGGGTTTGACGACATGCCCTTCCTTTCTTGCAACATTTGTACCAGTCTTTTTGCTCTTTCGCAGACGACATTCGCAGTGTTGAACTTGCACCGTGCCCTTTCGTTGAGTTGTGTTCCCACCTATCGTCGTCCAAACAATGTCCACCAATGGCCAAAACTCATCGAATTCTGTTGGGCCAACTGGACAGGCTTCCCCAGTTGGAAAAGCATCCCCCCATAACTAGGCAATCGCCCGATGGGGTACTGGAATCATCTTGGAGGAGGAGAAGGAGGAGGATACCTGCATGTGTGATTGATTGTTCGAGTTGTGATGATTGATTGTTGGAGTGGTGACGATGGATTGCTCGCGTTGTACCGAAGCCCCTGAACAGTGCCCCGTCGCCTTTTTATATTATTTAATTAAATATTTAATTCGGTGCCACATGTGGCGGAAAGTTCCCGAAAAGGACTAGCGTGCCCAACGCATGAATGCATTCCCTTCAGGGGCACAGGGCTCACAAATTCCAATAACGCCAATGGACGCTATGCCTCCATACCTCCAGGCAGAATTCAGGGCCTGCACCATCCCCGCCCACTGGGGGACGCTCCCCTCCGCATGCCACGCGAAATGTTTTTGGCACTGCGCGATTGGTACCTGTCCGGAAATCTAGGGCCCCTTGGAAGAATCATCTGGAAAAGTTAGAATTGGATACTTTGTTGGATGGAATTTAATACCTGTAGCCGAAAGGGAGCGGGTGAGTGCGTCCTTCATGACTGACCTTCCTGGGCTGCCGGAAACATTGCCCCCCATCATGTTGTTGCCGCCGCCGTTGCCGCTGCCGTTGCCGCGCCGGAGAAACTGTTGTGTGCTCTGTTCTTATCTGGTCCAGGTACTGCGCGTCTGAATGTGGGCCTCCCGCTGTCTTTCCGCCTCCCACTCTTCTTAGGCTCCTCTACCTTACTCTCGAGTCCGCCGAGCTGAGCTCATCTCCTCACCCTCCATTTCCTCCTCCCAGGCGACCGCCTCCCACATAGGTGTATCTTGGTCTCCCACACGTTTCCTCAGAAGGGATTCCTCGTCTTGGTCAATGACGACAGCCACCACCGGGGCTGTCTCGATCGGTTCGCCACCTTCGCTGGACACCGTGGCGTCCAAGAAGCTAAATTCTGGCGGGTCTATTGTGTGTCGGGTGAAAGGCTTGGCGTTGGTAGCGATGCGTTTTCAGTATCGGGGGTTGTGTGTGCGCCGAGGCCGGCGATGGGCGAGTGCACAATTGGGGTTGGCGCCGTGCACCAGCGGAGGTGGAGTGTTGTTCTGTGTTTTGTCTTCTTCTTCTCTTTCTGATACATACATAAGTAAGCATAATACAGAAAGTGAGTGCTGTTTCCTCGTGACTACTCGTCTCGCTCTCATCTTGGCTTGACAAACTCATCGACAATCCCACTGAACTCCAAACCTCTCAGTCTTGATCCTGTTCGCTAACACAGCTGCAGAACCTCTTTCCCGGTCATCCTTCAATAGTAGCCGCTGTGCCGTGACGCAAGAAACACTTACCCACTCTTCTCATCATCGCCTGCGGCAGCACCACAAATCCGATGACCGTCGCCCTCAAGAAAGACATGGCTTCTGAGCAGCGCTCATCTGCGGGGATTTGCCAACGGCGGTGAGGAGTCCCCAGTGCCCTGGCGAGGTCGGGCCGCTCCACGGCATAGGAAGTCTAAGGGTGTCGACCTATCAAAGAGGAAGAGAGAGCTATGGCGTTGTCAGACCAAGGCTAACGAGCTCACACGGTCCTGTTCCCTGCCGGCCCGGATCTTCCGCGTAGATACGCCTGTCCGACCGCATGCCACTGGCTTCAGAACAGGCTGCGGCGACTGCGATGCAGCACACGTGACCAGCCACTGGTTGAGTGATGTGGGAGCTAATTGCCAAGAGCATGAATTGGAGGGCCGAAGGCGCCAAGAGCGCAACTGATTAATCAGGTCAATGGCCAGGGGTATAAAATGTTTGTCTCGTCGGAGAGCACTTCTGTACTTAGACATCGATACATACCACCGCCACCGAGAGATAGACACCACCACCACCCAATTCATCACCCCTCATCTCTCGTAAATATTGAACCCACCCGTTTTTGACCCCCCCCCCCCTGCCTTTTTGACGTGAGCGAGACTCGTCCTCCTACAGCGAGCGACAAATTCGCGCATGGAGGCAGCGATGGTAGATTGCGAACGACCTGGCAGAAGGCAACTTTTAGCGTGTTGCCTTCAGTTGCGCGCCACGTGCACACTAACGTGTCAAATGCCGACCTTTTAGCGGCCCCAGGAAACCAAAGGCAACCACTGGACGAGGATTATCCCACCAGCCATCCAACCAATCGGAGGCGCAATCCTGCAATCGTGCCGTCTGCAAAGCCATGGACGAGCGGAACTAATGAGCGATAAGCAATCCGACGAGCAATACGGGGCGCGAACGGTCGCGAATGCCGTCGACGAGAGGGAGTAATTTGCGATCCGGTGTGCGGTCCAGAGTGCGATCAGCCCTGCCATCCGTTAGCAAAACTGAGCGCGAACTGTCGGGAAAGCCGTCGATGAGCGGATGTAATGAGCAATCCGACGAGCGATCTGGCGAATGATCAGACGAGCGGCGTGGCGGGCAAGGGGCATCCGCGACCATGCGAGCGGCCCGCCGTGCAAGAAGTCGACGAGGGAAATTAATACAAACCTGATCTGGAGTGCCCCATAGCAGGCACGACGTCGAGCGGTCACGGCGTCGAACGGGCTCGCCGAGGAGCTGCAACAAAATAATGTACGCCGCGCCTTTGCACACTGGCAGCAGCGACGACTCCTTCACGACAGCCCAGAAATACCCTCGTCGCCGCCCCGTCAACATTCCAAGGCTACCCTTATTCTGACGGGACGCTCGCTCCACAGGTGAGATCCGAACACTCCCCACTGGCGGGTACCTGAGAGCAGAGGTAGCCAAAGGCCAGTTGGACATCTAGCAGTGAAGCTCGATCAACTGTGGCCGTGCAGCCGCCCTGCTGTCGAACCATCTGACGGCTGGAAACTGCATGCCTGCCACAAATCCAGTCTGGCTGCTGCCCTTCTCCGACAGAATGGAAGTTTGGTGCCGCGGGAGTGAGAGGCGGTATGTTTCAATGGAGGGAGGGGGGACTGCGGCGATGTACGTCGTGGAGAGGATGGCGGACGGGGAGGCGGGCGTGTGGAAGGTTGGTTGGAGAAATGGGGAAGGTCGGAAGAGCGAGAGTCCTGTATCTCGACAGCAGGCAAGTAATTTGTGGGAATCGATGATCGGGTATTATCCCCCAGGCTATAACAGCTGTATGGAATAACTATGGAAGGATATACGCTACTATTTCACTCACGACGCGAAATCACTCCCACTCCAGCCCCCATTCCAACTACTAGAAGTTCCACCCTGTTGAAACGTGCTGAGATGGTGGATCGAGAGCGATCTAGAGCGCGGGGTACGTAGACGAGGATAAGTTAAGATGTTACATTTTGTGTCTTATTTGTCTCCACATAGCTGCGTGTACTGGATGGTGGTTGCCCGTACGGGGTATCGCGAATGAGATACAACTGCAGGGCATTGCGTGTCGGAGTCCAGGCATGGGGAGGACAATGACAGCCACGTGTATATGAGGGAGCCGTTTCTTCTGCTTTCAATAGCAGCAACCTCAAGCAAAATTTCCAGCTTGTAACTTGTTCAAGACATAATCCTGGGCCTCCGACAAGCCACAGCTCATGATAACTGCCAGACATTCTGCCTACCCACCCCCCACCGATTCCAGCAACATACTCTAAAATTCAACTAACGACCACGCCTTCAACCCGTTCACGCATCTTCAAAACGACAAGACTTGCCGATTTTTTGCCTACTATCGACTTCGGCTTCATCGACCCCAAATGTTTAGCCCCCCGCATCGGACAGCGGACCGGATTCCGGAAGCGGACTGGAACGATCGAGCTCTGGTGGTACTCCAGCAGCGAGAGATTCAGGCGGCGCGGCACCGCGAACTTCAGCAGCAAATCGAGGAAAAGGAGAGATCTTTCTTGAAATAGCTCACGTGCGAATACCAGGTTGGAACCGTGCTTGCGGAGAAAGTCGAGACGCATGGAAAGGAGGATGAGCTGAAGAGACAGAAGGGAACGGGCGGACCGGCTTTCCTGCGCCCGGCCCCGGGAGCCACAGGCCCACAGCACCAGTGAGCGGCGCGGAATTCTTTCGACGCGGAGCGAACAAAGAATCGACCAGCAACAAGGGCACGGCCAACATCCTGGCGACGCGCGTCAAGGTCAGAGTGCCCAGGACGCGACTAACAGCTTTGATGACGGCAAGCGAAGCGCCCGACAGTCGACAGACAGCGGCGAGCATGACGAGACTTCAGCCGGAGAGCGAGGATCACCCGCATGGGAGAGTCACTCGTGCAAGAGGAAGGGAGGACGGCCTCCGGGATAACCGCGGACGGCCAGCTCGCGGAAGGGGGAACAGGGGTGGGTATGCCGCGGGCACTGGCAGCGGGGGGTGGAAGAATCTCAAGGTGTGGAGGTGCCAAGGGGAGGAGTCGCGGTCGGCGGGGGTTCGCTCGGTTGCCAGGAGGCTGTTCAGCGCCATGATCGATTGGGATTCGGCCGGTTGCTCCTATAGATATTCCGATTACTCGGAATATTGGCTGTTGGAGCAGAAGCTAACGGATGGTATGTCGTAATAAAAGACGACTTGTATCTGAATACGCAACTTTAACGCTACCACGGAAGCACCACATGCCTACAAACCAGCCCCACGGAACGAGCACCTCAGTGGATATCTCCTGCGTACCGGCACCATAATCCACTCCTTGGTGTGTAAATACTAACGACGAGGAGGTGAGAAAGAAAGGAAATCAATTGGCGGCTGCGATGTTGTGGCTGCAGTGAAAGAAACTTCGATCACAGCGGGGAAAACAACATATCGACCATCTGCGAAGAAAGGGCAGCACCAGAAGAAGTGCCGGCAGTGTGTGCGGCAGCAAATCAGCGAGGAAGACGGAGGGCAGGTGGTTGGGGAAGACATGAGGCAAGTTTGGCAAGTAAGGTTGTGAGTGTAGAGCCACCAAATTTGACTTTCCATTGCAAAAAACCCCAGATAATAAAAACCGCAGCAGATCCAACGCCAACACTTGCCCCGTTACCATCCACCTTTTACCGAAGGTTAGTGACGCACCATCAGCATGTAAGAATGAAACTTACAGTCACCAGTCGGCCGACCAGTTTTCGGTGCCTCTCGGTTACTAGATTAGTAGGCGAATACTGTTAAGCAAGAACCCGTATTGGGTTAGTGAAGCACAACCAAGGTCGCCACCGACGGAGAGCAAAACTCACATGCTGCAATGGACAAAGAGTAGGTACGAGTTAGCAGCGCCGCACCGTGGATTCAGCAACGTGGGAACACTCACGGACTAGAATTAAACCATCCGATACATATTAGAACGAACGACAGGAACCGCAAAGTAGCAAAACATGAAACAACTCACGGGCTTTCAAAATGTCAATCAGCAGACATTAGTAACACACGGTTGGATGTATGGGGAAGAGGCTGTCACCAACTAGTCAATCAGGCCACCAAACGCTAGTTAGCTCACATCGAGAAACAGCAGGGGCGGAAAAACGAACTCGCTGTCGAATCAAACCATCGGGCACACGTCAGTTGCCATCCAGCGCCGAAGCGACGCGAAGTAACTCACTCTCTACCGAATCAAGCCATCGGGCACGCGTCAGTCGCCATCCAGCGCCGAAGCGACGCGAAGAAACTCACCGTCTGCCGAATCAAGCCATGGGGCACGCGTCAGTCGCCATCCAGCGCCGAAGCGACGCGAAGAAACTCACCGTCTGCCGAATCAAGCCATCGGGCACGCGTCAGTCGCCATCCAGCGCCGAAGCGACG